>TARA_R100001440_G_scaffold14959_4_pt1 | contig 120847 bp, 103 predicted proteins | sample TARA_R100001440 | Tara Oceans TARA_R100001440 (sample SAMEA2622112) | marine metagenome | biome: marine biome (ENVO:00000447); feature: surface water layer (ENVO:00002042); material: "saline water (ENVO:00002010), including plankton (ENVO:xxxxxxxx)" | depth 5 m
AACCGTCGATTTCGTCAGCTCCCATACCGGAAGAAATTTCTATAGCTTCTTTTCGCGCCCGTCGCATTCGACGGACACCATCGACAACAATGCCGACGATAAACAAAGCTCCAATGGCGATTAACCATTCACGCAGCGACATAGTAATGCTGTCCTGTTAGTTTTTATCCATCTTTATTAGCGACCTGGCCGGGAATAACGGCATCGTTTATACCGTCAGAGATGGCCCAACCGTGCCTGCGGGCACCGTGACGGATACTCTAAGCAATGACCGTCAGGAATACAACGCGCCGGCACGCCACATGGCATGATTGTCATTAAAAGTGGCGATTAATTGACGGAAATAACACCCACTCAGGCCTCAGCTAATGCCGCAGCGGCTTCCACGTCAACCGACACAAGGCGCGAACAGCCCGGTTCATGCATGGTAACGCCCATCAATTGATCGGCCAGCTCCATCGCAATTTTGTTATGGGTAATGTAGATGAACTGCACCTGGGAGGACATCTCCTTAACCATCCGGGCATAACGCCCTACGTTGGCGTCGTCCAGCGGTGCATCAACCTCATCCAGCATGCAGAATGGCGCAGGATTGAGCTGAAAAATCGAAAACACCAATGCAATCGCTGTCAGCGCCTTTTCGCCGCCGGAAAGCAGATGGATTGTGCTGTTCTTTTTGCCTGGCGGGCGGGCCATGATCGTAACGCCGGTTTCCAGCAGATCTTCGCCTGTCAGTTCAAGATAGGCATTGCCGCCGCCGAATACTTTCGGGAACAACGCCTGCAAACCGTTATTGACCTTATCGAACGTTTCTTTGAAGCGCTGACGGGTTTCCCTGTCAATTTTGCGGATCGCGGTTTCGAGGGTTTCAAGCGCTTCCATCAGATCAGTGTGCTGGCTGTCGAGATAGGTTTTACGCTCACTCTGAACTTCGTACTCGTCGATCGCGGCCAGGTTGATAGCCCCCAATCGCTGAATACGACCGCCAATACGCTCGAGCTCTTCTGACCAGGCGCCATCGGTGGCGTCTTCAGGCAAGGTTTCGAGTACTTCACTCAGCTTGACGTCCAGTTCCTGTAACTGCTCGAGGTGATTACCCGAACGGATTTCAAGCGCCTGGGATTCCATCTTGAGCTTTTCCAGACTGGCCCTGACCTCCTGGATAAGAAGTTCAACCCGACCACGTCCCAGCTCCAGCTCCCGCACATCCCGGTCAATTTCTTCCAGCGCATCTCGCGCACTACTGAGTTTTTCTTCTTCTGCCATCCGGCGATCGAGCAAGCCTTCAAGCTGAAGGCTCAGATCCTCGATGGGTTCTTCTGCAATTTCCCGGTTTTCGCGCAGCACCATGATGCGCTCTTCCAACCGTTCCCGCTGCAACTGCATACGATCAAGCGTTTGCTTGAGACCGCTATGCTGGCTCTGCAGTGACTGAATCTGGAGTTCGATCTGGTGGGTATGGTCCCGATCATGACGAGCCTGATGACGCATGGTGTCGAGTTTCTCGCGAACAGCATCCCGACGACCAAGCAATGATTCCTTTTCGTTGGCGTGATCTTCAGTGGCATTGAGCGCCTCTTGCCATACGGAACGAATCTCGTCGAGGCGATCGCGCTCTTCTTCCAGTTGCCCGCGGACATCTTCACCATCGTCCTGAATCCGCGACAGCCGGGATTCAATCTGTTCAGCCCGAGCCTCAAGGCCACTCAGGGAAGATCGCACCGTGCCGAGTTCACGATCAAGTTCACTCAATTTCTGCTGGGCGTCATCACGATCCTGTTCAGAATTGATCGTGGTTTCTTTCAGGCTCGCGAGTCGCTCGCTGGCAACTTCCCATTGAGAAGACAATTCGCTGACGTCTTCGGTCAGGTCATCCACTCGCTTCTGACGCTCGATCAGCCCCACCTGCCCTTCGGCGGACTCAGGCATCTTGAGCCAGCCTTTGCCTACCCACACGCCATCCGGCGTGATCAGACTTTCATTGACCCCCAGACTGTCGCGACGAGACAAGGCCTCATCGAGCGACGACACGGTGTGAATCGATTCCAGCAGTGATGACAAGCCGCCTGCATTCTGCACTTCAGCCAATAATCGGCCGGCACTGCTTGCACCGTTGCCGCTCACAGGCAAGACGAGCGACAGTCCACGAGGAGCAGTCGTAAGTGGACCTTCAAGGCTGGTAACGTCATCAAGGCAGATGCTCTGGGTAAAAGTCCCCAGCACTTGCTCAACGGCGAAGGCCCAGTCAGGCGATGCTTTAATTTGCTGGGCAAAACGGGGGTGCTCGCTAAGACCCTGCGCACTGAGCCAGTCCTGCAGGGCCTCATCGTTGCTTCCCAGTTGTTCAGCCAACAGGGATTCCTGTGACGTCAGGTTGGCCCGCGCGGTCTGCAACTGTTCTCGCAGAGCATTGCTTTGGGTTTCAGCATCAACCTGTTGGTCGCGAGCGTGTTGAAGTGACTCACTGGCAAGCTCGATTCTCTCGGCCGCCTCTTCCTGACTCAACGTCAGAATTTCGCGTTTCTCCCTCAACTCTTCGAGCGCATCCCGGTCAATCTGGCGCTCCAGCATCTCACGCTCGTCTTTCAGGCGGGCGATGCGGGTTTCAAGGCTTTCAATAGCGTCTTCGGTGGAGCGAATTCGTGACTGGGCCAGTTCCGCTCGTTGACGTGCTTCTGCCGACCGACTGCTGAACGCTTCCCACTCCTGCTGCCAGTCGCTCATCGCCTGTTCAGCGTCGTGCAGCACTTCTGCTGAAGTCTCGGATCGGGCAGCCAACTCCTCCTGCTCTGGCTCTAGCATGGCAAGCTCTTCAGCCGCTGCAGTCATTTTTTCTTCGTCGAGCCCCAACTCTTCTGCAAGTTCACGTTGGTTCGCCAATGCCTGATCGAGCTCGGTCGCCATCTGACGGGACCTTTCCCGCTGGTGCTCAAGACTTTGTTCGATACGGGCGATATCCGCGCCGGCTTCGTAGTACCGTGCCTGCGCTTTGTTGAAGTGTTCGGTGCGTTCGTGATGGTCACCACGAAGGTTCTCCAAACGGGTTTCGAGGTTAACCCGCTCGGTAAGATGCTTTTCAAGCTCAAGCTCGGTATCACGCAATTTTTCACGCGCGCGCTGCAGTTCCCGATCGAGAGATTGCCAGCGCAACACCGTCAGTTCTGCTTTCTTTTGGCGCTCTTCATGCTTGAGGGTTTTATAACGCTCGGCGGCCTGAGCCTGGCGCTGGAGGTGCTGCAACTGGCGGCCCAGCTCTTCTCGCAAATCCGTGAGCCGCTCCAGATTTTCCATGGTGCGGCGAATTCGGCTTTCGGTTTCCTTGCGTCTCTCCTTGTACTTGGAAATGCCGGCCGCCTCTTCCACATAAACACGCAATTCCTCAGGCTTGGATTCAATGAGCCGGGAAATCATGCCCTGTTCGATAATCGCGTAGCTGCGCGGCCCCAGGCCCGTTCCCAGGAACAGATCGGTGATATCGCGTCGACGGCATTTGGAGCCGTTGAGGAAGTAATCGGACTGGGCTTCACGGGTCACCCTGCGTTTAACCGATATTTCGGAAAATGCAGCATGCTCTCCGGGAGCAGAGCCGTCTGAATTGTCGAATATCAGCTCGATGGACGCCTGACCGACTGGCTTGCGGGCACTGGAGCCATTAAAGATAACGTCGGTCATGGATTCGCCCCGAAGGAACTTCGCGGAGCTTTCGCCCATGACCCAGCGTACGGCGTCGATAATATTGGATTTACCACAACCATTAGGCCCGACCACGGCCGTCATGTTCGAAGGAAACGGCACCGTCGTGGGGTCAACGAACGATTTGAAACCAGCAAGTTTTATCGACTTTAGACGCATAGCGGCTCGTTATCCTGAAGTGCCTGCGGTGATCATCATCCGTTTTTCCGGCCATCTGCCGACTCGGCTTCAAGTGCTTTCAGAGCCAATCGACGCTGGTGTTCGCCAAACTGTTGAATCACGGAATCGAGCGCTTCTCCATCTCGGGTTTCAGCGGCATCCGCCAGTGATTTGAAAAAGCGGCGGGTCTCCGCAATTTCACCCCGAAAATGATCAGTTGCAATAAAGTAAGTGCGACTGATCGCCGGACGAAAGTTCTCGAGGGTTTCTTCCAGAAACGGGTTTTCAACGATCCGGTGTATAAGCCCCACGATGTCGAAGCCTGACTCTACAATCTGTTCACGAGTCGCCTCTCCGGCCTCAAACAGGCGTTCAAGTTCCTGAATGCGAGCCACCATGGGCTTCAGGTCCGAGCCACTGGTCACCACCATCAAGCGACGGGCAAGTACTCTGAGCAACTCGATGTAGACATCGTAGAGGCTATTGACCAGTGCGGGGGTCAATTGGGACACCACAGCACCACGACGGGGGAAAATTTCGATCAGATGACGGCGTTCAAGAATCAGCAGCGCTTCACGCACAGAGCCCCGACTGACATCAAGTTCGCCAGCAATACGAAGCTCCTGAATACGATCACCCGGCTGCAGCTGTCCGGTGATGATGCGCTGCCCCAAATGCTGGGAGATCTGTTCTGAAAGGCTTTCCGGTGCTTGGAATCGCATGGCTCATTTCGCGACTGTAAAATTAACGCCGGAGTGTAACACAACCGGCGTTTTCGCCTAGAGCCACTTACGTTTATTCGCTAACCTGACGCGGCATCCGGGTAGCCATGCACTTCAGGATCCAGCTCCCGAACCGGCCGCACCTCAACTGAACCATAACGGGCCGGCGGAATGTGTTCTGCCAGCTGAATCGCCTGATTCAGATCCCGCGCTTCCAGCATATAAAATCCCGCCAACTGCTCCTTTGTCTCCGCAAACGGCCCATCAGTAGACGATGCCCGGTTGTTGCGGACCCGGACAGTCGTGGCTGTCTCGACCGGCTGCAGAGCTTGCCCGGCAATAAAGTGGCCGTTGACCGTCAACCGCTCGACACATGCCATACATTCCCGGTTAAGCGCGTCCCATTCGGCTTTGGTCATGGCATTCATGATGCTTTCATCGTAGTACACCAGCGCAAGGTATTTCATAGCCTGTCCTCCGTTTTCGGTTGTTCGGGCGCTTTTAGATCGAGTGTTCGGCCGTCACTGACCCGTGTTTGGCCTATTGTTCAGCCAGGCAATCCTTCAGCGAGCTATTGATCATCCAGGGGATGCCATAACGGTCTACTAGCATCCCGAACTGCTCCGCCCAGAATGTGGGTGCCAAAGGCATCCGGATTTCGCCTCCTTCTGCCAATCGCTCAAAAGCAATTTTTGCCCTGTCCGCCGGCATTTCCATTTGCACAAACATGCCTTGGGGAGACTGATACCAATCCGGTGGTGCGTCGGAGCCCATGATGTGTAGCCGTCCAACCTGCAACACTGCATACATGATCGCGTTTCCAAAGTCCGCCGGAACCTCGTCAGCGACCGGCGATTCGCCATGCGTCATCATCACGGCAACGTGTCCGCCCAATACATCAGCGTAGAATTCGAAAGCTTCCCGGCACTGGCCGGCGAAATTGAGATAAATATTGATCGCCTGTGGCTGGGCTTCGATCCGGTCGAAGGTCTTTTCAATAGCGGTAACGTCTTCGCCGGGAGCGAAATCCTCAAGTTCAAACAATCGCCGCACTTCCAGTTTGGCGTTACCCCCTCCATCAAGATCAGGCCACTGGCTGGCCCACTCAAGCGCCTCTTCCCTGGAGTTCACATCAATAATGCTATAACCCGCCACCAGATCAGCCGAATCGCAAAACGGTCCTTCTGTCGCTGTGGGCTTCCCGTCATCAAAGTCTACCCGGAACCCCTCGCTGCTCGGTTTAAGCCCTTCTCCACCCTTCAGTACCCCCGCGTCCGCCAGCCTCTGGTTGTAACGCCCCATCGCCGCCAGCAATTCCGGCTCGGGCATCACGCCGGCTTCAGTCTCCCTGTCTGCCTTCCTGATAATGATGTATCTCATGACTTTAATATTCCCCTATAACATCCTGTATCTGTGAAGATTTATAAAATAAAAAGGTCAGCAGGCGGAGACAATGGCAGGTACTGTTGACCATTTATTGCCCGAACATCACTCACCCTCAATGGATAGTCGTTCGGGCCTATCGGTAATCGACAATCACCGAATTATTTATTCAAATCTGGAGGAAGTGTCTGCTCAATCTGTCGATAGTGCTGCGATCTGACGCTCAAGAAATCGCCGTTCTGGTCCCTGCGTAACGTAGGCAATGGCGGTCTGGTAGGCACTGCGAGCATCCGATGTTCTGCCGAGGCGCTGGCACAGATCTGCTTTCGCAGCATGAGCAAGATGATACGCTGCCAACTCACCCTGATTAAGGATGGCATCTACAAGCTGTAGGCCCGCTTCCGGCCCATCGCGCATCGCCACAGCCACCGCTCGGTTCAGCTCTACTACGGGTGTCGGCATCCTGATCAATAGCGCATCGTACAAGCCGACAATCTGGTCCCAGTCAGTATCTTCGGCTGATGGCGATTCTGAATGAACAGCAGCGATCGCCGCTTGCAGGGTATAAATGCCGAACTCGCGGCTTGCCAGAGAATGGAGAACAAGTGCCACCCCCTCTTTGATCTGGTGCTGATTCCAAAGGCGCCGATCCTGATCTTCCAGGCGAACCAGTTCCCCTTGCGCATTAATCCGTGCGCTTTTTCTGGCATCGTGCAACAGCATCAGCGCCAGCAATCCCTCAACTTCTGCGGTTGGCATCAAACCAAACAGCAGCCGGGTCAGGCGGATAGCTTCAGTTGCCAGCTCATGGCGCACCAACTGCTCACCCTGAAATGCGGAATAGCCCTCGTTGAATACCAGGTAAATGACCTGAAGCACGACGTCCAGTCGCTCCGGAAGCTGATCCTTGCCGGGCACTTCGTAAGGAATCCGCGCATCCCGGATTTTGGCTTTGGCACGCACGATACGCTGAGCGAGTGTCGAAGGAGGAACAAGGTACGCTCGGGCGATTTCTTCTGTCGCAAGCCCGCAGACTTCGCGCAGCGTCAGTGCGACGCGCGCTTCTCTGGAGAGGCTGGGGTGGCAACAAGTGAAAATAAGGCGTAACTGGTCATCAACGATCAGTGCGTCGTCATCAATCGAGTCGGGAGTGTGGTGGCCTTCAGAAAGGACGGCGATACTTTCCACTGTCGAATCAAAACGCATCCGGCGGCGGATCTGATCAATCGCCTTGAATCGGCCTGCCGATATCAGCCAGGCGCGAGGGTTTGCGGGGATTCCATCCTTGGGCCACTGTGCCAGCGCGGCTGCGAAGGCATCCTGAAGAGCTTCTTCGGCCAGATCGAAGTCACCCAGCAACCGAACCAGCGTCGCAAATACACGACGGGACTCGGTTTGATAGATATCTGACAATTTTTCGTGCATGTCCGGGCATCCAGCCTTTGATTGCGACTATTCGTCGAAAACCACTCCCGCGGAGCGAATCAACTTATAGTAGCAATCCCGTGTGACTGTGCACGGACCCAATATGAAAAGTGCCGGATGGGTCTAGATCTTTCTGACTCTGAACGATCGGCCTTTGAGTTTGCCGGCAGTCAGCTTGGCGAGCGCCGGTTTGACCGCGTCCCGCTGCACTGCAACATAGGCGGACTGATCAAAGATCTGGATCTTGCCGACCAGCTTGCCGGCAATGCCCTCCTCACCGGTCAGTGCGCCCAGAATATCACCGGGGCGTACCTTCTGCTTTTTGCCTCCGTCGATTTGGAGCGTGACCATCGGTGGCTTGAATGTGGTCTGATTGCGCTGATTACCCGCCGGCAGATTGGCTTTCTTTAACGCGTAACCCAACCGATCTTCCAGCATCTCCAGCTTGTACTGTTCTTTATCGCTATAGAATGTAAACGCAACACCTTTGCTACCCGCACGGCCCGTGCGCCCTACGCGATGGGTATGGACGTCCAGATCCCGGGCGATATGGAAGTTGAACACGGCATCAAGGGCTTCAATGTCCAGACCTCGCGCAGCCACGTCGGTCGCGACCAAAACGGATGCGCTTTTATTCGCAAACTTGACCAGGGTTTCATCCCGCGCGCGCTGTTCCATATCGCCGTTCAGGGCGATTGCGGTAAATCCCATCCGACTCAGTTCGTCGGCCACTTCCTGAGTTTCAATCTTGGTATTGCAGAACACGATGGACGACTCGGGACGGTGTTTCATCAACAGCAAGCGCACGGCATCGAGACGCTGCGCATCATTTTCGACACGGTAAAACGTCTGGTGGATACTCTGATTATCGTGGGTGGACTCAACCTTGATCTGTTCAGGGTTCTGCATGACCCTTTCGGCAATCGCCTTGATCTCGTCCGGATAGGTCGCACTGAACAACAACGTCTGCCGGGCGTCCGGCGTATACTCAAGGATGGCATCCAATGAATCCTGGAACCCCATGTCCAGCATCCGGTCCGCTTCATCCAGCACCAGCATGGTCAGATTATCGAGATTGAGCGTGTTCTTGCGAAGGTGTTCCTCCACGCGCCCCGGAGTGCCAACAATGATGTGAGCTCCGTGTTCCAGCGACCCAATCTGCGGACCTATCGGCAAACCACCGCAAAGACTGAGAATTTTGATGTTGTGGATCGCTCTCGCCAGCTTCCGGAGTTCCTTGGCGACCTGATCGGCCAGCTCGCGAGTCGGGCAAAGCACCAACGACTGAACCCTGAAACGTTTAACATCCAACTTGTGAAGTATCCCTAGCCCAAATGCCGCCGTTTTACCCGAGCCGGTTTTGGCCTGGGCAATCACGTCTTTGCCATCCAGCACCAATGGCAGGCTACCCGCCTGAATCGGCGTCATGGCGTCATAACCCATATCGGACAGGTTCTGAAGCAGATCGGGACGGAGTGACAGTGAAGCGAAATCAGTGGTGCTCAAAATAGGGTTCCTTCAGGGGTAATGCAGTCGTCTTTCCTGCGATGTTGCATAGATTAAAGGTATGGCACCGCCATGCCTATGCCTTGACGCCAATTAGCGGCCCGCAATTGTGCCTATCCGGCTTCGTGGCCATACACGTTTGCCGCCTCCATAGATTGGTTTACCAGTGGATGGGGCCTTTTCGGAGTTTCTTCACATAGCGTTTGTTCAGCGTCCTCAGGATGGGCGCAAACAGGAAGAACACGCTCCCGACAATGAAGAACCAGGTAGCGACTTCCTGCCATTCGGACCAGAGAAAAAACACACTCCCCACCAGAAACAGAATCGCTGATACATAGTCGTTGCATATGTGAAGCCATTCAAAACGCTCGTGTACGACGCGCTCGCGATCAAGCCTCGCTTGTTCGGCAGCCGATCTCTCCGGCCTTGTAGTTTTAATATCTGCAGTAGCGGGTTCATTCGACACGCAATCATTCTCCGAAGGTATCAAGTGAATGCCGTTGTATTTTTCGGGTATCCAGGCTGACATGCAACTTTATACCCGCCACCGCCGACTTACGCATTCCCGGTGCTTTCACATCATCACCCACACCATCCCTGATTAAACTTTCGCCAGAATCATGCACTGCAAGCGCTTATCGGGTGCAACATGACCGGTGTATACGTTAGGGTGAATATCACACGAGATGAATTAACAGGAGGCATTATGAAACGTGAAGGAAGTGCACATTGGGAAGGTGATCTCAAGTCAGGCACCGGTACAGTTTCGACTCAAAGCGGTGCCCTTGATAATCAACCATACGGTTTCAATACCCGATTTGAAGATGGCAAAGGCACTAACCCGGAAGAGCTGATCGGGGCAGCCCACGCCAGTTGTTTTTCAATGGCCCTCTCCATGATTCTTGGTGAGGCAGGCTTTAAAGCCGATCATATTGACACCAAGGCAACGGTCACCCTCGACAAGCAGAGTGATGGTTTTGCGATCACCGCCATCCACCTTGATGTTAAAGCAAGTGTGCCAAAGGCCAGCGAATCAGACTTTGCAGAAGCCGCAAAAACGGCCAAGGAAAACTGCCCGATATCAAAAGTGTTGAGTGCAGAGATTTCCATGAAGGCAACACTGGAAGGCTAACCTCCATAAAACGGTAGGGTCTGAACCGGTTGCTAATCGTACTTTCAGCCCCTGCCGCAACCTGCCCTGTTTTGGACTGCTGACCGACCATATGGTCACCTCGTCGGCGCTGTGAGAAACTTCTGATTGCATATTTGCGAAAGATAGCGCGATGAAGAGCGCGAACCAGCCCGCCGCAAACCATGTGAGGAACAATTATGGACACGGACGCCATTCTGGCATTGCTTGATGGACAGTACCTGCTGATCCTTGGTGCCGTTCTGCTTATTATCGCCTTGGTTGCGATTATTAAACTGCGCGGCTCGGTACACCAGCTCGGACAGGAGCACGATCAGCTTACCCGCCGACTGGATACTTTATGGCATGATCTGGATGCCATGCATCAGGATGATACCCCGTCACTTTCGGGAAAATCCAAAGCCCCGACAACAAGCGCGACCCCCGATACCTCACCGGAACTCCTGCTGGCTGAACGCAGGCTATTTGAAGGATTGTGGCCGGTCGCCTGGGCGCTGCACGACAAGGTCGGAGGTTTTTTAAGAGCCGTAGAAAGCGGTGATCCCCATAGCGAATCCCGCCTTGCAGCCCGAAACGCAGCACTTGAAATGCGCAGCCAGATCAATCGTTCGCGCCCTTTCTTTGATGCCGAAATTGAGGGCATACTCACCCAACTGGTCGATATCGAAATAAAGGCACACCTCACTGCCTGCCAGTACCTGGATCAACGCCAAAGCAACCTTGGTGTATCGAGCGAAGGTTCCGATGTACGGGAGTCATATCGTAACAAGTGGCGCCAGCTTTACGATCGCGAGGCAAACGAGTTGATTAACCATCTGGTCAGCGCGATGCGCAAGCGCCTGGTTCGGCATGTTCCGTGATAAGCGCTTCATTTGCGGCGCATCACGCCGCAGCCTGCACTAGGTCTCTTCGCGCGATCCCTTCTGCTTTTTACTCGCCGCACGCAAAGCAGCGCCATAGGCAAGGCTCGCCCAATACTGCATCACGTCCGGACTTTCCATCACCTCGTCGGGCGCCTGAAAGTAGGACATGACAACAGCCTTACCTTTACGTTCGAATGTGAACGGCAGCAACTCCATGTTCTCAAATATCGGCCGGGATTCACTATCCACTTTCAGATAAAGCGTATTGTCGCTGACAAGTGCGAACATCAGCCCGTCGAGATACACACCGTGCCCACCAAACATCCGCCTGGAAACCGCCGGGCCTACCGACTGCATCTGGTCAACAATGAACGCTGCAAATTCATCTTTCGGATTGGTTTTCACGCTGATAGCGACCTCCCTTTTACTCTCGACTTGCGGTGTCAACGAGGCGCCGCGAGAAGTGAGGTTTAATGCTTCCCTTATATCGCTTTGCTGCGGCATGAACTATCATTAACCGTCGCTTTATTCGAAGCGTTCGGAAGGATTAACGTCCTGCCCTGTTGATCGCACTCGTTGTCAGATTCCTTTGTATTATCGGGATTCGTCGTAATGGGCTCAAACAGGCAGGAAATTCCGCCGAACGTCGGGTCACGGATTGACTGATTTCAAAAGCGCTTTCTCCCCCGAAGTCAGTCATACCGCGCCTCAGAATGACGGATTGTTCATCACAATATGTACTAGCTGTCATCAATCTGTTTTATTTTTTGCTGTAGCCTAAGTGTCATTCGGGAATTGGCAGTGTCAGGCAGTAGTTCTTCTGTTTTAGCCACCGGTTTCTTCGGTGCGACTTCATAGTTCGCTGACAAGAAATAGTGTCCGCCAGTGCTTCAATTTGAAGCGTCGCGCAACTATCAGCCAGTCCTGTACAACAAATGTAAAGCTACAGCGCATGAGCTGTTTTCAGCTTTTGAATTAGTAGGTTAGCCGAAGTGCTTCATCATCGACGTATGAGCTGTACGAAGCGCTGGCCTGCAAAAAAACAATGGCCTGAATTATGCAAATGTCACAGTACCCGCAACGCTCAAGGAGGGCTTTATGGGCAGCCAGCAAACGGAACGCAGACCAAGGGAAGCTGCTGTGGTAACCAAGCAGACGACATCGATTCGACTACATCACTCTAACCTGCTCGCCTTTTTCCGGGCGTTTGACAGCTTCCTTGTGATATTCCTGCTTTCCATCGCGCTTATGGCGTTCGGTGTCGAGTGGAACAATATCTACACCGGCCTTGGCGTACTCGCCATTATTACCTTTGGTTTCTTCGCAGAGACCAATGAGGTTTATCACATGTGGCGAGGTCATTCGACGACCTCCCTCGCCTCACGATTGCTGGGCGCATGGGTTGCCACTGCAATGGTTCTGGGTATGGCGGCACTGTTGATTGATCCATTCAAGGATCTCAACAGCACGGCCATCATCTCCTGGATTGCCGGCACGCCGCTCGTAATCGTATCGTTCCACTGGTTCCGCCGAGTGGTTCTGACCAAAGTTCGGGGGCAATCTTCCAAGCCCCGTCGTGTTGGCATCGTCGGTGCCACGCCTCTGGGCAAGCGGCTGGTGGCATCGATCAACAAAATGCCCTGGACCGGTTACCGAATCCACGGTTACTACGATGACCGTGCCTGTGTCGATGATAATCAACGACGCCTGAAAGACGAGGACGTGACGATCTGCGGCGGCTTGGAACAACTCCGGGCTGACGTCAAAGCCGGCAAGATCGATATTGTGTTTATTACGCTTCCAATGGCTGCTGAAAAGCGTGTGCGCACCCTTATTGATGCTCTGGCAAACAGCACTATTTCAGCCTATCTCATTCCGGATGTGTTCAGCTTCGATCTGCTCCATTCACGTTTGACAGGCTTTCAGGGCATTCCAGCGGTCAGCATCTACGACTCACCGCTGGTAGAGCACGGTTCAACCAAACGGGCCGCAGACATCATCCTGAGCACGATTATCCTCGCCCTGCTCGCCATTCCGATGATCGCGGTTGCAATTGGCGTTAAGCTCAGTTCGCCCGGGCCCGTGTTTTTCAAACAGTTCCGATATGGTGTGCGAGGTGAACCGATAAAGGTCTGGAAGTTCCGGTCGATGTCAGTGTGTGAAGACGGCCCTGACGTTCCGCAGGCCAAGCGCGATGATCCTCGTGTCACACCTTTCGGTTCGTTTATTCGCCGGACATCGCTGGATGAGCTGCCACAACTGTTCAACGTGCTTGGCGGCAGCATGTCGCTCATCGGTCCTCGACCTCACGCGGTCGCCCACAATGAGTTTTATCGTGAGCACATTCAGGGTTATATGCTGCGCCACAAGGTCAAGCCTGGCATTACCGGTCTCGCTCAGATCAACGGTTTCCGGGGTGAGACTGAAACCCTGGACAAAATGGCGGGGCGCATCGCGTACGATCTGGAGTACATCCGTAACTGGTCTCTCTGGTTGGATATCAAGATTCTCTGGTGGACTTTCTTCAGGGGGTTTGTAGGCCAGCAGGCTTACTAACTATCGCTACGGACTAGCCAGGCCAGTGGTGATCTGGCTAGTTAGCCCTTACGGGTTTTGCGGCTGCGATAAAAAAGGGGCCGGACATTTGATTGTCCGGCCCCTTTTTTTGTCACTGGTTCATCGCCTGCACTTTATACTTATCAGTTCTGCACCCACGCTAAAGATCTGGTATCTGGGCGCCCTTTCCTTCCTGACGTTATTTCGAAAAAGATGCTTTCTGGAACACACGCATAATCCGGCGATAGAGTTTACCTGCGCCGGTAAGCAGGAACGGCGCATTGGCCGCTACGATACGCATCATCCTGGCGTACAAATAGCCGGACTCCTGCTCTGAGCGAAGATAGAACAACTTCGCGTTGTCCAAATCCCCATCTGCGGCAAACCGACTGCCAATAGTGCAAAGGGATTTCGACAACTCACGGCTGGGCGGTTTGAAAAGGCCGCCCTGGGTGCCGTATTTATCGAGCGGATCAGGACGCCCTGCGAGGCGTTCACGATGACAAAAAACAGCGAAGTCAGAAAGGTAGCGCTGTAACAGCAAACGCCGAGGATCCGCCGACACCGAGCCCGGAACCTTGGCAAATTTACGGTACAACACATCATTCAGCACAACGAACTGGGTGTGGTGGCTCAGACGGCACCAGAGGTCCCGATCCTGAGCACACACGAAGTACGAGCGATACTTGCCGACTTTGTAGAAGAGATCCCGTCTGAACATCACCTCTCCGTGATGAAACGGGTTTGTGGTCAGGATTTCAGTCTCGGCATCACCATCGAAAGTGAATGGCGTAATATGCGGCGCACGAGTGCTCTGTAGCGTCACAATTTCGGATCGACATCCAACAACCCCTACCTCTGGACGAGCATCCAGAACCGCGCTCTGGCGTGACAAGCGCTCGCGAAACGCGATATCACCACTGCCATGAACAGCAATATACCGGCCTTTGGCCTCATCGATTGCGGCGTTAATCGCGTTCACAAACCCCATGTTTTCGCCACCGATCACCCGCACTCGAGGGTCATCGGCATAACGGTTCAGCTGTGCGAGGGTGTCGTCTTTGGAACCGTCATCAACAAGTAGCACTTCGTAGTCTGTCAAGTCCTGATCGAGCAAGCTTTTGACAGTATCGCCTACCAACGTCGAGCGGTTATAAAAAACTGAGACGACTGATACGGTGGTCATCTAGGACATACCCCTTTGCGTTAATTAAACCATCCAGTGGTCAGAACGTCGTGAATCGTCAGGCGCTGAAACGAACCGGTAAAAAACAGGAAAGATTGAGACAGCGCCATCGCCGATCCGACATCAGCTAATGCATAACAGTCGATCAGGCCTTTGCCTGATCGACTTTTTCCATTCCAAGAATCTTGCGCCCCTGAGCCCAGGCATCCGTAAGATCCGTTTTGCGCAACAACAAAAACTCACCCGGGGGTCGTTTGATCCTGCGCGAATAGATCATAATCATGATCAGCGCTGACAGGGTGTAACTTGCTGTTGACGCCAAAGCGGCCCCGACACCCCCCATGTCCGGAATAAGGAGGTAGTTAAGACCGATATTTACCGGTACTGCGATGCTCATGATCGCCAGTGCAATGTAAGGTTTGCCCTTACCACCCAGATCGGTGTTCGCCAACTTGAACACCACCATCATTACCATACCCGGCAACAACCAGAGCAGCATGGTATCGGCGCCCTTGAAATCGGCACCGAACAATAGCGGCACCATAAACGGTGCAACAGCACCAAACGCAACTGCACCCGCAATTGTGACCCAGAGTGATAACCGGATCGCACGGCACGCTGTTGCTTCCCAGTCCGTTGAGCCTGTTGGTGAATTGGCGCTGCGGGCAAAAATCATCATTCCGACAGCTGCCGGCAATTCCCAAAGCATCTCGCCGATCCTGGCCGCAATAGCGTATTTACCGGTCTCGGCATCCGTCGACAGCATCCCCATCAGGACAATATCGAGCTTGTAGTTTGCCATGATCAGAAACATCGCCAGCGCATAGACTGCACCGATCTTCAGCATTCTGAAGACCATCATAAAACTGAAGTTGGGCCGGGTATTGACGGACTTGAGCAGAAACCAAAGCGCCTGCAAGGCATTGAAACCCGCCGAAGTCGCAGAAACGATGGCAGCCGTAAATACGGTAAGATGCCCCGTAAGCCAAAGCAGGCAGAGCATGGCAACGTACAGGGCTTTCTCAAACCAGAGCGCTGCATTGAACCGCTTGATTTGCTGCTTGCCAAGTAGAAAACCCCGCACCGCGCTGACCGTAATACCAGCAGGCAGAATAGCCGCCACGACAAAATAGATGGCGCCATTCTCTATTGACGATCCCTGGAAATGGAGAATGGCATAAGCCACGCAGAAACCCACAACACCAGCCATGACGGCATAGAGCAACACCGCTCCCAACACATCCTCGTCAGATGCCAGCTTCTTGCCCAGGTAATAAGTTGCGGACTGACGCATGCCACCGTCAAAGAAATTCATCATCAACAGGGGAACGACCAGTAACGTGGCGAGAATACCCTGACCCTCAGCCCCCAGAGACCGGGAGAGGACAACGATACCCGCGAGCGACAGCACTAATACAACTATTTTGGTGCCGAACACGGCAACGACATCGTGAAAAAATGAGCGTGCTTTGGCCATCAGTCGTTCTCACCCACCAAGCGGGGTTTCACGCTGTCATTCACCGGGCTCGCATCCTTGAAATAATCCCCAAACAACGCATGAGCCTGAATATGGGCGGGAACAATCGCGCCTGCCGGTGTCACAAAGCGGGCTTCGGCTGGCATGTCATAGCCTGTGGTATTGAGTACTGTTCGGCGTACCTTTTCAATGAGGTACAAAACATCACTAGCTGTGGCAGTGCCACGGTTATTGATGAAATTGGCATGCTGTGGCGAAATCTCAGCCCCACCTCGCTTCAGGCCTTTGAGCCCGCAGCGTTCGATAACTGCACCGGGGGGGCCGTAATCGGCATACATGGCGGGATTGCTGACAAACACCGAACCACAATTTGGTAGCTTGCGGGGGAATTTATTACGTCGTTCACGCAGAATCGCCAGCATGCGCCTGCGAATGTCACGGGGAGCATCAGAGCGCTGGAAGGTGAACCGTGCACTGACGATGATTTCCCGTCGCTCCTGAAATACAGACGTCCGATAGGCAAAGCCGCAGGCTTCCTTATCGTATACCCGTAACTCGCCCTCTTCGGTGACTGTCGTAACCTCAGTGACATTGTCACCAATGCCTCGACGCTGACTGCCACCGTTCATGCACAACAAACCACCCAATGTACCGGGAATGCCGCAGGTGTGCTCGGCGCCTTCGAGGCCGGCATTTGCCAGCGAACGGGCAAAACCCGGGACCCAGGCGCCGCTCTCACTCCAGACCGAGTCACCATCAATGGTCATTGCGCCCAGCGATGAGCCCAGATGCAACCCCAATACCTTAAGGCCCTCATCGGCAAACAGCAGATTTGAGCTTGAGCCGAGCACTACATAGGGAATCTGGTGAGTATGGATATAGGCCATCACTGAACGCACTTCGTCGACTGAACCTGGAGACACCACCAGATCGGCAGTGCCTCCTATTCGCCATCGACTCAGTTCCGAGAGGTTCACATTCACGTGAACGCCCTCGGGTGACAGCTCGCGAAGCGCCGGCACAATACCCTCCGGCAGGACGCGGTCTCGCCGTGAAGTAGCAGATGTCATGGGCATTTACTCCGCAGCAAATACGGAAGCGTGAACGCCCAACGCCTGCAGTTTTCCGGGCAAATTATTGTAGCCGCGCATCGCCATCTGGACGTCCTTGATCCGGCTTTGGCCTTCAGCACAAAATGCCGCCAGCACCAATGCCATGCTGCCGCGCAGGTCTGTCGAGGTGACATCTGCGCCGCGCAGCTTGGCAACACCACGCGTGGTAATCTTGCCGGGCTCAAACTCTATTGCCCCGTCACAGAACTTGTTCAGCTCGCGAGCGTAGGCAATGCGCTCCGGATAACGATAATCAAAGGTGCGGGAAATTCCGTTTGCCTTCATGCCAAGCAGAACGTAGAACGACTGCATGTCAGAAATCACGCCCGGGTGCGTGCCGCAAGCCAGCTCAAACGGCTGGATACCCTGGTCGCGCATACAATCGCCAGAAACAAACACCGAGTTGGAATTGCGGTAAAGATCGATACCGGCATCTTCCAGATGCAGTAACGGCACTTCCATGTGCTTGAACGGTACACCGTCAACAAACACACTGCCGCCAGTCATTGCCGCGAAGATAATCCAGGTCAGCGCTTCAATCCGATCAGGCATCACCTCAAACGACGCACCTCGCATTACACCACCGATCCCTCTCACTCGAATCAGGCTGTTGCCGAAGTTCTCGATCTGGGCGCCCATCTGCCCCAGCATATCGATGAGGTCTTCAACCTCAGGCGTGATATAGGCGTTGCGGATTTCAGTCACGCCTTCAGCGACGGATGCGCACATCAATGCGTTCTCGGTGCCGCCAACGGTGGAAATCGGAAAATCAATCGGGCCACCCTTGAATTGCCCTGTAATCTCGATGTAGTCGTCTTTTTCTTCAACGACGCACCCAAGATCGCGCCATACCATCAAGTGGAGGTCGTAACCCCTGGCGCCGATTTTACAACCGCCGGGATATGGAATCCGGGCCTTGCCATTGCGCACAATCTGGCCAGCTGTCAGCAGGTAGGTCGTGCGGATCGGAAGGTCATAACTCTCAATGTTGTCGTACGACAACGTCTTTGTGCGCACTTCCACAAAGTCATTGGCATCATCAACATCGATCTCGGCGCCCAGATTCCGCATGAAGCGGATCTTCTCCACCACATCAACCAGCTGAGTCGGGAAATTTCTTATCCGGACGGGTTCATCCGCCAGCATCGCCGCTGCAAGCAATCGCGTAGCTGCGTTTTTAGCGCCACTGACCTTAACCCGACCAGACGGCACCTGACAGCCTTCGACAATCATGTCGTATCTCATATGCATCCATTCCTCATGTCGCAACTACAGTTAATAACTGGTTTAAAACTTTTGAATCAAAACGCCCATCCGAACATGAATGCTCGAACGCGCGATCACTTTAAATCTAGCCGGCACCGTCCAGGGTGGAATACCATAATGCGGTGGTCAGAGCTGGCTTCAGTGATTGCCACAACATATGAGAGCCACTAACGAACTTGATGGCCTCAGCTGTGATCGCTATATAAAAGGTGTGTGCATAATGTGTTCCACCAACAGGCATTACGACTGAAATTTTCGTAATCATCTGCGCTATGACAACACCTTAATAAACCCCCAAAACGCCCGATAAATAGCCAAACGCCACAGCATAAAAGAAACTGGCAACCCCCTATCTCCTCAAAGAAGCCGGGGGAAACAGGCTGCACCTCTTTCAAACGCACTTTTTTGGATCATAACGGACCGAAATCGAGCCATCTAAACGATGCCAACCGGCTTCAAATCCAAGACGGCCCTCCTGAACCCGAAATCCAGGCGCCGTCATCTTTGTATCACTATGTAACCACATTCCGGGCGACACCCCTAGTCCGGCGCATTACGAAACAGACGTAATTGCGGCCAGATCCGTGGCATAGTTACTGCTTTGTCAGTTGAACCTCGGTGTATTTATGTAGAAGCTAGTCACACCAAAATCAGGATCGATTCAAAGGTCAAAGGAATGAAGCCAATTCTCGACGGTTCCAACTGGCAATCAACCTGTTTTCTGAATTCAGCCAGACTACCTGATATCGCAACAGCGAAAGCTCGTAGCACCACATCACGACAGGTAGAAACCGACAGCCTTTTCCATTTGGATATCCATCCACTTAATCGTGGCGGCGGACATCGTGCGCGCTCCTCAGTGTACCGCTCGAATATGACGCTTTTTTTCTCGCGTCATATTCGCTGTGACGTATCCGCCCGTCGCGATAAACTTTCGATTACCCATCATGCGTCTAAAGGGATTGCCGCTCATGTCTAACCTTCTCCTGCGTCACGCTGTGATTACACTGCCATTACTGGGAACAGCCATGACGGTGTGGGGCGCTGAAGATGCCAAACCCGATGCTCTCTCGGCAGATGTTGGAGTACGCCACACCTGGGACAGCAACTACGACAGAGAGGCCGACGGTAACGATGAACGCATCACCGTGGCTTACGCTGGCGCAGAGGTAAACACCGATATCAGCCGACAGCATTTCAGTGGTCGCATTGGGGTTGCCCGCTACATTCATGACCGCCGTGACTATCTGGATGCCACCGGTTATAACGGCGGGTTGGCTTGGCGCGGGGAGCTGGGCGACACTTTTCGCACGCTTGTCTCCTGGTCACGCAAAGATCGCCCGGCCGATCGAATCGACTTTATCGGTAATGACATCATCACCTATGACGACAAGCAGGCAACACTGGTTTACGTCATGAACACATCATGGGAGATCCCGCTAACTGTCAGGGAGGCCGAACAGACCCACGATAATGACAGCCGCCGTACACTCGACTACACCGACAAAGAACTGTTTACCGGTGTTCGCTACCGATCCGGGCGCAACTCAACGGTGATGCTACGACTCGTCAACGGTGAACGGGAATACCCTAACCAGGCCACCCCTATCCCTGCGGGTCAGGATCTTAATTTCGATTACCAGCGCGCCGAAGTCGAAACCAACTGGGCGTTCTCCAAAAAGACTCGACTCACCGGCGTGGTTGGATATTTCCAGCGCGACGGCGAGGTGAACGATGGCAATGGTCTCCAGGCCCTGCTTGAAGGCAACTGGCAAGCATCATCCAAAACACTGTTGACCCTTGGCTATAATTACGACCAGCCACCACTGGGTGAAGACTCGGAAAACGCATCAGACACTCAGCGCGTCTACATTGGCGCGGAGTGGGACGCTACGCCAAAGCTATCTGTCAAAACCGGCGCGAAACAAGTCTGGCAGTCTTTCGATAACACCCTGCAAACATCTGCAAGAGACGAGACGGTAAACGTCGTCACGCCATTGATCGTTGCCTACCAGTTCACTGATGTCGTGGGCGTGGATCTGGTGAGCGCCTGGCAAAAACGCCACTCACCTATAGCTTCACGCGATTACTCTGCAACCGAATTAACCTTGGAACTCAAAGCGGAATTCTGAGCCTCACGCCGGTTACTATGATAATCGGCGTCTTTCGCCAGAAATCCTATCCTGCGATAGCCGCGCACTGTCCGCCAAAAAATTTGTGCAAGCTCATGGTAAGAGCCCGATCTCAGCGTGCGGATATAAGACGTATCCCCACGTTGTCGCACCTCAATGTTGCTCCCCAGCCCCAGATACCCTTCCCGACGGAACTTGTCTTGTATGCAAGGGGCGGGAGAGCACTGCAGAATCCGGAGCTTCCTGGCAATCACCGATTCCTGAAACGAAAACAGCATTGCATCTGCAGGCTGGTGGACTGACACCGGCAATTCGATGAGCTGCCTGGCGGCACGCTGACTTAATATGTAGGCACCTGCGCACCAGGCGGTTGACTTGACGGGATAAAAGACGCGCCCGCCAAGCTGAATAACCGGTTGTCGCGCCAACAACATCCGATTGGTTGACGGTTCAAGTCGAATGATATCAGTGCCTTCAGGTATCCAATCACTGTGTGTAACGTAACGTCCGACATCGCCTGAAAGATAAATATCATCTTCGAAAACAACGCCGAAAGGCTGGGTACCCGCCGCAATTTTCTCCCAAGCTCTGTAGTGGCTCAGAAAACAGCCCATCTGTCCTCTCAACCAACGCTTGTTTTGCCTGGGCCGCGACTGCTGAAAGTGTTGAAAATCGCTCTCGGAAACCTCTCTGCCATCAACCGCCGCAATTCTCTCGAATGGCAACCCTAGACCATCCAGTTGCAGGGAGACTTGCTCCAATCGCCGTACGTCGCGATCCAGATTAATGACATACAGCGTCATCATGACTAATCCACCTGACCCGGCTGCTGATAACGATAGGCGGCGCACTCTTTTCCCGCTTTCATACAACGCACAAGAAAACGGACGATGTCGACGGTATAGCGCTTCATTAAACGCCTTGGTTCCAGGCTCAATCGATACAGCCACTCAAGCTTGAGTCGTTGAACAATCGCGGGGGCTCTCGGCTTATCACCGGCCATAAAATCAAACAATGCCCCCACTCCGATCAACGTTGAGCAATTCAGGCGGGCCCTGTTCTGCAGGATCCAGTTTTCCTGCCGGGGGTTGCCCATCGCAACCAGCACCACGTCAGCTGCTGACTGGTTAACGTCAGCGATGACAGCATCAGTGTCTGCCATTTCACTGAACCCGTCACGATGCCCCGCAACGACAATGCCTTCTGCCTCAAGTGCACCAGCGGCCCGCTTGGCAATGCCTGGCCCTGCACCAAGCAGGAAGACTCTAAGTGACGGGGCACCACGTCTTAGCGGCTCTTTAAGGAGATAGGGTACGAAGTCGGTACCGTTCAGGTTTTCCGGAAAGCGGCGACGATGAATCAGCATGCCACCGATATCCATACCAATTCCGTCGTTAACCAAGATGACATCAGGATGACGAAGCGCGGGTTTCAGGCTCTCACACTGGACCACAAAGTTGGTATTCACAAAAAACAGCACCCGCTGCTGCCCTGCCTTGTGGTCCGCCAGCAAGCGATCGGCGAGTGAGCCGGTGCGCATACACTGTACCGGGTAGCCTGCCAAGGGCAGCACATCAGAAGATGGCGAGAAATGTTGTTCGCTGCTCATATGCCCATCCGTGTGTCATCAAATTCACTGGGCGCCAATACCCGATCGGTGACCTCACTCCAGTTGAGATGGCGGCGGGATGATTCATGAGGTGCCTCAAGCGCCTTGTTGATCGCCGCTTCAATCGACTCCGGATTGCCAGGTTCGTAGGCGAACCTGGAACTGTAGTCGCCAGTAACCGCCGCCGGACAAACAGCTGGCAGCCCCAGGAAATCGTATTGAATCAGCTTCATTGAAGTATCCGCGAGGTATGGCGGCACACTCTCAGAACGGTAAGGGGCTATTCCGAAACGGGCGTGCTTGATATAGCGCACGGTTTCGTCATGGGGCATTTCACCGTATACGGTGACGTTGTCACCGTACTCCGGATGAGGCGGCTGACCACATCCAATGATATGGAAATGGACCTCGGGAAAGCGACGAGAAGCTTCGATAAAGAAATCGGCGTCAAACAGCATGGAGCCCACCGAAACCGCATGGACTCCCTCACCATAAGGTGACGGATCACCGGTTCCGGCGAGCCCGTGATTGATACCGTGCGGAATAAAGTAGGCATTGCGGGTAGAAGGAAGCTCGTTGGCCAACGCTTTGGATGGCAACCGAATGGACGTCATTGAAGGCGCTATCCGTTGAAATGTCTGCTTGACGAACTCAGCCACGTTAATCGTCTCGAGGTCGTCCGACGCGATATAAATGGTTTTGGCATCAGGATTCAGCTTTTTCAGGAGATCGAAAAAAATAGGTGCCACACCACTCTCAAACAATACAACGTCAGCGCTGGCTAACCAGTCTTTCAGCACTCGACTGGCTGATGCGACGTAGAGCTTGAACAACACATCTTCGCCAAGACGAAGGAACGGCTTACGTGTATTAAATGGATGTATAGCCGTTTTCCACAAATAACATTGCACGCCATTGTGAGTTTCGATCTTGTTTGCCCGGGCATCCAGCGACAATCTTGGATCATTGGTATAACGGGACAAAAAACTGTACCGAAGCGAGAAAAAACGCGCCTCTCCCCGCTGGGCAAGCTGTTCAGTAATAAAGTGAATATTGGCCTTTCGAGGCGAGCGATAATCATGTGCCGAAAGCACCACATACTTCAGGCCTTTTCCGATAACGGGTGTTACCGGTGTAGCCTTCGGCTGTTCAGTTTCCTGGCTTGTCGCGGTTGCCTGCATGGTGACGTTTACTCCCTGTTGCGTTCCTTGTATGCCCGGCATCAATCGTCTACCCGCACATTCCGTGGCGCGCCCGGGCAGTTGCCGCCCTTGCACGAGATACCTTGCAGATAAGGTTCCAAAACCGACATCTGGGGCTTGTCCTGCCCATCCTGAGGATGCACCGACATGGTGTAGCCTCCCCACCATCCGCCAGCAGCCCAATATGACCAACCACGCCAGGACTCGCTGTCCGTCATGAGCGAGAGCATTCTATTCAGGGTTTGGAGGCATTCGCCCGTCGGCGGCACACCGAATTCACCGGCGAACAAGTGTTGTCCGTTCTGTTTGGCCCAGTCGCTTATGCGATCGAACATGCCGTTAAAATCATCCGGTGCCTTGCATTCTTCGTGGGTACCGGAATAATCGCTATCGGCATACTGATGTACTTCGATGACAGTTCGGTCCAGTGGATCCCGCAAGTCATCAAATACTTCTGCATTACTCGCGCCGTCGTAGCTTTTAAACCATTCATGCAAGCCGCTCCAGCGACCGCCGGCGACAAATATCAGATTTTTGACGTTGGCTTCGCGCAAATCGCTCAGGGTCTTTTTCGCAATATTGCCCCAAACCGGAATATCGAGTTTAAAAGGCTCATTCATCAGACCAAATGCAAGGTTGTCCGAATCACCCAATGCTTTGGCCAATGATTTCCAAAATGAGATAAAGGCCGACATACCGACTTCGGGCGAATCTATAGTGTCGCCGTTATAAGCGCCGTAGTTATGCAGGTCCACTATCAGGCAAAGATCGCGCTCCTCTGCGTGGGCTAGTACCTTTTTGATAGCGCCCACTTCTTCGCTTTCCAGTTCGCCACCAAGCTCATGCTGAAGGCGCTCCCAGCGCACTGGGAGGCGAATGACCGTCGCCCCCTTGTCAGCAAAATAATCGAGCTCTTCATCCTTGGGATAAGTGTAATTTTTGTACATCACCCCCGGCAGCGTCTTGCTGTTGAACTCGGCACCGGCCATATTGACCCCTCTCAAGGGTGCCTCTGAAAAACAGTCAGCCCAGGCCCAGGAGGACGTCATCCCAAGTACCGCCGAGAGAAATAGGCGCGGAAACAGGTGTGATCCAAACTTTTTCATGAGCTGCCTCCTAGCTGCTCGTATACATTTGAATAGCGTTCGGCAATACGGGTCCAGCTATACCTTTCAGCAAATGCCATCGCCTTGTCGCGGCGCTCAACGTGAGCGTCATTGCCCTGCGCATGCAACGCCTGAATCTGACGCGCGAACGCCTTCGGCTCATTCGCCGACGCCATGACACCCAATCCGGATTCATCTATCAGTTTACGAAACGGCGGAATATCACTAAGCACAGGCGTAAGCCCTGCGCTCATCGCTTCGATGGCGGCCAAGCCAAACCCTTCATGACGGGACAGGCACAGAAAATAACTCGCTTCGCTGATCAATGATCTCAAACGCTCATCCGATGGCCCCGGCTCGAGCCTGACATGATTATTCAGTTTGCGAGCAGACAGTTCTGCATCCAAGTCCGCTGCCGTGAAGTCATATTCCCTTCCGGTAATGATCAGCCGCCATTCAGGATCTGCCGCAACCAACTGCGCCATAACATCAAGCGCTTCGATAAGCCCCTTGTTGCTCGACCAGCGTCCAAAGTAAATCAGCGTGCGGTTCAATTGCGCGGATCCGCAGTTTGAGTACTTGGTCGTGTTAACGCCGTTCTCAATCACCTCAAGCCTTGCAGGACGGATGATCTCCCCAAACTTCGCCCCGTCATTCTCGCTTGTCGCGATAATTTTTTCGTAAGCGGATGAAGACGCTCGGGTAATCGTCTTGAACCAGGTTTCCTTAAGCCGACTCGCAAATTCGGTGTGGAAAAAGCCACCATGTGTGGACAGCATCAGTGGCCGACGGTGGATAGGCTTGGTCAAGGCGAGAAAGTCGTAGAAAAAATCCACGCCATGAACATGAACCAGATCAGCCTGTTTGATCTCACCCAGCACCTGCGGACAAAGCGGATAACGGCTGGATCCCGAATATGGCAGCCGGACTACCGGCACACCTTCAACCATTTCCTCCTGGGGCAACAGATCGCTGTCGTTTCGAAACAGACGGTTAAGCGTAATGACCCGCGCCTCCTGGCCCGTTTTTTGAAGCTGGCTGGCAGCAATATTGCGGACCACCTCTTCCATACCACCGATCGACGGATGGTACTGGCGGACCACGTGGGCAACGCGAATGGTCATATACTCACCTCCTTCCCTGGCATTGGACCGCGTTCAGGCCGACCGCCTGCGGGCGCAATACTTGTTACATTTATACCTGCCGGTCTTGCAGGCGACTTCCGTTTATGCCTGGCTGAAATGGTCATCGGGTCTCGAAGCGCACTACCAAGCAGGAACCAGAGCACCCCGGCGCTTTTCAGCGCAAATAAAGACGTGCCACTGATGCAAAGAATCAATGCGATATAAATACCCACAAAACACCTGAACCGGTTCGCTTCGTCGTTCGGCATCTTTATCAGCCAGTATGCAAACCACAGGGCGACAGCGAGAACCAGACCAAACGTCGACAACACATAGGCATAGCCCTGGTCAGGAAACCAGGCATCACGGTCATAACCCAGTAAAATCGCTGAATCGAATTCGAGTAGTGATGAGGCGCTACTCATCAGTCGGCCCACATAACTGTCTGAATAGCGGATATCGAGGAACAGTCCCATGGCGACGAGGCCACCCAGGATGACAAATGGCATCAGCGCAGGCAGAAACAACGCCCTGCCCCTGAAGGCTATTCGTGCGAAGACCAGTATGCCGACAGACACCAGTGCAAAGCGCGAGTCAGCCAGCACAATCAGAAAAGCCGCAGCACCAACAAAGAAGAACATCGCCTTGCGATCAGCCCAATTCTTGGACAATCCCCAGGCTGCCACGATGGTGGCGAAGTTGCCCAGGGAGACGGGCTCAAGAAATACGGACGATACACGGTGGTTGTCCAGCAGCCAGGGCAATAGGGTTCGCCCCATATCTTCCGGCCGGATACCGTTCATCTGAAGTTTGCTTTCGCGAACATAATCCGTAATCGGCTGGAGGTTTCCGATACCCACGTAGTACGAAAAAATATTGAATACATCGGTATAGGAATCAAGCGCAAACAACTCAAACAAGCCGAATGACGCCACCACGAGAATCGCGACTCTAAGCGTTTTATCGGCCAGATCCGGATTACCGAGATTGCGCCCAAGCCAATAAAACCAGATCGGAATCAGCAGATCCCGGAACCCCTTGATATCCAGTTGCCCGCGGACCAGCGCAAGCAGGCAAAGCATCGCACCCGCGAGTGCAGCTACCATCACGACCTTGGGGAGAAGACGAGGTAAAAGCAGTGGCAAACAGCCAAGCATGATGGCGAACTCTGTCACGCCAACCAATGCTCTGGACACGCCAAAAACGTGGGTATGAATCAGACAAAGAAGAGCCTGATAGCAAACCGTCGCCACAACCAGCAGCATCGCGAGACGCTGCTGGTTCCATGTAATCTGAACAGATTGAAGCTGCATGGCATCCCTGGCCCGAAACGACGAAGCCTCAGCCATGGCTGAGTGCCCATCGACGATAGTTGTATCCATCGCTACCACTTACTGGGATAGCGCAACACCCATCAAGCTGACACCGACCTCCTGAAGATGTCGGCTAGCCGCTTCGAGCGACTTCAGTGGTGTCACATTTTCTTTCGCCACCATGAGTGCCGCTCCCGCCCTCGCTGCAATAAGCTGGGCGTCGCGATTCTCTTTCAGTGGTGGCGTGTGAACGAGCACCACATCAAAGTTATTGGCAAGCGTTGTCATCAGCGTGCGATAACGACGGTGTGAGAGCAGTTCCTGCGGATTTGGTGCGACCGTACCTCCATTGAGCAGCCACAGTGACTGCAAAGGCGCGCATAACTTGGGAGCCGGTGCCGCGCGGCCCGCCAGCACATCCGACAGCCCCTGCCCATCCGGCAGTGCGAACAGGCGATGCAGCGATGGTTGGCGCAAGTTGCCGTCAATCAGCAGCGTATTGGCACCCAACTGGGAAAAGACGATGGCCAGGTTCGCTACGAGTTCGCCTGATGCCGCTTCACGGTCAACGCCAACAATCGGCAAAACCCGCTGGGCCGGATCATCGAAGTAACGCAGCATCAACTCGCTACGCAACCCGCGCAGCGCTTCCATGCGGCGGCTTTGAGGATAAAAAGCCGCCGTCAACGAAGGTGACAGCTGGCTGTTCGACAAGGGTGCAACCGAATAGGAAAACTGCTGGGCCAAGGCCGCCTTTACATCTTCCTGTGTGACCAGGCCGAGGCTGATAGCCGCTTCCCCGAAGCGCAAACCACGCGACTTCTGGAAACGGATGACACGCTCGAGATCGTGTGGCTTGATCTTGCCACTTTCGACCAATACGCGCCCCATCTGACCTACTTTGGTCAGAATTTCAGAAACCTCAATATCCAACTTCGGCGCCAGTTCTGTCATACAGGACTCCTTTCCTTTCCGAACCAACGTCTCCGGTCACTGGGCAAATAAGCCAGTACCGGAACTCCAAGATACTCTTCGACTTCCGCTCGGCTCCTGACCCTGCGATGAGTCAGCTCGAGCAATAGCGACAACCCGATGCCCAGCATAATGCCCAATGCCGCTGCGATAACGAGATTAAGCCGTACGTCTGGCGCAGACGGCAAGGTCGGTGCCACTGCATCGTTAAGAACGGCCACGTCTGTTTGTGAAAGCCGGCTTTCAAGCCTGCTGGCAGAGGCCCGTCCAGAGGCAGTGTTGTACGCCTCTTGCGCCGCATCGACCTCTTGTTTCAAGAGATCAAGCTCATCGCGCTGAGCATTAAGTTTGAGCACTTTTTCCTTTTGCTCGGCAACCGCATCCCTGAGTTCAGACTCGCGCTTGGCAGATTGAGCGGCCGTTGATTGGAGACTGCTTCCCACAACCCGGGTTTCCTGAGAAAGTTGAGACTTGAGCGATTGCACTTCCGCCTCAGCTTTCTTGTATTCAGGGTGATTCCGCCCATAACGGGTTGACGCATCGCTCAGCGTGGCTTCGGCCTGCGCAAGATCTGATCGCAGCTTCTGCACGACCGGATTACCCAGAACCTGAGCACTTGCCTGCTTGTCCTGTACCTGGCGTACATCATCCTGCAACCGGTCACCCTGAGCCGCTACCAGCATTGAGGACAACTCGCGAAGCTTTGACGTTTCAACATCAAGTTTCTGGTCAGCCGCGACAATCCCGTGACTCTGCTGATAATCAGTCAACCGTGTACGTGCCTCTCGCAGGTTATCCCGCAACACGGTCATCTGCTCGTCATACCATTGGGAGAACCGGCGTGCGGGATCTGTGCGCAGCTCAAGATTCGTGCGCACGTAGGCTTCGGAAACTGCGTTCGCCAGGCCCGCTGCCAGTTCGGAGTTTTCCTCGCTGACGCTGACGCTCAGCACGTTGCTGTTGCGTCCGGGCGTGGCGACCATATTGCGCCGAAGGGTCTGGACGACCCATTTTTCCGGATCGACCTCACCATCACTGGCGTCGTCCGCTGCGCGCTGATCTGCCAGCTTGCGCATGTCCGGCGGCAGAAGCTCATATACTTTCGAAGCAACCTTACGGCTCTGGATCACGTCAACCTGGGTCGCGATGTAGCCTGCGCGCGCAGGCAGCACCTGCCCACTGAGCAGATCCTGAGGCTTGCCATCCACTATAAGCTCGGTTGTTGCGGTGTAGGTCTTCGGTAAGCTCATTGAAACCACCAGGGTTGCAACAAGACAAAATACCGTAAGACCCGCAATCAACAGCCATCGCGCTCTAAGTATCTTAAAGAAACTTTCCAGGCTCACTGACGGGTCCCTCCGTTAAAACAGGCTTTCTTTGACGAACAATACATCGCCATCTTCGATACGATCTTCGAAGCGCGCTTCCAGCTCTTCGACTTCGCCATCAGGCTGCTGGCGATAGATAATCAAACCACTTGAACTGGCGCTGGGGTTAAAGCCACCGCTTACCGACAATGCCTGCATCACGTTAAGGGGACGATCCAGCGCATAGGTTCCCGGCTTTTGAACCTGTCCATACACATAGAACTGGTCCGCACGGGGTATGTACACTGTATCACCTTTTCCAAGCGTAACCGGCGAACGGCCCTCAGCACTGCTGTCCAGCAGCTCACGGAGATTAAACTCCTTACGCGACTGGCGACCTTCATCGTCGATATTAACGAGAATAATGCGTTCGCTACCGGTGTCATTGATGCCACCAGCCAGTGCCAGAGCCTCGGTCAGAGAGGTTGGCCCTTCCAGCGCGATACGCCCGGGATGGTTCACCTGACCCAGAATCGAAACCGTATTGCTGCGGTATTGCTCAATAAGCAGATTGACGTGGGCCCGTTTCAGGTAGCCCCGTTGCTCCAGTTGCCGACCAATCAGATCGCCCGCGTCCTGAGGGGACATGCCCCGAATTTCGACACGACCAACCAGCGGCATGGTAATCGTACCATCGCCGGCGACTTCAGCTTCTGTGGTGAGATCTTCCTGGCCATACACCATGACCTTGACCCTGTCTCCGGTTCCCAGCTTGTAAGCTTCGGAAGCCGCAGCAAAAACCATGTTGGAAAAAAACACCAAGAATAGTGTCAGGCTTGATGCCAATAGACGCCCATTCATCTTCATACCAGTCCATCCCTTGTCGAAGCATGAAAGTTCCCGGCAGATCAGCCGCCCCGTCACAGATGGAACCTGGATGATTCCTGACCCGCTCGGCGCTGTGACTGTTGCAGTAGAGAACTATGAACTCACTATGCAAAACTGGGGCCGAATGTTATAGAACGGGTCCCGTTTCAGCCAGCACAGAAAGTACGAGGATAATATCGGATATCACGCCGCCGTGAGGTTACGGTTAAGTTGGCGTTCCGCATTATAAACGATCGGGCTTTCGCGCCGATGCGCTATTTTCGAGCGCCTTTCCATGCGCCACGTTTCACACCCCTTTCTCGCCTTGAGCGCCGCCATCAGCGAGAAGATAAAAGCACAACGGTGACAAATTTCCTGACATCGACCTGCACACAACGATGCGTACAGTCTGAGGTCAGACGATGACAGGCGCATTACCAGTTGTTGAGATTGCAGGAGGATACCCGTTTGTCACAAACATGACGACAAAACTAACAGACTAACCGACAGGTTCATTCCCGGTTATTTCATAACCATCTCTGCGATCACGGGCCAGGCGATGGCAGGTAGGTACTGTAACGACCGGATTGCCGAAACGCTTGTAGCCGCCTATTAAACTTTTCACGAAGCATCTTGCTGTCTTTGTTGACCTTCGGGAACATCACAAAACTCTTGTTTTCCAAAAACGGTTTCGGGTGATGGGTGATCTGCGATACTTCTTCAGGGGCAAGCTCCCGAGCCATTACTTCATAGCCAACGCTAATCTCTTCAGGAAACAAATCAATTCGTCCTATCAGCAAACGCTTGAAATTTTGCCGGTTGCGCGACATTCGTTCCATTTTGAAGACACCACGCTCCAGCGCATCATCAAAAGCAGGGCCGTAGCTGTACCCCATACCGCCGCCGAGCGTGAGCCCTCGAAGATCTTCAAGCGTGCTCCAGTTGAACCCCTTGTTTTTCCGGTAAAAGAATACGAAGGTCTCATTCAGCACCGGATCACTGAACAAAAACTCCCTCTCTCTTTCCGACTTATACATCCACACAGCGGTTGCATCCTGCTTTCCCAAAGAAGCCTCACGGTAAGCTCTGTTCCACGGCAGAAAATGAAAACGGACGCGATAACCTTCTTCAGCAAAAACATCGCTTATCAGGTGGGCAATCGGCCCGTTATGCGGCCGTGTCTGATCGAAAAATGGAGGCCAATCGCCCACAGAGATATCCAATGGCTTGAGTTCGTCCGAGAAAGCCAAAGAGACCCAAAGCGTCGCGATAACTGCACACACAATACGACTGATCATTCTTTGCGTTTCGCTCCTGAAGAGACAAACCAGAACATGTCGGCTCACTAAAGGCCGTCCGCATATTTAACAATAGTCACTAAATCGATATCGGGTCTCGGGATCTGTGGCATTTTGCGCCACTTCAACAACGGAACCTATTGTGTCCTTATTGCATCACGGTGGCGACAGCTTGCCGCAAGCAGGCGTCATTAAATTGTCGAGCCTCTTATTATTAGCCTTAAAACAAGCCAGAATATAAAATAAGCATTTGTTTAAAATACATTTTTAGACATGGGCACGAAGCTTGCTTTTTCCTCAATATATCCATGGGAGCACGCTGTATGCCGTCCAATCCAACACAACTCACCAGTCAGCTAAAACGCGAGCAGGCCCTCGCCGATCTTGAGCGCATCAGCGCACAGTGGCAGGCCGACTCTGACGTTTTTACGCAAGTCAGCCGAAAAATGGCGACAACACTGGACCTGAGAACATTACTGGCAATTTTCGCTGAAGAGATGCTGCCTCACGTTGCGTTTGATCGTGTCGTCTACAACCATACAGTTGAAGGCATGCCCATTCATATCAGCATTGGCAAGGGTGGCAACCATCGTTGCGAATACCGCCTCAACCTTGAGGGTGCGTGTTACGGCGACCTTCGCATCTTTCGCCGCCACCGGTTTGCTGAACAGGAGCTGCGATTCATCGAACAGCTGCTGAGCATTGCGATTCATCCGATCCGCAATGCCATCCGGTTTGAGACTGTACAGCGGGCCGCATTAACGGACGTGGTGACGGGTATCCCGAACAAACGAGCATTCGAGGATGCACTGGAGCGGGAGGCCTCTCTTGGCAACCGTCACGGTGATAGCTGTGCCTTAATCCTGTGTGACCTTGATCATTTCAAATCGATTAACGACACCTTCGGCCATAAAACGGGGGACGACATTCTGCGAGCAGTAGCACTTAGCCTCCAGGATGCGACCCGTACAAGCGATCTGGTTTACCGGATTGGCGGTGAAGAGTTTGCCATCATACTGCCACGGGTAAATGCAAAAGAAGCGATCGTCGTTGCCGACCGAATCCGCAAGACAATCGAAACAATCAGCATTGAAACAGCAAGCGGAAAAGCGAAAGTAACCTCGAGTGCCGGTGTTGCAATACGAGCAACAGGCGAACCCGCAGACCCCTGGTTCTGCAGGGCTGACAAGGCGCTTTACAACGCCAAAAATAAAGGTAGGAACTGCACCCGGCAAGCGCTTCCCGGGCTGGATTCGGACGTCACCCCTATCAGAGGTGGGCGCCGTTCCTGAGCACAAAAACAAAGCCCGAAATACGCTGAGGTATTTCGGGCCAGATTCATACCGCCTTTAAGCGATCACGCGCCCTAACGGACTCACGAACTAGCGCCTGTTTTTTGGCGCCTTGTCAGAGCGCTCGGAAGCCCCCCCATCTTTACGCGACGACTTCCCAAGCGGCCGAGTGGACACACTGCCTTTGCGGAATCCACCAGCACCTGAACCCTTGTTAGGCCGTTTACCCTGCTGTCTGCGCTGCGCGGCCTGCTCATCGGGTGTTTTAGCCGGGATCGCCAGAGGCTCGAGCCCAACCATTTTGCTGAGAGCATCGATTTCTTTCTGTTCCATCTCGTCCCAACGTCCGACACTCAGACGACTCGGCAGGAAAGCTGGACCAAAACGAACGCGCTTCAGGCGACTGACTTTCACGTCCTGCGATTCCCACAACCGCCTCACCTCACGGTTGCGACCTTCAAACAATGTCACGTGATACCACTTATTAATACCCGCACCGCCGGCAGCTGATATATCAGAAAACTTCGCCATGCCGTCATCAAGAAGAACACCTGTAAGCAAACGCTGCAGCATTGCGTCATCAACCTGACCAAACACCCTGACCGCATACTCCCGATCCACCTGATAAGAAGGATGCATCAATCGATTAGCCAACTCGCCATCGGTCGTAAACAACATCAAACCTGTGGTGTTGATGTCGAGTCGTCCGATCGCTATCCAACGCTGATCACGCAATTTAGGCAGCCGATCAAAGACCGTTGGGCGGCCTTCTGGGTCCTTGCGGGTCGTCACCTCGCCTTCCGGCTTGTTGTACATCAGTACACGCCTTACCGGGGACTGGGCCGACTCTATACTGATGCGCTTGCCATCCAGCGCGATAGCATCCTCGACCGTGACTTTTTGTCCCGGAATAGCCACTTCCCGGTTGACGGTAATCCGCCCTTCTTCGATCCAGGCTTCCACCTCACGACGGGAGCCGACGCCGGTCCGCGACAACACTTTCTGCAAGCGCTCGGGTGGCAGGTCATGCGTGACAGGTTTCTGATCATCATTTCGTGATTGATCAGTTTTGGCCGAACGCGGTACGCGCTTCTGCGCCATGGGTATATCCTTTCAGGTGACGCGGTTCCCTGTTAATGAAGGGTTCCGGATATGGATTCATCGACATCATTCTCTGGCGCGTCGGTATCGGATGCATCAGAGGACGGTTCAAACTGGATTTCAGCCTGGATTTTCTGCTCAATCTCCCGACCGATTTCTTCGAGATCTCTTATTTCAGAAAGCGGCGGCAGCTGCTCAAGCGTTTTCAGGCCAAAGTAATCGAGAAACTGACGGGTTGTGGCATACATGGCCGGCCTGCCCGGTACATCTTTATGTCCGACGATACGCAGCCATTCTCGTTCAGTCAGCGTGCGGATGATATTGCTGCTTACCGCAACGCCGCGAATATCTTCAATTTCGCCCCGGGTGATGGGCTGGCGATAGGCAATCAGGGCCAGGGTTTCAAGTAGCGCCCGGGAATAACGCTGAGGCTTCTCCTCAAACAAGCGCCCGACCCAGGCTGCGTATTCCGAGCGAATCTGGAGACGATAGCCACTGGCCACTTTAATCACTTCATAACTCCGATCCGCGCACGCCAACTCCAGCTGGCTGATGGCGTGCTCGATCACCTGACGCGCAGGACGATCATCTTCGGTAAACAGCTCTCGAAGTTGATCAAGATTCAGCGGCTTCCCGGATGCCAACAAGGCACCTTCGATAATATTCTGGACCCGGCGGATCTGCTCTTCATTCATGACAATCGTTCTGATTTATCTCACTAAAGGATTCTAGACCACGGCGCGAGCGCGCACATGAATCGGCCCCAAGACTTCAACCTGAGCAACCTCTATCAGCTGTTCTTTAACAAGCTCAAGCGTTGCCAGAAAGGTAACCACCACGCCAAGCCGCCCTTCTTCGACGGTGAACAAGCTCTCAAAGGATACAAACCGATCATCTGACAGTGATGCCAATATATGGGACATCCGCTCTCGCGTTGACAAGCGCTCGCGCTCAACCTGGTGATTGGAAAACAGATCAGCCCGCTGAAGCACGCCTCTCAGGGCCAACAACATTTCCTTGAGATCGACATCCGGATGTATCTGACCACTTTGCATTTTGGGTGGTACGGACGAACAACCAAAGGTGTCCCGCTCCATGCGCGGGAGGGCGTCAATGTCCTCGGCCGCCTTCTTGAAGCGCTCATACTGCTGAAGCCGCCGAATCAGCTCGGCCCGGGGATCAACTTCTTCATCTTCGTCGTTGGTCATGCGCGGCAACAACATTCGCGACTTTATCTCAGCCAGTGTAGCCGCCATGACCAAATACTCGGCCGCCAATTCAAATCGCATCGACTCGACCGCCCCAATGTAATCCATGTATTGGCGGGTAATCTCACTGACATCAATCTCGAGGATGTCCATGTTCTGACGGCGAATCAGGTACAGCAGCAGGTCCAGAGGCCCCTCGAACGCCTCCAGAAACACAGCAAGCGCATCAGGTGGGATGTACAGGTCCTGAGGAATATCCGTCAGCGGCTTGCCGGAGACCAACGCCAGTGATCCTTTCTCCACTGCAGTCGCAGTGGCCGTCTCAGCCGGACCAGTATCGTCGTGACCGGTTTCGGCTGAAGGTTCGTTTTCAACGGGCTGTTCATCTACCATTTGCGTCTGCCATGCATGCTGCCGACTCAGCGGTAATTAAGACCCATAGCCTGCCGAACCTCTTCGAGAGTTTCTCGTGCAGCGTCTCGTGCCTGCTCGCAACCTTCTTCGATTATCGAGCGTACCAGTTCGGGGTTCTCTTCGTATTCGCGGGCACGCTCGTGCAGCGGGCGCTGCTCCTCAACAATAGAGTCGATCAACGGCTTCTTGCAATCAAGGCATCCGATGCCAGCGCTGCGACAGCCGACCTGAACCCATTCCTGGGTGGCAGCATCCGAGTACACCTTGTGAAGCCCCCATACCGGGCATTTCTCAGGTTCACCCGGGTCTGTCCGGCGCACCCGCTGGGGATCGGTCTGCATCACACGAATTTTCTGTGCGACGCTATCCGGCTCTTCCCGCAGGCCAATCGTATTGTGATAGGACTTGGACATTTTCTGGCCGTCCAGCCCCGGCATTTTCGAGTCTGGCGTTAATAGCGCCTGGGGCTCCGGCAGAATGACCTTACCGCCACCCTCGATGTAACCATAAAGGCGCTCGCTGTCGCCCATGGAGATATTCTGCTGCTCTTTGAGAAGCGCGCGGGCGCGGTCGAGGGACTCAATATCGCCCTCCTCCTGATAACGCCTCTTCAAAGCACGGTAGAGCTTGGCGTTCTTCTTGCCCATTTTGGTAATGGCCGCTTCGGCCTGCTCTTCAAACCCCGGCTCACGGCCGTAAATATGATTGAACCGACGCGCCATCTCGCGGGTGAACTCAATATGGGAAACCTGATCAGCACCCACCGGAACACGACCGGCCCGATACAAAAGAATATCAGCGCTCTGAAGAAGCGGATAGCCTAAAAAACCGTAAGTTGCGAGATCTTTCTCACGTAGTTTCTCTTGCTGATCCTTATAAGTCGGCACACGCTCGAGCCAGCCCAGTGGCGTGATCATCGACAACAACAGATTCAGTTCGGCGTGCTCTGGCACTTTCGATTGAACGAAAATGGTAGCAGAGCCCGGATTAACACCAGCTGCCAGCCAATCGATGACCATGTCCCAGACACTCCCTTCAATACCACTGGGGTCATCATACTGAGTTGTCAGCGCATGCCAGTCTGCGATGAAGAAAAAGCACTCGAATTCATGCTGAAGTTTGATCCAGTTTTTCAACACGCCGTGGTAGTGACCCAGGTGCAGTTTACCGGTAGGACGCATGCCAGACAGCACGCGCTGCTGGGGATCTACAGAACTCAAAGCATGAACTCCTTAATGAAATTTTTTGAACGCACATCAGCCTGCCGTCGGAGAGGCATCCGGTTCCAAGCATGACTGTCGCCCGGAATTATAAACTAATGAGCCGAGCCGGACAGGTTAACGCGAAAACGGCCAATGTCCTAGAAAACCGTCTTACTTGAACGAAAAAACCCCTGTTCTCTAGCGAAAGAGAACAGGGGTTCAGGATGTGCATCCGGCTAGTTTACCAGCCAGTCACTTCCTTCAATGCAGCACCGATATCAGCCAGGCTGCGTACGGTTTTAACACCCGCGCTTTCCAGAGCTGCAAACTTGTCGTCTGCTGTGCCCTTGCCGCCCGCGATGATAGCGCCAGCGTGACCCATGCGCTTACCTGCTGGTGCGGTAACACCGGCGATGTAGGAAACGACAGGCTTGGTGACGTTTTCCTTGATGAAGGCAGCCGCCTCTTCTTCGGCGTTACCACCGATTTCACCAATCATCACGATCGCTTCAGTAGCCGGATCTTCCTGCAGCAGCTTCAGAATATCGATGAAGCTGGACCCAGGAATCGGATCACCACCGATGCCGACACAGGTTGACTGGCCAAAGCCAAAGTCAGTGGTCTGCTTGACCGCTTCGTAAGTCAGCGTACCTGAACGGGACACAATGCCAACTTTACCGGCCTTGTGGATATGCCCCGGCATGATGCCGATCTTGCACTGATCAGGTGTGATAACACCCGGGCAGTTAGGACCAATCATCCGCACGCCTTTACGATCGACGTACTCTTTCGCGTACAGCATGTCGATGGTCGGGATACCTTCGGTGATGCAGACGATCAGTTCGAGGCCGGCATCAGCCGCTTCGATGATGGCATCCTTACAGAAAGGTGCGGGCACATAGATAACCGTCGCCGTTGCACCGGTAGTTTCAACGGCGTCACGCACGGTGTTGAATACAGGCAGGCCAAGGTGCTTGGTGCCGCCCTTACCGGGGCTTACGCCGCCGACCATCTGTGTACCGTATTCAATTGCCTGCTCAGAGTGGAAAGTGCCTTGTGCACCGGTAAAGCCCTGGCAGATAACCTTGGTGTTCTTGTCGATCAGGATGCTCATTATTTACCCCCCGCGGCTTTTACGACTTGCTGTGCAGCATCCGTAAGACTGGTTGCGGCAATGATGTTCAGGCCGCTGTCTGCAAGTACCTTGGAACCCAGTTCAGCGTTGTTACCTTCAAGGCGAACAACAACCGGTACTTTTACACCCACTTCCTTAACGGCACCGATAATGCCCTCTGCGATCATGTCGCAGCGCACAATACCGCCAAAGATGTTGACCAGAACCGCCTGAACCGCGTCGTCAGAAAGAATGATCTTGAACGCTTCGGTAACGCGCTCTTTGGTCGCCCCGCCGCCAACGTCGAGGAAGTTTGCAGGCTGGCCACCGTTGAGCTTCACGATGTCCATGGTACCCATTGCAAGACCGGCACCATTGACCATGCAGCCGATGTTACCTTCAAGAGCAACGTAGTTGAGCTCCCACTTGGCTGCGTCCGCTTCGCGCTGATCTTCCTGGGAAGGATCGTGCATCTCACGGATTTGTGGCTGGCGATACAGGGCATTTCCATCAACGCCAATTTTCGCGTCCAGGCAGTGCAAGTTGCCCTTATCGGTAATGACCAGCGGGTTAATTTCGAGCAGCGCCAGATCCTTATCTTCAAACAGCTTCGCAAGACCCAGGAAGATCTTGGTGAACTGTTTGATCTGGTCACCCTCAAGGCCCAATTTGAAGGCAAGCTCACGCCCCTGATAGGCCTGAGCGCCAACCAGCGGGTCAATTTCGGCTTTCAGAATCTTTTCTGGCGTCTTTTCTGCAACGGTCTCGATATCAACGCCGCCTTCGGTCGATGCCATAAAAACAACACGACGCGAACCACGGTCAACAACCGCACCCAGATAAAGCTCCTGGTCAATGTCAGTCAGGTCTTCGACCAGAATCTTGGTGACCGGCTGGCCCTTTTCGTCAGTCTGGTATGTCACCAGGTTCTTGCCCAGCCAATGCTCGGCGAACTCACGGATTTCGTCTTTGCTGCTAACCAGCTTTACGCCGCCAGCTTTACCACGGCCACCAGCGTGAACCTGTGCTTTGACGACCCAACGATCACCGCCGATCTCAGCGGCTGCGGCAACGGCTTCAGCCGGCGTATCGCACGCCACACCTTTGGAAACTGGCAGGCCGTATTCAGCAAATAGCTGTTTGCCCTGATATTCGTGCAAATTCATAGCGTTGTCCCACTCTTATATGGAGGATAACCATTTCAGAAGTTGACGGCAGAAATCACGCTCCCGGCGCGCTTCCTGCAGTCACTCCCCTGGGAATGTGAACCCGCAAACTGCGAATTCTGTGCGGGCGCATCAGGGGTCACCTCGATACACCCTTTTCCGGTAAAGCCACGACATCGGAACAGCTCCTGCAGACCACGAACTATTCCTGATATCTCAGGCCACCGGATGAAAGGTCGATGTCGACCCCGAGACACTGCGCTGCGTCCCGCTTGGTACTGTGCGAAAAAGGCCGGAGTAACCCGGCCTGTCTGTTCTTATTTTTTCTTGCGTTTGTTGGCGATATGAATAGCACCGCCACCAACAGCAAGGGCTGCTTCATGAACCGACTCGGACAGCGTCGGATGCGCAAAGCAGGTCAGCGCCAAATCTTCGGCACTAGAGCCAAATTCCATTGCAATCACGCCCTGGGCGACGATTTCAGACGCCTGAGGCCCAATCACATGGAAACCAAGAATGCGGTCTGTTTTCTCGTCGGCGATGATTTTCACCATACCCGTAGCAGCGTTTGCCGCCATCGCCCGGCCGTTCGCAGCAAATGGGAATGTGCCTACATTATAGGCCTCACCTTCTGACTTGAGCTGCTCTTCGGTTTTACCTACCCAAGCCAGTTCCGGATGGGTGTAGATAACATTGGGAATGCAGTCGTAGTTCACCTGCGGCTTGTGACCAGCGATACGCTCGACCACAACAATGCCCTCTTCCGAGGCTTTGTGCGCCAGCATAGGCCCACGAACAACATCACCAATCGCGTAAACGCCCGGAGCATCTGTCTGGCAGAAATCATCAACGAAGATGAAACCGCGCTCATCCAGATTGACACCGCTATCTGCTGCCAGCAGGTTGTCAGTATTGGGGCGACGACCGACAGCCACGATCAGCTTGTCGACCTTCAGTTCCTGTTCGCCTTTGGCATCTTCATAAGTCACGGTGACCAGATTACGCTTGACGCTGGTACCGGTAACGCGAGCTTTCAGTTTGATATCAAGGCCTTGCTTCTTGAACTGCTTCAGGGCCTCTTTCGCGCACTGCTGATCCACGTTCGGCAGGAAGGTATCAAGCGCTTCAATAACCGTCACCTCGGATCCAAGCCGGGACCAGACACTGCCCAGCTCAAGACCAATGACGCCAGCACCGATAACACCCACGCGCTTCGGCACTTCATCAAATTCCAGTGCACCTTCGGAATCAACAATGAAACCGTCAGTCAGCGGTGCAGGCGGAATATTAATGGGATCAGAACCAGTAGCGAGAATGACGTTGTCAGCTTCGTACGTCGTGACCTTGTCATCCTTGTCAGTAACTTCTACCTGGCGATTCGCCAGCAGGCGGCCACGGCCATATATGGAAGTGACGCCGTTTGCCTTGAACAACTGGGCGATGCCGCCGGTCAACTGCTTAACGATACCGTCCTTGCGCTCCATCATTTTGGAGACGTTGATCGCCGGATCCTTAACCTCAATACCCTGGTCGGCGAAGCTGTGGCTGGCTTCCTCAAATTTGTGGGAAATTTCCAGCAACGCTTTGGACGGGATGCAACCGACGTTCAGACAGGTGCCACCAAGCACCTGCTGCTTGCCATCTTTGGAAGTCCAGTTTTCAACACACGCGACTTTCATTCCCAGCTGGGCCGCTTTAATGGCAGCGACATAGCCGCCAGGGCCCGCACCGATAACGATGACATCGAACTTGTCAGACATGTTTTATCCTGTTTCTCTGATGCGTTGATTTACCGAGTTAAACATCCAGCAGAATTCGAGCCGGGTCTTCCACCATCTCTTTAATGGCTACCAGGAACTGAACCGCTTCCTTGCCATCGATCATACGGTGGTCATACGACAGCGCGAGATACATCATCGGCAGAATGACCACCTGACCGTCGACCGCCATCGGACGTTCCTGAATCTTGTGCATGCCCAGAATTGCAGTCTGGGGCGGGTTCAGAATAGGCGTTGACATCAGTGAGCCAAATACACCGCCGTTCGAAATCGTGAAGGTGCCACCGGTCATTTCTTCGATGCCCAGCTTGCCATCGCGAGCCTTGGCACCGTATTCGACAATGGTCTTCTCGATATCAGACAAACCCATGCCATCGGTGTCACGCAGAATCGGCACAACCAGGCCACGATCACTGGATACGGCAACACCAATATCCTGATAGCCATGGTAGACCATGTCGTTGCCATCAATGGATGCGTTAACCGCCGGGAAGCGCTTGAGCGCCTCTGTGGATGCTTTGATAAACAGCGACATAAAGCCGAGCTTGACGCCATGGCGCTTCTCGAACCCGTCTTTGTACTGCTTCCGCAGATCCATCAGCGGCTTCATGTTGACCTCGTTAAAGGTCGTCAGCATCGCAGCGCTCTGCTGCGCATTAACCAGACGCTTGGCAATACTTGCGCGCAGACGTGTCATCGGAACGCGTTTCTCTGCCCGCTCTCCTGCCGGCACATCGGCGGCTGGAGCAGCCTTGGCCGCAGCTGAAGCTGCTGGCGCCTTGCTGCCACTATCATCAATAGCTTTCTGGACGTCTTCCTTGGTAACCCGACCGTCTTTGCCTGAACCCTTGATTGAGTCCGGATCAACGTCATTTTCATCTGCCAACTTGCGAGCCGCCGGGCTGAGAATCGCACTACTCTCGGTGCTGCCGGACTTGTCAGAAGACTCCGAAGACGCTGCGGGTTTGGAATCGTCACTCTTCGCTTCGGGTTTATCGCTGGAGGACGCACTGCCACTTGCGCCTTCCTTGAATTTACCCACGACTTCGCCGCTTTCGACAGTGTCGCCTTCATCTTTGAGGATTTCTTCAATAACGCCATCAGCTGGCGCCACAACCTCAAGTACAACTTTATCTGTTTCGATATCAACAATCAGCTCGTCGCGCTCAACGGACTCACCGACTTTTTTATGCCAGGTTGCGACTGTGCCTTCGGCGACAGACTCAGGAAATACAGGAGCTTTAATTTCGGTAGACATCTCGGTTCCTTAATTCGGTTGCTCTTAGAGCTCGAACGCGTCGTTAACCAGTTTCTTCTGCTCTTCAATATGTACGGCAAGGTGACCGCACGCCGGTGCTGCTGAAGCATCGCGACCTGAATACTGAAGGTAGAGTTTAGGATTGTGGCGATGAAGCGCCTGGCGCATATGATGCTGACTCGGATACCAGGCCCCCTGGTTCATCGGCTCTTCCTGACACCAGACGACATGGGTAAGTTTGGTATACGGCTTCAGAATCTCGTCCAGATCTTCTGCCGGGAACGGATAAAGCTGCTCCAGACGAATGATCATGACGTCGTCACGCTCGTCGGCTTTCTTCTTCTCAAGCAAATCAAAAAAGACCTTGCCGCTGCACATGATCAGACGACGCGTCTTCTTCGGCTCTGGCGGCTCCTTTTCCGGAAGCACAGTCTGGAATGTTCCCTGGGTCAGATCATCCAGCCCCGAAGTGGCTTCTTTGTGGCGCAAAAGACTCTTCGGCGTGATAGCAACCAATGGCTTTCGGAGAGGCCGCTTCACCTGACGACGAAGCATATGGAATACCTGAGATGGCGTCGTCGGCACGCAAACCTGAATATTATGCTCGGCGCTCAACTGAAGGAAACGCTCCAGGCGCGCGGAGCTGTGCTCGGGGCCCTGACCTTCATAGCCATGGGGAAGCAACAGCGTCAAGCCGCAAAGCCTGCCCCATTTATGCTCGCCGCTAGTCAAAAATTGGTCGATCACAACCTGGGCGCCGTTGGCAAAATCACCAAACTGAGCTTCCCACACAACCAGCGTATCCGGCGTGGTGGTTGAGTAACCGTATTCGAACGCCATGGCTGCTTCTTCAGAAAGAAGCGAGTCATGAATCTCGAGCCTCGGCTGGGTATCCGATAGATTCTTCAGCGGCGTGTAGGTTTCACCGTTTTTCTGGTTATGCAGCACGGCATGTCGGTGCGAGAAGGTACCGCGACCAACATCCTGCCCTGTCAACCGAATGGGATGCCCCTCATTAAGAAGCGTCGCATAGGCCATGACCTCACCATAACCCCAGTTAATCGGCAATGCGCCTTGGGTCATTTTGTTGCGGTCATCGATGATTTTGGACACCTGGCGCTGAACCGGAAACCCTTCTGGCAACTGACCGAGCTTCTTGCCAAGCCGCTGCAGCGTGCGCAATGCAACACTGGTTTTGCACTTCGCAGTCCACTTGTGACCAAGGTGAGGCTGCCAGTCTACGTAGAGCGCCTTGTTTGGCTCTTTCACCAACGATTTGACGACGTGATCACCTTTGTCGAGCGCATCACGGTATTCAAGTTCCATCGCCTTGGCATCGTCTTCGCCCAATACACCAGCTTCTTGCAACTGAATAGCGTAGAGCTCGCGAGTGGTCTTACGGCTGCGAATTTTTTCATACATGAGCGGCTGGGTAGCGGATGGCTCATCAGCTTCGTTGTGGCCGCGACGACGATAGCAAACGAGGTCAATGACCACATCGCGCTTGAATTCGTTGCGGTAGTCCATCGCCATCTGGGTGACAAACAGGACCGCTTCAGGGTCATCGGCGTTAACGTGCAAGATCGGCGCATGGACCATCTTGGCGATATCAGTGCAATACTCGGTAGAGCGCGCATCGTCCTGTCGGCTGGTAGTGAAACCAACCTGGTTGTTAATCACAACGTGTATGGTACCGCCAACGCCATAACCACGGGTCTGAGACATCTGGAATGTCTCCATCACTACGCCCTGGCCCGCGAAAGCCGCGTCACCGTGCATAATAATCGGCAGCACCTGCTCGCCTGTGGTATCGCTACGACGCGTCTGACGCGCGCGGACGGAGCCCTCAACAACCGGCGACACAATTTCAAGATGTGACGGGTTAAAGGCTAGCGCAAGGTGCATCTCGCCGCCTTCAGTCATCACATTGGAAGAGAAGCCCTGGTGGTATTTCACGTCACCGGAGCCGGCATCTGCGAGCTTCTTGCCTTCAAACTCGTCGAACAGCTCCTTGGGGTTTTTACCTAAGGTATTCACGAGAACATTCAGCCGGCCGCGGTGCGCCATGCCGATAACCACTTCTTTACCGCCGTAAGAACCCGCCCGCTGAATCAATTCGTCAACCAGCGGAATCAGGCTTTCACCACCTTCCAGACCGAAACGCTTAACACCGGGATAACGGGAACCGAGATACTTCTCGAGACCTTCAGCAGCGGTGAGTCGTTCAAGGATATGACGCCGGGTTTTGGGTTCGTATTCAGGATGGGAGCGCACGGGCTCCATTCTCTGCTGGAACCAGCGTTTAATCCGCGTATCGACAATGTGCATGTATTCCGCGCCGATGCTGCCGCAATAGGTTTGTTCCAAACCTTCGACAATATCGCGCAGTTTCATGGTTTCAGCGCCGAAGCACAGTGAACCTGTCTGGAACTCCAGATCCAGATCAGCTTCGGTCAAATCATGGAAACCAATATCAAGATCTTCTACAGGCGCACGCTCCCAAACCCCTAGCGGGTCGAGCTTGGACTGTTGGTGACCTCGAAAGCGGAAGGCATTAATCAGCTGGAGAACGCGGATCTGCTTGCGATCGGCATCAGATGTAGCCGAAGCGGGTACACCACCGGCCGACAAACGACGCTGATTACGGGAAATGTGCTCGAACTGCTCACGAATGGCAGCGTGGGAAACATCGGTGCCTTTGGTGTCTTCGACACGCGGCAGCTTATCGAAATAATTACGCCATTCCTCTGGAATCGCGTTGGGATCGATCAGATAAGCTTCAAATAGCTCTTCAACATAGGTCAGATTCCCGCCTTGAAGATGGGAGGTCTGCCATAACTGCTCCATGATGCTTTCATGCATTTTGAATAGCTCACCTTGGACTGGAGCGGGGAGCAATCGGAGGATGGCAAGGGGTAAACGACAGTCACCAAGATGTCGGGCCGATGACTGCTGCCACCACAGAGATTACACGGATGTTTTCCGTTCCCCGGTGGTTCAACTCAGGAAAGCCGTCACGCAGACTTTATGGGCCTGCGCAACGGCTTCCGTAGTTTGCCCTTCGTACCCGTCTTTGGGTATTAGCCAATGGTGTTAGCCAATAAAGACATTCACCAAACAGGCGCGAAAGGCTCGATCATCAGAACAGTATAGCGTCAGAATCAGGCTTTGCTGATCAAGTCGCTCTCTGCAGCAGCAAGTTACGAATGTGGCCAATCGCTTTGGTCGGGTTCAGCCCCTTCGGACAGACACTGACACAGTTCATGATGCCTCTGCAGCGAAATACGCTGAAAGGATCATCAAGATTGGCCAGGCGCTCGGCCTGAGCCTGATCACGACTATCCGCAAGGAAACGGTATGCCTGAATCAGACCTGCAGGACCAATGAACTTTTCCGGGTTCCACCAGAAAGACGGACAAGAAGTTGAGCAGCATGCACACAGGATACACTCGTACAGGCCGTCAAGCTTCTCACGATCTTCAGGTGATTGCAGACGTTCAATGGCCGGCGCAGGCTGATCATTGATCAGATACGGCTGCACCTTTTCGTACTGCTGATAGAACAAGGTCATATCAACTACCAGGTCACGGATGACCGGTAGCCCCGGCAAAGGCCGGATAACAAGCTTGTCTTTTTTAACGACTTCCGACATCGGCGTAATACAACCAAGGCCGTTTTTGCCATTCATATTAAGGCCGTCGGAACCGCAAACGCCCTCACGGCAGGAACGACGGTAGGCCAGCGACGGATCCTTCTCTTTTAGAAGGTTCAGAATGTCCAGCACCATCAAGTCCTTACCTGCAGGAACTTCGAGCTCAATATCCTGCATATAAGGGGCATTGTCAGTTTCGGGATTGTACCGATATACGCTTACCAACATTTCTGCGTCACCCCTCTTAATATGTCCGAATTTTTGGTTCGAACGTATCGACTGTTTTCGGTGCAAAGTTCACATCACGCTTGCCTACACGCTTTTCCAGCGGGAAGTACATCGAATGCTTGAGCCAGTTTTCGTCGTCACGCTCTGTAAAATCATTACGAGCGTGCGCGCCGCGGCTTTCTTTGCGCTCAACAGCGGATACTGCTGTGGCATAGGCAACTTCAAACAGGTTATCCAGTTCGAGCGCCTCAATACGATCTGTGTTGAACGCATTGCTGCGATCAGTCAGCTTGGTCTTACGAACACGCTCGCCGATCTCGCCGAGCTGGCGCAGACCTTCTTCCATGCTCTCACCGTCACGGAATACGCCGAAGTAAAGCTGCATGCAGTTTTGGAGCGCTTTGCGCACTTCTGCAACACTCTCACCTTCGGTTGTCGTATTCAGACGCTCAAGACGCGCCATTGCACGCTGAATGTCCTCTTCTGTCGCTTCCAGTGCATCGTCACCATCACGCAACAGCTTTTCAATATGAAGACCAGCTGCACGACCGAACACCACCAGATCAAGCAACGAGTTGCCGCCGAGTCGGTTCGCACCGTGAACGGATACACAAGCAGCCTCACCGCAAGCAAACAGACCATCGATGAAAACATCGTTGCCGTTCTCATCCTGAGTAATTGCCTGACCGCCAACATTGGTCGGAATACCGCCCATCATGTAGTGGCAGGTTGGCACTACAGGAACCGGTTCTTTTACCGGATCAACGTGTGCGAATGTACGTGACAACTCACAAATGCCGGGCAGACGAAGGTTCAGCGTCTCTTCACCCAGATGATCCAGCTTCAGAAGTACGTGATCCTTATCCGGCCCACAACCCCGACCTTCCAGGATTTCGATAACCATCGAACGAGCAACAACATCACGACCTGCCAGATCCTTCGCATTCGGTGCGTAACGCTCCATAAAGCGCTCGCCTTCGGCGTTGATCAGGTAGCCACCCTCACCCCGGCAACCTTCAGTGACCAGCGTGCCGGCACCGTAAATACCCGTTGGATGGAACTGCCACATTTCCATATCCTGCACAGGAAAACCTGCGCGCAACGCCATACCAATGCCGTCGCCGGTATTAATCAGAGCGTTTGTGGTAGAAGCATAAATCCGGCCTGCACCGCCTGTAGCGAGAACCGTCGCCTTGGCTTTAATGTAAGCGACTTCGCCAGTTTCGATTTCAATGCCGATAACACCAACTACCTGACCCTTGTCGTTCTTGACCAGATCAACGGCGTACCATTCGTTAAGGAAAGTAGTACCACCTTTCAGGTTGGCCTGATAAAGCGTGTGCAAGAGCGCGTGACCGGTGCGGTCTGCCGCAGCACAGGTACGGGCAGCCTGTCCGCCTTTACCGTAATCCTTCGACTGACCGCCGAACGGACGCTGATAGATGCGCCCCTGCTCGGTACGGGAGAACGGAAGCCCCATGTGCTCAAGCTCAAATACGGCCTGAGGCCCCACTGAGCACATATATTCGATCGCGTCCTGGTCACCGATATAGTCGGAACCTTTCACGGTGTCATACATGTGCCAGCGCCAATCATCATTGGGATCCGAACTGGCAATTGCACAGGTAATACCACCTTGAGCAGAAACCGTGTGCGAACGTGTTGGGAACACCTTGGTAATACACGCGGTTTTGACGCCGGACTCGGTCAGCTGGAGCGCTGCACGCATGCCTGCACCGCCGCCGCCGATCACGATCGCGTCATATGAAATCGTTTTGATATTAGCCATTAATTAATGCCCCCACAGAATCTGAACACCCCAAACAACGTAGACGAACATAGCCGTCCCGCAGAGCGCCTGAATCAGGAACCTTGGCGCCGTCGCTTTTACGTAGTCCGTGGTAACCGTCCAGAGCCCGACCCAAGCGTGGGCACCCATGGAAATCAGCGCCATCAGACTGAAAATCCGGAACCAGGTTTGATGGAAAAGCGCTCCCCAGCTCGCATAATCGACATCAGTAAACAACAGGAAGCCGAGCAGGAACAGGGTATAAAGAGCAAGTACGTAAGCGGTTACACGCTGGACCATCCAGTCATATGCGCCGCTACGCCCGAGGTTAGTAATGCTGCTTACTGCCATATCCAGACTCCCGCCAGAACAATGAGAATGACAGAGATGACAACAGTCGCCTTGGCCGCCAGACGACCACTTTGCAACTCTTCACCAATGCCCATATCCATAAGCAGGTGTTTGATACCCGCTACGAGGTGATATAGCAGGGCCGAAAGGATGCCCCAGATAATCAGTTTCGCCAGGAAACTGCTAAGCAAGTCATTTACCGCATTAAAACCGCTCTCGCCCTCAAGAGACAAATCCAGGCCGTACAAAAGGAAACCCATACCTATAAAGATAATGATTCCGCTCGTGCGGTGCAGGATCGAAGTGATCGCCGGCAATGGAAAATGAAACTTGCTGAGATCGAGATTTACTGGTCGTTTACTGTTCACAGCTCTCTCACACTCTTTATTGTCCGGCGTTACAACGTATTGATTCGCGGGACTGGTGGTTGGTGTAGTTCGATTATCTTTTCTTGCAGAACACTGGAGGGAGTATACCGCAGGTCAGCGCGTCGCCTTTGGCGCGAAGACCGGATACGTCCTCATTTCCGGGCTACGGATTATAAGGAGTGCCCCCCGGAATTACAAACAAGCAATGGACAGAAATGCCCTCATCTCAAGGCAGTTAGCGTTAATCGGTGCCAAGGCACCCCTTAATCCAACTCTTGATGGGCGACAGGGTAAGACCATGGTCTAACACTATCAACCACCCTAGTTGACATAGAAAAAGTCGTCACATTCATGCCCTGATCTCCAAAGGATTGTGACTAAAAGCATGGAAAATCCGTCATCATCCATTGACAAAAAAAGCCAACAGCCTATATTTTGCCGCCACGCTTCAAAACTGCGTGCGGACCCAACGCCGGGTTAAAAGCGTCGATTTAGCGAAATAATCAGGCAAATGTCGGACTGCTTTCGCAGCTCCAGCACGTCTCCTGGCGTGGTTGGCCGTGACCTCACGGGACGATCTTGCAATAATATGCGTTTTCAAGAGAGCGACCGGCGGCAAAGCAACTGTTTTGTCGGATGTACGACGCGTGCAGGCGTTCCGGACCGCTTTCTTACGCCAGAAATGCTGATATAGGAGAGCACCATGACCGACAAGAAAGCACAGCTTTCGGTGGGTGATAAATCAATCGAGCTGCCCGTTTATGCCGGCACGGAAGGCCCCGACGTCATTGATGTCAGAAGCCTCGTCCAAGAAGGCGTATTCACATACGATCCAGGTTTTGTATCCACAGCAGCTTGCGAATCAAAGATCACCTACATTGACGGTGCCAATGGTGTTTTACTACACCGCGGTTATCCGATCGAACAACTCGCAGAGCATTCTGATTACCTCGAAGTCTGCTATCTGTTGCTAAATGGCGAACTGCCGACCAAGGAACAGGGCGACCTTTTCCGCGATACGGTCAAGCATCACACCATGATCCACGACCAGATGCGTCATTTCTTTAGCGGCTTCCGCCGCGATGCGCACCCTATGGCAATCATGTGTGGCGTAGTAGGCGCGCTTTCTGCGTTCTACCATGACCAGATGGACGTCACCAGTGAAGTGGAGCGGGAAATCACTGCGCACCGCCTGGTTGCGAAGATGCCAACCATTGCAGCCTGGTGCTACAAGTACTCTGTTGGTCAGCCATTCGTTTACCCGCGTAACGACCTCTCCTACTCGGAAAACTTCTTGCAGATGATGTTTGGCAATCCCTGCGAGAACTATGAGGTTAATCCGATCCTGGCCAAGGCTATGGATAAGATCTTTATCCTGCATGCCGACCACGAGCAAAACGCCTCCACGTCGACAGTTCGTCTGGCCGGCTCAACTGGCGCCAACCCTTACGCTTGCATAGCGTCTGGCATTGCAGCACTCTGGGGCCCCGCTCACGGCGGCGCCAACGAAGCTGTTCTGGACATGCTGGCAGAAATTGGTGACGAATCGAATATCGACAAATTTGTCGCCAAGGCAAAAGACAAGAACGATCCATTCCGCCTGATGGGCTTTGGTCACCGTGTTTACAAGAACTTTGATCCACGCGCCAAAGTCATGAGCGAAACCTGCCACGAAGTTCTGACGGAGCTCGGCCTGGAAAATGACCCCATGCTGCGCATTGCTCAGCGACTGGAGCAGATTGCCCTTGAAGATCCGTACTTCGTTGAGCGCAAGCTGTATCCGAACGTCGACTTCTACTCCGGCCTGATCCTGAAAGCTGTGGGAATCCCAACCTCAATGTTTACGGTCATCTTCGCGATGTCCCGCACCATTGGCTGGTTCTCCCATTGGAACGAAATGGTCAGTGGCGATTACCGCATCGGCCGTCCGCGTCAGCTCTATACCGGAGCAAGCAAACGCGACTATCCTGCAAAGTAATCAATTTGCACGGATTCCGAAAAGGGCTGCACATTGTGCAGCCCTTTTTTGTTTGTCACTGTATAAAAATAAAAAGTCATCGGAGGTAATCAGTTTATGGCGCTTAACATCACCTTTATCGGGCTCGGAGTGATGGGCTTTCCCATGGCCGGCCACCTGGCGAATGCCGGTCACACCGTCACTGTCTTCAACCGTAACCCGGACAAAGCAAACCAGTGGCTCCAGAAATATCCGGGAAGTGCCTGCGAAACAATCCGGGAAGCGGTCAAAGATGCCGATTGCGTGCTGACCTGCGTCGGCGCCGATCCCGACCTTGAGTCTGTATACCTGGGAAGCGACGGCATCATCGCCAATACCCCGTCAGGGGCACTGCTAATCGACCACACCACCGCGTCAGCGGGCATTGCCGAGCAATTGGCCGCTGCAGCAGAAGATGTTGGGCATACCTTTATTGACGCCCCCGTCTCTGGCGGACAACAAGGTGCGGAGAACGGCAAGCTGACGATCATGTGCGGCGCTGCGGACGACGCGTTTTCACGCGCACTCCCCTTACTCGAGGCATATGGGCATGCCATCACTCACATGGGCAAGCCAGGCCGCGGCCAACTGACCAAGATGGTGAATCAAATTACCATCGCAGGGCTCGTTCAGGGACTGTCGGAAGGCCTGCACTTCGCCGAACAGGCGGGCCTGGATCAGCGAAAGGTGATCGACGTCATATCCAAAGGCGCTGCTCAGTCGTGGCAAATGGAAAATCGCGCCGACACGATGATCGCCGACGAATACGAACACGGGTTTGCTGTGAACTGGATGCGTAAGGACTTGAATATATGCCTGAGCGAAGCCAGAAAACGCAACGCTACCCTGCCTGTCACAGCGCTCGTTGACCAGTTCTATGCTGATGTCCAGGCCATGGGCGGCGGCCGCTGGGATACCTCAAGCCTACTCAGGCGATTGAGCACCCAGGCGCGAAGAGAGCAAAACAAAGACTGATAATCCGGCCATTCACCTCAGCTAAAGGGCATAAAAAAAGGGGCGTGAAGCCCCTTTTTTCGTCGTTTGGTGCAAAACAGCATCCAGTTAGCGTTATTTCTTTTTATCTTTTATTTCCCACTTTCCGCCGGAATAGTAAGCACTCCAACCGGTAGCCTTACCCTCTTTTTCCGTCATCACGTACTGTTCCTTGGTCTTCCGGCTGTAGCGAATGACCGCTGGATTCCCCTCAGGGTCTTTCTCAGGCGCATCCATCAAAAAGCCATACTTGGGGTCGATCTCGTCACGATGTGGCTTGATCTCTTTCACAAGCGGTGCTCGGGTTTCCCTGTTTTTCGGGAATTTGCTCGCAGCCAGGAAAAGCCCTGACGCACCATCGCGTAAGACATAGGTGTCGTCCACTTTTTCACATTGAAGCTCTGGCATCGGCACCGGATCCATCTTCGGTGGCGCAGGCTCCCCCGAGCGCAGAAGCTTGCGGGTGTTCTTGCATTCATCATTGGTACAGCCGAAATACTTGCCGAAACGGCCTGTTTTCAACTGCATTTCCGAGCCGCACTTGTCACACTCCAGAGTCGGGCCATCATAACCCTTTATCCGGAACGTACCCTCCTCAATTTCATGGCCAGGACAGTCTGGGGTATTGCCGCATACATGCAACTTGCGGTGCTCATCAATCAGATAGCTGTCCATCGCAGTGCTGCAAATCGGGCAACGGCGCTTCATCCGCAACAAGCGGGTCTCGCCCTCACCTTCCACATCGTCATCCGCGCTGACGACTTCGTCACCCGACACCAGGTTGATCGTCGTCTTACAGCGCTCCTTCGGAGGCAGCTGATAACCCGAGCAGCCAAGGAAAACGCCGGTACTGGCGACCCTGATCTGCATCGGTCGGGAGCAGGTTGGGCATTTGATATCCGTATCGGTGGGCGTATTACCGCGCATTCCGCCGTCTTTGGAATCAGTTCCAGCGCTATCAAGCTGCTTCTTAAAGCGACCATAAAAGCCATTGAGAACAGTTTTCCAATCGACGCCACCCTTGGCGATATCGTCCAGCTCCTCTTCAAGGCGCGCAGTAAAGTCGTAGTCCATCAGGTTGGTGAAGGACTCCTTCAAGCGATCGGTTACGATGTCACCCATCTTCTCCGCGTAAAAACGACGATTCTGGAGACGCACATAACCGCGATCCTGAATAGTGGAGATAATCGAGGCATAAGTGGAAGGGCGTCCAATACCCCGCTTTTCAAGCTCCTTCACCAGACTCGCTTCCGTGTAGCGCGGCGCCGGCTTGGTAAAGTGCTGGGTCGGATCAACTTTTGTCAGATCAAGCTGTTCGCCTACCTTGATGTCTGGCAGTGCAATGTCTTCGTCTTTTCTGGAGGCCTGAGGCGCCGCTTTAAGGAAACCTTCAAACTTGATTATGCGGCCACGGATCCGCAGCTCGTAATCCGCCGCAGCAACTGCGATTGAAGTGCTCAAAAATTCAGCATCCGCCATCTGACAAGCGATAAACTGACGCCAGATAATGTCGTAGAGGCGCTCAGCATCCTTCTCAAGCCCGCTAATATCAGCCGGGCGTCGGGTCACATCAGTAGGCCTGATGGCCTCGTGAGCCTCCTGAGCACCTTCCTTGCTACCGTATACCCTTGGCGCATCGGGCATGTAGTTCTTGCCGAACTGCTTCTCGATATACTCACGGCAACTGGTTACTGCATCCTGACTCAGGTTGGTAGAGTCAGTACGCATGTAGGTGATAAAACCGGCTTCATACAGACGCTGGGCCAGCATCATGGTTTTCTTGACGCTGAAGCTCATCCGGTTACTGGCCGCCTGCTGCAGCGTCGACGTAATAAACGGTGCGCTTGGCCTGGATTTGGTTGGCTTGTCTTCACGCTTGGCGACTTTGAAGTCGGACGTCTTCAGCGTTTTGACGTGTGCCGACGTTTCAGCCTCACTGGTTGGACGAAACGCTTTGTCGCCCTGGCGAGTGACTTCAAATCGCATGGACTGCTTGGCATTCTGAGGTGTCAAATCCGCATGGACCTGCCAATACTCCTCAGGAATAAAAATACGGATTTCTTTTTCGCGCTCTACAATCAACCGCACAGCAACAGACTGCACCCGCCCCGCTGACAGGCCTCTCGCGAGCTTGCTCCACAGAAGCGGCGACACCATGTAACCCACAACACGATCCAGGAAACGGCGAGCTTGCTGGGCGTTTACGCGATCCGTATCAAGCGTACTCGGCTCTTTAAATGCCTCTTTGATCGCGCGTTTGGTGATCTCGTTAAATACCACACGGCGGTATTTATCGTCGTCGCCGCCGATCGTTTCCCGCAAGTGCCAGGCAATAGCCTCCCCCTCGCGGTCCAAATCCGTCGCGAGATAGACATGCTCGGCGTCTTTCGCGAGCCGCTTAAGTTCGCTGACGACCTTTTCCTTGCCGGGCAGTATTTCGTAACGCGCACTCCAGTCATTTTCCGGGTCAACACCCATACGATTGACGAGCTGATCTCGCGATTTACGAATCTTGTATTCCGCTTTCTCTTCAGGCGCCATCTTGCGCGTCAATGCCGCTTGGCGCGCGCGCTCTTTGGGATCGCTCTGAGTACCACTGCCGCTTACCGGCAGATCACGAATATGACCGACACTGGATTTCACGATGTAATCGGAACCCAGGTACTTATTGATGGTTTTCGCTTTTGCCGGTGACTCGACAATGACGAGATTCTTACCCATGGCGACGTTATGTTCCTTTCAAAGATATCCAGCAGTATAAATGGATACCCGGATGATCTGTTTCAGAGAGACACTGGACAGATGCCCCACTCCCGAAGCGGAAAGCAGCTCTTCAGTGCATCTCAATAATGGCGAAAAATCAGGCTGCTAGGGCATGACTCGCCTGCAGCTGAGTTATAGGTGCTCTGTTTTACAGGGTCAAGGTGATCAGCACAACCCATCAATGGCGTTTGAAGTCATGCTCGCTGTCAACGCTGCCTACCACTGACCTAAAAAAAAGCCCGGACAAACGCCGGGCTTTTTTCAACTCAGGGGACGATTAGATCCGTTCCCAGACAGTTGCTATGCCCTGCCCCAGACCGATACACATGGTGGAAACACCCAATGTACCGCCTTTGGCCTGCATAACGTGCAGCAGCGTAGTTGAGATACGCGAACCGGAACAACCCAGCGGGTGACCCAGCGCAATAGCGCCACCGTTAAGGTTGACCTTTTCATCAGCAACGCCCAGCAGCTTCAGATCCTTCAAAACTGGCAGAGACTGCGCAGCAAAGGCTTCGTTAAGCTCCCAGAAGTCGATATCTTCAACCTTCAGGCCAGCGCGCTTCAGCGCCTTCTTGGTTGCTGGTACCGGACCGTAACCCATGATCGCGGGATCACAACCGGCAACGGCCATGCTACGGATCTTGGCGATAGGCTGCAGACCCAGTGCTTGCGCACGCTCCGCAGACATCAGAACCATCGCAGATGCGCCGTCTGTCAACTGCGAAGAGGTACCCGCAGTAACGGTGCCGTTTTTAGGATCAAACGCCGGACGCAACTGACCCAGTGACTCCACTGTAGTCTCTGGACGAATAGTTTCGTCGTCCTCAATGAGGACTTTGAATCCATTTTCGTCATGACCTTCAATGGGCACGATCTCGTTCTTGAATCGACCTTCAACTGTCGCTTCATGAGCCAGGCGATGTGAACGCGCTGCGAACTCATCCTGCTGCTGACGGTTGATGCCGTGCATCTTGGCCAGCGTTTCAGCAGTCAGGCCCATCATGTTCGAGGCCTTGGCGCTGTATTTGGATGCTGCCGGGTTGTGATCGAAGCCTTCAGTCATGGGAACGTGCCCCATGTGCTCGACACCACCCACGACGAACATCTCGCCATTGTTGGTTTGAATGGCCTGTGCCGCAGTGTGAATTGCGGTCATGGCCGAACCACACAGACGGTTTACCGTCTGGGCAGCGGACTCGTGTGGCAGGCGTGTCATCAGGGAAATCTGACGCGCTACGTTAAAGCCCTGCTCTTTGGTCTGGTTTACACAACCCCAAACCACGTCTTCAACTTCTTTCGGATCCAATTTTGGATTGCGATCAAACAGCGCTTCGATCAATGCAGCAGACAGGTTCTCTGCACGCACGTTGCGGAAGCATCCGTTTTTAGCGCGACCCATTGGAGTCCGCACGCAATCGACGACGACAACGTCTCTCGGATTAAGGCTCATAGATCTGTCTCCGTTCGGAAATCTCGTTCAGGGTTCAACCGAAGAACTTCTCGCCGGTTTTGGCCATTTCACGCAGCTTCTCGGTCGGATGATACAAAGGACCCAGATCTGCAAACTTGTCTGCCAGTTCGACGAATTCGGCAACGCCCATATCGTCGATGTAACGCAGAGCACCACCACGGAACGGAGGGAAACCGATACCGTAGACCAGACCCATATCGGCATCTGCAGGTGACTCAACAATGTTATCTTCCAGGCAGCGAACGGTTTCCAGGCATAGAGGAATCATCATTCGCGCAATAATGTCTTCATCGCTGAAGTCATTCTTGCTCTGAACGACAGGCTCAAGCAGTTTGTAGGTTTCTTCGTCTACAACCTTCTTCTGCTTACCTTTACGGTCCAGCTCGTACTTGTAGAAGCCTTTGTCGTTCTTCTGACCGTAACGGTCATTCTCGAACATCACGTCAATGGCTGTTGTGCCTTCATGCTTCATGCGATCCGGGAAGCCGTCAGCCATTACTTCGCCTGCGTGCTTGCCTGTGTCCATGCCGACAACGTCAAGCAGATACGCGGGGCCCATCGGCCAGCCAAACTTCTCCATAACCTTGTCGACTTTCTGGAAGTCAGCGCCGTCACGTACCAGGCCGATAAATCCACCGAAGTATGGGAACAGAACACGGTTAACCAGGAAGCCCGGGCAATCATTCACGACGATCGGGGTTTTGCCCATTGCCTTGGCGTACGCCACGGTAGTGGCAATCGCACGGTCACTGGTTTTCTTGCCACGGATAACTTCAACCAGCGGCATCATGTGTACCGGGTTAAAGAAGTGCATGCCGCAGAAGTTTTCAGGGCGCTTGAGGTTTTTCGCCAGCAGATCGATAGAAATAGTCGATGTGTTGGAGGTCAGGATTGCGTCATCGCGAACGTGCTCTTCAGTTTCGCGCAGTACTGCATCTTTGACTTTCGGGTTTTCGACAACAGCTTCAACAACCAGATCCACACCCTTGAAATCACCGTAATTAAGGGTTGGAGTGATACTGTTGAGAACATCAGCCATTTGCTCGGGCTTCATCTTGCCCTTGCCTACGCGCTTGGTGAGCAGCTTTTTGGCTTCTTTCAGACCCAGCTCAATGCCGTCCTGATTGATGTCCTTCATGACGATGGGCGTGCCTTTCAGTGCAGACTGATACGCAACACCGCCACCCATGATGCCTGCACCCAATACGGCAGCAAGCTTCACGTCGTTCGCTTCTTTTTCCCAGTCCTTGGCCTTTTTCTTAAGCTCCTGATCGTTCAGGAACAGACCAACAAGACAGGCAGCAACATTGGTTTTCGCCATTTTGGCAAAACCTTTTGCTTCTACTTCCAGAGCCTTGTCACGGGTAAGGCCGGCATGCTTCTGCATGACTTTGATTGCCTCAACCGGAGCCGGATAGTTTTTACCCGCCTGCGCGCCAACAAAAGCTTTAGAGATCTCGAACGCCATCATGCTTTCCATGGCATTCAGCTTGATCTTGCCTTTCTTCTCTTCGCGGCGCGCCTGGTAATCCAGTTTGCCTTCGTTGCATTGATTGATCAGAGACAGCGCGGCTTCCAGCTGCTTGTCACCTTCAACAACCGCATCGACTGCGCCAGTTTTAAGGGCCTTGTCAGCACGATTTTCGCCACCGGCCGCAATCCATTCTACGGCGTAATCAACGCCAATCAGGCGCGACAGACGCACGGTACCGCCGAATCCGGGGAAGATGCCGAGCTTGACTTCTGGCAGGCCAACCTTCGCTTTTGGATCCATGATGCGGTAGTCGGTAGCCAGGCAGAGCTCGAAACCGCCGCCCAGCGCCATACCATTAATGATGGTAACGGTCGGGAACGGCAAGTCTTCGATTGCACTGAATACTTCGTTCGCTTTGAGGTTATTGGCTACCAGATCTTCTTCAGAGCCAGCAAACAGCTCTGTGAATTCGGTGATATCAGCGCCAACAATAAAGCTGTCTTTGGAACTGGTTACCACCAGCCCTCTGATATTCTTGGCTGCTTTCAATTGGTCGGCTGCGGCACCAAGCTCTTCGATTGTGAGGCGATTGAACTTGTTAACTGACTCGCCTTGGAGGTCGAAGTTCAGCTGAGCGATTCCGCCTTCGATCTCTTTAACCGTGATGGCTTTACCTTCGTAAATCATCAACTGATCTCCAGTCTGTGTTTGGAACTGCTATTGAGCGCCGGTTTCTGGCTTTGTTCCAAGCCATAAAAACCCACGTTGTTTGCAGAGAGATTTCGGTCACTGCCCGATTATCAACACCGAAATTCATACGGTCGTTTGAATCGAGTGCTGCACACGATGTGAAAAAATCCGTCGTTTGTCAATTTGTTTCTTTCTGCTAAGGGTACTGCAGAGCATGCGGACACCGGCCTTGATTGAGCGCTGGCGTAATTAGACGAGCAAATACATAAGGTTGTAAGCACTTTTTGGCGCTGCGCACGAAAACAGGCTCCCATCGGTAAAATAAGTTTACAAAACGGGGTTCTCGTACTTACCCAAAACCGCTTGATTGGCGCGCGCAGTTAATTTAGCCTCAAACTCAAACCGGCGTCCAACAGCCTAATGGCACTACAGACAATACGCTTATAACCGAAAGAACAACAAGCCTTGTTGTTGCGCCGAATAATAACAACACCCTTCTGACAATAAGAAACTGGAGATCGACACCGATGACCCACAACGGTAATTGGTTAAGGGGATGCGCGACACTCATCGTTGCCCTCACCCTGTCTACCGCCTCTTTCGTAGCGCAAGCTGCGAGTGACCCGCTTCTGGCCAGCCTCCACCATTTCCGGATCAGTAACTTTAGTGCGCTCAACGCGTATTACCAGTTCACTGTCAGCGGTGATACCGAAATACTGAACGAAGTTGTTGCTGCGGTGAACGACTCCAACTCCGAAATGAACACAATCAGCACCGATGCCAAAGGTGTGCTGAATGACGATCAGATCAGCCAGCTCACCAAAGAGTTCGACAGCTACAAGAATCTGATGCGTCAGAACATTAACGATGTCAGAAAGAACGGCTACCCGGATCTGCGGCTGGTGTCTGACATGGCCAACCAGGCTCAGACACTGAGCGTTATCTCTGACGAGCTGTATGAGATTTCCCAGTCTTCAGAGGGTATTCAGGTCGATCAGCGCGTTGAAGCGGCTCGCTCTGCAGCGCTGCTGATGGCGAAGATGATGACCAAGTATTCGGCGCGTTCAACATCTTCTGTGTCACAAACTTTTCAGGGCGCAGCCTCTGAAGAAGCACTTGACGTGCAGGCGAGGAAATTCGACTCCCTCATCAGCCAGATTACGACTAACAACACCTACACAGGTGAGCTGAAGGAAACGCTTCATAGCGTTGCGTCCAAGTGGGGATTTATTCGCGGATCCTATATTAACTTTAACGAAAACAACGTCTCTTTCGTTATTGATCGCTACTCAAAAGGCATTCTGAGCGAGCTCAACGAAGCGATCAACCTGATGACCGGAACCACTTCGCAAGCCGGCAATCAAGCCACCAGCTAAGCAATAAGGCGAGTCAAATAACAGGCGGACACTGGATGACCAGCGTCCGCTTTTTTATGGGCGAACCAGCACATTTATCTGAGTCAGGCTGCGATCCAGTTCATCGCGGACGCCGGACTCGTCCCAAACAAAACCTGCCCCCCTTCCGTCGATGAACCAAGCTTTGAAAGCCCCGGACAGCGGCACTAACTCAGCGGCCTTATCAAGCCCTGCGAGTGCTGTTCCGCTCGCAAATACCGCCGGCCCGCTTCGCCCATCAACACCTTGAGTCACATCGCGTTCCCAGGGTTTCCAGTATAGGTATAAGGCTTCGTCAGGATCGCCCGACCCTAACTGGGTTCTCAGCGCCCCCTTTACGGACTCAACACGAAACCCCTCACGCACCGCCTGATTTCTTAAATGCATCCTGCGACGCTCGTCGGCAGAGGGGCGTAACCAGAAAATTGAACCAACGATAAATCCCAACGCAAGGACAACCACTACAGTCAGCAACATGGCGCTTCAAGCCTCCGCAGGAAAATGATGCTCAATGGCAAAAATCCCAACTGCTCGGCAGCGGAACAGCTGCGATCGCTTTACATTAAGGCTAGCCTGTTTCAGCCCGTTCGTTGGTAAGTTATGTGAATTAGTGCAATTCGTAATTCGCTGGCGTTTGACCAAACGAGGGCACTAAACTGGAACTATAGTGTTACCTGAACTGAACAGCTTCTGAAGCGAAGGAGATCTCCATATGGCCCTTTACAACATCATGCTTGCCGCGATCGACCTCACCGACGAAGCGGATCAGGTCATCCAGCGAGCCCAGGAACTACGAGCGATGCATGAAGCTGACCTCATACTGCTTCACGTGGTTGAGCCCGTTGGCTACGCGTACGGCGGCGATATCCCCATGGACCTGACCGAGTTACAGGATCAACTGGATTCTGCTGCAAAAGAACAACTGGCGGTATTCGGAAGAAAGTTCGATATCCCACCAGAGAACCTGGTGGTTGCGGTCGGACGTCCGGAAGCAGAAATACACCGGGTATGCGATGAACGAGATGTCGATCTGGCGATTATCGGCAGTCACGGGCGGCACGGCATTCAATTGCTACTGGGCTCTACCGCCAACGGCGTTTTACACGGCGCCAAGCGCGATGTCCTGGCCGTTCGCATCAATACGGATGACAACTAGGCCTTTAAGACACTGAGCCGGCGGTCACGAGATCGCCGGCCTGCCAACATGCCGGTGCTTGATTACCCCAGCCGGGATTCGAGCTTCCGCAACTGGGTCTCCAGAGAAAAACTCACACTGGATGCCATCGAGAAGAAATTGAGCAGTGCCTTGAGGTTGCCATCCCCCTTGCAGGCAGAGTGTATTCTCTGCCACAACGCCTGATTCACCAGCTGCAAACGCTGGTTTCGCTCCACCAGGCCCTTCAGCTCCCAGTCAGGCGTTCGATGATTACGCTTTTCAAAATACTGCTGCAGCAGATAAAGCGACACGCTGCGCTGAATAAACTCGTCGGAACTGGCGAAAGGCATATGGTGGATCGCCATGGGCCGAAGTTGCGAAAGCAGAGGGCACTGGCTGGTCGCCATTGTGAGCCCCAGTAGCGAACGCAGCCCTTCTTCCAGCGTCGTATCCTTTGCATAGCGCCGGCGATCGTCTTCGACATCCACCCTTACCTTTTGATAGGCATTGTCGTCACCGAGGTCTTCAACAATAGGCACCATATCGAGTGCCGCCGGACAGTGCTTGTGCGTTTTGCTACTTAGCGGACAGTTTGAGCACTGGCAATACGCCAAGCGGGTCCAGTCAGGCGCGCCAGCGTCAGGCGCTGATGACTGGCGATCGATATCAACCCGGAATGTTCGGGTATCGCCTTCGCTAAAGGTAAAGGCGTAAATTACATTCATTCAAACTACCTTCTTGGCTTTACCCGCTCACTATTCCGCGAGTCTAAACGGAGCCCATTCCGTCCAGGACAGGGCTTTATATCGCCGGGCAGTGTATAGCAGTACAGGAAGGCGTGGCGTGCACTGCCCACAGAAAGAAACTCCCGGATGGCCAGGAAAAGTGATCGGCTTAACAGTTCCTGCCAGCGCTCGCCCCAGCCCTCACTAACCCGCCATTTCCTCAAGCTCCATCCAACGTTCAACTTTTGACTCAAGCGCCTTTTCTTTCTCAGCCATGCCTTCCAGAACAGCGGTGACTTCGTCATGAGGCCTTGAATAGAACGCACTATCGGAAACCTGAGCCTGATCTGCCGCAATCGATTCTTCGAGTGCTGCGATTTCGCCCGGCAATTGTTCGAGCTCGTGTTTCAGCTTGAAGCTCATTTTTTTCGCCGAGGTCTTGGGCGAAGGTGTGGCGGATTTCGGAGACTCTTTCACCGGAGGCGCATTTTTACGGGATGACGACTTTACTTCGGCCTCGGTGGGGAATCGCCCCCCCTGACGTCGCCAGTCGCTGTAGCCGCCAACAGCGGCACTGACCTGCCCTGACCCGTCGAGGAACAGGGTATCGGTCACAACATTGTCGAGGAATTCCCGGTCGTGACTGATGACCACAACTGTGCCGGCAAAAGACACCAGTTGAGATTCCAGCAACTCAAGCGTCTCAACATCCAGATCGTTCGTTGGCTCATCCAGTACCAGAATGTTGGCAGGCTTACTGAACAGTTTGGCCAGCATCAACCGTGCCCGCTCACCGCCAGAGAACACACGCACCGGAGACCGGGCCCGCTCCGGGGTAAACAGGAAATCCTGAAGGTAGCCCAGAACATGCTTTTGCTGACCGTTGATTTCGATGAATTCCCGGCCTTCTGACAGGTTATCCAGAGCGTTCAGTTCGTTATCCAGCTCACCGCGCAACTGGTCGAAATAGGCGACAGACCGGTTTGTGCCCAACCGCACCTGTCCTGAGGTGGGTTCGAGCTCGCCCAGCAGCAAGCGCACGAGCGTCGTTTTACCTGTGCCGTTCTCGCCAATCAAACCGATTTTGTCACCGCGGATAACCGTGTAATCGAGCTCATCGATGATGCGCTTTCCGCTCGGATAGGCGAAGCTCGCCGCAGTCGCCTCAACCACCAGCTTGCCGGATTTCGCTGCATCTTCGACCGAAAAGCTGGCATTGCCGCTGCGCTCGCGGCGCTGCTTTCGATCTTCCCGCATGGCCTTCAACGCACGTACTCGCCCCATATTCCGGGTGCGCCGCGCCTTTATGCCCTGGCGGATCCAGACCTCTTCCTGCTTCAAGCGCTTGTCAAACAACGCGTTTTGGCGCTCCTCCTCTTCCAGCGCTTTCTCTTTCAGCTCCAGATAATGATCGTAATCCGCAGAGAAACTAACCAGTTGTCCGCGATCCAGCTCCACCACTCGGGTCGCAATGCGACGGATAAAGGCCCGGTCGTGACTGACAAACAGCAAGGCGCCGCTGAACTGGCGCAACGCGTCTTCCAACCAGGCAATCGCAGGGACATCGAGATGGTTGGTGGGCTCATCCAGCAACAGGATATCGGGCTCGGCCACCAGCGCCTTGGCGAGCAGAACGCGCCGCTGCCAGCCGCCAGACAAGGTATTCAGCGTTTGGTCGGGATCGATCTTGTATTGCGCGAGAATAGCATTGACCTTTTGATCTAGTCGCCAGCCATCCAACGCTTCGAGCCGATCCTGGACTTTCATCAGTCGATCGAGGCTGGCTTCATCCGCCTGCTGGGAAAGCGCATGGAATTCGGCCAGCACTTCGCCTGTTTCAGGAAATGCGCCCGCAACAACTTCATAGGCCGTGCGGGTATCGTTTGATGGCAGCATTTGTGGCAATACGGACAACACCGCGCCATCATCAAGCCTTACATGGCCGCCATCGGGCGTGACTTCACCAGTCACGATTTTAAGCAGGGTGGACTTGCCTTCGCCATTGCGCCCAAGCAGACAGACCCGCTCACCGCGCTCCATCACCAGCCGTGCATCGTCCAGCAATGGCTTGAGCCCGAAAGCGAGTGATACTCCATCTAACGTAAGCAATGGCATGTGCCGTTTATCCTCTACTCTGAAATTTCGAACTGATCGCCGACCTTAATCGGGCCAGCACCATCGTGTACCGCATTCATTCCGAATATCACACCGGCATCCGTTCGACGAAACGAACCCAGTTCGCGAAGCGGCTGCCGGTCATCTGACTTAACGCCTAACCAGGGGTCTACTGTCGTCATAATGCACCGTGAGCAGGGCTTGACCAGCGTTAGCGTCAACCCTTCCCTTGTAAGCGTTCTCCACCGATCTTCGGCAAATGCCTCACCACCGGACACCACAATGTTCGGCCGAAATCGCCGCATTTCAATATCGCTGCCAATCCGCCTGGATAGCGCGTCCAGCGATGCCTGATGAGTGACCAGGAACGGGAAGCCGTCAGCAAACCCGACCCGGCGCCCCGGCTCGGTGAAACGGGTATCAGCCTCGCGCACAACATCCTGCGGCATATACACCAACTGGACCTGCAGGCCCAGAAAACGGCTCAACGCTTCCGATGACGCCGGCTTGGCGACAATCGCCCTGACGGTATCCTTCCAAACGGTCACGGCAAGGCTCTGAGAACCGAACTCAACAGCGACAATGGTTTCGTCAAGGGATGGCGGGATGGCGGGGAAACAGAGCTGCAGCCCCGATGAAGTCAATTGCGCCGAGACCTGTGCAAGACGCGGCTGCTCGCGCTGGGTCACGAACTTGCCATCAGAATCAACTATCATCCAGCGACGATCATTCAGAGGCCCGAAATCCGACAGGTCAAGCGAATCGACCGCGATACCACGCAAGGACTTCACAGGGTAATAGTACAGCTGCTCAACGGTGAGTAATGCCATCTCTTGGCTCCGTTATAAAACTAAAGGATACCAGTGAGCCCCGCCGAAACCGAGCATTTCAATCCGGCCTGCCCCGACCCCGGCCTCAGATGCAATTTCAGATGCCATAAACGAAAAAACCCGACTCAAAGAGCCGGGTTTTCTGAAATCTGGAGCGGGAAACGAGATTCGAACTCGCGACCCCAACCTTGGCAAGGTTGTGCTCTACCACTGAGCTATTCCCGCTGAACGTTGTGTGAACCTTTCGGTTACTCTCTACAACGGGGCGGGATTATACGGAGCGATTTTTAAGGGCGCAACACCTTCAAATATTTTTTTCACTTTCAGGGTCATTTTCCTGGCTTTTACCGGGCATTGAACGTTCTTCGGGAGCAATTGCAGCCCGCTGGCTCACTACTCGTTCAGCCATGCATGATGGGTCGACACCCATCAACATGCCCAAAGTACGCCCTAATGATTCCTCCAGAAATGCAGGGTTAAACCGGTCACGGAACAGCACACCGTCATACCCCATCCCTGAAACCAGAGAAACGATCAGAGCTGCATCCCGCTTCGGCTGGTCAGTATTCAAACGGCACAATACCGCTTCAACACCTTTATACCAGGCCCGTCGGTATTGCCTGGCCAATGTATGCAGTTCCGGTTCACGCATTGCCTCAAACAGGAACACCTGTTCCGTCAGAACGGCTGACTGATGGAATCGAAACTCCTCACAGAAATAATCAGCAATAAACCTGGCAACCTGAGCGGCAACTTCGCATTTCCCTTCAGGGGACTCAAGCAGCCCTTGTCGTTGCGCTTCATCGATAAGTGCATTCAGGCGTACATGATAATTATCGAGCTTTTCCTTTGCCTTCTCTGCGAACAACATGAAAGCGTCGCGAATCAGCTCCGAAATATCACGAAAATAATAGGTCGTTGATGCCAGAGGAACGCCTGCGCGGCGGGCTACCGCCCGATGCTTTACACCACGAACCCCTTCCACCGCAGCAATTTCAAGGGCAGCCTCAAGAATCTGCACACGTCGATTTTCACTTTTCGCCCGCGCTGCTTTCCGCCCGTTATAGTGGATCGAATCTTTGAGTGTGCTACTCAACTTTACTTTGGCTAGGGTGTTGTCATCTATCATTGTGCTGGTCCATGGCATGTCCTGTTCGTGAGCAACGTCGCCACGCTGGCCGAGCGGAAGATTGGGATCACGGCGCATCTCGAGCCAGCGTTCCGTGGCTACCCATGGTGTGCGCCCGCGTCGTTCAATTGTGCCAAATCGAAGCAGCGAAAATCGTGACAGACGTCTACAGAGCGGCCGCAAAACCACAGCAACTCACTGCTACTGCCCATATCGCTTTGCACCGCCCTCAAGGTATCGCGTTTCCTCTTCTGTATTTCGGCGCCCGAGAACTTTGTTGCGATGAGGAAAGCGCCCAAACTGCTCAATGACGCCCCGATGCTCTTTTGCGGACCGAAAAAATGACAGGATGAGCTCCCGCTCCCGGCCTTGGGTCGAGGCCACCAGTTGCTCATAAAAGCCGACGCCCTTCTGTTGATCTTCAAACCTTTCGGAGTGCTGCAACGGCATATAGAAAAACGCCCGCTCAATGGGCTTCAGCATGACATCAAGGCCCTTTTCAAGCCCTTCCCTGCACAGGCGTCGCGCGAGGCGATCATTATCAAACGCCAGTGCCAACCCGCGATTGATATTTCGGGTGAATTGATCAAGCAGGATAAGTTCAGCGAGGGCAGACTCCGGCCGGTCCCGCCATCCGTCAAGCCCGTCTTCGGAGGCAACCAGCGCCAAAGACAGGAACCGGCGCCGGATCTCCCAGTCAAACGACCGACTGGATTTAAACCAGCGCGCCCGATGAAAGTTGTCCGGCAGGTTATCGCTATCCAATTCGCCAAACCAGAACGCGAGCACATCGTGCCATCCGAGCATAGCCACTCCTCTATCTGTGTTCCCCGGCCGCGCGATCTTCAGCATCAAAGCAAGCTTGCCTCGCTATACACTCTCAAGTCGGCCGTTGATAAAAATCCCTGAACTTTTAATTGGGCTTATTCGGCATACTATACGTAATTCGATATGAAAACGTGCCAACCAGACTCAGGAGCCCTTCACCAATGAGCAGTCATCGCGTACTGCTGCTTGCTCACGGCAGCAGCGACCCCAAGTGGTGCGAAACATTTGAGGCACTCGCACGCCCAAGCCTCGACGCGATCCCCGAAGCCGCTATCGCCTATATGGAACTGAGCGAACCGTCACTGGCCAGTGAAATTGCACGTGCTTCACGCGACGGCATTGAAAAGGTGACGGTACTACCTCTCTTTCTCGCCGCTGGCCGGCACCTTCGCAAGGACGTTCCGGAAATGTTGGAACAATTATCAGCGCGTCACGGCGTCATCACAGAATTAGCCGCACCCATCGGGGAACACCCTTTACTTGCGGAATCGATCAGCCACATAGCAAAAGAACGCTTAAAAATTTAGATAATTTCAGCTATTTATAAAGATGTAATGACAAAGCACTTCAGGAGATATTAATGAAGAGCATATTGATAACAGGCGGCACCGGGTTTATCGGGCAGCAACTCTGCCCTGACCTGCTATCAAAAGGCTATGAGCTTACGGTGCTCAGTCGCCAGTCAAACGCCGACGTGCGCTCTATCTGTGGCAGAGTAACCCCCATTCATTCGACCGACGAGGTTCCCGGACTCGACACGATAGATGCCGTTATCAATCTCGCAGGTGAAGGCATCGCTGCGTCACGGTGGACAAAAAGCCGCAAAGAAAAACTCATGGATAGCCGGGTCGCGCTCACCCGTTCGCTCGTTGACGCGCTCAAATTACGCACTCAAAAACCTGAAGTCTTCATATCAGGAAGTGCGGTCGGGTATTACGGCAGCCAGGACAGCGCCACGATTACCGAGAATGCCGCCCCCAACCAACAGGACTTTACCCACAGACTCTGTTCCGAGTGGGAGAAAGCGGCACTTCCCGCCGAGGAGTTCGGCGCCCGGGTATGTTTTTCCCGAACAGGCATCGTGGTCGGCAAGAACGGCGGCTTTCTCTCGCGAATGACACCGCCGTTCCGAATGGGCCTTGGGGGCAGACTTGGCGACGGCAGTCAGTACATGCCCTGGGTTCATCGGGACGATGTTGTACGGGCACTTTGCTGGATGCTTGAAACCCCCACCGCATCCGGCCCATACAATGTCGTGAGTCCCCGCGCTGTTACCAACGATGATTTTACCAGGGCACTCGGTAGAACCCTCGGCAGGCCCACACTAATACCTGTACCGGCATTCGTGCTCAAACTGGGCCTCGGCGAAATGGCGACGTTATTGCTTGAGGGCCAAAACGCCAAACCCGCCCGGTTACAGGCAGAGGGATTTGACTTTCGTTACTCCGATCTCGACAACGCCTTGAAGGCATCACTTTAGATACCTTTCAGATCCGGGATGCCGAGTCGGTTTGGGGATTTGCGCACAACGGACACACATGGGCTTTGTTAAGCTTAGTTTCTCAATTTCAGCCTAATGACATGCTCGATGGTCCGACTCGCCTCAATCGCTCGCTTTTACCTGATGCTGGCAACGCTGACACCTGCTTTGGCGGCAGCTGATATGACATCAGAGCAAAGTTTTGAAACCTGCAGCATGATTACCAGTGAATATGTGACGGTTTTACAGCTTGTCGCCAAGGGGTTCAGCAAGTCCCAGCTCACCGAAAGCCTGCCAGGGCTGAGCCCAGCTGCAGAGAAAAGGGTGACGACGTTGTTCGACGCTGCAACAGCCAGCAAAAGCGCGCTGGTTGACACCTTTTCTGCCGTTAACGCCGAGTATGCAAAATGCAGCAAACGCGTTTACGACCGATCCGGACGCCCACCGCCTGCAAGTCGGGAATCGCATTTTTACTTCTGCGCAGGTGAAAACAAGCTCAGATATGAAGTCTTGATATCAGCCACTCTCGATGCGCCGATATCCAAGGTGTTGCCGCAATTGCCCGCCACCCGCGAACCTATCGCCCGAGCGATTTACGACCTCTATCACTCTGACGGGGTGACCGCCGCATTTGATGCCATCGGGGACGAATTGAAGTACTGCCTGAATGGCCAAGGCTGATTTTGCTCATTTTTTTTGAAAAACTATTTGACACAGTGGCAACCCTTAAATACTATACGCGCCACCTCGACGAGGTAAGCGTTTAACGCGCTGCGTCCCCTTCGTCTAGTGGCCTAGGACTCCGCCCTTTCACGGCGGCAACAGGGGTTCGAACCCCCTAGGGGACGCCACTTTTTTTCTCGTCAGGTAATAGCAACACGGAATCAAATCACTTGATTCCGAAAGATCCCGGAACTGGCTATCGTATCGCCGATCCTCGCCAGAACCCGCTGATTCACTCCAAACCCTAGCTGATTTTTCCCAGCATTCTTTCAGGTGCAAGATACTCAAGCCCTTGAGCTGTCGCGACACCCTCACACGTCAACTTCCCTTGTGCCACATTCAGTCCTGACATAAACCCTCTATCTTGCTCCAGTGCGCGTTTCGCACCGTGATCTGCAAGCCGAATAATATAAGGCAGCGTTGCATTGGTCAGCGCCTGCGTCGACGTTCGAGCCACACCACCCGGCATATTCGCAACACAATAATGCACAACACCCTCAACGATATAGGTGGGGTCATCATGCGTTGTGGGTCTTGAGGTTTCAGCACAGCCACCCTGATCAATTGCGACATCAACCAACGCAGAGCCCGTGGGCATGATTGACAGGAGGTCACGAGTAATCAACCGAGGCGCAGATGCTCCGGGAACCAGTACAGCCCCCACCACAAGATCTGCCTCAGACAAAACGGCTTCAATCGCATCCTGTGTCGAATACAGCGTGGCTATGCTGCCACGATAGTGTTGATCCAGATCCCTCAACACGGCGACTGAACGATCCAGCACGGTAACATTTGCCCCCAGACCAACCGCCAACTGGGCAGCATTGCGTCCGACTACTCCACCACCGATAATCACGACGTTCCCAGGGTAGACACCCGGAACCCCCGAAAGCAGCACGCCGCGCCCACCTTTGACCTTCTCCAGCGCCTGAGCACCGGCCTGAATCGCCAGCCGACCCGCAACCTCTGACATAGGCGCCAGCAACGGCAGATTGCCCCGTCCATCTGTCACGGTTTCATAAGCGATGCAGGTCGCACCGCTGGCAAGAAGATCATGGGTCTGATCCCTATCCGGAGCCAGATGCAGATAGGCAAACAACGTATGGTGCGGCTGAAGCAGTTTTCGCTCTGCTGCGAGCGGCTCCTTTACCTTGATCAGCAAAGTTGCTTCCGAAAAGACTGAAGCGGCATCGCTCGCTATTCGGGCGCCAGCGTTCAGATACTGCTCATCCTCGTAACCGGAGCCGATACCCGCCGATGCCTCAACCACAACCGTATGGCCGTGCTCGGTGAGTTCACGGGTACCGGCGGGCGTCAATCCGACCCGGTATTCGTGGGTTTTGGTTTCCTTGAGCACCCCAACTACCGTCATTATGTCACTCCTTCCAACGGATCCATGTAAGGCCAGTATAGAAAACTCTCTCCAGTTCACCTCATACCGGAAAAAATTTGCGCGATGTGTCCTATTTTTTGACGTGCCCAAAGCGCTCGCCACTATCTACTGCTATATTGCCTAAAAGGCTGAATTGTTCATATTTTTGGCTGGGACACAGGTTTTTGGCCAATATTCAAGGACTCCTGAAAGCGCTTCAACATGACCAAGCTGTCAACACGTTTAAGTCAGTTCAGATCCAGCTCACCGTTATCATTCCGGTTGCTCGCGTATATTCTGCTTTTCAGCTCACTCTTTACGCTTGCGGCATCGGCTATCCAGATCTATTCGGATTTCCGCCGGGATGTATCGCTGGTTGACGAACGAATGTCGGTGATCGAGACCAGTTACTCCAGCAGCTTGTCCCGAAGCCTTTGGGCGCTTGATCAAAAACTGCTTCAGGTTCAGATGGAGGGCATTCTCAGCCTGCCTGATATTGTTCACTTGAGACTGAAGATCTTTCCCGACTCTGAAGTGATCATGGGCAATATACCTCGCCAGACGTCCACCAAAACCCGCACCTTCCCGCTCAATTACCGGGGCGACGAAGTCTACGAATTGGGAACACTGACGATTACAGCCAGTCTTGAGGATATTTTTCGTGACCTGCGCCGAAAGATCATCGTCATATTGACGGTTCAGTTCTTCAAAACTTTCTTCATTTCTGTCCTTATCATCTTAATATTCCAACACTTTGTTGCGCGACATCTGTCGACAATGGCCAGCTATGCCAGACGCTTTTCGCTTCAGAACCTGGAAGAACCCCTTTCGCTGGACCGCCCCGATACACCGGCCAACCGCAGGGATGAGCTGTCGCAGGTGACAGAGGCGTTTAATCAAATGCGGGAGCGCCTCAACGACGACGTCAGGCAACAAAAGGACGACGCATCCGAGATTCAGAAGCTTTCAATGGCAATAGAGCAAAGCCCGTCATCGGTATTGATCTGCGACCGGCACTGGCACATCGAATTTGCCAACCACAAGTTTTTTCAGCTGACCGGTTTCAATAGTGAAGAGATAAAAGGCAAGCATCCGGGCATGCTGACCAGCGATTCGTTCTCCCAAAGGGAGAACCAGCAACTCTGGCAGAACATTCGACTGCAGGTGCAGCGTGTAGGTGTCTGGCAGGGTGAGATAAACAGCGCTCGACGCAGTGGTGAAAGGTTCTGGGAGCAGGTCATTGTTACACCTATCAAGGACAGCAAGGGCAGCCCCACTCACTTCCTGATCCTCGGGGAAGACATCAGTATCCGTAAGCGCTATGAACAACAACTCCTGCGCCAGGCTAACTACGACGTGCTGACCGGGCTACCTAACCGCATGCTGGCGCTGGACCGACTGAAACTGGCGCTCGCTCAGGCCCGCCGCGAAGAAACGCTGGTTGGCGTGATGTTTCTGGATCTGGACAACTTCAAACACATTAACGACACCATGGGCCACGAAGCCGGCGACAACCTGCTTATTGAGGCATCTCGCCGCATTTCCAGTTGCCTGCGGGGCACCAGCACTGTTGCGAGGCTGGGTGGAGACGAGTTCCTCGTTATCCTTCCGGGGCTAAAAGATCCACTCTCTACCGAGCAGGTCGCTGAACGTATTCTGCAAACCTTCACACCGCCGTTTCAGTTGGGCCCTCAGGAAGTCTTTGTCAGCACCAGCATAGGCATTGCCATTTACCCTACCGACTCGGACAACAGCAGCTCCCTGTTGCAGAATGCCGATGCCGCGATGTATCAGGCCAAACGCCAGGGTAAAAGCGCTTTCGTGCGATACGCACCGAAAATGAAGGATGTCTCCCATGAACGCCTGCAGATCGAATCCAGGCTACGCCGGGCCCTCGAACTGGATGAATTTGAACTCCACTTTCAGCCCATCGTCGAAACCGATAGCGGACGACTGATAGGCGCTGAAGCGCTAATCCGGTGGAACAACCCCTCGATGGGAATGGTAATGCCGGACAAGTTTATCCCGCTTGCCGAGGAGACGGGCCTTATTATTCCCATTGGTGAGTGGGTGATCGGTGAGGCCTGCGCAGCCGCCTGGGAGTGGAAGCAGGCAACGTCCCTCTCACTCTCAATCGCAGTCAACGTATCCCCTCGTCAGTTCAGGGACCCCGGGTTCGTGGACATCGTCAAACAGGCCCTGGACACACATAGCCTGAGCCCCGATTGTCTGGAACTGGAAATAACCGAACACCTCATTCTGGACAACACGATCGAGACAGCAGACATTCTCCAGCAACTCGATGCCATGGGCGTTCGGCTGTCAGTCGACGACTTTGGAACCGGCTACTCTGCGCTGAGTTACCTCAAAAGCTACCCGTTCGATACGCTTAAAATCGATAAGTCCTTTATCCGCGATATCATGATCGAGGAAGGCGACGCAGCCTTGGTCAAGGCGATCATCAATATGGCGCACAGCCTCAGCCTTGAAGTGATCGCCGAAGGCGTCGAAGAATCCGATCAAAGTCTGTTCCTGAAAGAGCACCATTGCGACTACTCTCAGGGCTACTTTTACAACAGACCGGTCTCAAACGCTGATTTTCTCGAGTGGATCAGGGTCAATCATCTGGAACAACACTAGAGTCTCGCAGACACTCGGCGGTACACTGACGCTCCTGAAACAACCACACCAACAAGGAACGTTAAGGGATGGCGAAAAGCACTCTCGTTGTTAACTGTGGCAGTTCGTCACTCAAGCTTGCCGTATTGTCAGAAGACTTCGAACATCAGGCTCAGGTGCTTGTTGAACGGCTCGACACCGATCATCCCTCCGCCTCGGCAAGAATCGGCGGCAAGCGTGAATCCGTCACGCTTGAGCCAAACAGCGATTACGCTGACGCCCTTGCCACGGTTGTGCGCTTACTCGAATCAAAAGATGTACTGACGGGTGACCCGCTCGTCATAGGCCACAGGGTCGTCCACGGTGGCGAGAACTTTTCCTCTGCAACGGTGATCGACGAAACCGTCATTGAAGCCATCACTGCATGTAATGATCTTGCCCCCCTGCACAATCCAATCAACCTGATCGGTATCGAGGCAACACGCAAACTCTACCCTGATGTTCCTCAGGTCGCCGTGTTCGACACCGCTTTCCATCAGACTCTCCCGTCTTACGCTTACCTCTACGCCCTTCCCCGGCGTTGTTATCAGGACTGGGGTGTTCGGCGCTACGGTTTTCATGGCACCAGTCACGCCTATATGCTCAAACAACTCGGTGAACGGCTCGACAAGCCCGCCAATGCGCTGTCACTGATCTCGGCGCATCTGGGAAATGGATGCTCAATTACCGCCATAGAAAAGGGTCAAAGCCGTGATACCAGCATGGGCCTTACCCCGCTTGAGGGTCTGGTGATGGGAACCCGCAGTGGTGATGTTGATCCGGGTCTGTTTGATTTCCTGCAACACAAAGGACTCTCCCGGGATAGCATTTCACGCATGCTGAATCGCGAAAGCGGGCTGCTCGGCCTGTCAGGTAAAACCAATGACATGCGAGCGATCGTCGAAGCCAGGGACGCCGGTAGCGCAACTGCGCGAGATGCCATCGATGTGTTCTGCTTTCGCCTCGCGCGCTACATCGGCGCCATGATGGCATCACTGAGCCGAATTGACGGGCTTGTCTTCACCGGCGGTATTGGCGAAAACAGCGCCACGATACGCGAGCAGACCGTTGCCCACCTGCAGCTGCTCGGGTTTACCATCCATCAGAACAGGAACGCCCAAAACGGTCGCCAGAGTAGCGGGCGAATTGATTCCGGCAACGGCCATGCAATTTACGTCATCCCTACTGACGAAGAGAGCATGATCGCCCGAGAAGCAGTTGACGCAGCCTATCCAGACACGCCAAAAAATCACTGACAGGACACTCTCGCGCCATGGCCAAGAACCTCTTTATTGCCCCAACCGACCTCGACTCGGGCCTGACCTCCGTCTGCCTTGGTCTCGTTCGGGCACTGGACCATGTCGGCGTTCGCGTCGGATTCTATAAGCCGGTCAGTCAGCCACCGTCCTCTTCACAAATCGGCGAAACTGTCGAAGAAGACCGTTCGGTCGCTTTCCTTCGTGCCCGCACCGAGCTCAATCCGCCAAGCCCGCTCAGCCTCAAGCACGCCCAGAGTCTGATCAACAAAGGCCATTCCGAAACCCTGATGGAAGACCTGATCGGCCACTACGAACAAGCGGCCAAGGATGTCGATGTCGTGATCGTGGAAGGTCTGGTTCCGGATCGCAGTGAGGCCTACACAGCGCGCCTCAATGTCGAAATTGCCCGCAACCTCAATGCAGAGGTCATTCTGGTCAGCGCCCCGGGCAAACGTAATCCCGAGGAACTCAATGAATGGCTGGATTTCTCTGCCCGGCTGTTTGCTGCGCCCAAAGACCCCGATGTCATCGGCGTTATTCTCAACAAGGTGGGAGCACCTGAGCGAACAGGTCTCACGACACACGCGCTCGCCCCCGAGACAGGACAAGCAACGGATTTTGCGGACCAGTGTGACATTTTCAGGAATGGCCATTTGCGCCTTCTGGGCTGCATTCCCTGGCAACCGGAGTTGCTGGCGCCCCGCATGTCAGACGTGGCAAAAGCCGTGAATGCCAAAGTGCTGCACGCCGGCCAGATAGACCAGCGCCGAGTTCAGCGGATCAGCGTCTGTGCCCGCACGATACCGAACATGGTGGAAACACTGCTTCCCGGCACCCTGCTGGTAACGCCGGGCGACCGGGATGACATTGCGGTTATCGCGGCGTTGACCGCGCTCAACGGCGTTCCTCTGGCGGGCCTGATACTCACGGGCGGCTTAACACCGGATGAGCGCACGCTGAAGGCCTGCGCAGGCGCGTTGAAAACCGGGCTGCCGGTATTGCAGGTTTCATCCAACACCTACGACAGTGCCTACCAACTCGCCCACGTCCCCATTGAAGTGCCCGTTGATGACGTCGACCGGATCGAAAAGGTGATGGAATCTGTCGCCAGTGCAATTGATACCGAATGGCTGCAAAAACACCTGAGCATCCAGCGGGAGCGTCGGCTATCGCCGCCGGCATTTCGTTATGGTCTATCGCAGCAGGCTCGCGAAGCCAACCGGCGCATCGTATTGCCTGAAGGCGACGAGCCTCGCACGGTTCAGGCAGCCATCATGTGCCAGGAGCGGGGCCTCGCCCGGTGCGTACTGATTGGTAAGCGAGACGAGATCGAGAACATTGCCCGAGCCCAGGGGCTGGAGCTCCCAGACGATCTCGAAGTTATCGATCCGGATGAGGTTCGCGGCAACTACATCGAGCCCATGGTGAAGCTGCGCAAACACAAGGGACTGGCGCCGGATATGGCAGAAGCACAACTGGAAGACAATGTGGTGCTCGCCACTATGATGGTGGCCCTCGACGAAGTTGATGGACTGGTGTCCGGTGCGGTTCATACCACAGCCAACACCGTTCGCCCTGCACTGCAGTTGATCAAGACCCATGAAGCGGCAAAGGTCGTGTCATCCGTGTTTTTTATGTGTTTGCCTGAGCAGGTCCTGGTCTACGGTGATTGCGCCATCAACCCCGATCCTAATGCCGATGAGCTGGCAGACATCGCAATTCAGAGCGCCGACTCTGCAGAAACTTTCGGCATCACCCCGCGTATCGCCATGATCAGTTACAGCACGGGCAAATCCGGTTCTGGCTCCGATGTAGAGAAAGTGCGAAAAGCCACAGCACTGGCACAGGAGCGAAGGCCTGATCTGATGATTGACGGACCATTGCAGTACGACGCTGCAGCAATCGAAAGCGTCGCCAGGAGCAAAGCTCCAGATAGCCCGGTGGCGGGCAAAGCAACCGTTTTCATATTCCCTGACCTGAATACCGGCAACACAACCTATAAGGCCGTGCAGCGTAGCGCCAATGTCATCAGCATCGGCCCCATGCTTCAAGGCTTGCGGAAACCGGTCAATGATCTGTCTCGCGGCGCGATGGTTGAAGACATTGTCTTCACTATCGCTCTGACTGCGGTTCAGGCCAAGCAAACTCAGGATGCGAAAGCGGCTGAATCCGACTGATCGAGCCGGCACTTGGGATTCCACGCCATAAAAAAGGGGCCGCCGAAAACAATTCGAGGGCCCTTTTTCCGAGAGCAGTTGCGCTTATCTCGCTTTTTTGTACTTCTCTTTCTTTTTCGCTTTCTTTGCGTGCCGGATGAGACGGTCTTTTTTAACTTTCTGCCGCGGGGTCAGACGATTGACGTTCCCCGCAAACGGATTCTCACCGGATCGGAATTCAAATCGGATCGGCGCGCCACGTACTTTCAGCACCTTGCGGAATATATTTTCCAGATAGCGCTTGTAGGCGTTTGGCAATTTATCCGTCTGATTCCCATGGACCACCACTACCGGCGGATTCGAGCCCCCCTGATGCGCATACCGAAGTTTGATTCGACGCCCGTTTACCAAAGGTGGCTGATGCTGAACCAGCGCGTCTTCGAGAATAGTCGTCAGGTGGTTGGTCGGCCACTTGGCCATCGTCGACTCATAGCTCTCAGCAACTGAGTCGTACATCACACCAACGCCAGACCCGTGCAGCGCTGAAATAAAGTGCTTGTCGGCATAGTCAAGAAACTCGAGACGACGAGCCAATTGCTCCTTAACACGAGCCCGCTCATCGCCATCCATGCCGTCCCACTTATTGACAGCAATGACCAGTGCACGGCCGGCATCAAGCACGAAACCAATCAGGTGCAGATCCTGATCGACCAGACCTTCCCTTGCGTCGATCACCAGAATAACGACGTGAGAGTCTTCTATGGCTTTCAGGGTTTTGATAATCGAGAATTTTTCGACTGTTTCCTTCACGCTTTTGCGTCGTCGAACGCCCGCCGTGTCGATCAGCGTGTACTCCTGGCCCTGGCGTTCGTAAGGAATGTAGATACTGTCGCGAGTGGTTCCGGGCATATCATAGACAACGACCCGCTCTTCACCCAGCATGCGGTTTACAAGCGTTGACTTGCCTACGTTCGGTCGCCCGACAATACCGATGCGAATACCGGGATACTTTTCAGCGTGATCAACTTCGCCCTCATCAACAGCGGGCAACAACAGCTCGAGCATCGAGCGAACGCCGCGGTTGTGAGAAGCCGCAATCTGATATATCGACTCAAAACCCAGTTGATAAAAATCAGCTGTCGCGACATCAGGATCCTGGCCGTCAGTTTTGTTCACCACCAGGTGGGCTGACTTGCCTGAGCGACGCAGATGAGCGGCAATCATCTCATCACCAGCCGTCAAACCAGCACGACCATCAACGAGGAACAGTACAATATCCGCTTCTTCGATCGCGAGCATTGACTGGCTCGCCATCTTGGCATCAATCCCCTGCTCGTTTCCCGTGATCCCTCCAGTGTCAATGACAATAAAGCGCTGACCCTCGAAGTTTCCCTCACCGTATTTACGGTCGCGGGTAAGACCAGAGAAATCAGCAACAAGCGCGTCCCGCGAGCGTGTCATCTGGTTGAACAAAGTGGATTTGCCAACATTTGGCCGCCCCACCAGAGCAATTACAGGAGTCATATAGAGTTCGTCAGTCAGAAAATGGGGGACGACATCGCCAGGCGAGATCGAACGCTGTTGCTTGGCAACGCGCTCAATCTTCCTCTTGTAGACGGTAAGCCACGAGTCGGCCGCTATTACCGTAAATATAAATCATGTCGTCATCTAATAGCATAGGTACTCGCAACCCATCGTCGTCAATTTCCCGCTGCCCCTGAAGAGACCCGTCGAGCTGAGACAGGATATGCACGTACCCTTCGAAGTCACCCGTGATCAAATAACCATCAACCGCAAGCAGGGAGGTCGTCTGGCGCCATTTGAGTTTGTCCTGGGTCCAGAGCTCCTTGCGGTTGAACAAACTATAGGCACTGATAACACCGTCAGAACCGGAGATGTAAATATTGCCATAGCCCAGAGTTGGTGACTGGAAACTGCTGGCGTTTCTGCTCCAGAGTTCCTGCCCGCTACGGGCATCAACGGCTGCCATTTTACCCTGGTAACCGACAACGTAGACCACGCCATCTTTGAGCACTGGTGTACCATCAACATCAACCAGACGCTCGAGCTCGGTTCTACCCGCGGGTTCACCGACGGCATACTGCCACACCGGTTGGCCGGTTTCCGTCAGTAGCGCAAAGACCTGACCACTGGCAAAAGCCAGCAAGGTAGTCTCTGAGCCCACCGTCGGCGTTGCATTGCCGCGGAAACTCAGCACTGGAATGACACCGTCATACTGCCAACGCTTTTCACCGGTCTGTGCATCAAAAGCAAGTGCCTTCCCATCAATCGTCTGGGCAACAACAGTGCTGCCATTCGATTGAGGTGGCGCGAGAATTTCGCTGGGCAAAGACACAGACCACTGCTCGGAGCCATCTTCACGGGACAAACCGAGCAATTCACCCGCACGGGTGGACACATACAGCCGGTCGTCGTCCGCCCCTACGCCTGCGAGAATGCTGCGGTCGAGGCCTCTCTCCCACTTCTCATCGCCTGTTTTGGGATCAACGGCAACCAGCTCACCATCCTCTGAGACAGCAAACAGTACGCCATTGGATATGACGGGTTGAAGGAACAGGAGTTGATCATTGTCCCCGTCACCTATGGACATATCCCAGACTTCATCAAGCCATACCGTACTCTCAATTTCCGGTAACGGAGATGGCTCCTCAAACGTGTCGTTTGAGCTACAGCCAGCCAGAGTCCCTACCGCGATCAGTCCGATCAGCCAGTTTCTGGCGGATTGCAGGCCTGGAGTCATCAGGCGTCCTCCCCGATGGCCATATCGGCCATTTTGAGTTCAAGAATTGGATTTCGTGCATCGCCGGCTGCATCACGAGCAACGGTGTAGGCTTCACGCGCACCCTCGATGTCACCCTGAGAACGAAGAATGTCACCTTCCAGCTCAGCGTAAAGAGCAGCATATTCGCCGGGCTCATCTACACTACGCAGAGTGCTCAGTGCCGCGTCAGCGTCGCCTGCAGCGAACTCGGCCTGCGCCTGGCGCTGGGTAATCAGCGTTACCAGCGGCCCTTTGGCTGCATGGGATTTGGCCCACTTCAGCGTCTCGACTGCAGCTTTGGCATCATCCTGCTGAGAAAACTGGTGTGCTGCCAGAATAAGAGAGCCATACACGGCGTAGGCGCTGCTGTCGAACTCATCTTGCAGCTCTTTGGTAACAAAGGTAATGGTCTTTTCTTTTTCTTCGCCGTCAGGCTGGCTGACGGCGGTAATCAGTTGCTGGAACTTGGCACCGGCAGCGCTCTGCTGCTCTTCCTGATGGTTTTCCCAGGCTTGCCAGCCAAATACAATAGCCAGTGCAGCGCCAATCCCGATAAGCAGCGAACTGCCGTTTCTTTTCCACCAGTCTTTGATCGCTGCAATTTGTTCTTCTTCAGTACGCAGTTCCACGCTCTAACACTCCCGTAAAATCGATAGCTGGTTTAATTCAGTAAGGTTTTGAGTTCTTCCGCAAGCGCGTCCTGTGGGATGCTGCGTTGTTCTTCTTCGGTGCGCAACGGCTTGAGGCTCACTGTACCTGAACTTACCTCATTGTCGCCGAGAATCAGCGCATACCGGGCACCACTGCGATCCGCCTTTTTCATCTGGCTTTTGAAACTGCCGGCACCGCAATGACTCACAATCGTTCGCTCGGTCAGTGCATCACGCAGGTCTTCGGACACTTTCAGTGCCGCAGCCTCACCTGCCTCGCCCATCCCCATCACGTAGATATCAGCACCCGCACCCACAGTCCCGGGCACGAGATCCAGTGTTTCAAGCATCAAGATCAAACGCTCGACGCCCATCGCAAACCCCACGCCTTTGGTCGGTTTGCCACCCAGCTGCTCGACCAAACCATCATATCGGCCGCCGGCACACACGGTGCCCTGCGCACCTAAACTCTCGGTGACCCACTCAAAGACGGTTTTGCCATAATAATCGAGACCACGCACCAGCCTCGGATTGACAATATACTCAATGCCGGCCAGATCCAGACGGGCTTTCAGACCTGCGAAATGGTTCCTGGAGTCATCATCAAGAAAATCTTCAAGGCTCGGGGCATCGTCCAGAAGCTTCTGGGTATCCACTGATTTGGAATCCAGAATACGCAGCGGGTTGGTCTCGAGACGCCGGCGACTGTCTTCATCCAGCTCTTCACGGAAACCCGAAAGATAATCGACCAGTGCTTCCCGGTAGGCTTTACGGGATTCCGCACTGCCAATCGAGTTGATCTCCAGCCGAACATGCGGCATGAGCCCCAGAGCACGCCACAGACGCGCCAGCATGATGAGAAGCTCAGCATCGATATCAGGACCGTCCATCCCGAAGCACTCGACACCAATCTGGTGGAACTGGCGATAACGCCCTTTTTGAGGACGCTCATAACGAAACATCGGGCCGGCGTACCACAGCTTTTGGGTCTGATTGAATAACAGGCCATGCTCTTCAGCGGCCCGCACACAACCGGCCGTACCCTCCGGGCGCAATGTCAGGCTTTCGCCGTTGCGATCCTCAAAGGTGTACATTTCCTTTTCGACGATATCGGTCACTTCACCAATCGAACGCTTGAACAGGTGTGTCTGTTCGAGCAACGGCATCCGGATTTCCTGGTAGCCGTAACCACTGAGAACCCGCCCGACCGTACGTTCAAGGTACTGCCAGACAGGCGTCTGATCAGGCAGGATATCGTTCATCCCACGAATTGCTTTAATCTTTGCCAAGGTGTATTTCCTGGTCAGGTTTCAAATCACGCCATCCGCTGAAGGCGACAGCCTGATTACTTCAACAAGGAGAATCAACAGATATCGACGGCCCGAAATCAGTTCTCGCTGGTCAAATCAGGCTCAGTCGTGCGTGCGGACAATAATGGCGTCTTCCTGTTCCTTGCGGCGCTTCACTTCCGTTCGAATCAGGTTTTCAAGATTATCAACGAGGTTTTCGTTATCCAGCTTGTGATCCGGGGCGCCAGCCATATACAGCAGATTACGCGGCGAACCACCCGTCAAACCAATATCGGCTTCTTTGGCTTCACCCGGCCCGTTTACCACACAGCCGATGATCGCCACATCCAGAGCGGTCTGCACATCCTCAAGGCGACCTTCAAGATCATTCATGGTCTGAATAACGTCGAAGTTCTGTCGCGAGCAGCTGGGGCACGCAATAAAATTAATGCCTCTGGAACGCAAGCGCAGGCTTTTGAGAATGTCGTAGCCGACCTTTATTTCCTGCACAGGATCGGCCGCCAGAGAAACCCGAATGGTGTCGCCAATACCGTCCATCAGCAGCATGCCCAGCCCGATCGACGATTTGACCGTGCCGGATCGCAAACCACCCGCTTCGGTAATACCCAGATGCAGAGGCTGCTCTATCTGTGAAGCAATCTGCCGGTATGCCGCAACTGTCATGAACACTTCCGAGGCTTTCAGGCTCACCTTGAAATCCTGGAAATTGTGGCGATCAAGGATGTCGATATGACGCATGGCGGATTCGACAAGAGCTTCCGGAGTCGGCTCGCCATATTTGCGCTGAAGATCCTTTTCCAGCGAACCGGCATTGACGCCGATCCGGATCGGGATGTTTTTATCTTTGGCCGCATCAATGACTGCCCGCACCCTATCTTCACGCCCAATGTTGCCCGGGTTGATGCGAAGGCAGTCAACACCGTACTCGGCGACCTTGAGAGCAATGCGGTAATCAAAGTGGATATCGGCTACCAGTGGCACGGACACCCGTGGTCTTATGCGGGAAAAAGCCTCCGCTGCGTCCATGCTTGGTACCGAGACCCGCACGATATCAGCGCCCGCTTCCTGAAGAGCCTCGATTTGCGCAACGGTAGCGTCGACATCACAGGTTTCGGTGTTCGTCATGCTCTGGACAGCGATCGGAGCATCGCCTCCCACAGGCACGTTACCCACGAAAATCTGGCGGCTTTTACGGCGTTTAATCGGTGATTCGTGTTTCATACAATCCTGGAATGATTTCTGAAAGCTCAGTTACCCAACGTCAGCGAGACGCGGTTATTGGACGTCGGATAGCGTGAAAGATCAACAGCTTCACGGTTAAAGTTCAGTGAGACAGCATCAGCAGCGCCCAGTACAACCGTAAAGGGTGCCGGGCCTTCATAGCGCAGGGTATCACCATCGCGTTTCAACACAGAGACAACGGTTCGCCCCTCACCATTTTTAACAGACACCCAACAATCAGCCGAGAAGCTTGCTGTAATGACAGATGCACCGGCTGTGGCGGGCGATTCGGTATTTTCCGGCACGCTCGCCTGTTCGTCTGATGCTGTCGAAGGTGGCGCGACTGCGGCGTCAACCGGGCTTTCATCAGCCGGTTCAGTCAAAGCACTCTCGGCGGCGCTTGACTCAAAAGAATCACTTTCAGATTCGCCTGCTTCAACGGAGGCGTCCGAAGCATTAAACGACATGTCCGACTCTTCGTCTGCAGCAGATGTCAGTATGCCGTCGGATTCAAATTCTGAGGTGTCGCTTTCTGCGGAGGGTTTAGCGGTATCCATCATATCCGCCTCTGAATCCTCAGCGGGCGCCGATTGCAAACTTTGCGGAGCTTCTCCTGACTCAGAAGCGGAGTCATTACCCAGCAGCGTTCCCAGCGGTACAAATCGAGATGCTAGAAATGCTGCTGCAGCCAGCACCACAACAAGCAGCACCCATCGTGCTATACGGCGCTTTCTGCGCTTTTTCTGAGCAATATTTTCGAGTGGATTCGATTTCTGTGCTTCGACAGCCTTAACGCGAATCGGCTCCAGTTCGTGATCCAGACGATTGATCAGGTCAGATCCGTCCAGCCCCAGCTGCTCTGCATAAGCCCGAACATAACCTTTGAGAAACAACTCGCTGCCGATTTGCGAGTAGCGCCCCTCTTCAATGGCATCAATTATGGACGGGCGCAGATGCTGATGCTCAGCAACCTCCGCTACAGAAAGTCCTTTCGCTTCCCGTGCCTCACGAAGCTCACGACCAACGTCCCCGGCTAATTCAGGGACTTCTGGTGACTGCCCGCCGTCTTCATTTGTCATTTGAAATCAGGGCCCTGTACTGTTTGAGTTCTTCTGATTCTGGGTACTGGTTGCGCAGAAGTAAAGCCAGGCTCGCTTCACGATGCTTGTCACCGTAATAGTGAGCAAGGCGGATTCCGGTATAAAGACTCTCGGGAGAATGCTGCATCTGCGGATTATCATTGATCATCCTCTGCAGACGATTATAGAACGCCGAAGCCTCGGTATACTGCTGCTTGTTTACCAGCGCAGTGGACACTGCAAGAAGATAGCTTGCATTACCCCGTGACAGCTCTACTGCCCGATAGTAGCTCTGCAATGCATCATCGTCTTTGCCCATGGCTTGCTGGGTTCGGCCGAGATTATAAAAGATCGACCCACGATCCTCGTACTCGGTATCTTTGGACGCTGTCTCGAACTGTTCGCTGGCGTCTTTGAACTTGCCCTGGCTGTAGAGAAAGGCGCCGTAATAGATCCTGCCACGGGTGTAGCTGCCATCGCTACGCAACGCCTTTTTGAAGTAGTCGTCTGCAAGCTCTGGCTCGCCTTCCGACTGGTAAATCAGCCCCATTGCGGAGAGAGCCCCAGCGCTCTGGGGATTAATTTCAAGTGCACGCTTCAGATGATCGCGTGCCCGGTCGTAATTTCCCTGTCCGAGATAGGCTGTGCCCAGACGGACATAGTTCTTCTCAGCCTTCTCTTTGTCGGCCTCTTTGGCAAAAGGACTGTCAGTTGTCGTCACGCAACCGGAAAGCGCAAGCAATCCAGCCAGAGCAAGCAACCTGAAAAAACGAATTCTACGGCCGTATGCATTCACTCCAGGAAAATCCTTATGGTGACAAATTGATTATGGGGAAACCTGATGAACCGCAATATGGCGCTGACTTCTGCGCGTGCGATCCTCGAATTTGCCGACAAGTTGGCCGCATGCCGCATCGATATCGTCGCCACGGGTTGTTCTGACAGTTGTGACAAATCCACCTTCATTGAGGATGGACTGGAAACGGCGGGTCGCCTGAATCTTCGGGCGTTTGAAATCACTTTCCGGGAACGGATTAAACGGGATCAGGTTAATCTTGCATGGCAAGTCCTTGAGCACCCGGACGAGCTCATGGGCATGTTCAAGCTTGTCGTTAACGCCGGCGATGACGGTGTATTCGATTGTCGCCTTGCGCTTATCCGGCAGACGGGCAAGATAACGGCGGGTGGCCGCCAACAACTCGGCTATCGGATACTTCTTGTTGATTGGCACCAGCTCGTTACGCAATTCGTCATTAGGCGCATGCAACGAAATGGCGATGGACACATCCGTAACCTCGCCCAGACGATCAAGCGCGGGTACGACGCCTGAAGTACTGAGCGTTACGCGGCGCTTGGATATGCCGTAGGCCAGATCTTCCATCATCAGGTTCATGGCGTCGACAACATTGTCGAAGTTGAGCAACGGCTCGCCCATTCCCATCATGACAACATTGGTGATCGGCCGGTCGGCCTTCTGATCGAAAGGCATAAACGCGCGGCGGGCAACCCAGACCTGGCCGATAATTTCAGCCGCCGACAGGTTACGGTTAAAGCCCCGCTTTCCTGTGGAGCAGAAGGTGCAGTCAAGGCTGCAACCGATCTGGGATGACACGCACAAGGTGCCACGCTGGCCATCGGGAATCAGCACGGTTTCGACGCTGTTGCCGCTATCCATGCGCATGATCCACTTGCGAGTACCGTCTTTGGAGGTTTCATCGAGCACGACCTCCGGCCCACGAATCTCCGCGACCTCTGCCAGTTTCTCGCGCAATACCCGACTGACGTTAGTCATTTGATCAAAGTCATCAACGCCATGCTGATGAATCCATTGAAGCATTTGGGTGGCGCGGAATTTCTTCTCACCCATGGACTCAAAAAACGCCTCCATTTTGGCCTTGGGCAGGCCCAGCAAATTTACTTTTTCAGAAGGCGCCGTCATTGCAATAACCTCGATCAAATAACCATGTCGGGACCGGGTGCCCGCAGGCGCCCCCGGTCCGGCAGAAATCAACCCCGTGGGCAGATCTCGTTATCATTAAAGAAATAAGCGATTTCACGCTCAGCTGATTCAGCAGAATCAGAACCGTGAACAGCGTTAGCATCGATTGAAGATGCGAAGTCAGCACGGATAGTGCCGGCAGCTGCTTCTTTCGGGTTGGTAGCGCCCATCAGATCACGGTTTTTCAGGATGGCGCCTTCGCCTTCCAGAGCCTGAACCACAACAGGACCAGACGTCATGAACGCGACCAGATCGCCGAAGAAAGGACGTTCTTTGTGCTCGGCGTAGAAGCCTTCTGCCTGCTCCTGGGTCAGGTGCATCATTTTTGACGCAACAATGCTCAGACCGGCTTTTTCGAAACGGCTGTAGATTTCGCCGATTACGTTCTTGGCAACGGCATCCGGCTTGATAATAGAGAGCGTACGCTCGATAGACATGCTATATCTCCAGTTAATGTTCAGGTGAAGGTGAAAAACTAATCGGCGATTATACGCACGAAGCCGGCCACTGCCTACCGGGCACCCATTCTCGCTTGCTGAATGTCCCGAAGACGGGTGAAAACGGAGGTGATTTCGCTTACTGCAAAATCGATCTCTTCGATCGTTGAAAATCGCCCGAAAGAAAATCGGAGTGCGCTGTGGGCAAGTGCGTCCCCCACCCCCAAGGCCCGCAGCACATAAGAAGGCTCCATAGAGGCGGAAGCACACGCTGAGCCGGATGATACCGCAAGATCACGCAGGCCCAGCATTAACGATTCGCCGTCGATACCGCTGAAACTGATATTGACAATGCCCGGCACCGTGAGTTCCTGGTGCCCGTTAAAGAAAATCCCGTCCAATCCGGACAATCCCGAGATAAAACGGCTACGAAGCGCCCGAAGGCGAGTCATTTCTTCGTCTAGCTCTTCCGTTGCAATCCGAAAGGCCTCTCCCATCCCGACCGCCTGGTGGGTGGCGAGTGTACCGGATCGCATACCACGCTCATGACCACCGCCGTGAATCAGCGGATCGATTTTGACTGCCGGATCCCGACGCACATACAACGCACCAACGCCTTTGGGTCCATATACCTTGTGCCCCGACAAAGACACCAAATCCACTTCCACTTTCGAAAGGTCTATTGGCAGCTTCCCCGCCGCTTGCGCGCCATCGACGTGAAAAGTAATGCCTCGACTCCGCAGCATCTGACCGATAGCAGGCACGTCATTGATCACGCCCAATTCATTATTGACCCACATCAGACTCACAAGGAATGTATCGTCGGTGAGCGCTTCAGTTACTTGCTCAAGAGAAATCACCCCTTTCGCATCGGGCTGAAGATAGGTTACGCGGTAACCTTGGGTTTCAAGCCATTCGCAGGTATCCAGTACGGCTTTATGCTCAATTCTCGATGTGACGATATGACCGCCGGGGTGCCGCAAAGCGCATCCGGTAATCGCCAGGTTGTCGGACTCAGTTGCGCCGGAGGTCCACACAATTTCCCGAGGATCACAGGCAATCAGGTCTGCAACCTGCCTACGAGCGCCCTCTACAGCGGCCTCCGCCTGCCAGCCATAACCGTGTGTTCGTGATGCCGGATTACCGAAAACCCCGTCCAGCGTCAGGCAGTCAGCCATCTTCGCGGCTACCCGAGGATCGACTGGTGTAGTGGCTGCGTAATCGAGATATACAGGCTTTTTCATGGATGATCGGCGCTTTTCTGTGGTTTTCTGAAACGGTTACTGCTTTTGGAGACCGGAGCAAATAACGCCAGTGCGTTAGACAGGATCGCCTTCCATCAGTCGCTCGGTATTGATGGCATCTGCCTGACGTTCGTTCTGGCGACTCGCTACAATCTGGATCTCGCGCTTGCGCATCAAATCGGCCAGACTGATTTGACTCAGGAACGTATGAATTTGATCACTTAGATCTGACCAAAGGTGATGCGTCAGGCACTTTTCACCGTTCTGGCAATCACCTTTATTATTGCACCGGGTGGTATCGAGCGATTCATTGACCGCATCAACGACTTCGGAAATAAAGACCTGCTCATGCGAGCGGCCCAACTGGTAGCCGCCGCCAGGTCCGCGCACGCTCACAACAAGCGCGTGCCTGCGAAGCTTGGCGAAAAGCTGTTCCAGATAAGATAGAGAGATATCCTGACGTTGGGAGATGTCCGCCAGACTGACAGGCCCATCGCCACCATGCAACGCAAGATCAAGCATTGCCGTGACTGCATAGCGCCCCTTGGTGGTCAGTCGCATTGATCGCTGCCTCTAGAGGTCAAGAAGAGTACGAAATTGACTTGGAAGTATGAATTGACCCACTAAAACAGTCAAGTATTCAACCCCAGGGCGAGCCGCTCGAAAAAGATCAGACTTCGCGGTTCTCGTCCCTCACACAATCAAAGTCTTCCTCATCGATTGGCGGCATTGCACCGTTGCGATATTCCTTGTCTACGCGCTGAAGCGCCTTGCACATGGTTTCGATCCGGTCATCCACCACATGCATGTGATCCAGCAGGCTGCGCATGGCGCGCGCTACCGGATCTGGCATTTCTTCCGATACGCCGTAAGCGTCGAACCCCATGCGTCGCTCCATATCGCGCCGTTTCGCTTCATCGCTATCATTGGTATCGCGTTTGATGATGACGCGCCCAGGAATCCCGACTACCGTCGCATCAGCCGGAACAGCCTTGGTGACGACGGAATTGGACCCCACTTTAGCCCGGTCGCCTACCTCGAAAGGTCCCAGAATTTTGGCACCGGCACCGACCACGACACCATTTCCCAGCGTGGGATGGCGCTTGCCCTTGTTCCAGCTTGTACCGCCCAGCGTAACGCCCTGATAAAGCGTAACATCATCGCCAATAACCGTTGTTTCACCAATCACCACCCCCATACCGTGATCAATGAAAAACCGTCGACCAATCACTGCACCGGGATGTATTTCTATTCCGGTAAACCAGCGAGCCAATGTGGAGATCGTGCGGGCCAGCCATTTAAAGCCCCGCACCCATAAGCTATGAGCGAACCGATAGAAGAGTAATGCGTGCAACCCGGGATAATTGGTTAAAACCTCGAACGTATTGCGCGCCGCCGGGTCACGATGAAATACACTGCTGATATCTTCACGTAGACGTTCAAACATAAATCAGCCCTGGTCCTGCCCTGCTTTTGTCTGCCCTTGCGGCGCACCGGCACTCTTCTGAACAGCTGAAAGAACGCCTCGTAAAATATTGATTTCCATCTTATCCATGCGCGCTCTCTGGAACAATCTCCGAAGGCGACTCATGAGCTGCCGGGGATTTTCCCGGCGGTGGAATTCGATGTCGACCAACACCTGCTCCAGGTGACCGAAAAAGCCTTCCACCTCACCCACGGTGGCGGCCTGCATATCCCAGCCGGGATCACCCGGGGCAAGCATTGGCTGCAGCGCTGTCCGCTCACCTTCAGCCTCCAGTGCTTCGAGTTGCTTGATCCGCAATTCATAGCAGACAACCTGAACCGCCATGGCGAGATTGAGCGAACTGTAGTCGGGGTTCGAGGGAATATGAATGTGGTAGTGACACCGCTGCAGCTCATCATTACTGAGGCCGTGATTTTCACGCCCGAAAATCAACGCAACCTCGCCTTTGACGGCTTCTTCGTTCACTTTTTCAGCGCAGGCTGAGGGCGACATAATAGGCCAAGGCACCTTTCGCCCTCGAGCGCTGGTCCCCATCACCGTAATACAACCCGCAAGAGCTTCGTCCAGGCTGTCAACGACCTGCGCCCGATCAAGCACATCAGAGGCGCCAGCGGCCCTTGCATAGGACGTTTCATCAGGAAAGGATGCCGGATTCACCAGCCAAAGATTACCCAGGCCCATATTCTTCATCCCCCGCGCGACAGCCCCGATGTTGCCGGAATGGGATGTTTCGACCAGTACGATGCGAACGTTGTCGTAAGGATTGGCGGGGGTAGCACTCATGCAATCAAGCCTCGGGTATATCAAATCGTCAGGGCGCGACATGATATCAGATGTTAATCCCGGTTGAGCGCTCAAGACGCTAATTAACCGGGTAATCCCCTATTACTCCAGTCCGCAAAAAACATATAAGCCAGCAAGGCGATTTGATATGATACGCGACCTTTGTACACAGCCAGGTGACAGATAGTTCCATGCAACCAGCGATCAAGATGGCCCTGCGCATAGCGCGCCAGGGTTCAGAGTTTCTAAAAGCCCATTTCGAACGCCAGGACCCTGCGGTTCAGGACTTCGGAGAAGCCCGTGAACAGCTGGCGAATGTTGAGGCCTCCATATCCGCCAATTTCACGGAACAGCTGCAGAAAGCCTACAAGGATCACTACATTGCGCCGACCGGCGACATTGAAGCCGACGGCCACGATGCCAGCTGGCACGTATTTCCGGTTATCGGTAGTGAGAATTTTGTGCGCGGCATTCCCGAATTTGTCACTGCACTGGTTCAGAAAAAGCAGAACCGCGCTGAGCACCTGTTGCTGATCAACCCTGTCACCGGTGAAGAGTATTCAGTCAGCCGCGGTCATGGCGCAGCACTGAACAGCCGCCGGATCCGCATGGGGGGCGCACGACTCATCGCTGAAGCCCGTCTGACAACCAACGTGCTGAACTTTACGCGCGAAGGTGACAATCCTTTGGTTTGGGGTGAGCTGATCACCACACTGGCTTCAGAATCGACCGACGTACAAACCAGCCGCTGCGCACTACTCGATATTGCACGCGTAAGTGCGGGCCACCTGGATGCAGCCGTGCTATTCAAACCTGACAGTGTCACACAGTCGCTGGGTTTGTTGTTGGCACACGAGAGTGGCGGGCTTTCCGGCGACTTCTCTGGCAACCCTTCCAGCCAGGAAAGCCGTCAGCTTGTCATTGCCAACCCAAAGCTGTTCAAAGACATACTGAAGTCGCTACATAGCTTCCGGGGCCGTTTGCCACGATAAATAACGGGCAACCCCCCTCTCCGGAGGAAGCACAAAAAAGCCCCGCAAATGCGGGGCTTTTTGTGGCGGGCGGAACAACGGACTACATCCGGTTCAGCCACTCTGGCGGCTGCTCTTCGTCAGTCGCTTCTCCTGCTCCTTCTTTAGCAGGCACAATCAGGTCTTCACGGGTAACACCCAGGAGTATCAGCAGGTTTGCAGATACGTAGATGGATGAGTAAGTACCCACGACGATACCGATAATCAGCGCGACCGCGAAGTTGTGAATCGCCTCACCACCCACAAGGTACAACGAAATGAGTACCGCCAGTGTAGTGCCGGAGGTATTCAGCGTACGCGTTAGGGTTTCGGTGATTGACTGGTTAACGATATCTTCGGTCGTACCGGTCCGAAATTTACGGAAATTCTCGCGGATACGGTCAGATACGATGATTGTATCGTTCAGCGAGTAACCGATAATAGCCAGCAGCGCTGCCAACACACTCAAGTCGAAAGTCCATTGGAACAGCGAGAAAATCCCCAGCACAACGATCACGTCGTGGGCCAGAGGCAACACCGACGCGACGCCAAACTTGAACTGGAATCGCATGCCGACATAGATCAGGACGACAAACAGGGCGAGCAGCATACCCAGCCCGCTATCTTCCTTCAGCTCGTCGCCAACCTGTGACCCCACAAACTCTGCCCGGACCATATCGACCTGGTCGCCATTTGCCCGAAGATCAGCTGCCATCTTGCGACCGAGAGAATCATCAAAGTCCTGGGGCAAACGCACCAGGACAGACGTATCCTCGCCAAAGTTCTGAACCACAAACTCTTCATACCCGGCCGCATCAAGCGTTTGGCGCACTGCATCCAGTGAAGGTGCCTCTTTGTATTCGAACTCAATCGAGGTGCCGCCGGTGAAGTCCAGGCCGAAATTGAGCCCATTGAATGCCAATATGCCAATCGAGAGCACAACCGCAATCAACGATCCCACTGACGCCGAACGGCGCAGCGCCATAAAGTTGATTACATTCTTCCCTAATCTAGCCATTGGTGACACGCCCCCCGATCGCAAGTTTTTCGATCTTGCGACCGCCATAAACCACATTAATGATACCGCGACTGACCAGCAATGCCGTGAACATCGAGGTCAGAATACCGATGCATAGCGTAACCGCGAACCCTTTGACCGGGCCGGAGCCCATCGCGAACAGAATGATCGCAACCAACAAGGTCGTGATGTTGGCATCAAAGATTGAAACGAATGCGCGCCCGAAGCCAGCATTAATGGCACTTTGCGGCGGTACCCCGAGCCTCAACTCTTCTTTTATACGCTCGAATATCAGCACGTTGGCATCCACCGCCATACCAACGGTCAGAACGATACCGGCAATACCCGGAAGCGTAAGAGTGGCCGTCAGAATCGACATACAGGCCACCAGCAACATCATGTTGATTGCCAACGCAATATTCGCCACCAGCCCGAAGAACCGGTAGTACACCAGCATGTAAAGCAGCACCAGCGCGAGACCAATCGTGACCGACAGGATGCCGGAGTCGATGTTCTTCTGACCCAGACTTGGCCCGATAGTGCGTTCCTGCACGAAGTACATGGGCGCGGCAAGTGAACCTGCGCGCAGCAACAGCGCGAGCTCCGATGCTTCAGGAATTGAATCCAGACCGGTAATCCGGAAGCTGCTTCCCAGAGTGGACTGGATCGTTGCCAGGCTGATGATGCTGCGATCAACCTTGCGCTCTTCCACTTCCTGCAGCTTGCCGTCTACCCGCTTCTCGACCGTTTCGGTACGGTACTCGATAAACAATACCGCCATGCTACGCTTGATCGCATTGCGGGTCGCGCGGGTCATCATATCGCCGCCGGTGCTATCCATCGTGATATTGACCTGCGGCTGGCCGTTCTGATCGAAACCTTGCTGCGCATTCGAGACGTTTTCACCGGTGACGATGATGTCCCGCTCCAGACGTGCCGTGCGGTTTTCGTTGTCGCGGAAGGGATAAACCTCGGTTGTGCCCGATGGCGCATCCTGCTTGGCAGCAAGACGGAACTCGAGATTTGCAGTAGCCCCCAGTACACGCTTGGCCTGAGCCGTGTCCTGAACACCGGGCAACTCGACCACAATACGATCCCGGCCCTGGCGCTGAACCAGAGGCTCCGCAACACCCAGCTCGTTAACCCGGTTGCGAATGGTCGTCAGGTTCTGCTGCAGTGCGTAATCCTCGATATTTCGCACTTCCTGCTCGGAAAGATTGAGCTGGAGAGTGTATTCACCCTCACCCGCCTGCTGCTCATCCAGCAGAAACTCATTGTATTGAGCACGCACAAGATCGAAGGCTTCGTCTCGTGCCGCCTCATCACGGAAAAACAGCTGAATGGAATTGCCATCAACAACGTCACCACCGCGGTACCGGATACGCTCGTCACGGAGCTGACGCTTGATTTCACCGGCATAAACGTCGAGGCGCTGCTGCAATGCGCTCTCCATATCGACTTCCAACAGGAAGTGGACGCCGCCGCGCAGGTCGAGGCCCAGTTTCATTGGTCCCGCACCAATGCTTCGCAACCAACCCGGAGTGGTGGGTGCCATATTGAGAGCAACCAGATAATCCCGACCCAGTGCTTCCTGAACGATCGGGCGGGCGCTGAGCTGCACATCGCCGTTTTCAACGCGAATCAGGGCATCAGGGTTATTGAGCTTGGCACCTTTAACAGTAATGCCGCTTTCTTCAAGCGATGAGACCGCACGGTCCAGCGTGGCCTGATCAACCTGGGTACTGCTGCGCGCGCCGGTAATCTGGATTGCATAGTCATCCGGATAAAGGTTGGGGAGCGCGTAAAGAAAACCGATCACAATCGCGACAATAATCACGATGTTTTTCCAGAGCGGGAATTTATTGAGCATGGAATGCCTTATCTGCCGGCCGGAGCCAGACCTGTATCTTTCTCGGAAACTGTCATGAACCGCAGGATGCCGTTCAGACCAGTGTCAAAAACCTCCGCGAAGCTGCGGACCTGAATGCAAAAGGGGCACTGTCGTGCCCCTCAATCAGGATCAAACGTCCTTGAGTGTGCCTTTCGGCAGTGCTGTAGCCACAGCGACTTTCTGCACTTTGACTTCAACATTGTCAGCCACTTCCACCACGATAAAATCGTCGGTGACACGGGTAATCCGGCCGGCGATACCACCTGAAGTGACGACTTCGTCGCCTTTACCCAAACCTGCCATCAGCGCTTTGTGCTCTTTTGCACGCTTGGACTGCGGACGCCAGATCAGTAGGTAAAAAATCAGGATAAAGCCGGCGAAGAAGATAACGTTTCCATACACACCCATGCCCTGGCCAGCAGCAGGATCCTGAGCCATGGCCGCAGCAGGCATGGCCGCGAGAATAGCAATCAGTGCATTACGCAAAGCTTTCATTCAGTTACTCCGTTTTTGATTGAAATCTGTTTCCCGCACCGGGACGGCATTTCAGGCTTCAGGCGTCGCAGTCAAAGGCGGAACTGATTGATCCCGAAGTGCATAGAACTGCTCAACAAAGTCCGACAATGTACCTGCTTCAATGGCACCACGCAATCCGGCCATCAGGTTCTGATAGAAGCGCAGATTGTGGATTGTGTTGAGCTGCGAACCCAGCATTTCGCCACAACGATCGAGGTGATGCAGGTAGCCCCGTGAAAAATGCTGACAGGTATAGCAATCACAACGGGAATCTACCGGCGATGTATCGCTCCGGTGACGGGCGTTGCGGATCTTGACCACCCCTTCTGAAGTAAACAGGTGTCCGTTGCGCGCGTTGCGGGTGGGCATCACGCAGTCAAACATATCGACACCACGGCGCACACCTTCGACAAGATCTTCAGGCTTGCCAACACCCATCAGGTAGCGCGGTTTGTCTGCGGGCATCTTAGGAGGCAAGTGATCCAGAATCCGGATCATGTCTTCTTTTGGCTCACCAACCGAAAGACCGCCAATCGCGTAGCCATCGAATCCAATGGCTTCGAGACCTTCCAGCGACTGGTCACGCAGCGCCGGGTACATTCCACCCTGCACGATACCGAACAATGCAGACGGGCTGTCGCCATGGGCCTTTTTGCTGCGCTCAGCCCAGCGCAGCGACATTTCCATGGAATCCTTTGCCTGCTTCTCGGTGGCCGGATACGGCGTGCATTCGTCAAAAATCATTACGATATCGGAGCCGAGATCTCGCTGAACCTGCATCGAGATCTCCGGCGAGAGCTCCACCGGGGAGCCGTCCACCGGCGAACGGAATTTCACGCCCTGTTCACTGATTTTGCGCATCTCGCCCAGACTGAACACCTGGAACCCGCCGGAGTCGGTCAGGATTGGCCCCTGCCATTGGGTGAAATCGTGAAGGTCACCATGCTCCTTTATAACCTGGGTACCCGGGCGCAGCATCAGGTGAAAAGTGTTGCCCAGAATAATCTCAGCGCCAATTTCTTCGATGTCACAAGGCAGCATGCCCTTGACCGTGCCGTAAGTGCCGACAGGCATAAACGCTGGTGTTTGCACTTCTCCACGCGGGAAGCTGAGTGTTCCGCGGCGGGCACGGCCATCAGTCGCGAGGGTTTTAAACGTCATGAAACAGCGTTCACTCATGATCTGGACTCCTGGACGGCCGCTGCTGCAACTGAGGGCAACTGCCCGGTCACAAACATGGCATCGCCATAGCTGAAAAAGCGATAGTGTTGATCGACAGCTTCACGATACGCCGCCATCACGGGGTCATAACCGGCAAACGCGCTTACCAGCATGATTAATGTGGATTCGGGTAAGTGGAAATTGGTGACCAAGGCATCGACACAACGAAAGCGGTAACCGGGATAGATGAAAATATCCGTCTCACCCTGAAATGTGGTGAGCTCGCCATTAACCGATGCTGATTCCAGCGAGCGGACCGATGTCGTGCCGACGGCTATTACCCGCCCACCACGGGCACGCGTGCGCTGAACCGCCTCTACGGTTGCCTGAGGCACATCGGCGACCTCACTGTGCATATGGTGGTCACGGATGTCATCAACACGCACAGGCTGAAAAGTACCCGCACCGACGTGGAGAGTGACAAATGCCTGTTCTACACCGCGCTCAGCCAATTCGGCCATCAGGGTCTCGTCAAAATGCAGCCCTGCTGTCGGTGCAGCAACAGCCCCCGCCTCACGGGCGTAAACGGTTTGGTAGCGCTCCCGGTCAGCCTCATCATCAGGGCGATCGACATAGGGCGGCAACGGCATGTGCCCTACCCGTTCCAACAGATCGAGCACCGATTCAGCTCCGCCGGCAAGGGACAGGCAGAACAACGCGTCTTCACGACCAGTGACAGCGAACTCGCCACCACCTTCAACCCATACCTTCTGGCCGGGCTTGGGTGATTTGGACGACCGGATATGAGCCAGCAATTGCCGTTGGTCCAGTACTCGCTCAACAAGAATTTCCAACCGACCACCGGTTTCCTTTTGGCCAAACAGGCGCGCAGGAATAACCCGGGTGTTGTTGAATACCAGCAGATCACCGGGATTTACGAGGTCGAGAAGATCACGAAACTGACGGTGGGCGGTGGCGCCTGTCGGACCATCGAGGGTCAACAGGCGGCTGGCCGAACGCTGCTCAAGTGGATAGCGTGCAATCAGCTCGTCAGGAAGGTCGTAATGGAAATCGGAGACTTTCATGAGGATTTAACCAGGTATCCTGTACCTGCCTGAAACCGCATCGCAGAAGTGCATTGCGATGACGCCCCAACACATACATGGACGCACTCAGACATGGTTCCGGAGGTGAGATTCGAATCGCTGTCCAAATACTGTCTATGAAAACACGAAAAAAAGAGTAATCAGACGCAAAATCAGTTTATTTGTCGGTGTATTGGTTGGTAAGCAATGGATTTAACCATTTCAATGGTAGCGGAGGCCGGACTCGAACCGGCACGCCCGTGAAGGCAACGGATTTTGAATCCGTCATGTCTACCAATTTCATCACTCCGCCAAGAGCTTACAAACAACCGACAATACTTCGAGAAAACCGATGAGGCCAGCAAGGGAGCTGCAATAAAGCTGTCAGCGCGACCTGCTCCGTTTGCGAGTCTTCCGATCTCGCTACCCCTGCGTTCGAAGAGTGTGGCGATTATACTGACGTCGCTCGCAAGGTCAACTGCCTGCGCGTATAACCGCCCTCTCGAATATCGCCCGTTACAACTTGTCGAACAGCGACAAGCGGGATACCTGAGCAAACGAAAGCTGGGCGGCCTCAAGCACAAAACTCTGGAAGCTCAGGCGACTGACCGCCTCAGCATAATCGACATCCTGGATTTCGGACCGGATCTGCTCGGTGTATACCGAAGAATCTGTCAGGAAATCGCGCGTTGTTTCGATAGCGTTTAGCCGCCCACCGATCTGGGTTTGGGTGGTCAGGATGCTCTCCTGCACATTGTCCAGATCCGCCAGCGAATTTGCGATCAACTCATCGAAGGCTTGTTGGCCGCTGGCCACTGTCGCCGTGACCGGTCCGTTCTGAAGGTCGAGATCCTCAAACTTGGTTCCCGTGACAACCATTTGGCCGGTGGCTGTACCCCCGTCGTCTGCCGCAAACTCGAGATCTCCATCCAGAGACGTGATCACGAGATCTCCATTGCCATCCAGCTCTGCGCTGATGTTGGCAGTTGCCGGGTCGTTATTGAGATTGATTGCATCCCGCAAGCTTGCAACATCCGCCATACCGGTAAAATCGACACCATTGATCGTGAGCGTGTCGTCACCATCCGGCGTGAAGGTTGCAGCCGGAATAGTCGCCACAGCCGGTGATTTGACCTGATTTTCAAGACCGTAAATCAGCTTTTCGACGGTGGTGAACATGGACTGCTTTTCGGCAGTTTTTATCACAAAGCTGTCGCCATCGGCCGCGCCGGTAATTTCAAACTGAATACCGGCAACCCGAATACTCTCGCCGCTGACATAGTTGGCCGGCGTTGGTGTGAGATCCGCACCGGACGCCCGGTCTGTCACTGTAAAGGTACCCGCAGTGGCATCAACCTGCACCACCAGGTCAGCCGGATAAACACCGTTGAATACCTCTTGGTCCAACACCATACCCGAACTGATTCGCGCAGGAGGATTGGACGTGTTGGCGCTACTGGCTTCGGCAAAAAACGTCGGGTTATTCGATGGAATATCGACAAAGAGCCCTTTGCCGTTATCGCTAATCGCCACTTTCACGCCGTTATCAATTTCAAGCTGGCGCTGACCTTCATCCCCCTGATAAACCCAGTCACCCGAGATATTCTGGGTAAAGGCAGGCGTATTCCCCTTGAATCCACTGAAGATATATTCACCGGAGGCATCGCGGGTGTTGGCCAGCGAACCAAGCTGGTCCAGCCTTTCCCGCAGTTCAGCAGCCACTGATTTCCGGTCAGACTCCGACAATGCGCCGTTACCCGCCTGCACGGTAAGCTCCCGCACGCGCTGCACAACATCTGTGATGCTGGCGAGCGTGCTTTCTTCCTGCTGCAACCGGTTCTCGGCAAGACCTGCCCCGCGCTGGAACTGCTCGATCTGAGCCGTCTCCTGCGCCAGCTTCAGTATACGGGCTGCTGCTACCGGATCATCGGACGGATTGAGCACGCGTTTGCCGGTTGAGATCTGCTCATCGGTTTTCTGCAGATTACTGTTAAGGTTCTGCAACCGGCTGATCCCGCCGCTAAAAATCTGCTGTGATGAAATACGCATATTAACTCCTCACTCCGAAGAGCTTACCTGAAGGTGCTAAGCAGGGTGTCAAACAGATCCTGAGCAACGCTCATGACTTGCGCAGAGGCGTTGTAAGCTGCCTGATACTGGATCAGCTTGCCGGCTTCCTCATCCAGGTTGACACCCGAGACAGATTCCCGCTGATTGGTGGACTGCTCCAGCAATGCGGCACCTGCGTCTTTATCCAACTGGCTTTGACGTGTGGTCACGCCCACCGTCTCGACCAGGCCACCATAAGCCTCACTGAAGCTCTGGTTTCCGCCATTCATTGTGTTCTCTGTACCCAGCCCACCCAGGATTTGAGCGTTACGGTTATCAGAGACACCATCGGTGTTGTAATCGATGGTAAACATGTCACCCGCTTCAGGGTTACCGTTGATCTCAAACTGGAAACCGCGGTAGTTAGGGTCCGACGGGTCCTCGGAAAATATCTTGTTCGAAATACCTTCCTGGAAAGTCTGCCCCGTCATCGGTGGTGTAAGCGGCACCGGGTTTGCCGGATCGCTGGCATCCAGAATGTCGTAGGTTGTCGCCGAGGTAAAACGGACTACCAGAGGCGGTGAAAGCTCGCCCCGCTGCGTAAAGTTCGACAGTGGCACATTGGTGAGCGGGTTGTTCACGCTCAGCATGGTGCCCTGGGAAATACTACCTGTGCCGCTATTGCCCAGATCGGCGTCCGCCGTTATCGGTGTTGCGAAAGCGAGATCCTCTTCACGCTCAATCATCAGTTCAATATCAGCGGCGGCATTGCGGGTCGGGTTGACCAGAAAGCTGTCGCCATCCTGAAACTGACCTGATTCAACAACGATATTGAATCCCGGCATGGAGATTTCGGCCGGCAACGGATCCGGCAACTGCCCCTGGCGCAACACCTTCCCAGTCTGGGTATCAACAACCGCAAAATCCTCGCCGTTGTTTCCACTGAACTTCAGCTCGTAATTAACACCGGCAAGATCGGCACTGTCGGTGATTTCAACGCCCACCACGCCACTCTGGGGCGGCAAGTTGTTGGCATTGGGCGTCACACGCCCCAACTGGGCCTGACGGCTATTGATGTCCGTAAACATCAGGCCGCCAAGATCACCTTCCAGATCCATGCCAATCTGGTGCTGTTGGTTCAGTTGCTGGGAGACCGCAATCGCAATGCGGCCCAACTGTCCAAATGCCGGCTCAAGCACTTTAGTCTGGAAGGTACGAAGCCCGCCAAGCTCGCCGCCTACGATCTGGCCCGTCACATCCGCAACCCGGTTACCCGTTTGCAGTTTGAACACCAGCTGATTCGGATCCGAGTCACTGTCGGCTGTTGTCAGAGACGATGCGCGATCCCCCGTTACCAGCGCCTGCCCTCCGGCCAGTGACACATTGATTTGACCGCCATCCACCGGTGTCACTTTGACCTGAACCAGTTCAGACAGCTGGCGCAACTGCTCATCGCGTTTGTCGAGCAAGTCGTTTGGCATCTTGCCCTGCGCCAGACCCGGTGACTCTGATATAGCGCCGTTCAGATCCGCGATGCTCGACAGCAACGAATTGATATCAGCCGTCGACGCCTGCATTTGCGACCTGACGGATTCCCGCTGCTGAATCAACGACGAGTTCAGCGACTGGAATCGCGTCACCAGCCCCTGGGCTTCGCTCAATACAAGCTGACGCTGGGGCAAAGCCGCTGGATCTTCCGCAGCACTTTGAAGGCTTGTGAAGAAGTTGTTCAGCGCAGTATTGAGGCCGGTGGTTTCGCCACCAAGCAGATTGTCCAGTCGGGTCAACTCGCTGTTCAATGCGCTTTGCTCACCGAACAACGAGGTGTCCGAACGCAGTTGATTCACGACGAAGTCGTCCGCCACCCGTCTGATATCTTCGATGCTGACACCGGTACCAATAGTGCCGGCGCCGGTATTGATTCCCGATCGGGCATCAAAGATGACCTGCTGACGGCTATAACCGGGCGTATTGGCATTGGTAATATTATTACCGGTTGTATTCAGCGCGCTCTGGTGTCCGAGAATGCCGGACAAACCAATATTGATCAGGCCTGCCATCAGAATTACTCCTCGTTACCAGTGCTTTGTGGGTTGAAACCAAACGACAGAGGATTCATTGAAAGCGATTCCCCGGTAGCGGTATCAAATGCGTCAAACGTGTCGCTGTTCATGATGCTGCGTATTTTTGCGCCGTAGTTCGGGTCGGTGGCGTAGCCCGCCGCCTGCAGACGATCAGCGAATTCTTCCGGTCGATCCGCCGCTTCCAGCACATCCCGGTATCGAGGATTGCGATTCAGGAATTCAACATAATCGCTGAAACTTGCGCTGTAGCTATCGTAACTTCTGAACGCTGCCCGCTCGCTCATTGGCACGCCCTCGCGGTATTCCGTCGTCATAATATCGACGGCGCCACCGTCCCAACGGGTGTCTGCCTTTATGCCGAACAGGTTGAAGCTTGGCTCACCTTCAGAGCCCTCAATCATGTGCTTGCCCCAGCCGGTCTCAAGCGCGGCCTGAGCCACCATTACCCGAGGGTCAATACCACTATCACCTGCGGCTTCAGCCGCCATCGGCAACAGTGTTTTGACGAAGTGCTCGGGTGAATCAAACCGGGCTGGAAGCGTCGCCGTGTTCGACATTTTCACAGAGGCATCTGCCCCTGTGACTGACGCTTCTGAATTTGCCAGCTTGCGGACTTCTTCCACCTGTGCCGGCAGTTTCGGTGACAGCGAAGGCAGACTGCGATCGTAATCCGCCAGCGTGGCCCTGTGCTTGCCGGTTTTGACACCCTCAGCCGTCATTCCTGGAATCTGACGCGACATCTGGCGTTCCAGTACCTCTGCCAGACCAAAACCCCGCTGCTCGCTGACTGACAGGGTCAGCTGGTTATCAAACATATCCTGATAGAATTTTGACTGGTTGGTATTCAGATAATTGCCTTCGGCGAACACGTCATTCACCTTCCGCATGGACTTCACCATCTCGGACAGAAACAGACTTTCAAACTGCTTGGCGACTTCTTTCAGGGCAGCACTTTTATCTGTGCGCGCCTGGGTTTTAAGTGCGTTCAGGCCACCGAAGTCGTTGTAAATCTGTGCTTGCTGAAGACGTGAATCCTGCATGGCGCGACCTATATCACGATCAGCTCGGCGCGCAGTGCACCGGCTTGTTTAAGCGCTTCCAGCACTGCCATCACATCGCCCGGGGCAGCGCCCACCTGGTTAACAGCCTGCACAATGTCATTCAGCGTGACTGCGGGTCCGAACTTGAACATCCGCGACGGCTCCTGGGTGGTCGTGATTGTCGATTCCTGAGTGACCACTGTGTCGCCACGACCAAAGGCGTTGGGCTGGCTGACGACCGGGTTTTCCTCAATGGTCACCGTCAGGTTGCCGTGAGTAACTGCGGCAGGGCTGACGTGAACGTTCTGCCCGATCACAATCGTGCCGGTGCGGCTATTGATCACGACCTTGGCGACGCCTTCTGCGGGCGATACTTCAAGATTCTCGAGCACTGACAGAAAACTGACGCGCTGCGACGGATCCCTGGGCGCTTTCACAGAGATCGAGGTGGCGTCGTGGGCGTAGGCCATATCGGGCCCCAGCGTGCCGTTAATCACTTCCACCACCCGGCGTGCGGTAGTGAAGTCCGGGCTCATCAGATCAAAGGTAATGGTGTCTCCCTGACTGAATGGCGACAGCACTTCCCGCTCCACCGAGGCGCCATTGGGAATCCGGCCAACGCTCGGCAGGTTAACGGTAATCTTGGAACCGTCAGCACCTGATGCGCCAAAACCACCCACGACAAGGTTTCCCTGAGCGAGCGCATATACCTGTCCGTCAGCGCCCTTGAGCGGCGTCATCAACAAAGCACCACCACGCAGACTTTCAGCGTTACCGATAGAGGAAACGGTAATGTCGATTTCCTGACCGCGCTTGGCGAACGCAGGCAATCTGGCCTGAACGGTCACCGCCGCGACATTTTTCAACTTGGGATTCACGCCCGGCGGCATGGTGACGCCAAACTGGTTCATCAAATTCCGGAACGTCTGGTCAGTAAATGGCGCCTTGTCACCGGTGCCATCAAGCCCGACCACCAGACCGTAACCCACCAACTGGTTGGAGCGCACACCCTGCACCCGGGTCATGTCCTTGAGGCGGTCAGCCAGCAACGGCTCGGCAACCAACGCCAGAAGACAGAATGCGACGATCGTTCTCAAGCCGTTCATAACGGAAACCACTCACTGTTGAAGAACCGCGACAACCAGCCCATACGGTTGGCCTGATCAAAATCACCGGTACCGCCGTAGCCAATGCGGGCATCGGCAATACGGTTGGAGGACACGGTATTGTCCGGGGTGATGTCCTGTGGACGCACCAGTCCGGTCAAACGGATAAATTCATCGCCATTGGTCAGGGATAGCCACTTCTCACCACGGATGCGCAGAATACCGTTGGGATAGACTTCTGTGACCGTGACGGTGATGCTGCCGGCGAGGCTGTTGCTCTGATCAGCTTCTGCCTTGCCTTCGAAATCCCGCTCCATGCTTACATTGGTTTCCAGGCCAAGCTTGTTGAGACCCAGGATTGCGCCATTGTTAAAATCGACATCATTATCTTTGGTGATCTTGCTATCGGCGTTTTTGGAGGCTTTGGTTTGCTCTTCAAGCGTCACCATCAGAATATCGCCAACATTGAGCGCGACAGTGTCACCGTAAAAATTGAAGTTGCGGGAGGTCTGGTAAATCGCACCGGAGGAGCGGTCACGCTGCAACATGGCCTGCGCCTTGACCGGCGCATAAGCCGGATCGTCAGGCACGGCACGGGGACGCGTCGCAGCCGCGCAGCCCTGAAGCAGCACCAGCACGAAGACGATAATTGGCGTTAGTGTTGAATGCATCTGGATGATCCTCCGTTAACCCGGGACTCGTTGCCCGCGCTCATGCCTTAACCGATATTCTGGGTAATGAACTGCAACATCTGGTCGGTTGTCGACACCACCTTGGAGTTCATTTCATAGGCGCGCTGAGTGGTGATCATATTGACCAGTTCCTCAACGACCTGAACGTTCGACGACTCTGTCATCCCCTGCTCGATCGTGCCGAGCCCGCCGATACCCGGTTCACCTTCCTGGGGATCACCACTGGCATTGGTTTCACGGTAGAGGTTGTTACCCACCGCCAGCAGACCTTGCGGATTGACGAAGTTCACCAATGTGATGTCGCCCAACTGGACCGGCGCAGCCTGATTCTCGATCACCGCCGAAACCGTGCCGTCCGTACCGATTGTGATGCTCGTGGCGTTATCGGGTACGTTGATGTTGGGTTCCAGCGGATAGCCATTGGCATTCACCACATCACCGTCAGAGTTCAACTGAAACTGACCGTCGCGGGTGTAGGCAATTTCGCCATCAGGCAGCAATACCTGCAAAAAGCCACGACCGTTAACCGCCATATCAAGCGGCTGCTCGGTTACCTGAAGGTTGCCCTGGGTAAACTGCTTGGCAGTGCCCGTCACCCGCACACCCGTACCCAACTGAAGACCGGAAGGCAGCTCGGAGTTCTCGGTTGACAGGCCACCGGGCTGACGCTTGACCTGATAAAGCAAGTCCTGAAACACCGCCCGATCGCGCTTGAACCCGGTGGTGTTCACATTCGCCAGGTTGTTGGAGATCGTGGTCATGTTGGTGTCTTGGGCGCTCAAGCCCGTTTTACTAACCCAAAGTGCTGGATGCATTGTTCATTCTCCTCGTCGGGATAGTGCGTCAATCCCGGTAATGAGCGGTGTCGGAGGTTAATGCGGCGAACATTTGCCGCTTTTCAGAAACCGTCACCGTTTCAGATTCTGTTATCAGAGGTTCTGCAACAGCCGTGCCGTTGCGTCGGAATTCGACTTGGCCGTCTGCATGACCTTGACTTGCATTTCGTACTGACGGGCCAATTCCATATTGGAAATCATCTCCTCCACCGCGTTGACGTTGGAGCTTTCAAGAAATCCTGATTCAACCCTGACAGTGGCATCCAGAGGTGCTACCTGGCCCGCGCCACCAACCTCCCCCAGCTTGAGGCGCATAAATCCGTCAACACCTTTTTCCATTGCCTCTCTGCCAGGATTGACCAGTTTGAGCCGGTCAACCTCCACCAGCTGGTCTGGCGGGCCCCCAACCGGGACAATGGATACCGTGCCGTCCGAGCCAATCAGCAGGTTGTCGTAAGGTGGTAATGCGACTGGGCCACCGTTGCCGATAACCGGCTCACCGGATGACGTCCGCAGGGTACCGTTCACATCCACGCTTAGGCTGCCGGAACGGGTATACACCTCTTCGCCGTTTTGGGACTGCACCGATAACCAGCCGTCACCACCAACCGCAACGTCAAGTTTCCGTCCGGTTTCCATTAGCGATCCGGCTGACATATCGGTGCCCGGCCGTTCAGTCATGGCATAGGCGCGTGTCGGAAAGTGTTCACCGTAAACGGGCATACTCCGGGCCTGCGCGTAGTCCCGCTTGAAGCCGGTAGTCGACACGTTAGCGAGGTTGTTCGCATGGGCCTGCTGGGCCAGCATGGTCTGCTTGGCACCGGACATGCCGATAAATACCGCTTTATCCATAGGAAAACTCCTGCCGGATTATTGACTCTATAAGAGTGAATAAGCAGAAGTCGTGCCAGCATTAGAAAAGACGATAACCACGGGCCTTGAGGCCAGTGGTTATCGTTATCAGAAGGGAACTGCGCTTATCGCAGGTTGATAATTGTCTGGGTTACAGCGTCTGCCGTTTCGATGGTTTTGGCGTTCGCCTGATAGTTGCGCTGGGCAATGATCAGGTTTACCAGCTCTGCTGACAGATCGACGTTGGATTCTTCAACCGAACTTGCGGCAATTGAACCCAGGGTGCCGGTATCAGGCGAGCCGATAATCGGCTGACCGGACTCGAAAGTTTCTACCCAGCTGGTATCCCCCACCGGTGCCAGACCCTCGGTATTGCGGAAGCTGGCCAACGCAACCTGCCCCAGGGTTTGGGACTGACCGTTTGAGTAACGGGCAAACAGCACCCCTTCAGTCGAGACATCCAGGCCGGACAATCGACCCGTGGTATAGCCATTCTGGCTCTGATCATTGACGGCAAATTCACTACCAAACTGCGTGGTGTCATCCAGATCGAGCGTGAAGTTTGAGCTTACCGGGGGATCAGGGATAGGTGTCTGCCCCCCGTTCGCCACCAGGCGTGGACCATCGGCACCGTTAGGCTGTCCGTTCGCATCCAGCGGCGTCCAGTTGGAAATCAGAATTTCCTTGTCGATCGAGCCGTTCACGCTTTCGAGTGTGCCATCTTCAGTGAACTTGAGGTCATACCGGGCAAGCGACGGCTCACCGCTGGTATTTGGGGGATCACCCACGTTCTCCCCGTCGATCTGAACATACAGCGACCAGCTATTGCCCTGATTGGCGCCGTTATTGGGTTCCTTCACGTAGTACTGGGTCATCACGTGCGAGTTGCCCAGACTGTCATAGATCGTTGTTGAGGTGGCGTGGTTGTAGGTTTTCTGATCGTCAGGATCAAACGTATTGGAGGTAAAGGCCGACGGTGTAACGCCATCCAATACAGTCGAAGTCGATGGCGGTGTTGCCGCTGCAGTCATCGCGACGTCACGATCAAGTGTCACGCTCAGCACACCCACCTGTGTCGACGGATTGGTCTTGTCAGCAGACAACGCGCCCCCGGCATCAAAACTCATACTGCCGCCCGTGCCGGTCGTATCCTGATAACTCAGGCGCAGGGTATCGCCACGACTTGAAATGATGCGGAGATTGCCCGAACCATCAATCGTTGCGTTCAGGCTGCTGAGTGATGAGCCATTGATATCATCTGCAAGCTGGGACAACTGCTGGGCTGTTGTCAGTGCATTACCACTCGCATCAGTGCCGCGCACGGTAAAGTCGACCCCTTCCAGCGTAAAAACGTCGTCCGGCTGAATATTGCCGCCATTCAACAGCACCTCGGTACGCGCTGACGCACTAACGCCTTCTTCCTGGTTTAAGGATTCCGCTACGGCACTCGCCGAGCTACCGGCCGTAACCGGCACATTCCGACTGGTGCCATCAGGATAGGTAATCGTGAGGGTCTGGGGCCCGATGCTGGCGCCCGCTGCCGGCGCGTTGGTTTGAATGCGCGTCCCACTGACTTCCAGCACCGACTGGCGTGAGTCCAGGTTCAATTCGGATCGCAGATTGGTAGTGCGACGTGGAGCCAGGTTGTCGCTATCGATAAACAAGTCACCGCGCACGCCCGACAGATTGCCGTCAGCGTTCGCCTGAAAGCCCTGAACGCGCATGCCCTGGTTGTTAACGACGAAGCCGTCTTTATCGAGACCAAACTGTCCTGCACGGGAATAACGCACTTCACCGTTATTATTCAGAATAAAGAAACCATCGCCGTCAATCGCCATGTCCAGGCCATTGTCGGTAAAGCTGATATTTCCCTGCCCGAATGTTTGCTGAATATCCTGCACACGGACGCCATCCCCAATCGGGTTGGTACCGGATGACAGAAAACCATTGGCATAGAGGTCGCCAAACTGCACCCGGCTGTTCTTGAAGCCCACCGTGCTTGCGTTGGCAATGTTATTACCGGTGACATCCAGGTCAACCGAGGCGGCCCGAAGACCACTAAGTCCAGTATTGAACGCCATACCTCACCCCGACTGTATGTGTTAGTTAATTTGACTGACGTCTGACAGCGCGATGGATCCCATCCCCGCCAGATTGAGCGTGACACTGCCTGCGCTGCCCAGCGAAACGCTGTCGACATTGGCGCTGATCATGGTGCCGAGCTGCTCGGAACCTGACGGGTAGCTGCCTTCAGCCTTAATTATGTAGGCCCCCGGATCCAGCGCTTCGCCGCTTCCGTTAGTACCGTCCCACTCAAAGGACGTCTGACCGGCCTGTGCAGGACCAAGATCGATTTGTCTGACCAACTCACCGCTGGTATTCATGATGGAAACCCGCAGGCTGGAAGTGGATGCAGGCACATTCACTACACCCTTCATCTCACCCGCTGATGACAGAATGCCGGTCTGAGATGGCACCAGCACGGTCCGGCCAACCATGGCCGACGCCTGCAGAGCCTGCGTTGAGCGGAACTGGCCGACCACATCATCAACTGATCCAGCCAGGCTCTGGATCTCTTCAAGCGAGCTGAACTGCGCCAACTGCGCAATAAAATCGCCGTTGTCCTGGGGCTCAAGCGGGTTTTGATTGTTCAGCTGGGCCAGCATCAACTCCATGAACTCGCCCTTGCCAAGTTCATCAGAGGACGAAGAAGCTTTCGAAGCATTCTGGTACTGGTTCAGTACGCTGGCTGCGGCAGTGTTATCAACTGTACTCATGGCTTACTCCTACCGGGCCGGCTTATTGTCCAAGTGTCAGGATGCGCTGCATCATCGACTTGGCAGTGTTCATGACATCAACGTTCATTTCGAAGCTGCGCGAAGACGACATCATGTCCGCCATTTCTTCGACAACATTCACGTTGGGATAGAAAACGTAGCCATCTTCGTTTGACGCCGGATGATCCGGTTGGTAGCGCATCTGCAGATCTTCATCACTCTCCACAATGCCCTCAACCTGAACCCCGGTGGAGGCAGCAGAGTTTGCACCCCAGCCTGCGCCAAACGCGTCACCGCTCATTACATCCTGCTGAATGGCTGCGAATACCGGCTTGCGTGCCCGGTAGGTCTCTTCTGTGCTGGAACTGGCAGTTTCAGCATTGGCAATGTTCGAAGCGGTCGTATTCAGACGCAGTGACTGAGCAGTCATACCCGAACCGGCGATATCAAAAATGTTTCCGAGCGACATAATCTGCCTCCTCAATTATCCGGGGATCGGGTTATTGGCCCGTGATGGCCTTGCTCAGACCGGTAAATTTGCCATTCAGAAACTGAAAGCTGGCTTGATAATCCATAGAATTGCGCATGAACCGAGCCTGTTCCTGCTGCGCATCCACCGTGTTGCCGTCAATGGATGGCTGATAAGGCGCGCGATAAAGCAAGGTTGCCCGGTCACTCATGGCCGCTGCAGTGTCAATGTGGCCAGAGTCGGTTCGTACCATCGCCAGATCACTATCAACACCCGACTGAGCCGCACCCAATGCGGCCTTGAAATCGACGTCGCGCGCTTTAAAGCCCGGTGTATCGGCGTTTGCCAGATTATTTGCCAGTACTTCGGCACGCTGTACGCGCATATTCAGCGCCTTTTCGTGAATGCCGAGTGCATTGTTAAAACTGATGGCCATGATGTCTCCCGCAGGTTTTGCCGCGATTCTGCTTTCCACAGACCAAGCAACTGCGATGCCATCTTTTAAAAAACGTGTAGCGGCGGGGTTTTCAGGGAGAAAAGATTAAAACGGGGATTAAGAAAAGAGGCAAAAAGAGGAAATGCGGCAAGCCCTTTCCTCCTTACTTCGACACAGACCTTCCATCAGCACTTGCGCTACTATCCTGGCCAACGTGAGACGAAAGCATCGGGGTCGGGGCGATCAATCGCCGGCTTTTCGGAAACCGGTGTACCAACATAGAGAAAGCCGACGATCGACTCGTTTGAGGCAAGCCCCAAGCCTTCAGCGATTACCGGATTATAGGCAATGGAGCCGGTGCGCCACATACCGGCAAATCCCTGCGCCTCCAGCGCCAGCAGGATATACGCCATGCCGCAACCAGCCGAAAGCGTCTCTTCGATAGGCGGTACCTTGGGATGACCGTGATGGGACGCGATACCCACAATAATCATCGGCGCGCGGCGCGTCATACCTTGCAGCTTCTCCACCGGCAAAGCCGTGGGATTGGCCGCATCGGCCGTTCTGGCAAACACCTCGCCCAATGCGTCCAACCCGTCACCTTCAATTACCAGATAACGCCAGGGTCTGAGTAACGCATGGTCCGGCGCTCTTGCGGCACATTTAAAAACGGTATCGAGTACCGATGCGTCGGGTGCCGGCGACTCGAGCCTGGGCTCTGATGACCGGTTCAGAATTTGGCTGATAACGTCCGTCATAACACTCCTTGGGACTGAGGCCGCTGCGCGGGCGCCGGGTAACCCCCAGCGGGCAACGCAAGTGATGAGTTAGCGAATTGTGAGGCTTATGTAATACTGTTAATCTGTGCCAAAAGGCAGTCAGTAGCCGGATAAACCAAACATTACCGTCATAACGGTAACCGGAAAATCTGCCGACAAAGGCCTCGCAGGCCTTCGCAAACACTATAACAACAACCTCGCTGCGGAAAGTCATGACTCAGGAAACAAAGTTCAACAGCTTTGCGGAGTTCTACCCCTATTATCTGGAAGAGCATCGCGACCCAACCTGCCGCAGACTGCATTTTGTTGGCAGCGCGCTGGTGCTACTCGTTATTGCTGTCGCGTTTATAAGTGGAAAGTGGGGCTACCTCTTGCTACTTCCCGTTATCGGGTACGGGTTCGCCTGGGTCGGTCACTTCTTTTTCGAAAAAAACAGACCCGCTACCTTCAAGCACCCTTTGTACAGCTTGCTGGGCGATTGGGTCATGTTCCGGGATATGCTCACCGGCCGGATTCGGTTCTAGAATGATGAATGCACCGTTGGCCGCCTCCAAACAACTTGTTATTGACGCCCAGAGCAAGCCGATCGCCATCCCTCCGATGCCGGACTACAACGGGCGGGTGCTGGCCTACGCGGGTGCCGCGGCCATTATCTTTGCCGGCCTTTTGACAGAGACCTTCGCTGACTGGCTGATCTGGCTTGTTCCCGCTGCGTTGTTATGGCCCCATGCCGCCCACTTTATAACGCGCCGGACCATGCTCAAACGATCCAGTCGCGTGCGTCCCAAAATGCTGCTGATCGATTGCGCGATTGGTGGCGCATTCATAGGCCTGGTGGGTCTGATTGCGATTCCGTCTTTTGCCATTTTCATGATGCTGACTTTCAGCTGCATGTTAATTGGCGGCATTCGTCAGTGGTTATGGGGCATGCTCTGCTTCTCAGTGACAACCGTCACTGTGTTCGCACTCCACGGCCCTGCACCGACATTCAATTCGCCGCTTCTATTGAGCATGGTGGCGTTGTTCGCTACGGGTTTGTATATCGGGATCACCGCTTATTACGCCCATCAGCAGGCCCGCGCCCTGATGACGGCCAAGACCCAGATCCAGTATCAGCGGGAACAGTCCATCGCCCTCTCCCACAAGCTTTCCAAGTACCTGTCGCCCCAGGTATGGCAATCCATTTTCACCGGCGAACGCGATGTCAGGCTGGAAACGCAGCGCAAGAAGCTGTCCGTTTTCTTCTCTGACATCAAAGGATTCACCGAGCTTTCCGAGGAAATGGAGCCGGAGGCGCTGACCGAACTTCTGAATCACTATTTCAACGAGATGTCCCAGGTAGCGCTCAAGTACGGTGGCACAATCGATAAGTTTGTAGGCGATTCGATCATGATTTTCTTTGGTGACCCGACTAGCCGGGGTCCTCGAGAAGATGCCCTCGCCTGTGTGGCGATGGCCATTGATATGCGCAAACACATGAAGATCATGCGTCAGAAATGGCGCAGCCAGGGCATCAAGACACCGCTGGAAATCCGCATGGGCATTAGCGCGGGCTACACGACAGTCGGTAACTTCGGCGCTGAAAACCGCATGGACTACACCATTATCGGCAAGGAAGTGAACCTGGCCAGCCGCCTGGAATCACTCGCAGACCCAGGCGAAATTCTGATTTCCTATGAAACCTTCTCTCTGATCAAAGACAAGATCATGTGTCGGGACAAAGGTGAAATTTCAGTAAAAGGCTTTGGCCGACCGGTTCCGATTTACGAAGTCGTTGATTTTCGTCGCGATCTGGGTACAGACCGGAGCTTTCTGGAGCATGAACACGCGGGCTTTGCCATGTATCTTGATTCAGAAAAAATCAAAACAACCGAGCGCGAAGATATATTGATCGCGCTCCAGAACGCGCTAGAACGGCTCAGACACGAAGAAAGCTGACAGCAGGGATCGCCTTCCTGCCATCCCCTGGATTAAATCCTACTGCCTGACCAGCCTGGGCATTGCAGGCGGATGCGCCTCCGTACTCCGCCAGGGATTTATATCCAACCCGCCTCTACGAGTGTAATGCGCACTGACCGTCAACTGCGTTGGCTGGCATCGGGTCATAATGTCAGTGAATATTGTCTCGACGCAGTGTTCATGGAAATCCTGCTGCTGACGAAATCCCACCACGTATCGCAGCAATCCCTGCCGCTCAATCTTACCGCCAGTGTAGGTGATCAATACCGACCCCCAATCCGGTTGACCGGTGACCGGGCAATTACTTTTAAGCAAATGGGAACACAGCTTTTCAGTGACCTGCTCATCGCCGGCTATCAGCGCTTCAGGGCACCCCTGATAGCTTTCGATCGTCACGTCTTCGTCATCAATCAACTCATAACCAGCCGGCTTGCCGATAGCCCTGCCATCCTCATCGACACTGAAAAGCCGGCAACCGACGGCCGCTCCGGAGGCGCTCGAAAGATCGCCTTCGATACGCCCCACCACTTGCTCTTCACTGGAAAACACCTCTTGATTCAGCGAATTGAGGTACAGCTTGAGGGATTTGGATTCGATGATATTGGGTGATGCCGCGGGCACTTCCAGCACGGCCCAGGCTACCGCAGGTACGCCATTCGGGCGCAACCAGGAGATCTCCCACGCTTGCCAAAGATCCGACCCAAACCATGGCCAGCGGCCATCCTCATGCCCGATGCGACGGCGGTTGTCACTTCGCGGCACAGGAAAAAGAAGTTCCGGCGCATAGGTATCGGGATAGCGGCTGCTCTTCCCAAGCGGTGCATTGTGCAGGGCCATAAATTGAATCTCTCAGAAAAATCAGTGACGAATACCCTGGCCACGGGCCAGCATGCGCAAGCAGACCACAATCAGTCCGACAATAAAGGCCACAATCATGGCGAGTGAGATGCCGACATTAACATCCGACACACCCAGAATTCCGAATCTGAATGCATTCACCATATATAGAATAGGGTTGATCATCGACACCGACTGCCAGAACTCCGGCAGCTGATGAATCGAGTAAAAGACCCCGCCCAGATAGGTCAGCGGCGTCAGTATAAACGTCGGCACAATCGAGATGTCATCAAACTTCGTCGCCAGCATGGCGTTGATGAAACCACCAAGAGAAAACAGCATCGACGTCAATGCGACCGTAAGCACTGTCAGTACAGGATGCTGGACAGAAAGATCAGTAAAGCCCAGCGACACCAGTGTCACGATGAGCCCCACACCTAGCCCTCGCGCCATACCACCGGCAACATAGCCGGCCAGGATGATGTAGTTGGGGACCGGCGATACCAGCAACTCCTCAATGCTGCGGTGAAACTTGATGCCGAAAAATGATGACACAACGTTGGAGTAAGAACTGGTAATGACCGACATCATGATCAGTCCGGGCACAATGAACGCCATGTAGTCGAAGCCGTCCATCTTGCCAATCCGTGAGCCAATCAGGTTGCCGAAGATGACGAAGTACAGGGTCATGGTCACAGCCGGCGGTAACAGCGTTTGTGGCCAGATGCGGGTAAACCGTCTTACTTCCCGGACGACAATGGTCATCAGCGCTGTCCAAATCGCACGAGGGCTCATAGTGCACCTCCGGATTGCGCACTGTTACTTTCAACCAGTCTGATAAAGAGCTCCTCCAGCCGGTTTGCCTTGGTCCGCATGCTCAACACCCGAATACCCTGCTGATCGAGCTTGCTGAACACCGTATTCAGATCCTGGCCTTTGCGCACATCGACTTCGAGCTGCCCTTCTGCAGTCAGACGGGAATCGAAAGCCTCAAGTTCAGGGACTTCAGAGAGTGGTTCTGAAAGATCCAGAAGAAACGACTCGACGCTGAGCTGTTTCAGAAGATCTCGCATACTGGTGTCCTGAATAATCTCGCCTTTATCGATAATGGCGATATTGCGGCACAGCGCCTCCGCTTCTTCCAGGTAATGGGTGGTCAGAATAATCGTTGTGCCCTGTTTATTCAGATCCTCAAGGAAGGTCCACATTGACCGGCGCAACTCGATATCCACCCCTGCCGTCGGCTCATCCAGAATCAGCAGCTTGGGCTCGTGCACCAACGCCCTCGCAATCATCAGGCGACGCTTCATGCCGCCTGAAAGGCTCCGGGCCGGACTATTACGACGATCCCAGAGCCCCAACTGGCGCAAATAGCGCTCTGCGGATACCACTGCCTTCTTGGCCGGTATACCGTAGTAACCCGCTTGCGTCACGACGATATCAATGACTTTTTCAAACTGATTGAAGTTCATCTCCTGAGGCACGACGCCGAGCGTCATTTTTGCCCTGGATAGATCGGTATCAATATCGTGACCAAACACGGTGACCTTGCCGCTACTTTTATTGACCAGCGAACAGACAATTCCCAAAGTGGTCGATTTGCCTGCGCCGTTCGGTCCGAGCAAAGCAAAAAAGTCGCCCTGCCTGACTTGCAGATCAATTCCCTTGAGAGCCTCAAATCCGGAGCCGTAGGTTTTGCGAAGATTCTCTATTCGTAATGCGTCAGTCATGAGCGCCTTGAATATCGGTTTAGAAAAAGAAAGAGTGAAACCGCCTTAGATTGAGGCGACACCCGCAAATTCAACCCTGAGCCATGGCCAGGCAATCCGGTTACCCCGATTTCCCCTTTTGCTGCTGCGCAAAAAGCCCCGCAAACATCATGACTTTGGCAAACTGCGACGGGCTTCCAAGAACCCCTCGCATACAGCCCTATAATCGAAAAATATTAAAAGCATGGCGGATTCCGGACGACAGATGCTGCTCAGGTTGCACTCACCTTACGCATCCCGCCCTCCAAGGACGTATCGAACCCTTTATGAGACTAAAAACCGCACTCCTCGTTGCATCAACACTCATTCTTCACGGCTGCTTTGGCGGCGACAGTGATGATGGCGACGATACGTCGATTGGGCAGATAACCCTGACCGGAATTGGCGGATTGACCTATCAGACTCAAAGCCAGCGCAGTCTTACGGATGCCTCCGGTCGCTACGCATACTACCCCGGCGAGACGGTTGATCTGAGCATTGGCGATTTGCCGGTCGGTATCGATATTCCAACCGACGATGTTATTACACCGCTCCAGTTTTTGCCTGAAACACGAAACCAGCTTCAATCATCCATAACAGACGAGTATGGCTTGCTCAGCCACAAACCGGTTGAAAAACAGGTTATCCAGAATCCTACGCTGATCAACATCACCCGGTTCATGATGGTGATGGATGATAACGAAACCACCAATGATGGCGGCAACATCTATTTCACTGCCCGCAACATCAGTCAGCTCAACCAGGCAATGGCGTACTTGCCTGACAGCATCGATTTCACCCTGCCAGTCAGTGTCTTTGCCCTCGACGATGAAGATACCGGTGCCATGTCAGTTGCCAACCAGGCGCTCGCCAAAATCTGCTTTTACCCGCCAGACGACGAACTCTGCGAAGACCCGCCAACACAAGCCGAAATCGACGCTGCCCCGGCGCCGCCGGAAGCCGACATGCCGCGCGATGAAAACATCGAGTACAAGGATGATCTGGAGAACAAACGCGACCGGATCCTCGCCGCTATCCGCAAGGTCGGTGACGTTCAGCTCCCGGACGTGGAAGAATACCTGCTGCGCGAGCTCGACAAAATCACCACCGAGCGCACCAACCGTTATTACCTGAGCACCGTAACCGCGAACATCAGCGCTTCCGACACGGCTATCCGGGAAGTATTTGTGCGTCTGGTTGGAGGTGAACCCAGCCTGCAGGGACTGGAATCCGTGAGCACCGATGAGATGGCCGTGGTCATTCACAGCACCAGTGCACAGACGCATTCAGTTGAATATTTTGTTGCGGGCGCACCGGAAGACGAGAGCGAAGTGATCGTCAATTTCCGGCCTGCAGGCGATTACCGGTGGCTGAGAAAACCACTGAGAGTGATCATTGAATAGATCGAATAGAAAGTAGTCATCGAAGCCTGTAACTACACCTGTTTAAACTCTACGCAGGTGTAGCTCGCCTATCACCCTACCAGCCGTTTGAGGCTCCAGCGGGAGCCTGCGCTCGTTAACTCGTAATGACGTGGATCCAGACCTTCTGCACCGAACGGCAGACACCCACTGATACTCAACATCATTGAGGGATCCTTACCATCATTGATGCTGGCAAGATTAACCACTTTCGCAGCCTTTAGCGGGCGATGGTCGCGATCGGTCATGACCATGACCTTGGGCCACAAGCGTCTGACGGGTGAGTGAGAAACAACAGCTCCCCTTTGGCCATCGCTGAGTTGCACCAGTGTTCCAGTCGGGTAAATTCCTACGGACTGGATAAACCGCTCCACCAGGTCATCCTGAAACTCAATATTGCGCAACGCATACAGGTGGGCAACCGCTTGAGCCGGGGTCAACGACGCCTGATCGTCACGCGCTTCTACCAATGATTCGTAATAGTCGACCAGCCCGGCAATCTTGGCCAGCAACGGAATACGATCTCCCCTGACGCCTTGAGGGAACCCGGATCCGTTGTGACGCTCCCGGTGAAACTGAACGACACTGATGACCGGACGAGGCAAGGCTGTCGCTTCGAGGTGGGCCACACCTCTATTGACGTAAGTTTTAAACTGGGCGAACTGCTCGGCGTCGAGCTTGCTTTCGTTGTGCAGTAGCTCAACAGGTAACTCTGATTTACCAATATGCGCCAGCAATGTACCAAGCGCCAGGTTCTGCAGTGCGGTCCGCTCCAATCCGAAATGCCGGCCGCAAACCAGCGCCCACACTGCCGTATTCAACGAGTGTCTATAAATGTGATCATCGTGCTTACGCAGCCGTGCCACCCACAGCATAGCGTCAGGATTGCGGGTAACGCTGTCAGCCATACCACGGGCAATACTGGTGATCGCTGAAAGGTCAGGCTCAACACCCTGACGAAGCTGGCTGCCAATACGCTGCAACGAGGTTTCGACATCAGCCAACAATCGCTTGCACTGCCGCGCCTCTTTTTTTAGCGTTGAGGCGACAGGATAATTCTCAGGATTACGCACCTGAATCGGCGCAAGCTGAACGATCTCTTGGGTATCACGGTTGCCCAGGCGCCTGGCAAATATGGGCGTATTCGTCGCTTCGTACTCAGACGTGTCCCGGGACTCCGCAACGTCGACCATCACCCAGCGGCAATAGGATGTCAGCGACCGAATATCGTCCTGGCTCCGGATATAAAAACCCTGAATGGGAAACGGCGTTTCGTGCCATGGACGATCCAGATCGGAGACGAATGTCCCGATCCTCAAGTCATGGACCGCAACCTTTTTCTGGCTTACACCCACCCGGCACCTCTGAATATAAAGTAAACGATGATGTCTATTCTGCAGCCATCGACGGAAGACGCAATTACAGTTTTGTACTGCTGGGTAACCATTGCGCCACAAAGCGTTACCAAACATGTTTACAAGCAACATTTAGTTGCGTCGCGACGCACTTAACACCAGGAATGTGACGAACCGCACACTTCCTTGTTGCGATACGACATCGAAAGACAGCCTTGAACGTTCCTAGTTGGCTTCACACACGTGATTGTCAAATTCAGGAGGGCGGGCCGAAAGACTGTTCCTTGCGGCTTTCCTGACGCTGATACTGTAGGGAACCGTTGAGGCCCGAAGGTAATCATGATTGGTCTTCTCACCGCCCGACTCAGTGACCGGTTGAGCCGGCTTGCAGGACACCAGCAGATCAACACTGCGATCAATGTCGACAATTGCTTCATCGCCGGACACCTGAATACACGGTGTATCTGAGGTCGCCGGACGGCCAGATTGCGCATTGATATCAAGAGCTGGATCGCCGCAGGCGGAGATACCGCCTACACACTCTTCCGCCTTATCGGAAAGTTTCCATACCCGGCTACTGCACTGCGTTTCAAGCGTAATAGGGGTCGACTGGCTACTCGCAAACCACCATGCAGGATACTCGGCCGTATCCCAGGTCACACGAACCTGGCGTGGATCTCCAGCGGAATTTGACGCCGTGAACATACCGTAATGAGTGTAATAGGAAGCACAACCGCTGAGCGCGGCGAGCAGCCCGGCAACAAGAATATTGCGGGCGAAAAAAGGGAAAAACGTCATAGATAATCCATCATCCATATGTCGCTGGTAGCGTTATACCCACAAGCGCCCAGCGGCACAAGTGCCGGGCCGATTACAAATGCCCGCAACTTGCTCCAGTACACTATCGTTATTCGTCCAGAAACTGGAGCCCAAAACCATCCACGGTCATTCGCACGACCTTCATTTGAAGCACCGGCGCGGGCACAGGCAGTCCTTGAACCTGCACTTCTACCCTGTCTCCAAGCGATGGCAGTGCGTCAGTGTCTGTGACTATAAAAATGCCGCCGTCGGAAATGTCACGAGTATTGTAGACGTGTCGTCCCAGTTCTGGGTGGGTGACGCTGACTTTGGCATTCAGCGCAGTACGAATGTGGGCTCGTCGATTGTCGGACATCTCTTCTCTCATTCCCTTTGATACAAGTCGCACACGTAACCGATAACACGAAGCTAGCGCAGTTTGGCGATAGGTTCTAGTGACTGCAGGCGGCTCGAAGGAACCACTTGCGATTATTGATGACAGTTATACGGTTTCGGCTGTTTCTGCTTGTTTTTTCGAAGAATAGCACTTTACAGCGCGCTGTTTAGTAAATTTACCTGAATTGACAACTCATATCACAACAATGAGAATCGTTTACTTTTAGGTTAACAGCAGCGAAACTCATCGCTATCTTGCGTGGCAACACTGCCGCCCTCAATACAAGGACTTTCTTTCATGAAAAAGCGCGCCTCGATCCTGGCCAGTCTCGCCGTTCTGGGATCTCTGACTACAGCCTCCACAGCCGCATTGGCTGAAGGCGAAGTCAATATATACTCCTATCGCCAACCGTACCTAGTTGAACCTCTGCTCGAAGCATTCACAGAAGAGACAGGTATCGAGGCCAACGTGGTTTTCGCCAAAAACGGCTTGGCTGAGCGCCTGCAACGCGAGGGCCGTAACAGCCCTGCCGACATCGTGCTGACCGTTGATATTGCGCGCCTGAATGAACTGGTCGAAAAAGACGTGACAGCCCCCATCACAACCCCGATCCTGACTCAGGACATTCCGGAAAACCTGCGGCATCCTGAAGGGCTCTGGTATGGGCTAACGACCCGGGCAAGATTGATCTTTACGTCAAAAGACCGGGTAAAAGAAGGTGACATCACCACCTACGAAGAGCTGGCTGACGACAAGTGGAACGGCCGCATCTGTACGCGCAGCGGCAAGCACCCTTACAACATCGCGCTTATCGGCTCCATGATTGCCCACCATGGCGAGGCGGAGACCGAAAAGTGGCTGCAAGGCGTTAAAGACAACCTTGCCCGCAAACCCCAGGGCGGCGACCGTGACCAGATCAAGGCGATTTCTGAAGGCGTCTGTGACATTGCCATCGGCAATAGCTATTACTACGGCAAAATGCTTGATGACAAGGCTGAACATGCCGCTGCAGAATCGGTCAACCTTGTATTCCCCAACGCTGAGGGTCGCGGTACGCACATCAACATCAGTGGCATGGCACTCACCAAAAGTGCTCCCAACCGTGACAATGCGGTCAAACTGATGGAGTTTCTTACCACTGAGAAAGCACAACACATCTACGCCGAGGTTAACTTTGAATACCCGGCCAACCCTGAAGTGGCACCCTCTAAGGTCGTTGCCGGTTGGGGTGAGCTGAATCCTGACCCACTTCCACTGCACGATATCGCTGAAAATCGTGAAGCTGCGGTCAAAATGGTTGATCGCGTGAACTTCGATAACTAAAAGCAGCTGAAACACGTCCTTCAGATTGCGACGTCACTGAGGTCTGGTAAACTCCCCTGCGTTACCGGCCTCTTTGACGTTTCAACAGGATTTCCATGAATCATCCGGCGCAAACCGCCAACCCAGTATCTGCGCCCCAACCGATGAAATCCGGAACGTCCCGGCGATGGATTCTGGCCTCTCTGGTCACCACTTTGCTGGTGGCACTTCCCGTTTTTTCGGTGCTCTACCTTGCCGCATTCCCGGAAGACAACATCTGGCCACACCTGCTGAACACAACACTCCCGATTTATCTTTCAAACACCTTTAAGCTCATGATCGGCGTTTCGGTTATGACGCTGGTCATCGGCATATCCACGGCCTGGGTGGTGACCATGTGCGAGTTCCCGGGCCGGCGCTTTTTTGAATGGGCTCAGCTCTTACCGTTTGCCGTGCCCGCCTATGTAATTGCCTATGTGTACACTGACCTGCTGGACTATGCCGGGCCGGTTCAGATCATGCTACGTGACGTTTTTGGCTGGCAAAGCGCCGCCGACTACTGGTTTCCGTCCATTCGAAGCCTGCCGGGCGCCGTCATCATGATCGGTCTGGTGCTTTACCCTTACATCTACCTGCTTGCTCGTGCTGCGTTTCTTGAGCAGTCACCCTCACTTTTTGCCGTCAGCCGAAGCCTTGGTCAATCGGCTATCAGCACTTTTTTCCGTGTCGTGCTCCCTATCGCCCGGCCGGCCATCGCCGTGGGTCTTTCTTTGGTGCTGATGGAGACACTGAATGATTTCGGCACCGTTGATTTCTTTGCAGTGAATACGCTGACAGCCGGACTGTTTGATACCTGGATGAACCTTGGCAACATAGGAGGTGCCGCCCAAATCGCCACTGTGATGCTGACCTTCGTGCTGATTCTGGTCACACTTGAGCGCTATTCCCGCCGCCGCCAGCAGCAGTTTGCCGCCCGGGACCTCAGAGACCCCATTCACCGGTTCAAACTATCACCAGCGTTGCAGACACTTTGCATACTGACCTGCGTGCTCCCATTCATATTGGGATTCGTTATCCCGGCCGCCATGCTGACCCACTACGCCATCAGCTATTTCAGTGAAAGCTGGACCACAGAGTTCGTACGAAATGCACTCAACAGTCTGTTTCTTTCCGGAACAGCTGCCTTCACTACCCTGTTTATCGGACTCCTGCTCGCCTACAGCCGCCGCCTGCACGATACGCCGGGCATTCGATTTCTGATGCGTCTTTCCAGCCTCGGTTACGCTATGCCAGGTGCTGTACTGGCGGTCGGTGTCATCATTCCGCTGGCTGGCTTCGATAACTGGCTGGATCTGAAAATGGAACGCTGGTTTGGTTGGAATAGCGGCCTACTACTAAGCGGTACGGCGTTCGCCATCATATTTGCCTATACCGTGCGATTTCTTGCCGTTTCAGCCGGAAGCATCGAAAGCGCGCTCCAGAAAGTCACGCCGAGTATGGATATGGCCTCCAGATCATTGGGGCATCCACCCGGAAAAACACTCATCCACGTTCATTTCCCGATGTTGCGAGGAACGCTTCTTACAGCTGCGCTGGTCGTATTTGTAGACTGCATGAAAGAGCTACCCGCAACACTGATTTTGCGCCCTTTCAACTTTGAAACACTGGCGACGCAGGTCTACCAATACGCCTCAGACGAGATGCTGCGGCAAAGCGCGCTACCCGCGTTAATTATCGTGCTTGCCGGGATCATTCCCATCATATTGATGAGCCGCTCCATCTCCCAGTCACGGGCCTTTCACTAGCAAGGCCAGAATAGAATCCGGAATCACACTCCGACGCCCACAAAAAAGGAGCCTGTCAGGCTCCTTTTTTGCTCTTCCTTTTCACTTCAGCACTATTTATTCCGTTGCGCTCATCAGGCGCTGCCCCTAAAAGCGCAACGATAACCAGAAATCATTCCCAAATGACTGACTGGCGCTGCTCGTACCAGCTATCCAGATCACGCTTATACGCATCCTCCACCACATTGCGCTTGAGCTTCATTGTGGGCGTAAGGAAGTCATTCTCAATGTTCCATTCATCTTTGACCACTGCAATAAACTTGAGCTGTTCATGCGGATCGACCGCCTGATTAACATCTTTCAGCAGGCTGGCAAAGCTGGTTTCCAGCTCCTTGCGGAAAGCCTCATCTGCCGTCTTGCGCTGAGCCTCTTCGGATAGCATGACCAGGCAATGGGGTTGCGGGTAATTGGCGCCCGACACACACACCATTTCAATATCCGGGTGGCTCATCAAACGGTTCTCAATCGGCGCAGGCGCCACGTACTTGCCCTTGCTTGTCTTGAAGATCTCTTTGATGCGCCCGGTTAGCTTGAGCCTGCCGAGTTCATCAATTTCCCCTTTATCACCGGTTCGCAAAAACCCGTCTTCGGAGAAGGTTTCACGGGTCTTCTCCTCATCCTTGTAATAGCCATTCATGGTGGCAGGACTTTTGACAAGTACTTCCCCGATATCGCTGATTTTCACTTCAACGCCTGGCAAGGCCTCACCAACATAGCCTGTACGGGCACGACCCGGCTTGGTCATATGAGAGTAGGCAAAATTCTCGGACATACCGTAGCCTTCCAGCAGCTCAAGACCCAGCCCCCGATACCAATCGAGAATATCGTGG
>TARA_R100001440_G_scaffold24211_10_pt1 | contig 120293 bp, 109 predicted proteins | sample TARA_R100001440 | Tara Oceans TARA_R100001440 (sample SAMEA2622112) | marine metagenome | biome: marine biome (ENVO:00000447); feature: surface water layer (ENVO:00002042); material: "saline water (ENVO:00002010), including plankton (ENVO:xxxxxxxx)" | depth 5 m
GGGAAGCGTTTTTTCTATACTGAATTGGCAATACCTTCCAAAATTCCCTCAAAGACCGGAGCCATGGACATAAACACGGATCATCGTTACGCCATCAACCTCAATGTTCGGGGCATCCAGCCCTCAGCAACTCTCCGCATCAACGAACTCAGCAACCAGCTACGCGCCGATGGCCGGGATATCATCAAGCTCGGCTTGGGCCAGTCCCCGTTCCCGGTACCGGAACGTGTCGTTGAGGCGCTCCGCGAGCATGCCCACGAGAAGGACTATCTCCCGGTCAAAGGCCTGAAGGCCCTGCGGGAATCCATCTCCGGCTATATCAATCGCAGCCAGCGCATGCGCAGCACATGGGAAGACGTGCTGATTGGCCCCGGCTCGAAAGAGTTGCTGTTTATTCTGCAGCTGGCCTACTACGGCGATCTGCTGATACCTCGCCCCAGCTGGGTTTCCTATGCGCCTCAAGCCCGGATTATCGGCCGCTCCGTCTACTGGTTGCCAACCCATGCAGAAAACAACTGGCAACTGACTGCAGAAGAACTGGACATTATCTGCCGCGATGATCCGACCCGGCCTCGCATTCTTATCCTTAACTATCCGTCCAACCCGACCGGCTGCACCTACACGGAAGATCAATTGCTTGCTCTGGCCAATGTGGCGCGCAAGTACGGCCTGATTTTGCTGTCGGACGAAATTTACGGTGAGGTGCATTTCGAAGGAAACCACAAATCGATCGCCCGCTATTATCCGGAAGGCACCATCATCAGTACCGGTCTCAGTAAGTGGGCTGGCGCCGGCGGCTGGCGATTGGGCACCTTTATTTTTCCGCCCGAGTTACGCCCGCTGCAGGATGCCATGGCGATCATTGCCAGTGAGACCTATACCTCAACCAGCGCACCGACCCAGCACGCTGCCATCACTGCGTTTAACGGGGGCGACGATCTGGACGAATACCTTCGCCAGTCACGTCGGGTGCTGAAAGTACTGGGGGAATACCTCCACCGCCGTCTCGAAGGCATGCAGGTCTGGACGCAAAAGCCGGAAGGCGCGTTCTATCTGTTTCCGGATTTTTCGGAATACCAGGAACCTCTCGCCAAACGGGATATCAAGACCAGCCCCGCACTCTGTCAGGCGCTGCTGGAAGACACGGGCATTGCCATTCTGCCGGCCAGCGATTTCGGTTTCGCTCCTGACAAGCTGAGCGCCCGACTGGCGTTTGTCGATTTCGATGGCGGCGACGCGCTGACCGTCGCAAGCACTGACTACGCTGACAAACCTCTGGATGACGCCTTCGTCGAAGCGGTCTGCCCTCGCCTCAAACTGGCGATGGACAAGCTGGAAAACTGGCTGGGCAAGCTCTGACCAGCGCGCACTACCGGCATGACACGTCCGAAGGCTTCAGGCCTCCGGACGTGTCCGGTTTGCTGAATCCGGACAGCCCGGATACGATCAGCCTTTTCTCCTGCCCTGCCTGCAACAAGGATTCTCAGTGACCCCATCCCCGACATCACCCTTAACTGAAATCGCCATTTTTGCCGAACAGCTGGCACTGGAAGCCGGTGAGCTGATTGCTCGCGAGCGCAACGAGAACCGGTTGCGTACCGATTATAAAGCCCAGACAGAGCTGGTGACTCACGCTGACCTGATGGCTGATGAGCTGATCACCCGTGCCATCCAGGCCCGTTACCCGGATCACCGGATCCTGTCAGAGGAATCCATGCCGGATCTTCAGCAGGCCAGCCACCTCGAAACCCCGCTATGGATCATCGACCCGATCGACGGCACAGTGAATTACGCCTACGGGCACCCCGCGAGCGCGATATCCATCGCCTACGCAGAGCGTGGCCAGGTTCAGGTCGGGGTGGTTCACACCCCCTTTGTGAATGAAACATTTAAAGCGGTGCGAGGTGAAGGGGCCACACTGAACAAAGCCGCAATCCACCATAGCGGCGCGACTGACCTGCGCAAAACCCTGTTTGCCACGGGGTTTCCGTACACAAAGGACGCGTTGGAACCGCTGATCAGGCGGCTGGACAAGATGATTCACAACTGCCGTGACCTGCGCAGAATCGGCTCTGCAGCGCTCGACATCTGCTGGGTGGCATGTGGCAGGCTGGATGCCTACTACGAAACCGTCAGTCCCTGGGATTTCGCTGCCGCACGATTAATTGCCCTGGAAGCCGGCGCCAGCTGCGGTCACTTCAACGGCGTGCCCGATGGCTACCCGGAAGACCTCTGGGGACAGGATATTCTGATCTCGGCTCCGGCAGTGTTTGAGCCATTGCAAACGCTACTGCACAACGCCTGAATTACTGTGGCGTCTCAGGTTTTCCGCCGCGAACGGCCTGCTGGTCGGCGTAGATCGGCTCCAGAAGCGTGTCCAGCTCACCGCTATCACGCATCGCGCTGAGTTCCCGGTTGAAAATTTCCCGCAAAGCTTCGCCCTGCCCGGTGGCGCGACTGAACAACACATGCAAGGATTTGCTGTGCAACGGGCGGGGATGATGCACGATTTTGCTCCAGTCTTCTTTCGGCAGCACGGCTCGAACCATGCCGTACCCGACGGCCCGATCCTGCGGGTATAGATCGATAAACCCCCGCATCAGCAATCGAAGGTTGGCATGATCATCGGCGACGCGCTTGACTGACAGGCGCCCATCCCGTTCTGCATCCTCAAACGGCTGTCCGTAGAAATACCCCAGGGTGGCGCCGATGGTGTAATTCTTCAGGTCATCCACTTTTTTCCATTCGAATGGCATATCTGCGCGATAGAAAAACACTTGTTCACCGGCCACAATAGGATCGCTGCATAAGAACTGCACCGCCCGTTCGTCAGAACAATAATAGGGCATCATCGCATCGCGCTCGCCGTTGGCGACGAACTGGGCATTTCGTGTCCAGGGATAGACACTGAAGACAACGTCATAGCCCGCCCGGGCAAAAGCCGTTCGGATAACCATGCCCATGGGGCCAAAGTCCGGCATGTTTGAATCAACATAGGGTTGCCAGTCGCCGGTGGCGATGGTGACGACCGGGGGATTCGGAACATCTGCGGAAAGTGCCTCGGAAGGCGCATCGGCAGCACCCAGGGCTTGAGTGCAGGAAAAGGAAATGCCTAGCCAGAGCAAGGCCTTAATCAGTGTCTTGTTGTAAGCGCGCATGTGGGTCCATCGCCGAGCATGGTGGACTGCAACTGTAATCACTTGGCACCTACACCCGGCATTTGGGATCGGGATAGTCGACCTGCAGGACTACACTTGCAAGCAGTGAGGACGCGTTCGCCTTCTGCCTGTTTTGTTATTGGACTCTATTCTGCTTCACGCCAGAGGCCCGGCGCAAGCGCCGCCCACAATTCTTCGATATGGTCGTCAGGACGATGCTGGAACGACGAACGGGTAAAGCGCTGAATACGGCCTTCAATGAATGTCATGTACCACTGAGCAGCACGCGCCGCGGAAGTGGCTGGACGCAGGCCGTCCCGAAGCTCGCCCTCTTTCAGAATTTGCCGGGTCTGGGTTTCAAGACGCTCAAAAAACTGTGAGGTGCGGTGGCGCAAAGCGCCGTCTTCCCCAACCAGCGCTTCACCCGTCAACACCCGGCACAATCCCGGATTCCGGGCCGCAAAGACCAGTATAAGCTGTGCCGTTTTATATAGCCGTTGGCGGGCATCGGTTTCATCCTGAAGAATGCGCTGGCAGCGGGAAAATACACTTTCTTCAGCAAACTCGATCAACCCCTCGAACATCCGCTTTTTGCTGGGAAAGTGTCGATACAGCGCCGCTTCTGTGACGCCGACAGCACGCGCCAGAGCGGCAGTCGTGATTCTGGCATCCGGCGCTGATTCCAGCATACCGGCCAATGCCTGCAGGATCGCCTCGCGGCGATTAGGCGTTCTTGTGGCCACTCAGCAATGCTCCGGCAGGCAGGCCCTGTCCACGTGCTGCTTCGGTGCCGCCATCAGAAAAACGTACCATCCAGCGGTGAGGATGCGCTGGCGTAAAGCTTGCGAGGCATACGACCCGCCAACCAGGCTTCCCGACCGGATTCAATTGCCAACTTCATCGCCCGGGCCATACGAATCGGCTGCGTTGCGGAGGCAATGGCCGTGTTCATCAATACCCCATCGCACCCCAGCTCCATCGCAATCGTGGCGTCAGACGCGGTACCCACACCGGCATCCACCAGAATCGGCACGCCGGCATTCTCGACAATCATGCGGATGTTATAGCGATTCTGGATACCCAGACCCGAGCCAATCGGTGCACCCAGCGGCATCACCGCAACACAGCCCATCTCCTCAAGCCGCTTCGCCTGCAACGGATCATCCGTGGTGTAGACCATCACATCGAAACCGTCCTTGATCAGAATCTCCGCGGCCTCCAGTGTTTCAGGCATATTCGGGTACAGGGTTTTGTCGTCCCCCAGCACTTCGAGCTTCACCAGATTGTGACCGTCCAGTAGCTCCCTGGCCAGACGACAGGTTCGCACCGCATCCTTCGCACTGAAGCAGCCCGCAGTATTGGGCAGAATCGTATAGCGGTCAGGTGATACCACATCCAGCAGGTTGGGCTCATCAGGGTTCTGACCGATGTTGGTGCGGCGCACCGCAACTGTCACCATCTCTGCACCACTGGCTTCAATGGCCAGTCCGGTTTCTTCCAGATCCCGGTATTTACCGGTGCCCACCAGCAGACGTGACTGATAGGTTTTGCCCGCAATAACCAGCGGCTTATCCTGCTTGTGTTCGCTCATTGGAGTTCACTCGTTTTAAATCAGTTTGGTATCCGGAGCATTGGCCGGCGCCCGGGCCGGAAAAAGATGCCTCAGCCCCCGCCAATGGCGTGGACGACTTCAACGGTGTCGCCCGGTTTCAGCTGATATTCGGCGTGACGGCTACGGGGTACGATCTCTTCATTGATCTCGACGGCAACCCGGCGACCGGCCAGTTGCAGTTCTTCAATCAATGTCGCCACAGTGGCGGCTTCGGGTAACTCTCGCGGTTTGCCGTTTAACTGAATCTGCATAATTGAAATGTCCGTTAATTGACTATCGCTTCAGGCCTGCCACTGCCAACAGCACCCAGCCCGCCATAAAGCAAAGCCCGCCCAGCGGTGTAACCGGCCCCAGAGCACGAATATCCAGCAGTGCGAGACCGTAAAGACTACCACTGAACAACAGGATACCCAGGGCAAACATCAGGGCCGAGACTGTCAGCAGGCGACGGGACAACCCGGCAGTGCCCAGCAACGCGACAATCATCAGCGCGAAGGCATGGTACATCTGGTAGGTTACGCCCGTCTGGAATACTTCCAGCGCGCGAGGCGTCACCGTGCCACGCAAACCGTGGGCACCAAACGCCCCTGCCATTACGCCGATCAGCGCCGCGATGGCCCCCACGACGAGCGCCCAGCGGATGATGTCAGCTCTCGCAATCACAGCAGATGCGCTCCCCGGAATCCAGGTTCATCAAAGTCAGTTCGCCACCCCAGACACAACCGGTGTCGAGTGCGATATACCGGTCAGCCCCGGTTTTACCTTCCAGAGCAGCCCAGTGGCCAAAAACAACCCGGGTATTATCCGCTCGTGGATAGGCAAACCAGGGTTCAAACCCTTCCGGAGCCGATGATATCGATTCCTTGGCGGTCAATTCCAGGGTGCCGTCCTGCGCCACAAAACGCATCCGGGTCAGGTAGTTAGTCATCACCCGCAGCCGTCCCATGCCAGTGAGATCCGGCGACCAGCGCTCCGGTTGATTCCCGTACATCTCCCGAAAATAATCCGCCGCGTCGGGGCTGCGCAATACAGATTCGAGCTCTCCGGCGCAGGCAACCGCGTCGCTTGCCGACCAGATGTGCGGCAAGCCGGCATGACTCATGAAAAGATCGCGATCCGCGTCATAAACTGCCAGATGCTGATGGCGGAGCCAGTCCAGCAACAAAGTCGCGTCTTCGGCATCCAGCACTTGCTGGATTGTGTCCTTGCGCTTCAGCGGATGACCACCGTACTTCACCGCCAACAGGTGCAGATCGTGATTACCCAGCACCACGTCGGCAGCATTGCCGAGGCTATGGATGTAACGCAGCGTCGCCAGCGATGAGGGGCCTCTGTTCACCAGATCACCGGCCACCCAGAGCCGGTCCCGTGATGGTGAAAAGTCCACCTTGTCGAGCACATCCTGCAGCGGCTGAAAGCAGCCCTGGATGTCGCCTACGGCGTAGTCCGTCATTACATCAAGCCTGTGTTGTCTGAGTGTATAGAGTGGCCTGTCAGGCTGCCGGGCCCGACAGGTGGTCGGCAATCCTGACGTATTCCGCCAGCGTCAGATTCTCGGGACGCAGGCCATCATTGATATCAAGTGCACGCAGTGCCTCAGCAGAAATAAGACCGCCCAGCGCTTTTCTGAGGGTTTTACGACGGGCGTTAAATGCCGTTCGGACAACAGCCTGCAGCTGGCTCAGATCTTTTGCCGGATAGGGCAGCGTTTCGTGCGGCACCAGCCGGACGATGGCCGAATCCACCTTGGGTGACGGGCGGAAAGCGCCGGGGCCGACTTCAAACAGTGGCTGCACCTTGCAGTAGTACTGCGCCATGATCCCGAGGCGGCCGTAATGGTTGTCACCGGCAACCGCAGCAAGCCGTTGCACCACTTCTTTCTGCAACATGAAGTGCATGTCCTTCACCACGCCGGCCTGAGACAGCAGATGAAAGATAAGCGGCGTCGATATGTTGTACGGCAGATTACCCACGATTCGCAGTTGGCTGTCACGCTCCTTTGCCAGTGCACTGAAATCGAACTTGAGCGCATCCGCCTCGTGAATCCTGAAATCGGGGTAGTTGAAAAACTTGGTGCGCAATACCGGAATCAGGTCCCGGTCCAGCTCAACGACCTGTAATGACGGCGTCGTCACCAGCAGTTCTTCTGTCAGTGCGCCCAAGCCCGGGCCGATTTCTACCAGCGCGTCATCCGGCTGGGAATTGATGGCCCGCACGATCCGTTCGATAACCCCCGGGTCGTGAAGAAAATTCTGTCCAAATCGCTTGCGCGCCTGATGCCCGGCCGGTTTAGCCATGTGTCGTCTCCCGGCGATAACGCGCCATTTGCTGTGCGTAAGTGATTGCAGTGTGCAAGCTGCCCGCATCAGCGGTGCCCTTGCCCGCCAGATCCAGCGCAGTGCCGTGATCAACCGAGGTGCGCACAATAGGCAACCCCAGCGTGATATTGACCGCCCTGCCAAAGCCCTTGTACTTGAGCACCGGCAACCCCTGATCGTGATACATCGCCAGCACCGCATCGGCGTTGTCCAGCCAATGCGGTGTAAACAGGGTGTCGGCGGGCAAAGGCCCCGTCAACTCAAGCCCTTCCTGACGCAGATCAGCCAGCGCCGGCTCGATTACCTCCAGTTCTTCGCGCCCCAGATGGCCACCTTCGCCCGCATGGGGATTAAGGCCCGAAACCAGAATACGGGGGTGCGGCAGGCCGAAGTAGGTTTTCAGATCATAGTTGAGGATACGGGCCACCTGTTTCAACCGCGCATCAGTGACGGCGGCCGCCACATCTTTCAGCGGCAGATGGGTCGTGACCAGCGCAACCCGTAAGCCTTCGGTTGCCAGCATCATCACCACACGCTCAACGCCACACAGCGCCTGAAGGAACTCGGTATGGCCACTGAAAGCAATACCGGAATCGTTGATAACGCCCTTATGCACAGGCGCCGTTACCATGCCATCGAAGTCGCCGTTCAGGCAGCCTTTGGCGGCTGCTTCCAGGGTATCGAGCACATAGCGGCTATTAGCGGGGTTGAGCTCCCCTGCAACCCTGCTATGCAGTCCGGGGATGGTCAGCACGGACAGTTCGCCGCGAGCCGTCGCGGCCGCATCACCAGCTGACCAGTCGTGTAATTTGACCGGAACACCCAGCAAAGCCGCCCTTTCAGCCAGCAACTGCCGGTCAGCGATCACGACAATACCGGCCTTTCGATCTTCCTGCGCCAGCTGCACACAAAGATCAGGGCCGATACCGCCAGGCTCGCCGGCAGTCAACGCCAGGGTAATCGGCGGCGTCATGCTCACTCGGACTCCGCTCCGGAATCTTCCGCCGCTTTCAGCGTGTTGATGTCACTGGCTTCCGTATCTTCCTGACCGTCGGTGTCATCTCCTTTGATGTCGACATAGGCTTCTTCACGGATTTCCCGCAACCAGTTCTGAAGCTCAACCTCGAACTTGCGGCGATACAGCACCTGCCGCGCTTCGGATTCTTTCACCTGGGCGCCAATATCTTTTTGCCGACGTTCTTCAACCTGCAGGATATGCCAGCCGAAACGTGACCGGAACGGGCCTTTGAGTTCGCCAACAGAAGCTTCATTCATCGCTTGCTCGAAAGCCGGCACCATCTCACCCGGGCTCACCCAGCCCAGGCTGCCACCGGCCGAGCCGGATACCTTGTCATCCGAATATTCTTTCGCCAGAGCGGCGAAATCGGCTCCGCCCTCCAGTTGCTGATACAGGTCGTTGATCCGCTTCTCGGCCTGCACATCAGACACCGCATCTGTCGGACGAATCAGGATATGACGCACATTGGACTGTTCGATTACCTTGGCGCCATCGCCACCCCGCTTGTCGAGGACCGAAATAATATGGAAGCCGCTGCCGCTCTGCAGCAGCTCGGACGGTTGGCCGACTTCAAGGTCTGGCGCCACATCAACAACCAGTGATGGCAACTGGTTCTCGTTACGCCAGCCCAGTACCCCGCCTTCAAGCGCATTGGAGCCATCCGACTCGGCAACCGCCACCTGCTTGAAATCGGTACCATCAAGAATCTGTTGGCGCAGGTCTTCGGCTTTTGCTTTTGCTGCTTCGACTTCATCGGCATCGTTGAAGTCATCCACAGCGATCAGGATATGGCCCAGCAGGTACTCCGCGCCGGTTGCTTCCCGGCCCGCCTGCGCCTGCAGGAAGTTATCCACTTCCCGCGCTGTGATCCGCACCCGGCCGTCGACGCGGTGCTGTTGAACCCGGCTGATCAGCATTTCCCGGCGAATCTGCTCACGGGCTTCGCGATAGCTCAGCCCTTCCTCCGCCAGCGCTTTCTCAAACTGATCAATATCGAAGCCGTTCCGGCTGGCAATATTCTGCATGGTGTCGTTCAGCTCGTTATCGCTGACGCGCATCCCCATTTTTTCGGCCATCTGCAACTGAATGGTGTCCAGAATCAGCTGGTCCAGCACCCGCTCCTCGAGCACATCACGCGGCGGAAGCCCCGTTCCCTGAGCGTTGAGCCGGGCGATAACAGTCCGCACACGGCTGTCCTGTTCAGTCTGCAGGATCACGTCGTCATCAACGATCGCGATTACACTGTCGAGCGGTTTGCGGGCAGCAGAAGCTGCTTGGGCTGCCATGGTCAACATCAGCACAACCATGACGTTTGCGCACAGGCGCAGGGATGCCTTCATAATCACCTCAGTTTTCAAGTTGCGATCAGGGCGTCTTTAATACTGCCCGCCTGACCGGCCAAAACGTCTGTTTTCACGCTCGTCAAAACCATAAATGGCGTCAGCGATATTGCCGCCACTGTCGCCACTGCCACCCAGCCCCTTGAGCTGTATCTGGAACAGAATCCGGTTTTCAAGCTGTTGATCGTCGGTCAGGTAGTTCTGACTGACAAGCTGCAGGCTCCAGCAGCAATCGGTATATTCAATGCCGGCCAATGAACCGGCGGTGCGGTCGAACTGCGAGTCGTAAACCCACCGGCCAATCACACTGATATGGTCTGTGACAGGCAAAACGCCGCCAATATCCATCTGTTCGAAATCGTCGCGATCATAGGTATGCCCCACCGTCGCCAGATAACGATAGTCATCCGAGTGATACACCAGCTGGCTGCGGCCAATTTCGGTTTTGCGCGACCGTGCGTCCCAAACGCCGGACACTCGGAGATCCAGACTCTCGAGCGGGCGCAGCACAGCCTCGCCGGCAAGCGGAGAATCGCTACGGGTATCGGCACCCTGCCCGTTCAGGCTCACCTCGCGCTCGTCGTAATAGTAGATCTGCCCGAGACTGAAACGGGCCCGCTCAACACCGGTATTGAGGTCGTTGAAACGTGTCGTCAACGCGGCGGTCAGACGATTATTGTCTGCCACACGGTCTCCACCGCTGAACCGGTTGGCCTCGAACAACTGATCAAAAGTGAATGATTTGAGGTCCGAATCAAAATCGGGAATAAAGCTCTGATCTTCGGCTTCCGAATAGGCGTAATAAAGCCTTGGCTCCAGCGTCTGGTTGTAGGGAATCTCAAACATCGTCGACTGGCGATCAAAATACAGCCCTGAATCCCACTCATAAACCGGAATTGTCCGGCTAAAGCTGTCGTCGTCCGATATGTAGTCTTCAAGCTGGTACTGGGTAAAGTCCAGCGTCACCGACGGGCGGCTGTAACCCCAAAGAGCCCTGAAATCCAGCGCAACTTCCGGCAACACCCGCAGGCGGTTACCGTTGCTGCGCGCAAGGCCGGTTATGTTGTCGTTATCGCGGTAGAAATAGGTGTACTGCGACTCCAGCACAGTTTCAACGACGCCCCACTGATAGTCCGCACCGTAAAGGATCTCCGGCAGCTGGGAATAGGGCTTTTGAACATCGGTGATGTTGTCGGTGATCGTCTGATAGCCATTCAGATAGCTTTCGAAGAACTGATGCTCACCGTTGTAGACAACGCCGCCTGTCCGCAGCAGGTGAGTCTCCTGATCGATATCCAGTGACCGGTTCAGATCACTCAGATAATCATTGTCAGACACGACCGAGTAATCGACATAACCGCCCCAGCCGGCGCCGAAGCTGGACTGATTGGTGAAATCCAGGCCCCAGCGTTCGCCGTCAGCACCGGGGTTTTCATCAGTGTAATAGCCGTCATTCCCGATATAGCCCAGCTGCAGCACAGACTCGCCATAATCGCTGAGGTATCGTCCCTCCAGCTCGGTAAACAGCCCCCGCCCGTAAATGTATTGCGGGGTAATGGTGGCATCGTAATCCGGCGCCAGGTTCAGGTAATACGGCGTGGAGACAAACAGGCCACTGCCGGTATTCGACGTGCCAAAGGCAGGGTAAAGGAAGCCGGTTTTGCGGCGGTCATCGATCGGGAAGGTCGCATAGGGCCAGTAGAAGACCGGAATATCCTGCACTTCCAGACGCACGTGCTTCGCAGTGCCGAAACCTTCGGCCTGATCCAGCTCAATATCCGATGCAACGACAGCCCAGGCGTTACTTTCGGGTGAGCAGGTCGTTAACCGCCCGTTCTGGATCACCACCAGATTATCCTCTGGCCGGGACAAGTGGGATGCTTCGCCCCGCATTTCAGCCGCATGGATCAGAAATGTCGCGGTATTGACGTCGAGCTGGCCGCTATTCGCGTCATAGTCGGCCGATTCGCCGGTCAGCAAAAAACCGTCACCCCGGCTGGTCATCGGTCCGGACAACGCCATTTTCCCGCTTGCCTGGTTGTAGACAGCCTGGGAACCGGTCGCAGTGAACGTGCCCTGACGCAAACGGACATCGCCTTCAAGACGGAGTTCATTGTCTATCGAGTAACGGGCAGACAGGCCACTGGCCTCAATCGGCGCATCAGAACCCGCTGCATTGCCGACTGACAGCGGCGCTCCACCCGTTGCGGATTCTGGCTGCAGGTAACCACCGGCACAATAACCCGGTAACGCCGCCTGACGGTCTTCTGGTAGCTGATCACGGGGCCGCCAGTCCATTTCGGCCGCACTCTTGACCTCACTTCCGGCCTGAACATAAGGCACTGCCAGTGCCGATACCAGCACGCCAGCCCACCAGTGACCGGCCCTGTTTTTAAGGGCACTGTCCCGCAGACGCAACGAAAAAGTGGGGATCAATGACACAATGACGGATCCTGTCCGGTTATGAGGGCCGACGAAAGAAAACCTCTGACGGCGTCGTGTTACTGTTGATCTTAGCTGATCGACCGATCAAAGGCTCCGTAGTTTACACGCCCTGACCCGGGTTGTTAACGACGCAGAAAGCGCTACCTTTTGCCGCAATCACCACCTTCTGATATTTTCCGTGACAGACAGGAGTTTCCTTATCCACCGACCAACAGATAACACTCATGGATAGCAGATTTGATCAGTTGACGGATTGGGTGCGCCAGCAACCCGGCCTTGAACAGGCGCAACCGGTGACCGTGTCCGGCGATGCCAGCTTTCGGCGCTACTTCAGGGTAACCGTTGCGGGCTCAGGGTCGGCATCTGATAGTGCCGCTTCACTGATCGTAATGGACTCACCGCCCGACAAGGAAGACCCGACGCCGTTTTCCGCTATCGCACGGCATTGGCACAGTCTTGGCCTGAGGGTGCCCAAAATACATGCGGAAAACCTGACTGACGGTTTTCTGCTGCTGGATGACTTGGGCGACAGCCTGCTGCTGGGCGCCTTGACCGAAGCGAATGCCGACGCACTTTATAATAATGCCCTTGATGAACTGGTCCGCATTCAGCAAACATCTGACCCGGCCCACTTCCCGCTACCGCCTTACGATGCCGCGCTTCTTGACCGGGAGATGCAGCTTTTCCGTGACTGGCTGATCGGCCAGTACCTGAAACTGGAGCTGACGGATCAGGAACACTGCCTGCTGGACACTACCTTCGCGTTGCTGAAAGAAGCGGCACTGGCCCAGCCCGAGGTACCCGTTCACCGGGACTATCACTCCCGCAATCTGCTGGTATTAGACGACGGCGAACTTGGCGTGATCGACTTTCAGGACGCGGTGCGAGGCCCGATCACCTATGATCTCGTATCGCTGGTCAAAGATTGCTACGTCGCCTGGCCGGAAGACACCATTAGCCGCTGGATCGAGACCTTCCGGGAGAAATCCGCACAGGCCGGTTTGCACCATGCCGATGCCGATACCTTCCGCCAGTGGGTTGAACTGATGGGCATGCAGCGCCACCTAAAGGCGTCGGGCATCTTTGCACGCCTCGCCCTGCGAGACGGCAAGTTCGGTTACCTCGACGATATCCCCCGCACGGTGAACTATCTGCTTGAGGCCAGTCACCGCCAGCCGGCCCTGCGCCGCTTCCACGACTGGCTCGAAGCCCGGATAATGCCAGCGCTCACCAGTGCACGGGAGACCGCTCTTTCGTGAAAGCCATGATTCTTGCCGCCGGCAAGGGCGAGAGGATGCGGCCGCTGACACTGAAAACGCCCAAACCCCTGCTCGAAGCGGGCAACAAACCCCTCATTGTTTACCATATCGAACGCCTGGTAGCGGCCGGCTTGCGCGATATCGTGATCAACCATGCCTGGTTGGGCGAACAGATTGAGCAGACGCTGGGTGACGGCAGTGACTATGGCGCGAGGATTGAATATTCCCGCGAAGGCGAACCACTGGAAACCGCCGGCGGCATCATCAATGCGATGCCCATGCTGACAGCGGGAAACGATGACTGGTTTGCGGTTATCAACGGCGATATCTGGACCGATTTTGATTTTTCCCGACTGACACCTTCTACCGGCGATCAGGCCTGCCTGGTGCTGACCGAAAACCCGCCCCAGCATCCAGATGGCGATTTTCATCTTGACCCGCACAACCGCGTTCACGACGAGGGCAACCGGCGGCTGACCTTCACCGGCATCAGCCTGCTGCATCGCAGCCTGTTCGATCAGTGCCCCGGCGGGCATGCCAAGCTGGCGCCACTGCTGCGAGCGGCCATGGCGCGCGGGCAGGTCAGCGGGCTTTACCATCCGGGCCGTTGGCATGACATCGGAACGCCGGAGCGCCTGCAACAGCTTGACCGCGAACTCAAGGGGTCGCGGCATGAGTGAAAAGGACACACCCCTGGCCTTGTCAGATCGCGCCGAAGACGCCTTTTTTGAGCTGCTGGAAGAGCTGAATGCCTGTGGTCATCAGGCTCACACTCTGCTGGCCCGCGCCAGACTGCCTCGCTGGTGCCGACGAAGCCTGTTTTATTTTCTGGGCTACATCGCCAAAGCCGGCGGACGGGTGACCGAAACCGACATCCGCTTTGCCGAGAGCCTGATGAAGTCGCTGAATCTGTCGCAGCGCGGACGCCGGGGCGCCATTGAACATTTTCGTGTCGGCAAGCAGGAGCAGGCGCTTCTCGCCATGCGAGGCCTGCGCTTTCGGCTTACCCGCAATATCGCGCCACGGCCTGCCTTGCTGGTCGCCATTTGCCTGTGTCATGCAACCCAGCTTCATGGCGCACCGACCAAAGTCCGCCGCCATCGTTGCGAAGACGCCATTGACCGGATCGGCCTACCGATTGAAATAGTCGATAGTGTGCTCGACAGCTACGCCCGCAAGGTGTGGATTACCCAACCGGAGCTCAAGCCGGCGCCGACATCATACGATCAGGCCTGCAAATTACTGGGGGTCAGTCGCCAGGCGTCTTTCAGCGATATGAAAAAGGCCTACAGGCGCCGCGTATCGGAATGTCATCCAGACAAGCTGGGAGATAATCTGTCAGAAAAGGAATACGCCACCGCCAAGGAGCGTTTGCATCGCTACCAACTGGCCTGGGAGCTGATTAAACGGCGGGAGAAAGTCCGCTCCCATTGAGTTAGCCGCCACTCGCTCAATAAGGCGGCACCTGACTGCGGGCCCAGCCCACAATACGGTTGGCGATCTGGCTCGCGTCTCTTGCCTGAGGTCGGGCCGCCATTGCCAGCAACTGCCGCTGATAGCCGACGAATCCTGCCCGAGCCAACTGAGCCTGACGCGCTTCGCCAGCGTCACCCGCTGCAAGATGGGAATCCAGCTCCAGCACCTTGAGGTTGCTGGCATCGCTCAACGCGCCGGCAAGACCGTCATTATCGGCCGGCGCGATCCACACCAGCCCCTGCATTTCGTCTTCCCCTGCGCCTGCCCCGTTCAGCGCCTGCGCGGTTACCTCCGACGCTCCGTGACCAATGCCAACCAGCAAAATGCGCTCATATCCCTGGCTTTTAAGATAAGTAACGCCCGACTGAAGGTAAGCGGCGATCCGGGCCTGGTAATTCTTTTTCATTTCCTCAATCGCGTCTTCAGGCAGAACATCAATCATAACCGCCGAGTCCGCCGGCTTCTGTTTGGCTGCCGCCTCCTGCTTTGGCGCAGTGTCATCACTCTCAGCGGGCATTTCGCTATCCGGCTTCCCGGTCATGGCTGACGATGGCTGCTGCCGGGCCCTGACGACCGGGTAAGGTGGCGGCTGCAAACCCAGCGTCATCGCGGCCCAACCCGCACGCGACAGAGGATCTCGCAAGGCGCCCGCCAGCTCACTATCAGCGGTCTGCCCCTCGTCGGCCAGAATTAGCATGGCGCCCCGCGCCGGGGCATTTGACTCGAGCATCACCAGGCCCAGCGTGCGGCCTTCGGATTCTGTCTCGAGCCAGACATGATCGTCCGGAAACCTGGCCGCCAGAGCCGCATTATTCTGGCCCGTTGTGATCATCGGGCGTTGCACCGGTTTATCAGCGGCGGCATCGCCCGAAGCCTTTGCAGCGTCACCGCCGGCAGTGGCCTTTTCCTGCTCTGCGGACTGCGCCGACACAGAGGGCGCCGCTAACCAAAAACTGGCGCCGGCCATCATCCACACCATCACTAACCGACACTTTGCTGCCACAATCAAACCTCTTACATCCGCGACCAAACTGTTAGACTAGCACTCTCAAAAAATATCAGTGAGAGAGACCGCCATGCTCCCCGATTTTATCGCCCCTTCCATCCTGTCTGCGGATTTTGCGCGCCTGGGAGAGGAAGTCGATAACGTATTGGCCGCCGGTGCCGATGTTGTCCACTTCGACGTTATGGACAACCATTACGTCCCCAACCTCACCATCGGCCCCATGGTCTGCGAAGCACTGCGCAAACACGGCGTCGCTGCCCCCATCGACGTTCACCTGATGGTATCGCCGGTCGACGATCTGATCCGCATGTTTATTGATGCGGGCGCCAGCTATATCACCTTCCACCCGGAAGCCTCGGCACACGTTGATCGTTCGTTGCAATTGATTCGTGACGGTGGCTGCAAGGCCGGGCTGGTGTTTAATCCGGCCACACCGCTACATCATCTCGATCACGTGATGGACCGGCTCGACATGATCCTGTTGATGTCAGTCAACCCGGGGTTCGGCGGTCAGAAGTTTATTCCCGGCACTCTGGACAAGCTGCGCATGGCCCGCAAGCGGATCGACGACAGCGGGCTGGATATCCGCCTCGAGATTGATGGCGGCGTCAAGGCGGACAACATTCGCGAAATCGCGGCTGCCGGCGCGGACACCTTTGTTGCCGGCTCCGCAATTTTCAATACCGACGACTACCAGAACACCATCGACAAGATGCGCGAGCAGATCGCGCTCAGCCGATGAAGCTGTCGTCACTGTTCAACACAACGCTCCCCGCCGGCATCCTGTTTGATCTGGATGGCACTCTGGTCGACAGTGCACCTGATCTGACAGCGGCGGTGGACAGCATGCTGTCCACCCTCGGGCGTGAGCCTGCCGGCGAGACACAGGTACGTAACTGGGTTGGCAATGGCGCCGGCATTCTGGTGAAGCGGGCACTGGCCGGGCAGTTCGATTATCAAACGAATCCTGGCTTCAGCGAAGACGATTACCGCAAAGCACTGGATCTGTTCTTTACCGCCTATTCCGATTCCAACGGCCGCCAGGCGGAAGTTTACCCGGGCGTCGTGCCCTTTCTGCAGGCAGCTCATGCCGAGGGCATTGCGCTGGGGGTGGTAACCAACAAGCCACAAGCCTTCACCGGCCCGTTGCTGCAAAAAATGCAACTCGACCGGTGGTTTGCAATTGCCGTCAGCGGCGACACCCTGCCAGTCAAGAAACCTGACCCGGCTCCACTGCTGCATGCCCTGGGTATTCTGGGCAAGCAACCGGAGCAGTGCCTGATGGTGGGCGACTCGGTGAACGATATTGAAGCCGCCAAAAGAGCCGGCATGCCATCGGTTGCCGTGAGTTACGGATACAACTACGGCAGCGATGTCCGCGCACTGGGGGCCGACATTGTGGTTGATTCGCTGGCGGAGCTTTTGTAACCTCTCATTAGATTCAAGCAAACCTTCTCATCTGACTCTTCTGGAGCACCTGCCGTGCAGGGACTGAAACTGACTGCAACAGCGCGAGGCGTTTTAACAACCCGCGCGACTCGATGGTGGCGATGGCGCACCGGCTGAACTTCAGCCCGGCAGCCGCGGTACCGCGCGTGCCTGCCTGATACCACACCACAGCCCTCAGCCTTTGCGGCAACCCTGTGGATGCACAAGCAGATCAGATTTCAGGATACCGATCATGACGCCCGAACAATTCGCCGACCTGGCTCAGGCCGGTTATAACCGCATACCTGTCCAGCGCGAAGTCCTTGCCGACCTGGACACCCCACTCAGCACCTATCTAAAACTGGCTAACGGGCCCTATACCTACCTGTTCGAATCCGTTCAGGGTGGTGAAAAATGGGGCCGTTATTCGTTTATCGGCCTGCCTTGCCGGGAAATGCTGAAGGTTGAAGGCCATAACATTACGATTATTCGTGACGGCGCCGTTATCGAAGCCCTGACCAGTGATGACCCGCTGGCGTTCGTCGAAACCTATCAGGCGCGCTTCAGTTCGCCTGATTTGCCTGAGTTGCCACTGTTCAATGGCGGCCTTGTGGGTTACTTCGGTTATGACACCGTCCGCTTTATCGAAAAGCGCCTTAGGGAAAGTTGCCCACCTGACCAGCTGGAAACACCGGATATCCTGCTGATGGTGTCTGATGAGGTGGTCGTGTTCGATAACTTGCGCGGCAAACTGCACCTGATCGTCCACGCAGATCCCGCCGATGAAGACGCACTGGCCCTGGCCGAGCAGCGTCTGGACGCGCTCGAAAACCAGCTTCACGACAGTAAAGCAGACGCCCCGGTAACGCCGGAAGCACTGCGCGGCACCCAGGTGGATGAATCGGATTTTGTTTCCGGCTTCACCGAAGACCGCTTCAAGGAAGCCGTCGATACCATCAAGAATTACGTGCTCGACGGCGACGTCATGCAAACCGTTATCTCGCAACGCATGTCCATCCCGTTCGCGGCGCCCCCGCTGAACCTGTATCGCTCGCTGCGTGTACTCAACCCCTCGCCGTACATGTATTTCCTTGATCTGGATGATTTCCAGATTGTCGGCTCTTCGCCGGAAATTCTGGCTCGCGTCGAAGACGAACAGGTCTCGGTCCGCCCGATTGCCGGCACCCGCAAGCGCGGTGCAACCGATGCAGAAGACCGCGCACTGGAAGCCGAACTGCTGGCCGATCCCAAGGAAATCGCCGAGCACCTGATGCTGATCGACCTTGGCCGCAATGATGCCGGCCGGGTCTCGGAAACCGGTACCGTGCGCCTGACCGAAAAAATGGCCGTCGAGCGCTATTCTCACGTCATGCACATCGTGTCCAACGTCACCGGCCGCCTCAAGCCCGGTACCTCCTGCATCGATGTGCTGCGTGCGACTTTACCGGCAGGCACCCTCAGCGGCGCGCCGAAAATCCGCGCCATGGAGATCATCGACGAACTCGAACCGGTCAAGCGGGGCGTCTATGGCGGCGCCGTGGGCTATTTGTCCTGGAATGGCAATATGGACACAGCTATCGCTATCCGCACCGCAGTCATCAAGAACGACACCCTGCACATTCAGGCAGGGGCAGGCATCGTAGCTGACTCAGTGCCACGTCTCGAATGGAAAGAGACGATGAACAAGGGCCGCGCTATTTTCCGCGCGGTTGCCATGGCACTTAACCATTTTGATCGCTGAGCAGCGCGGGAGACAGACTCATGTTATTGATGATCGACAACTACGATTCCTTTACCTACAACGTCGTTCAGTACCTCGCGGAACTGGGCGCTGACGTGCAGGTATATCGCAACGATGACATCACCATCGAACAGGTCGAGGCCCTCAAGCCCGAAAGACTGGTGATTTCGCCCGGTCCCTGCACGCCAAACGAGGCCGGCATCTCAATGGACGTTATTCGCCATTTCGCCGGTCGGCTGCCCATCCTGGGCGTCTGCCTGGGGCATCAGGCGATTGGCCAGGTATTTGGCGGCAGTATCATCCGCGCCGGCCAGGTGATGCATGGCAAGACCTCACCGGTCTATCACGCGGACAACGGCGTCTTCCGGGGGTTGAACAACCCACTGGAAGCAACCCGCTACCACAGCCTGGTGATCGACAAGACAACCCTGCCCGACTGCCTCGAAGTCACCGCCTGGACCCGTAACGCGGATAACAGCGTTGAGGAGATCATGGGTGTGCGTCACAAGACGCTGCCCATCGAGGGCGTCCAGTTTCACCCGGAATCGATCATGACCGAGCAGGGCCATGAGCTGCTGCGTAATTTTCTGCGCATGCCCACTGCACCGGATCAGGCCGCCTGAGCGCAACGGACACGACAGAGAGAAGACAATGGATATCAAAACTGCACTGAACCGCATCGTCGAAAGTCTGGATCTGACGACTGAAGAAATGAAGTCGGTGATGCGTATCGTGATGAACGGCGAAGCCACCGATGCCCAGATTGGCGCGCTGCTGATGGGCCTGCGGATGAAAAGCGAGACCATCGACGAAATCACCGGCGCCACCGAAGTCATGCGCGAACTGGTAACCGGTGTAACCGTGAACGCCGAGCCACTGGTCGACATCGTGGGCACCGGTGGTGATGGCGCCAACCTGTTCAATGTCTCGTCGGCATCCTCGTTTGTCATCGCCGCTTCCGGTGCTTTCGTTGCCAAACACGGCAACCGCTCGGTGTCGTCCAAAAGCGGCAGTGCCGATCTGCTGGAGCAGGCCGGCATCAACCTGAACATGACGCCCGAGCAGGTCGCCCGGTGCATCGAGGAGATTGGCGTCGGCTTTATGTTTGCCCCGGCCCATCACGGCGCCATGAAGCACGCGATCGGCCCGCGCAAGGAATTGGGCATGCGCACCATCTTCAACATCCTTGGACCCATGACCAACCCGGCCGGGGTGAAGCGTCAGCTGATCGGCGTGTTTACTGAGCGGCTGTGTCGCCCAATGGCCGAAGTACTGCATCGACTGGGCAGCGAGCACATCATGGTCGTGCACTCGAAGGATGGCCTGGATGAAATCAGTCTTGCCAACAAAACCCATGTGGCTGAGCTGAAAAACGGCGAGATCATCGAATACGATATTGCGCCGGAAGATTTCGGCATCAAGAGTCAGAGCCTGGTGGGTTTGACCGTCGACAGCGCTGAAGAATCGCTGACCCTGATCAAATCGGCCCTCGGCCGCGGTCACGATGAGGTCAGCGACAAAGCCCGCGATATGATCGCGCTGAATGCCGGCGCGGCAATCTACGTTGCCGGTGTGGCATCTACATTGGCCCAGGGTGTGGAAATGGCGCAGGATGCGATTGGCACAGGCCTGGCGATGGGCAAAATGACCGAGCTGGCCGATTTTTCCCAGTGCTTCTGATATTGGCAAGTTTAATTGGCAAGGATCGTAATGAACGCTTCAGATAACGACCGCACTCCGACCATTTTGCGCAACATTGTGTCCCGCAAATGGGAAGAAATTGATGTTCGCCAGCGCAGTCGATCCGCAGCCGAGTGCAAGTCACGGGCGGCGGATCAACCACCGGCCCGCGGCTTTGCCGACGCCTTGCGTACCCGTATCGAGCAACGCACACCGGCCGTCATCGCCGAAGTAAAAAAAGCCTCCCCCAGTAAAGGTGTGCTACGCGATCCGTTTGAACCGGCGGCCATTGCTGAAAGTTACGAAAAAGGCGGGGCGGTTTGTCTGTCAGTGCTGACCGACAAGGACTTTTTCCAGGGCCACGAGGATTACCTGACCGAAGCGCGCAATGCGTGCAGCCTGCCGGTTATCCGCAAGGATTTCATGGTGTCGCCTTACCAGATCTACGAAAGCCGAATGATCAACGCAGATTGCATTCTGCTGATCGCCGCCTGCCTGACCCGTGATCAGATGCAGGAACTGGCCGGTATTGCCAAGGAAATCGGACTGGATGTGCTGGTAGAAGTACACAACGGTGAAGAACTGGACGACGCCCTGACACTGGCCACACCGCTGGTGGGCATCAACAACCGCAACCTCCACACCTTCGATGTAACACTCGACACCACCTTCGATCTCCACCAGCGGATTCCTGAAGATCGCCTGACGATCACAGAGAGCGGGATTCTGACGCGTGACGACGTGGGTGCCATGACTTCGAGAGGTATTTACGGGTTTCTGGTCGGCGAGTCCTTCATGCGGGCGCCAGAGCCCGGTGAAAAGTTGCAGGAGCTGTTTTTCTGAGCCCCGGCCAAGCTCCCGGATCAGCAGCGCCTTCGCCGTTGTAGCCGAAGGCCTTTCACAACATTTGTATCAGACCGTGGAGGTGGCGACAGCCACCTTCTATCCACGGCACCCACATTCAGACTTTTGACGACGGACGCGCTTTGATCCGGTCATACCAGGCCTGCAAGTGAGTTTGCTCTGGCTTGATGCGGATATTGATCACCTTGTTGAAATCAACGGTGGTAAAGGCGTTGATATCCGCTGCCGAAAAAGTCTCACCGCAAATATATTCGCGCCCCTCCAGGTGCTTGTTCAGGAAGTGGAAGAATTTCTCCACGTTCTTGCCACATTCCTCACCCCACTCCTTGATCGGATTCATCCGGTCCTTGAAGTAGCCGCTGGTATGCTGGAAACACATGCCGGTCGGCAGGAAAAAGAAGTATTCAATCCAGCGCAACCACTGCTCCGTCTTGGCTTTACCTAGCGGGCCTTCGCCAAGCAATGGCGTGGTTTCAGGGTGGAGTTCCTCGAAATAGCGGCAGATCGCCATGGTTTCCGAGATGCAGGTGCCATCATCCAGCTCCAGTACCGGCACCTTTTTCATCGGGTTGCGGGCAGCAAATTCAGGCGTCAGGTTCTCACCCTTGGCCAGATCAATCTGAATGAACTCGACCTTGTCCAACAGGCCCTTTTCTTCCAGAAACATTCGCACGCGGCGGGGATTGGGGGCCGTTTTGGTTTCATAAATCTTCATGATCGCTCCTGTAGAACATCGTCGTTCGATTGTTGTTTTCACGGATAAGGCATAACGAACAGAACACGGCTTCGCTCATTGAAACAAGCAACCGCGGATAGCATTGATCTCAGAGAGTGCCGCCACCACATAGCTGCCGTCAAGCGACGGCCGCTATGGTTGTCATTTGACGGATCAGGTATCCGACAGATAAGTCTGTAGCTGCTGAACAACCCACTCGGGATCATCCAGCGGCAGGTCATGGCCAGCATCAGGATGCAAACGAAGGGGCCATTGCCAGCGCTTCTCGAGTGTTGCGCTGCAGCGCCAGTCAACGATGCGATCGCCTTTGCTGGCCAGCAGCAGCGCATCGGGCAGAGGCCGACTGGAAGCCGGCCTGAAGCGGGCCGCTGCCGAAAGCTGACGAAACGCATTGGCCGGCGACACCGGCCGCTGTTTCTGAATACTGTACCAGCCCTGAACGGTGCCCGGATTGACCTGTCGGTTGGAGGTCAGTGCCAGCACCTGGGCCTCCCGCTCCCGGATGTCCCGGAGCAGAAGCAAATGCAGTAAAGTTGGCCAGACCACCGGCCTCATCCGGTGCCAGGGTGGATTAAAACCGCTACTGGTATTGATCAGGATCAGTCGTTGAATCTCACCCTCGGGAGCATCCTGCGCCCAGTCCATCGCCACCATCCCTCCCATCGAAAGCGCAATCAGACCGTAGGGGCCAGGGATATGGGCAACCTGACGCTGTACCGCCCGCCGAATCTGACGGATGGTCCAAGGAGAGGTTTCACGAAAACGGGTGCCGGTGCCAGGCAGATCAACGCAATGGAAGCGTTCCTCCGGGAAAGCCAGACGCAAGTGTTCCGGCAGATGTCCCCAATGCGCATGTTCGCGGGTGAGCCCTCTGAGCAATATCCAGTGCATAGTCAGTTATCCCGGTTCACGGTACCAATGCATAATCGCCGCTTCCCTGAGCATGGGCTCCATATCCGAACCTGGCAACCAGTTTTCATGATTGGCAGCTGCCCGCATCATGAAGTCAATCAGATTGAGGTGGGCGCGTAAGACACGCTGATGGCGATGCGGCACCATCGGGTTGAAAAAGCCCTCGAGCCGCAACAACTGACGGGGACGCTTCCTGATCCAGCGCCATGATCCCATTTCCAGGGTCAGGGGGATAAAGCCGCCTGGCCCCTCACGATTGATTTTTTTGTAGAAGTAGTCCCACAGGTCGCCATGGGTCAGATAATGTTGAGACTGGGGCTCAAACACATAATTATGATTCGGATAGGCCTGCTCCCATAACAGTTTGAGTGCCATCACAGAAGCAATCTTCCGCATCGGCCGGCGCCGATAGGCATAGGGAAACCAGATCTGATCCTGCCAGCCGAAACCGGAATGACAATCCAGCGCCAGGCTGAAAGGACGCCCCGGCAAGAGTTCGCGAATAACCTTTTCCAGCGCCTGGTTTTCCGCTTCCATGCCGCTCTCTGGTGTTCCCGTGAACCACGGCAAACGACGTGACAGGCGCTGACCGCCGAGCATAAAGGTGCTGGTACCCTGAGCTTCAATCGGCGCGTTGCGCATCAGATCAACGCCGTTGGGGTTACTACGCTGGTTGAGAAACATGCCGCCCGGATTGAGTATTGGCAACACCGTAATCCGTAACCGCGACAGCAATATCTGCAGTTCACTGTCCCAGACCGTTCGCTTGAGCAGGCTTTGCAGCCACGCCAATAACACCTGGGTACCGATGCGCTCCAGCCCATGAACACCGCCAACCAACAGCAACAGCGGCGCATCCGGAGCTTCACTGCCAATGTCCACGCGATAAACCGGCAGGTTCACTTCTTTAAGACTGATTCGCTCAATGACGGACGTGCGCACCTGCTCCGGCGCTTCCGCCAGCATGCGTTCCAGTGATGCCATTTCCGGCAGGTACTCGCGCACCCGTCGTCGCTGGCGCCGATCTCTGGAAGACTGTTCAAGGGGAATGGCGGCGTGAGGCGTGAGATCACGTAATTCGGTCATGGCGGCACCCGGTCAGAAACGACCCTTCACCCTAACCGGCCAGTGCTACAGTTTTTTGACGGTAACAACTGAATTGAAATTCAGTGGTCAATACTTGCGCACTTAATCTATGATAATAACGATGGACAGCTGAAGTTCCGAACCTTCCTTGCGAATTAACTTCACCACGCTGCGCTCCGCTCTTAGACGTTGCAGCGCCTGGCCATACCGCGGCACCGCCAGTGACTTTCCTTGCAAGAGATCCAGGACAGTGAGTCTTAAAACCCGATTTTTACTTTTGGCGACCGCGCTGATTTTGCTTGCTTCATCCGCTTCCTGGATGGTGTTTCAAAGGATTACAGAATCCATCACCCAACGCTGGGGTGAAAACATTGCCGAGCGGCAGGTGCGCTATGACAGCGCCCGTTTACTCCAGACAATAGAGCGGGAAATCGGCCTGTCACGACAGTTGGCGGATTCCGCCATTATCCAACATTGGGCGACGGCCCCGGACGATAAAGCACTGGAACGCGCCGCGATTGAGGAGATGGAACGATTCCGCAAGAATTTCGGTGACGAAAACTACTTCGTCGCACTGCGGGACAATGGTGCTTACTACTACAACAATGCGCAAAACGAGTTCGAAGGTCAGCAACTGCGCTATCACCTGAACCCCGACAAACCCGCCGACGCCTGGTTTTATAAACTCATTGATGAAGGCCGCAGCTTCCATCTCAACGTCAATCCGGATGAAGCGCTGGGCGTTACCAAACTCTGGATCGACGTACTGCTGAAAGCTGACGACAGGATTATGGGTATTGCCGGCACCGGCATTGAGCTTGATGCACTCCTTCATAACATTGTCGACCTGGGCGAAACCGGAGTGCGCACACTGTTCGCTGATCACAATGGCGCGATTCAGCTCTACCGCGACACCCGCTATATCGACTACGCCAGCATCGTCAATCCGGACGGCAAGAAGAAAACCATTGATTTACTGTTCGAGAATACCGCTGACCGGCACTGGATACGGCACACCATGGGCCGCTTGCTGAACAGCTCCGAACAGGGTCACCGGGTCATCACCGGCTTTGTCACCGTCGATGGTGAAGAGCAACTGGCAGGCGTTGCCTATTTGCCCAGTATTGGCTGGTACGAAATCACCCTGCTCGACCTTGATGTTTTGCTTCCGGCCAGCGCATTCATGCCGCTTACCATGGTGTTCGTGGTGACGCTGCTGTTATCACTGCTGGCCTTCAGCTATGCCATTCGCCGCCAGATCATCCGCCCCATGCAATCACTGGAAACCGCCATGAAGGCGGTGCGTGAAGGTGACCTGCCGGACAAACGGCGGGCACGGGGCTCCGGGGAAATGGCCAGCCTGAATCTGCACTTCGAGGCCATGGCGAACAGCATTCGCAACAACACCCAGCAGCTGGAAAATACGGTACAGGAACGCACCGAGGCGCTGCACCGGTTGGCACGCCTTGATCATCTTACAGAGTTGCTCAACCGTCGCGGGATGAACGAATTGCTGGAGGGCGAGATCGATCGGGCTGCGCGCCAGCATTCCCACTTCGGCGTGATCTGGCTGGACCTGGATTGCTTCAAGGAGGTGAATGACCAACTGGGTCATGGTGCGGGAGACCAGGTGCTGCGGGAAATTGCTGGCATTCTCAGAAAAAGTATTCGCCCCTACGATCATGCCGCTCGCTGGGGAGGAGACGAGTTTCTCGTGGTGCTGGCCCCTTGTGATGACGCCACACTGGAAAAAATTGGCGAGCGCATTCGTCAATCCGTTGCCTCAGGTGTGCATGTTGGGGACAGGAACATGACCGTCAGTATCGGTGCCTGCATGGCAGGTGCCGGCGATCAGAAGGAAGATATTCTGTTAAGGGCCGACAACGCCCTCTATCGCGCCAAAGCGAATGGTCGAAACCGTTTCCATACCGAGCCGCGCACAGTGTCCGCTGATTGCGAATAAGCCGGCGTTTCAGGCGCTTCCAGTCGCCTCGCCATCAACGTTTGATGTGCGTTGCGATCCTCAGGTCGCCGTCCTATTATGAAGCAGACGCGAGAACAGCGTGGTCCGCGCCAGCCACCGGACGGTTTTCATCAGCAGTCCCTCCGGCCCCAGCCTTTCATCTGGTCAATGAGGACGATGATGATGAAAAAGCCACTGTTTGCTCACCCGCTCCGCTATCTGCTTTTTATGTTATTGGTATGCCTGCCACTGCCCGGTTATGCCGTATTCCTGAGCTTCGAGGATCTGCCCCAGTATAATATCGACGATCCGCTGCATATGCCGCCGGATGACACTGTCCCTAATCCTGTCACCACACAATATGCCCACCTCGGCGTTGTGTTTGATGGCGCAGGCGTCAGCATTGCCCCCGGTGGAGTCAAATCCGGCAGTCAAAGCATTGCTGACAACTATGGTCCCGAAATGGCCATCCGGTTCACCGGTGATCTGCCGTCCTACGTCAGCTTTTATCTCAGCGCCTTGTTCGAGGACAAGGTTTTCATGCGTGTCTTCGACCAGGCCGGTGCTCTGATCGGAGAGACGGCAAGCGATGGCTGGTTTGGCGTTGTGGAAAACAGTCAACCCTATACACCGCTCCAGTTTTTTGAATTTTCTGGAACACAGATCAGTGAAATCAGCCTGTCGTCATTTTATAGTCTGAGATCAGGCATCCAGTTGGACGATCTGACGTTTACCCGGGCCCAATCGGTACCGGAGCCCTCTTCGCTATTGATGGCAATCATTGCAGTAATGGGGCTGCTGGCCGCACGCCACTGCCGGAGCCGGGAAAAGCACGAGGCCATGTCGACCTGAGGTCATAACAAAAAATACGCCGAGGCAGTCCATGACAGATACTGTTATCCGCAACATCTCGACCGATGACTACCCGACCATCATTCCCCTAATCGACAACTGGTGGGGCGGCAGACCCATGTCGGCCATGCTGCCCCGGCTATTCTTCAAGCATTTTCAGGACACCAGTTTTGTTGCTCTGCAGAATCGGCAGATTGTCGGCTTCGTGGTCGGTTTTATTTCCCAGACCGACCCTACGCAGGGTTATATCCACTTTATTGGTGTAAGCCCACAACACCGTAACCAGGGTGTCGGGGAATTGCTTTATGACGCCTATTTCTCCACGGCCCGACGCTGTGGCGCACATCATGTCAGTTGTCTGACATCGCCAACCAATCATCTCTCCATCGCTTTCCACCAACGTTTAGGGTTCGACATCACACCGGGCGACACGCTTGTTGACGGCATTCAGACGCACCGGGATTACGACGGCCCCGGGGAGGATCGGGTGCTGTTTTCCCGTGTCATTTAACACCTCAATCCAATCCGGGATTTCCGGAAAAGGCTGGCCATGCAAATACGAAAAGCGCGCCTGACCGATGCACAGGCGATCGCGACACTGGCCCATGAACTGGGCTACGAGGCCAGCGAGGCCGACATGGTTTTCCGGCTCACCCACCTGCTGCCAGATGAGGACCAGTTTGTTGCGGTAGCCGAACTGAAGGATCAAACACTCGCCGGCTGGATCGCGGCGGAGCGACGGTTATCACTGGAGTCCGGAGAAAAGGCCGAGATAGTAGGGCTTGTGGTGGGTAGCCAAGCCAGGCGCACCGGTGCAGGTCGGGCACTGGTGAGCGCCGCTTGCGAATGGGCCCAAGCCCGCAAACTCAACAGTCTCTGTGTGCGCTCCAACGTCGCGCGCACAGAAGCTCACCAGTTCTACCCTGCGCTGGGCTTCAACCACAACAAGACGCAACATGTTTACGTGATCAGCCTCAAAGGCTGATCGTCGGATTGATGTGTCACACCATACAAGCATAAAAAAAGGCTCCGGGATTTCGCCCGAAGCCTTTTCATCAACCGAACGCTGTCACTTTGCAGGCGGCGCGCCCGGGTTCAGCAACCGCACAAGCTGGTTGCCCACCGATTCGATCGGTTTCATAACGGCTTTCTGGATCGAATCAGTCACCACCTTGGTGTAGCGGGCGCCGGACTCTGTCTCCAGAAAATCCAGATACTGGCGGATCTCGTCCGTGCTGAAATCACGATAAGTGTAGAGGTAAGCGGCATATACCTGCTGCTCGACCGCAGCACTCAGGGTGGAACGCTGGCTTTCGATCTGTTGCTTCATTTGATCGAAGGTCGGGCCATTGCCACCGCGCATGGCGGACATGGCCGATGCCAACCCCATTTGGACCGCGATTGCAGTATCGACAGTGCTCTCGGTTGCCCGCGACGCCTTATCAAACTCAGCAAACAGGGCCTCGCGATCCGTGCCCTTGGATTTCTCCATGAGCTGGCTGCTCTGGGCCTGCAGGTTCTGCCAGGCTGCAGGCTTTGACGCAGCAATTTCGGCGCTGGTGATACGCCGGCCCAGCTTGGTGTCATACCAGTCCTGTACCGACTGCAATTGCGGTTCGCTCAGGCCTTTATCAAGATTATTCACCACCTGGTCACGAATATCAGCGGTATTGAAGGCACGGCTGACAATGCCACCGATGGTGTCAGCGATAATCGGTTCAACCTGCCCGGTTTGCTTCAGGCCATCCCGAATACCCTGGCTCATCATTGCCGGGTACTGTTGAATAATTTCACCCAGTGGTGAGGTTCTGACTATGGATTCAGATGTTGCACTGGCCTGGGTTACGCCACTGAACAGCACGGCCGCCATCATGGCGAGCGCCCGAACAGGCAGGGTCATATCGGTCAGCGGGGATAAACGCATTGCGGTCTCTCTTTCATCAGAATAAAGCACACTTATGCCATGCCGGACGTTTCCCAGCAAGCGGATAGCGCCCAGTTTAGATGACGATTTGGAGAGACTACGGGGAAGGCTGCGCCCACTGCCTGCGCAGCAAGGCAGTGGGTCAACAGCCGATAGCAGGGATTTTTAGCGGCCTACAATTTTTTCAGCTTCTTCGACCGGAGTGTGACGTACGTCTTCGCCCTTCGCCATGAAGATAACGTGTTCCGCCATATTGCAGGCATGATCGCCCACCCGTTCCAGCGCCCGCAACACCCACATCACCGACATGCAGCGCGAGATATTGCGTGGATCTTCCATCATGAAGGTAATCAGGGTGCGGGTCGCTGCCTGATACTCTTCATCAACGCGCTTGTCAGCCTTCATGATACGCAGCGCCTGCTCGGAGTCGAGACGGGCAAACGCATCCAGCGCATCCCGCACCATCTGAATCACATGAGACCCAATGTGGCGCACTTCTACGTAGCCGCGAGGTGCCTGGCCTTCCTGCGACAGACTGACGGCAAACTTGGCGATCTTCTTGGCCTCGTCGCCAATCCGCTCCAGGTCCGCCACCATCTTGATCACTGAAATAACCAGCCTCAGATCCCGGGCCGCCGGCTGTCGACGGGCGATGATCCGGGTCGCTTCCTCGTCGATTTCGAGCTCCAGCCGATCGACCTGCTTATCCCGGGCCCGAATCTCGTCAGCCCGATGCCCGTCACCATCAATCAGCGCATCAATAGCGTCACCCACCTGCTCTTCGACCATACCGCCCATCCGCAGGAAATCTTCCTTGAGACCGGCCAGATCGTCATTGAACTGGTGAGAGATGTGATCGCCGTAAATATCTTCCTGTTTTGCCATGGTTGTAACTCCGGTGCCGGGTTAGCCGAAACGGCCGGTGATATAGGATTCTGTCAGGTCATGCTGGGGCGATGTGAACACCTTGTTGGTCTCGTTCACTTCGACCAGATGCCCCAGGTGGAAATAGGCTGTTCGGTTGGATACCCGGGCTGCCTGCTGCATCGAGTGCGTCACGATGATGATCGTGTAGCTTTGCGAAAGTTCGGAAATCAGTTCCTCGATTCGCGCTGTTGCAATCGGGTCCAGCGCCGAACAGGGCTCGTCCATCAGCACCACTTCAGGGCTGACGGCAATGGCGCGAGCGATGCACAAACGCTGTTGCTGGCCGCCGGAAAGACCGGTGCCGGGCATGTGCAAGCGATCTTTAACTTCGTTCCAAAGACCTGCGCTGCGCAAGCTCGATTCCACCATCTCATCCAGTTCGGACTTGCGGTTGGCGAGGCCGTGAATGCGAGGTCCGTAGGCCACATTGTCGTATATCGATTTCGGGAACGGATTCGGCTTCTGGAACACCATGCCCACCCGGGCACGCAGCTCCACAACATCGCGCTTGGGGTCATAGATATTCTGACCATCGAGTTCCAGCGTGCCTTTGACCCGGCAAATATCGATACTGTCGTTCATCCGGTTCAGGCAGCGCAAAAACGTCGACTTGCCACACCCGGAAGGGCCGATGAAGGAAATGACTTCATTCTTCGCAATATCCAGGCTGATACCTTTTATCGCCTGGGTTTCGCCATAAAAGACTTCCACGTCACGCAAGGTGAACTTGGCATTGTCGGCAAACGGGGTACCAACGGTTTTACCGCGAAGTCCGGCATCGTCCATGGGTTTCTCCTGCGGGGTTAAAACTGCAGGTTCAGGCGTTTCCGCCTTGTTAGCAAGACCCGAGTTCATCGTATTCATGAATATTCTCCTGTTACCACCGGCGCTCAAGGCGACGGCGCAGCCAGATGGCGATAGCGTTCATACTGATCAGGAACGCCAGCAGCACCATGATGGCCGCTGAAGCGCGTTCGATAAATGCGAGTTCCGGGCTGCCTGCCCAGAGGAAAATCTGCACCGGCAAGACTGTAGCTGAATCAAACAGACCGTCGGGCACATCGACAATAAAGGCGACCATACCAATCAGCAGCAGCGGCGCGGTTTCACCCAGTGCCTGCGCCATACCGATAATCGAGCCGGTCAGCATCCCCGGCAGCGCCAGCGGCAAGACGTGATGCAAGACCACCTGCATTTTGGAGGCACCGATACCTTCTGCCGCTTCGCGGATCGACGGCGGGACGCTCTTGATGGCCGCGCGGCTGGAAATAATGATGGTTGGCAAGGTCATCAGCGTCAGTACCAGACCCCCGACTACCGGCACCGAACGCGGCATACCAAACAGGTTGATAAACACCGCCAGACCAAGCAAACCGAAGATAATCGACGGCACCGCCGCCAGGTTGTTGATGTTCACTTCAATGAAGTCGGTCAGCTTGTTCTGGGGCGCAAACTCCTCCAGATAGATAGCCGCAGCCACGCCAATCGGGAACGACAACAGCAGCGTCACCAGCATAGTCAACAGGGAGCCGACAATCGCCCCCAGAACACCTGCATTTGCCGGCTCCCGGCTATCGCCGTTGGAGAAAAACACATCGTTGAAGCTGTTCTCGATAACACCGGCTTCGACCAGCTGATCCACCCAGGCTTGCTGTTGCTCGCTCAGCTTTACGGTGTAGGTTGGATCATCGCCGTGCTTCACATAGACACTTACATCATCGTGAGCCAGGAACGTCATGGTCTGGGTGGTGCCCATTATGCCGGGATCAGCCTTCACCGCATCGCGAAGCTGGTTCGCAGCATAGGTATTGAGCAGCTGGCCCAGCGCGCGCTGGGCCGTCTTGCCTTTCGCGTCTGACACCTGATTTTCCAGCGCTACGACCAATGGCGCCTTGAAGTCCGCCATACTGAACGCTTCAGCGTCCGTGGGGTCTTCCAGGTACATCACCTCCGGGTCAAGCTGCACTTCCAGTGTGACTGTGGTCTTGATAAACCCGGTGTAGCCCTTGCCGATAATATCGGCAAACAGGATCACCAGAGCTGACAGAGCGATCACAATCGCCAGGATGCCGTAGAACTTGAAACGCTGTTCCTTGCGGTAACGACGCTTCAGCGACTTGCGAACGATTTCCTTCTGGGACATGGCGTTATTCATACTGTTCCCGATATTTGCGAACCACATGGAGGGCAATAACATTCAGCACCAGCGTGACCAGGAACAGCATCATGCCCAGTGCAAACGCAGACAACGTCTTGGCACTGTCGAATTCCTGGTCACCGACCAGCAAAGTGACGATCTGCACGGTTACCGTGGTTACGGTTTCCAGCGGATTTGCGGTCAGGTTTGCAGCGAGGCCAGCCGCCATCACCACGATCATGGTTTCACCGATCGCCCGCGATGCGGCAAGCAGCACGCCCCCCATGATCCCCGGCAAGGCGGCCGGAAAAATCACTTTGGTCATGGTTTCTGACTGGGTAGCGCCCAGAGCCAGCGAGCCATCCCGCATGGTCTGTGGCACTGCATTGATCACATCGTCAGACAGAGAGGACACGAAAGGGATAATCATGACGCCCATCACCAGCCCGGCGGCCAGTGCGCTCTCCGACGAGGCACTCAACCCGATCGAGGATGCGAGATCCCGTATAAACGGCGCCACCGTCAATGCTGCAAAAAACCCGTAAACCACGGTAGGTACGCCCGCCAGCATCTCCAGCATCGGCTTTACGATGCTGCGCGTGCGTCTGGACGCATACTCAGACAGGTAGATGGCCGACATCAGTCCCACTGGCACTGCAATCAGCATCGCGATAGCCGAAATCATCAGGGTGCCGACAAACAGCGGGATCATCCCGAACGACCCTTCAGCGCCCACCTGGTCAGCCCGAATCGCTGTTTGCGGGCTCCAGCTGGTACCAAACAGGAATTCAAACATCGGCACTTTCTGGAAGAAGTGAATCGTCTCGAAAATCACCGAAAAAATAATGCCGGCCGTTGTCACAATGGCGAGACCGGCACACAGGAAGAAGATCTTGCGCAGTATGGATTCAACCTTCTCCCGCGCGTTCACGTGCGGAGCAATCCGCAACCAGGCAATGAAGGCCGACAACACAGCAATACAGATCACCAACAAGGTCATGATCATCTGGCTTTCGTCACGCAGCGTGACCAGCAGGCTCGCAGCATCATTGATCGCTGCGGGCACAGACTCTGCCGACAAAGCGCCGGAGGCAACGTTGCTGATCTGGGACAGCACCAGACTGGCCTGACCTACAGATTCCGGCCGCAACTCCGCCGGCAAACTGCCAACGACGACAAGCTGAATGACCTTGTCCTCAAAGCCCAGCCATAACAGCAGAATCAGCAAGGCCGGCAGGCCACACCAGAGCGCAGCGCGGGCAGCGTAATAAAATGGCAGGGATTTCAGATTACGAATACCGCCAAGTGGTGTCGCCAACGCTCGGGACCGGGCATACCCCAATGCAAATGCAATGGCGATCAGTACCACGAGCAGCGGGAAGAGATTGGCTGGCTGCATGTTGTCTCTCTTTGATTCGTATCATTCAAGGAGCTGTTCTATCTGCCCCGTCGAACCGTTTTCCATTGATTATCAGGGACTCAAGCCCCAACGACATTGTGTTCACTGGCTTGCTAAATGCAGGTTTGACATATGCAAAAGGTGCGAAGCTCTGTTCGCTCCGCACCTGCGGTAAACCTGTTTTGCCCCGCCAGCTGCCTCGCAGCGCCGGGGCAAGAGTACCGGTTATTTCAGTTCATCACCGGTCATGGTTTTCATTGCTTTGGCATTCTTGGCCGCTTCCATACGAGCACTGCGCTCAAGAGGAATCAGACCAACATCGGCCAGGTAACCATTGTCACCCCAGGTGCCTTCGCTGGTGAATTCACCCACATATTCAGCAATGCCTGGCACGACACCGACGTGTGCCTTCTTGACGTAGAACCACAGTGACCGGGCAACAGGATACGCGTCGCTGCTGATGTTCTCCATTGTAGGCTCTTTGCCGTTGATGGTAGCCGCCTGCAGTGTGCCCGCATTCTCTTCAAGGAAGCTGTAACCGAAGATGCCGTAAGCACCAGGGTCACTGTTCAGCTTCTGGACGATCAGGTTGTCGTTCTCACCAGCCTCAACGAATGCGCCGTCTTCACGAATGCTCTGGCAAGCCTGCTCCATTGCATCTTTTTCCATGGCCTTGATCATGTCGATCTCTTTACAGCCACCTTCCATTGCCAGCTCGTTAAACGCATCACGGGTTCCGGATGTTGGCGGCGGTCCCATGACACGAATCGGCTTGTTGGGAAGACTTGAATCGATTTCGCTCCAGTTCTTGTAAGGGTTGGCCACCAGCTTGTCGCCGCCTTTTGGATCCGGCACTTCTTTGGCCAAGGCCAGGTAGATCTGTTTCAGGCTTATGTCCAGGTTCTCAGCCTTTTGAGAACTGGCCAGTACAATGCCGTCACTGCCGATCTTGACTTCAACGATGTCCTTCACGCCGTTGCTGTTGCAACGTTCGAACTCACTTGGTTTCATACGGCGGGATGCATTGGTGATATCCGGCGTATCGGTACCCACACCGTCACAGAACAGTTTCAGACCGCCACCAGAACCGGTTGATTCCAGTTTTGGAGTCGAAAAATCGGTATTACGACCAAAGCGCTCAGCAACCACAGTTGCGAACGGATAAACGGTAGATGAACCCACGATGTTAATGGTTTCGCGAGCCATGGTTGGGGTTGATACTGCGGCCAGAGCGCCCGCTACCGCTACACTTGCAACAACTGCTTTCAATTTAGTCACGTTGAGCCTCCATAATGCACATTGTCTGACGGGCGTTCTGTTGACAGTGTTAAGTCCTGTCCTTCAGACCCGTATTCGAAACCGGCAAGAGTGAGCCGATGAGTGCAGCCTAAGGGCTATATGTGACACTTACATGACAGCGGGCGCGCTTTTTCGTACACACCGATATACGCCATTGGTCGACACTGGCAGGATTTTGCTTGCAGACAGCGCTGCGCCCTCTAACATATGGGCCTACAATTCCAATAACATGACTATTAAATCATGACTCATAACGCTCCCCTGATCCGATTTATGCGATCGCTGGACACTTTCACGGAAGTCACGGGCCGCACACTCGCCTGGCTGAACGTGGGAATGGTCGTTCTGACATTCGCTGTCGTCCTGCTGCGATACCTGTTCAATCACTCTTCCATTTTCATGCAGGAAAGTGTGATGTACCTCCACGCGATGGTCTTCATGCTGGCCAGCGCTTACACCCTGAAGCACAACGAGCACGTACGGGTCGATATCATCTACCAGAAACTTTCCGGGCGCCGACAGGCGCTGATTGATCTGCTCGGAACATTATTCCTGATGCTACCGGTGGTTATTTTTATCGCCGTTACCAGTTGGGATTACGTGGTGCGTTCCTGGCACATCATGGAAACCTCGCCGGAATCATCCGGTATCCCGGCGGTATTTCTTCTGAAATCACTAATGCCATTGATGTGCGCCCTTTTAATTATTCAGGGAGTCGCAGAAGTGCTCCGTAATATTGCCGTACTCACCGGCGCCTTACCCAAAGAAGCGCCGCCGGCGGCAGCGGAGGAGTGGGTATGAGCGGTTTTATCGAGTTCCTGCCATTGGTGATGTTTGCAGTGGTCTGTGTGGTGCTCATGGCAGGCTACCCGGTCGCGTTTTCCCTTGCCGGCACCGCACTCGCCTTTGCTTTTGGCGGCACACTGTTTGGCGTATTTGATACCAGCTTTCTCGGTGCATCACCGAATCGCCTGTTCGGCTTGCTGACTAATCAGACCCTGATCGCGGTTCCACTGTTTATTTTCATGGGCTGTATGCTGCAGCAATCAAAGATTGCCGAGAATCTGCTGGAAAGCATGGCGGAAGTGTTCAAGCGCATGCGAGGCGGGCTGGGTATTTCAGTGGCCGTCGTGGGCATGCTACTTGCCGCCAGCACCGGTATTGTCGGTGCAACTGTGGTCACCATGGGGCTGATCTCTCTGCCCACAATGCTCAAGCGGGGCTACAGCCCATCGCTTGCGACCGGTACTATCTGCGCGACCGGCACCCTGGGCCAGATCATTCCCCCATCGATCGCGCTGGTATTGTTGGGTGACGTCATGTCCAGCGCCTACCAACGGGCGCAGCGGGATATGGGCATATTCAGTCCCGACACGGTTTCTGTGGGCGATCTGTTTGTTGGTGCGCTGATTCCGGGCCTATTGCTGGTTCTTCTGTACATTATTTATATTATCGCTGTGGCCTATATCCACCCCAGTTCCGCGCCGAACGACAACCGGACCGACGAAGAAAAGCGGGATCGCGACCTCAATATCTGGCGCGACCTGACTCCGCCCCTAATCCTGATCGTTGCGGTGCTCGGCTCTATTCTGTCAGGCATCGCCACGCCAACCGAAGCAGCCGGCGTGGGCGCTTTGGGCGCCAGTATCCTGGCAGCCATCAAGCGCCAGATGAGTGTCGAAATCATGCGCAACGTCTGCCAGCAGACGACTCGCGTCACCTGCATGGTATTCCTGATCCTGATCGGTGCAGCAATTTTCTCACTGGTGTTCCGGGGCTACGGTGGCGATATCCTGATCCACGATATTTTCACCAATATGCCCGGCGGTGCCGTCGGCGCCATGATCGTGGTCATGATTGTCATCTTCCTGCTCGGCTTTATCCTCGACTTTATCGAGATCACCTTCGTGGTGGTGCCGATCGTGGCACCGGTACTGCTCAAAATGGGCATTGATCCGGTCTGGCTGGGCATCATGATTGCGCTGAACCTGCAGACGTCATTCCTGACGCCGCCTTTCGGTTTCTCTCTGTTTTACCTGCGCGGCGTAGCGCCGCCGGAAATCAAAACATCACAGATTTACCGAGGCGTCATTCCGTTCATTGCCATACAGGTCCTGATGCTGATCATGCTGGCGATCTGGCCCGTGCTCGCCACCGGCTTGCCGGAGTATTTCTACGGATAACCCCGGCACAGCAACGTCAATCTCAAAAAAAGGCCATGCAGCAGTCACAAATGCCTGCTGCATGGCTTGTGTTTTAGCTATTCGATAGCGTATTAATCACACAAACGATAACAACAAAAACGGCAACACGGCCTTGTGTGGCCTGTCCGATTCACTGCGACCAGAGAGCTCCGAGCCAGCACACCCATGAACATGACAGACGACGATAAACCCAACCCTCGCGGACAACTCGCACTGCAACTTATCCCGTTACCGTCCGACACCAATGCCAACGGCGATGTGTTTGCCGGCTGGCTGGTCAAACAAATGGATTTGGCAGCGGCCACAACGGCCGGCCGTATCTCCCGCGGGCGAACGGCGACAGTCGCTATCGATCGTATGGAGTTTCTGTCGCCTTTGCGTGTCGGCTCACAGGTGGCGTGTTATACCCACCTTGAAGACATTGGCAGCAGCTCGATGAAGATCAGCGTCGAAGTCTGGACCCTGGATCGCAATACCGATCGCCGGCGCAAAGTCACCGAGGCGATGTTTGTGTTCGTTGCGATAGATGAACAGGGCAGAATCAGGGAAGTGCCGAAGCAGGACTGAGCAATAGCAGGGTTACAGTGTTAAACCCCCGGCACCCAAAAAAGGGCACCGGGGTTTTCAGTCACATCTCAAGAGCCCGCGTTACTCTTTGGCTTCGCGGATATCAAGATAGGTTTTTTCAGAAATATCGGTGTAAGGCACTACCTTGTCACGGAACGCCTTATAGGATTCATAGGCCTTACCTGCCATCTCATCCTTCTTGGCCAGGTCTTTCACTACCTGGTCAGACATTTCCCGCAAGCGGTTGATGACATCATCAGGGAAGCGGCGCAACTTCACGTCCTTCTCTTCCACCAACTCCTTGAGTGCTTCGTTGTTACGTGCAGTGTACTCGGCCAGCATATCGGCATTCATTTCGCGCACGGCAACGTCAATAATCGCCTGCAGATGCTCCGGCAGGCCGTTATAGGCGTCAGCGTTGACGATCATCTCAAGCGCAGTACCGGGCTCGTGCCAGCCTGGGTAGTAGTAGTATTCGGCAATCTGGTGCAGGCCGAAAGCCAAGTCGTTGTATGGGCCAACCCATTCAGTGGCGTCAATCGTGCCGGTTTGCAGCGCAGTGAAGATTTCGCCACCAGGCAGATTCACTGGCGTGCCACCCGCTTTCTCGAGCACATCACCACCGATACCCGGAATCCGCATTTTGAGGCCGTTCAGGTCATCAACACTGTTGATTTCCTTGTTGAACCAGCCGCCCATCTGGACACCGGTGTTACCGCCTGGCCAGGGAATGACGCCAAATGGCTCATAAGCCTCACGATAAAGTTCGAGACCGCCACCGTAGAACATCCAGCCATTGTATTCCTGAGCTGTCAGACCAAACGGAACGGTAGAGAAGAACTGACCGGCAGGGATCTTGCCTTTCCAGTAGTACCCGGCACCGTGACCCATTTCCGCAGTGCCCTGGGACACAGCACTGAAGACTTCCAGAGCAGGTACCAGATCACCCGCACCGTAGACGGTGATATCAATCTGGCCATCGGTCATCGCACGCACGCGCTCTGCAAAATGCTCGGGCGCAGTACCCAGACCCGGGAAGTTCTTGGGCCAGGTGGTGACCATTTTCCATTTGTAGACTTTTTTGTCAGCGGTCGACGCGCTGGCTGCGTTTTCATTATTGTTGGATGCGGAGCTTGTGGCGCCGTCCTGTTCCTGCGAGCAGCCGGCAAGGCCGAGTCCCAGCGCACCGGCGACCAGAGCAGCCAAAAGATTGCGACGTTTCATGTCTTCTCCTTCTTTTTCATTGTTGTATGCGGGAAGTGCTGTTTCGCGAGTGACATCCCGTGCGCGGCCCACACGATCTGTGTGCGTTCGGCCGAACCCTCCAAGAGTGAACGAAAACCCGCCTCAACGCTCTTAGTCTAAAGTCTGATCCCAGACATCAGGCCGCCAGCGCCGCAGGGCGCATTCGTTCATCTGTTTGTTGTTATGAATCACAAGCAATAATAGCCCATCATCCGGTTTTGACTTTGCACCGGCTATAACGGCTCCAATGGCGCATAAGCCAGCACCAGCCATTTGGCTCCGTCGTCAAAATTAACCTGTACCCGGGTGTGATGGCCCGAGCCCTCGCAGTTCATGACGACCCCTTCTCCGAATTTGGCATGATGCACCCGCTGGCCCAGCTGCAGACCGGCCTGCGCCATCGGCTCGGAATCGAACAGGCTTTCACTGCGGCGTTGCACCAGCGCCGGGCGCGTCACAGTATTGCGTAACCGGACTTCCTGGATGCAATCCGACGGAATTTCCCGAACAAAACGGGATACTGCATGAAACTTCTCCTGACCGTAGAGCCGGCGGGATTCCGCGTAAGTCATCACCAGCCGTGTCATGGCACGGGTGATCCCGACGTAGGCAAGCCGGCGCTCCTCTTCCATCCTGCCCGGTTCTTCCAGCGACATGCTGTGAGGGAACAGCCCTTCCTCGACCCCCGCCAGAAATACCATAGGGAACTCGAGTCCTTTGGCCGAGTGCAAGGTCATCAGCTGCACGCTGTCTTCATGTGCTTCAGCCTGGGCTTCTCCGGCATCCAGCGCTGCCTGCGCAATGAATTCCGACAAGGGATCAATGCCATCCTCGACTCCAAAGTCGGCCATCGCGCTGACCAGCTCTTCCAGGTTTTCAACCCGCGCCTGCCCTTTCTCGCCTTTTTCACTGGCGTGATAATCCCGCAGCCCGCTATCGTGAATTGCCCGCTGGGTCAGTTGCTTCAGATCCAGGTCATCCTGATCGGCCGCCATGGACTCGACCAGCCCCATAAAGTGCTGCAGACCTGTACGCGCCCTGCCCTTGACTGCACCGGCTTCCAGCAGGCGTTCGGAGGCCTGCCACAGGGACAGGCTTTCAGTTGCTGCCAGCGCCCGGATATCAGCAAGGCTCTTGGCGCCAATTCCTCTCGCCGGCACATTCACAACCCGCTCGAAGGCGGCATCGTCGTTGCGATAGTGCACCAGCCGCAAATAGCCCAGCGCATTGCGGATTTCTTGCCGGTCGTAAAACCGCAGACCGCCATAGACCCGATAAGGAATCCCCTGGCGCAACAGGGCTTCTTCCAGCACCCGGGACTGGGCATTGGAGCGGTACAGGATGGCGCACTCGGCTCGCAGATTGCCTTCGTTCACCCAGGCTGCAATGGTATCGGCAATATAGTTGGCTTCGTCCTGTTCGTTAAACGCGGCGTACAGGCTGATCAGCTCACCTTCTTTGCCATCGGTCCAGAGCTGCTTGCCCAGCCTTCCCTGATTATTGGCAATCACCGCGTTCGCGGCTTTGAGAATGGTTTGAGTCGAGCGGTAATTCTGTTCCAGCCGCACCAGACGGGCATTAGGGAAATCCTGCTGGAACTTCTGAATGTTCTCGATCTTGGCGCCACGCCAGCCGTAGATAGACTGATCGTCATCACCGACAATAGTCAGGGGCACCGCGGCACCGGCCAACACCTGCAGCCAGGCGTACTGGATCGTATTGGTATCCTGGAACTCGTCCACCAGGATGTGCTTGAAGCGTCGCTGGTAGTGCGCTCTCAGTTCCGGCCTGTGCAACCAGAGCTCATGGGAGCGCAGCAGCAACTCGCCAAAGTCCACCAACCCGCTGAACTGACACTGCTTTTCGTAGCGCTGATAGATTTTCAGCATGGTCGAGGTGTAGTGGTCACCGGGATTATCCTGAATGTGATCCGCCCTCAACCCCTCGTCTTTCTGGCTGTTGATAAACCCCTGCGCCTGACGCGGCGGCCAGCGGGTCTCGTCGATGCCCAGTTCACGCATCACCCGCTTCACCATGCGGATCTGGTCGTCACTGTCCAGCACCTGAAAGTTCTCTGGCAGGCCGGCATCCTGCCAGTGCGCTCGCAGCAACCGGTGAGCGATTCCGTGAAAGGTGCCAAACCAAAGGCCGTGCCCCTGCAGATCCATCATCTCGCTGATCCGGTGACGCATTTCCCTGGCGGCTTTGTTGGTGAAAGTCACCGCAAGAATACCGGTGGCCGGCACCTTGTCGACTTGCATCAACCAGGCCATACGATGCACCAGTACGCGGGTTTTACCGCTACCGGCGCCGGCCAGTACCAGCAGGTGACTGTTCTGTGCGGTGACCGCCTCGCGCTGAGCGTCGTTCAGGGGATCAATGATCGGGGAGACATCCATGGAGAACCGTTTGCCAGAAGAAGAATGAAGAACCGGGATTATACCAACCTGAGCCATGGGTACGACCGCCAATCAGGTAAACATCGCCCCTGCCTTTTTACATTCGAGAGAAACCTGTGACCACGCACCCGGCATAGTCGTCCGGCGCCCTGTCCGTACTTTCCACAGATAGCGGCTGCGCGGCTAAAGTTGCGCCTCAATGAGCCGTTAAACAGGCTATGAGCTGCTGAATAAATAAACAATACAAAACAGTTACCTTTCTTTTCAGTAACTTTTCATACAACCGGTAGGATCGTGCCTCCTGACGGTTCAAGTGTCCAACTGACGAAGTGATGCCCTATGCTATCTGCCCTGAAAATCTCCCAGAAACTGGCCTTGATGGTTGCCGTCGCGATCCTTGCATTCATTATCAGCGAGGGTTTCACCATTATCACTGAGCGTCAGAACTCGGCACGGCTTGCCGAACTGGAGCAGAAGCTTTATCCGACGCTGGAACTTTCGACCGTAAACCTGGGCCAACTGTCCCTGATTGAGCTGCAGATCAACAGCGCAGTGGTCACCGGCGACGACACCCAAATAGAAGCCACTCGCCCCTACTTCAACACCATTCAGGATAACCTGGAAGAGCTCGGCCGCCTCAACCCCCAAAGCAGCGACCGTACCGATGCGCTGGCCAGCACAATGAAAACCTATTACACCACCGCCACGCGCATCGCCAGCAGCATTATTTCGGGCAATGCCGACTTCAATCGCATTGGCGCTGAAGCGGCCACCAATGCCAAGCGGCTGGAAGATCTGCGGTCGGACATGACTGCCATGCGCACCGAAACACGGGCCAGATTTACCCAATCGATCAGCCAGACCGTTGATGCCTCTCAAAGCGCTTCGACTATCGGCATCGTGATCCTGATTTGTGCCACCTTGCTGCTGGTTGTGCTCAGCCTGGTCATTGGCCGCTCTATCAGCCGCAGCCTGGGACAAATTATTGACTCGCTGAAGGCTATGGCGTCCGGCGAAGGCGACCTGACATCACGCCTGACCTACACCGGCAAAGATGAGCTGCGGGAAGTCGTGACTCACTTCAATGCCTTTGTTGAAAAACTGCACGCTTCGTTCGGCACCATCAGCACCGATGTCAGCGGACTCAATACTGTTTCCCTGAAACTGGCCGCATCCAGCAGTCAGAACCTGGAACGCATCCAGGATCAGTCAGAGGCAATTTCGGCTGCCCGCCATGCGGTTGAAGAGCTGGTTAAAAGCGTTGAGGAAGTCGCCGGCTTCGCCAGCAGTGCATCCGATCAAACCCAGGACGCGGCCAGCTTCGCCCAGAAAGGCTACACCACGGTTACCGCCAACATTGACACGATTCGCGCGCTGGCCGGCGACGTGGAACAAACCGCCGGCCTGGTCAACCAGTTTGAGGAATTCTCCGCGAAAGTGGGCGGCCTGCTGAACACGATCCAGACCGTTGCCGATCAGACCAACCTGCTCGCGCTCAATGCTGCCATTGAAGCGGCGCGCGCCGGCGAGCACGGCCGCGGATTCGCCGTGGTTGCAGATGAAGTCCGGGGCCTGGCAGTGCGCACCCGCAGCGCTACAGAAGAAATTCACAGTGTCATCAGCGAGCTGACCAACGTGTCCGGTTCTGCCGTGAAATCCATGCAGCAGAGCGTCACCAAGGCCCGTGAAGGCGTCGATGCCACCACCGAATCCGGGGAGATGCTGAGCAAGATCCTCGAGAACATGCAGTCAATCAGCAGTATCAACGAGCAGATTGCCGCCGCAACCTACGAACAGAGCGCGACTTTCAACTCGGTGACACAACACATTGCCGATATTCACAACAACGCCGAGCAGGTCAGCAGCAGCACGCGCGAACTGGACACTGTCAGCCATGACATTCGCCAGATCAGCGACGGGCTGAGCGAAGTCGCCGGCCAATTCAAAGTCTGATAAATGCGCTCCGCTTGGGGCGCCAGAAAATACCTGTAGCTGGAGAAAAACTATGGTACCTCATTACATCAAGGTCGCCCCGCTGGCGCTTTGCATCGCTGCAAGCAGCGTGTCCGCCCAGGAAACCGATGCCGAGCGCATCGACAAGCTCGAGCAGCGCGTCAACTCGCTGCAGCAGCAGGCCACATCATCAGCCGCTGACCGTGTCCGCCTGAACGGTTTTTTCAGCACCGGTTACGCCCGTGCTGACAACGATGCCGGTTTTGCAGGCATTACCGAAGAGTCGGAAGTAGCCGATCTGAGCCTGATGGCACTGCAAGGCACCTTCTCGATCAACGACGACACCAAAGCAGTCATGCAGTTGGTTTCCCGTGGTGTGCAGGACTGGGACACCGAACTGGAATGGGCCTACCTGAGCCATCAACTGACCAACGATCTGCAAATTCGCGCCGGTAAGATGCGCCTGCCGTTCTTCATGTATTCCGATTCGCTGGAAGTCGGTTACGCGCAACCCTGGGCTCGCCCACCTCAGGCCGTCTATGGTCCGGTCACCATCAACAGCTACGTCGGCGCAGATGCGACCTACATTTACAGCCTTGGTGGATCTGCGATCACAACTCAGGTGTTCAGTGGCTTTACCGATGAAACCGGCGCCACCACTGGTACTCAGGTTGAGTTTCGCAACACTTTTGGTCTGAACACAGAGTGGACTGACTACGTCTGGAAAGCCCGCGCCATCATTGCAACCGCTGAAACCTCAATTCAACCTGCAAACGGCCCGGCTCTGGCAGATGGTGACAGAGGTAACTTCTACGGTCTTGGCTTTGGCTACGATGACGGCAAGTGGCAGGTTGTTTCTGAAGTCACACGTATCGACGTAGACGGTGCTTTCGCAGATACCGATTCCGCATACCTGACCGTCGCCCGCCGCATTAATTCGCTGACGCCTTATGTATCGGTCGGCTGGATCGAGAGCACTGACGACGAAGACCGCGCCGGCCCTCTAACAGTGCTGAACACCAGCCGCGATGAGTACAGCCTGGGTATGCGCTGGGATGTGTTGTCCGGTGTTGCCGTCAAGTTCGACTGGACCTACGTCACTGGCTTTGAAAACGATCCCGGCGGTCTCAACGCTGCAGGCGTCATCGGCGATGATCTGGACAGCACCAACGTCTACACCGTCAAAATTGATTCCGCATTCTAAGGAGCCAACATGAAGTCTATTTATTCAGTACTGGTTGCTTTGTTGCTACTGGCCCCTGTGGCTCAGGCCGAAGTGGTCATCATCGGCCACACCGGCGGGCCGGATGCGATTTCCCTGGATCAGGTGCGTAACATCTACCTGAACCGCAGCAAGGAAATGCCGGACAGTCAGCGGGCTACTCCGTTTGAGCTGCCGGAAGGCAATGCAACCCGCGACGCATTCCACAGTGCCGTCACCGGCCGCAGCAATGCGCAGTTGAAGGCATTCTGGTCACAGCAGGTCTTTACCGGAAAAGGTCAGCCACCGCAGGAAGTCAACGACGCGGCAGCGATGAAAGCGTCTGTATCATCAACACTGGGCAGCGTCGGCTATATCGACTCCACCCAGGTTGATGATTCCGTGAAAGTCATTCTGAAGCCGTAACCGGCTTCAGAAACCTTTCGGTACGGTTTGGGCCTCGACGAACTCGAAGAGGCCCTCAACACCCCCTTCACGGCCTACGCCGGATGCCTTCATCCCGCCGAACGGTGCTTCAGGTGTCGGTCCGGTACCCGTATTCCAGCCCACATGACCGAACCGCAAACCGCCAATCACCCGGCTGGCACGCGCCGCATCCGCAGTGAAGACATAAGCTGCCAACCCGAATTCGGTATCATTGCCCGCCTCAATCACTTCATCTTCATTACTGAAAGTCGCCATCGGCACCAGCGGCCCAAAGGTTTCTTCCTGTGAACAGCACATATCGCGGGTCGTTCCGGTAACCACCGAAGGCGGATAGAACAGGTCGTTACCGCTAAGCGACGAGGGATCCTTGCCTGCGATCAGCTTTGCGCCCTTGGCAATTGCATCTTCCACGTGTCGGCGGACCTTGTCGAAACCGGCCTTGTTAATCAGTGGCCCGACATCCACTCCGTCTTTCATGCCATCACCGACCTTCAAAGCGTTGACCTTTTGTGCCACCTTTTCACTGAAGGCATCGACGACTTTTTCATGGACGAATACCCGGTTGGCGCAGACACAAGTCTGGCCACCACCGCGGAACTTGTTGGCCATCAGATTATCCGCTGCGGCATCAAGATCGGCGTCATCAAAGACAATAAACGGTGCGTTACCGCCCAGCTCCAGCGCCAGCTTTTTCACCCAGCCGGTACTGTCGGCCATCAGCGTGCGGCCTACTTCCGTTGAACCGGTAAAGCTGATCATCGGCACGTCCGGTGATTCACAGAACAACTTGCCAATCATGCTGGATTTACCCATCACCAGATTGACCATGCCCGCCGGCATATCCACTTTGTCGTGAATCAGCTGGAACAGGGCAATCATGGTCAGCGGCGTTTCACTGGCGGGTTTGATAATGGACGGACAGCCTGCCGCCAGCGACGCTGACAGCTTCTTGGCGATCATCCCGATCGGGAAGTTCCAGGGCGTAATCAGTGCCGCAACACCGATCGGACGATAGTGAACCGTCCAGGTGCAATCCTTGGGCTTTTCGTCAATTTCGTGGGCGTCCAGCACTTCAATGTTCTTCGCACAATAATCAAAGAAACCGGCCGCATATTCGACCTCGCCCTGCGCCTCCTTGAGGGGTTTGCCATGCTCCAGGCACAGGATTCGACCGACTTCGTCCTTGTTCTCTCGCAACGCATCGCGAATCCCGCCAAGCCAGCGACGCCGGGTCTCCAGATCATAAGGCTCTGTCAGCCTGAGGGCCGCCTTTGCTTCACTGATCGAGCGCTTAACCTCATCCTCGGACATCGACGCCACCGCAGCGATCACTTCGCCTGTCGCCGGGTTATAAACATCGAAAGTCTGACCTGTGGATGTTTTAACCCACTGCCCCCCGATATAACCATCCAACTGCGTCAATAACGGTGACTGAATCATGTCGGCTCCTTGTATGGATTTGCGTCGATTCATAGTGGCTGATGACATGGCGTTGGACAAGTCTTGTGCTTTTCGACACATCATGACGGCGTTAAATTAGCCTATTGACGGGTTGAGTCCGGAGGATTTCGGTGCCTATACTCAGCTCAAAGCATCCCTGATCGAGGGCCTGAACCAGAGCAATCAACCAAATCCATTACCCGCATGTTGGGAGCCGTGGCCATGAAAGCGTTTTTCCACCCCGCACAGGATCTGCATATTCCGCGCACTTACTTTACCCGCGGCCAGATGCGACAGCCTCAGGAAATACCGGATCGTACCGGCCTGATGCTTGAGGGCCTGAAATCCATGGACATTCAGGTACTGGAGCCTGCCGATCAGGGTGCAGGTCCGATCTCGGCGGTGCATGACCTGGGTTATCTCCGTTTTCTGGAATCCGCTCACCGGCGCTGGAAAGCGATCCCGGAAGACTGGGGTGACGAGGTAATGTCGAATATCTTCGTGCCCTCCCCCAACCCCTTGCGCGGCATTCTGGCCGAAGCCGCCCGTTACCAGGCGGATGGCAGCTGCCCGATTGGCGAAAACACCTGGACAGCGGCGTACTGGTCAGCACAATCGGCATTGGGTGCAGCTGATGCGCTGATCGCCGGTGACCGCACGGCTTATGCCATGTGCCGCCCGCCCGGGCACCATGCACGGCGCGATGCAGCCGGTGGCTTTTGTTACCTCAACAATGCCGCTATTGCCGCCCAATCACTCACCCGCACCTTCCCCAGAATTGTCGTGCTCGACACCGACATGCATCACGGACAGGGCATTCAGGATATTTTTTACCAGCGGGACGATGTGCTCTACATCTCGATTCACGGGGATCCGACCAACTTCTATCCCGTCGTGAGCGGCTTTGAAGACGAGCGAGGCGAAGGTCCGGGTCTTGGCTACAACATCAACCTGCCGATGCCTCACGGCTCATCCGAAGCCGATTTCTTTGCTCGACTGGAAGAAGCGATGGCGGCCATCAAGCTGTTCCAGCCGGATGCGATTGTGCTGGCACTGGGCTTCGATATTTACCAGAACGACCCGCAGGCCAAGGTGTCGGTCACGTCCGAGGGGTTCAGTAAACTGGGCGCACGGGTCGCGAAAGCCGGCCTGCCCACGCTCGTGGTTCAGGAAGGCGGTTACGATCTGGAGACGCTGCCTGAAAACGTGCGGCAGTTTGTCAGCGGGCTGGAGGGGCTTTCTTTATAGGCTGACGCGCATTGAGAACACCCTTCTACCACGAATCCCGGGGTTAAACGATTTCGGGACTGACTTGAAAATGCCATCCGCAGTTCACTGTGCTGTCACACAGGCGAACTAGGATTTGGCTTGCGGGCGACGCCGGACGCATCGCGCCGCAAGCCATCGCGTCAGGAACGCCGCTTCAGGCCACCGGGCAATCGGGGTGCCATGCAGGCGTTCATCGGGTTAACAGTTTATCGGGTTAACAACAGGAGGATGTGACACATGCGAACGTCATCAGCTTCAGCTCACCAGCCCTATCCCGTCGAGAATGTTCAGGCAGAAATTCTCTCTATCTTCGATCACCTTACGCGCGACGAAACCCGCGAAAAGGAACGCGCCGCCGCAAAACGCCGGCTTGCCGCCCGACGCGCGATCGAGCAACACTTCGAGCGCAAGGCGCTGGAAGATGCCATTCGCGACGGATGGGACGTGTAATCCCGGAAATCGCCTGAACGATGATTACATCTCGGACTGACAAACACTCAGCCCGGGGAGTAAACCAGAATATTGTCGCGACCGGCTGCCTTGAGGTGGCCGGCGTGAACCTGACTCATCATGCCTTTTTCGCAGTACAGCAGATAACGGCGATCGGGCTGTAGCTCGTCCATGCGCTCCTGCAATTCATAAAACGGAATGCGAAGAATTTCATTGTTGGTCAGGTGCAGGGGTGAGCGCTCTTCCTCCGTCGGATGACGCACGTCGATGATGACATCCGCAATGGCCGGAGTCTGCACCAGTTCCACATCTTCCGGCGTGGTCACCGTATCCAGCACCCGGTGAATCGGGGTATCGACCCGCTCTTCAATGGCTCGTGCCAGCACCGCCATATCCATCTTGGATTCTTCTTCCTCAACCCGGTGCAGACGGGCACGTGTGACGGGTTTCTGGGAAATAACACCACAGTATTCGGGCATGTTCCGCGAGAAAACCTCGGTGCCAATCTGGTCTGCAAGCTTGATGATGTCCATCTTGTCCATGGTGATCAGCGGTCGCAGAACGACTTCCTCACTGGCTCGATCCACCACGTTAAGGTTGGTCAGCGTCTGGCTCGATACCTGTGCCACCGCATCGCCGGTAATCAAAGCCTTGGCATTGTTGGCACGGGCAATTTCAGAGGCGGCCTTGAGCATCATGCGCTTGAGGATAACGCCTGTATGACGCGAATCGACTGACCTGACAATTTCGGCAACCACGGCTTCAAACGGCACTGAAATAAACTTCACAGAGTGGGACGCGCCGTAGCGGAACCACAGGTAATGGGCCACCTGTTTGACGCCGACTTCATGGGCACTGCCGCCCAGATTGAAGAACAGAAAATGGGTCCGCATCCCCCGGCGCATGCTCAGGTAGGTGGATACTGACGAATCGAAACCACCGGAAATCAACGTCAGTGCTGATTCAACCGTACCCAGCGGATAGCCGCCAATGCCTTCATAGCGCTGCGCCACCACATGAAAGCGATCATCGATTACTTCCACCCGCACCAACTCGTCAGGCTGACGCAGGTTGACGCCGGCCGCTTCGGAATTTTCCATCAGCACCCCGCCGAGGTGGCGCTCGAGATCACCTGAGGTGAAGCTGTGCTTGCCGGTGCGTCGCACCCGTACGGCAAAGGTTTTTCCCTTGAGATACTCGCCGAATACCGCCAACACGCGTTCGCTGACACCGTCAAAATCCACAAACGGGTAGTCCTGAACAACCAAAATATTGCTGATACCGGGAATGCGCTGCAGCAGATCGATCAGTTTATCGCCCCGCGTATTGTCCGATGGCACCTGAACATCGATCCGGTCCCAGCTGCCATCCACCTTGATGCGATCGTCGACACGCCGCAGCAGCTTGCTGATATTCTGCCGTAACTGCCTAATCTGTTGGCGGCGAACGGGTTTGCTTTTGATCGCCACTTCGGCGCTGGGTCTGATCAGAAAATTCATGGGCAATCCGGGGTATCAGTCGATGGTTAACGCGCCAGTTTAACGCGTTGAAGCAGGATCGAAAAATCGGGTGTTACCGAAACGCGGGTATTCGGACCAGGTTATGGCAACCAGACAGAGCAACACCGTGCTGCAACAGCACTCCATAAAGCAGCTAAACGCGTTACACTGATTTCTTTCTACCTTTTTGTTCTAACAAGGATCCAGACTCAATGACGCAGGAAACCGTCAACGCACTGGTGTCGCCGGAAGGCAGCCTCGAAGTGCTATCCAGCCACGAAGTCAACCTGCTCAAAGACAAGAGCGAAGGCGGTCTCTACCGCCTGTTTCGCCGCTGCGCGCTGGCGGTGATGAATATCGGTGCCGAAATCGACGACTGTAAAGACCTGATGGAGCGCTACGCCGATTTCGATATCCGGCTGGTACCGCAGCCGCGCGGTCTGAAGCTTGAACTGGTGAATGCACCGGCGCAGGCGTTCGTCGATGGCCATATGCTGCGCGGGATCCGCGAACACCTGTTTTCGGTGCTGCGGGACATCATCTATACCCACTCGATGCTCACAGCCGACCCGGGTATCGCCAGGGAAAGACCTGACGACACCACCAATCTGATATTCCATATTCTGCGCAACGCCCGGGCACTTCAGGCCGGCCGTCATCCGGATATCATTGTGTGTTGGGGCGGGCACTCCATCAGTCGGGAAGAATATGTCTACAGCAAGGAAGTCGGCCATGAACTGGGGCTGCGAGGCCTGAGTATCTGCACTGGCTGCGGCCCGGGAGCGATGAAAGGACCGATGAAAGGTGCCACCATCGGCCATGCCAAACAGCGGGTCAAAACCGGGCGCTACATCGGCATTACCGAGCCCGGCATTATCGGCGCCGAGCCACCCAATCCGATCGTCAACGAGCTGGTGATCATGCCGGATATCGAGAAGCGACTGGAAGCATTTGTTCGCGCGGGCCACGGCATCATTGTGTTCCCCGGAGGCGCCGGCACGGCGGAAGAAATCCTGTACCTGCTGGGCGTGCTGCTACATCCGGACAACAAGGACCTGCCCTTCCCCGTAGTGTTTACCGGGCGCAAGGAGAATGCAGCCTATTTCGAGATGATTGACCGTTTCATCCGCAACGCACTCGGCGACGAAGCTGCAGAGCGCTATGACATCATCATCGATGATCCGGATCGCGTCGCCCAGACCATGAGACAGGGAATGGAAGAAGTTCAGGCGTTCCGCCACTCCAAACAGGATGCTTACTACTTCAACTGGCTGCTGACAATTGACCCGGTATTCCAGCAGCCGTTTGAACCCACACATGCCTCAATGCGGGCGCTGGAGCTCCACCGTAATCAACCGGCGCACCTCGTCGCGGCCAACCTGCGCAAAGCATTCAGCGGGATTGTGGCCGGTAACGTGAAAGAACAGGGCATTCGACTGGTCGAACAGGAAGGGCCATTTGAGATCGCCGGCGATCCCGTGTTACTGGAACCTCTGGAAGCCTTGCTGACAGCGTTTGTGCAGCAAGGCCGAATGAAACTGCCAGGCTCGGCCTACAAGCCAAGCTATCGCATCGTTAACGCCTGACCGACAGGAAAATAAGGGGCGGCGGGTGTGAGACTACTCGCCGCCATCAGCCGGCAGACTGGCGTAGTAGGCGGCCAGATTTTCAATATCCGCATCGGTCAGCGCAGCCGCCTGGGCTTGCATGATCGTTGCCTGCCCACCACTGCGCAAATGAGCCTTGTAGGCTTTCAGCGCCATTACCAGATACTGCTCGTTCTGGCCCGCCAGATTCGGGTACATCGGAATCTGTGCCTTACCGTTCTGACCGTGACAAGCCGCGCACACGGCCGCTTTCGCCTTGCCGGCCTCAACATCGCCAGCGGCACTGACAGCAACCGGTAGTATCAGCAGCACACTGGCCACCATCATTTTCAGCTGAATCATTATCTCTCACCGTCATTGTTATGATCGTCTGCGGCGGCTATTTCCATTTCCGCAGCAGAACTGCTGGCTTTTTATAACACGGAATATGCCCGGATAGAGAGCACCAATCAATCGTTGCGATATGAACCTGCATCACCGGAGATTCATTTCAGCGGCGTTTGCAACGGGTGACAGCACCCCCGTCTTGGCGGCATTATTGGTGACAAATGCCCGTTATCCGTTGTCGGCGCCCATCGCCCTCCCTACTTTACAATCACGCCATCAGGAGTTGCTGATAGTCCATGACCATTCACGCTGAAACCATTGCCTGCATGGAAGGTTCTGCCGGCCTGATTACACTCGACTCGCCCCGCAGCCTGAATGCACTGTCTGAAGATATGATTATCGCCATGCAGAGGCACCTTGATGCCTGGGCCGAGGATCCCGATATCTGCCTGGTGATTCTGCAGGGCGCTGGCGAACGGGCCTTTTGCGCCGGCGGCGATATCCGCCAGCTGTATGACGTGCTGGGCACTGACCAGTCAGAAGCCGAAGCCACCCGCTATTTCAATGCCGAATATCGCCTCGACTACACCCTTCACACTTACCGTAAACCCCTGATTTGCTGGGCGCACGGAGTCGTGATGGGTGGTGGACTCGGGCTACTTGCCGCCAGCCGATACCGGCTACTGACGCCGTCCGCACAACTGGCAATGCCGGAGATCAGCATCGGCCTCTTTCCAGATGTGGGCGCAGGTTATTTCCTGAATCGGTTGCCGGAAGGCATGGGGCTCTTTCTTGGCCTCACTGGCGCCCGCCTGAATCAGATCGACAGCCTGCGCATTGGCCTGGCCGATATGACGGTGCCGGAAGACGGCTTTGATGCCCTGATCCAGCGCATTCGGGATTCTCGCTGGCGTGGTGAAGTGGCCGCCGATGACAATCGCCTGTATCGCCTGCTGAACCAGTTTTCCAATGAACATCAAACACCACACATGAAAAGCGAACTGGCTGATCACGAGCAGTTCATCGCCACCATCTGCCGTGGCGAGTCATTGCCGGATATTGTGCGTGACCTGCTGGGCCGGGATAGTGAAAGCAGCTGGTGGCAAACGGCTATCAACAATCTGCGAAGCGGCTGCCCGACTTCGGCGTGGCTGGTATTTGAACAACTCAAGCATGCCCGCCAGTTGTCGCTGAAGGAGATTTTCCGGACTGAACTGGCGATGGCAGTTAATTGCTGTGCCGGGAAAGACTTGAAAGAAGGTATTCGCGCGCGTCTGATCGACAAGGACCAGCAACCAAAATGGCAATACAGCAGCGTGGAAGAACTGAGCGCGGATGATGTCTCCCGCTACTTCACGCCGCCCTGGCCGACCACCGACAATCCGCTTGCGGATCTGGACTGACCCGCACTCGAAGCAACCTCTTCAGCGCTCGGCACCCGCCTGCACCAATAGCATTTCGAGATCCCGGTATCGTTTGGCGCGGGCAATATCGAGGGCCGTCGTGCCATCTTCAGCGCGGTAGGTGGCATCGGCGCCTGCCGCGATCAGCACTTCCGCCGTCAACAGATCACCGTTGTCTACCACGTGCATCAGCAGCGATTTACCATCCGGTGCAATGTTCACATTCCCGCCCGCACCCAGCAGCGTTTTCACCACCGACAGGTTGCCCGCCTCCGCCGCGGCACCAACCGGCGTTTGGCCGCTGCCACCGCTGGCGTTTACGTCGGCACCCGCTGACAGCAGCAGCTTCACTAGCCGCTGTGAACCGTCCGCCGCAGCGGCGATCAGCGGGGTGACCCCATTGCCATCCTGCAGGTTCGGATTGGCCCCTTGTTTGAGCAGAAACCAGGCTACACGGTCATGACCATTGGCAGCGGCAGCGGTCAGCGGTGTCCCTTGCGCTGTTACCACGTTGAGTGAGGCTCCGCTGCTGGCAAGGGATTGCACCTGATCCACATCACCACCGATGGCGGCCTGAACCAGGGGCGATGCGGACGCCTGAGTGACGTCAAGATTGGACGGCGGTGGCGTGCCGGCACAACCGGCCAGAGCCAGCGAGAACACCAGGGCAGCGAGAAAGGCGGCACGCATGGCCATGAATCACATCCTTGTTGATTGTCGGGCCACCATTTTGCCCAACAGGCCAACCCGATTTAAAGCGAGTAAGTCACAGTTGATGGGTTACAGCAGCTGAATCTGCTTTTCACGGGCACCTGAAAGCGAATATCAGGCCCTACTGCTGGTCCATCCAGGCCAACACACTACGTGCCATGTCGCGCAATACACGTTCGCCCTGTTTTCGTCCGCTGCAGGCTCCAGCAGTCTGAAGCGCCTCCCAGCGCCAGTGCTGGAGCACGGCCCGGCACCAGAGCCCCTCGCTGTCCGCCTGCGCCAGATTGCCGGCAATTCCCGCCTGCAATGACAGCCTGAGCAACGGCAATCGGGACAATTCAAACTGCCGGGATCCTTCACTGAAAGCCACCAGCTCCGACCGGTCCGCAACGGATAATAGAGGCGGCGCTACATGCCAGCTATCGGTGAGCGCCCAGACCAACGCCACGTCCAGATCCGCAAATTCGTTAACCAAAAGCCAGGGCCAGTGTTCGGCAAAACGGACGGCCAGCCGCTCGATGACCTGCTGGCCGTCCGTTGAAAGGGGAGCTCCCATCTGCACTGTAAACTCGCCACTGCTTGCCGCCCGATGTAATCCCAGACGCAATGGCTTCAGCCCGCACCCCTGCCAGAACCGCAGCAAGGCCGGCGTGGCGCCGAAGCTGGTACCAAACAGATCAAGCCCCTCGGCACCGATTGCCTGGCGGGCAGCCTCAACCAACTGCCGACCGACCCCCTGACTGCGCAGATCGGCATGGACGGCTATTCGCACGACCCGTGCCATTCGCGCCATAGCCGCCTCGGCCAGCGCGCCATGCGACGCCAGCGATTGCGCCAGAAGATGTCCACGGGGGCGTCGCTCACCGCGCATCACGCTATTCGCCATGGCCGCATCCAGTCCGCCCTCGCGTGTCAGCCAAAGCACGCCCACGATTGCGCCCTCACCTGCACGCGCGATCCAGCTTTGAGCTTGCACGTCATCCAGCCATTGCCGGAGATCACCCGGCGTGGTGCGGTAATGCGCGTCAGTCAGCAAACCGAATGCTTGCCTGAGCTCGACCAAGTCCGCCTGAGCCGGCTGCCAACGTTCAATCGTCACTTGAGAAGCAAGGCTGCTTTCCGCCAGCGAGGCGCTATCGGCATCCAGCAGGAACAGACGGGAGACCAGGTGTTCCAACGGGTCGCCGCTCCGCCAGCGAATAGGCTGGATTAAGCGACAGCTTTGCCATTGTGGCGTTAATCGGTCGAGCACTTCCCGGAAACGCACATCAAAGCCACGCCCGGTGCCTTCGTAGCCGTGAACCGTTGTGGCAAAGACAACGCGAGGCCAACTCGTCAGGATCGACTCCAATAGTGGTGCCGGGAGCCCGGCAGCCTCGTCTACCAGAATCAGTTCCGCTGCAGGTCTTTCCCGCAACAAGACGTCTGCAGGCATGAAAACCAGCTCGCGGCCATTGGCGGCCAACGAAAACGGCGTACGAGAAGAAGCCTCCGGCCACGCCGCCTGTGCGGCAGAAAACAGATGATCAACCGCTTCAGCTCGGGGCGCGGTGACAATCACGCGTTCCCGCTTGTCACGCAGCAGGTGCACCGCAGCCCGCCCCAGCGCAGTCGACTTCCCGCGCCCCCGGTCCGCCCGGATAACCAGTGGCCGGCGCCTGCGGCCTTCGCCGGTACGGATTATCCGGGCGATGGCCTGTTGCTGGCAGGGTGTATCCCCCGGACAGAAGCCCACACTCGCATCAGGTGGAGACAGATCGGAAGGTGTCATGCCCTCGCGGTTCAGGCGCAATACTGAAGGATCGCCTGCTATAACAGACGCAAGATGAGCGGCGAAAGGATGATGCGCGGTGTCCGCAAGGCCGGTGCGGGGATAATCAGGATCAGCGAAAGTCGGCCATTGGTCGAGCGGCGGCATCAGCCAGATCAGCAACCCACCCGCTCGAAGTGTACCGGCGATAGCAGCGAACGCATCCGGTGGCGTTCCCTGCCAGCCATCCCAGACCACCAGTTCCAGCTCACGGCCGAGCCAGCGACTGGCTTGCTGTGCCGGAATCAAAGTGACCGATTCCAGCCCCGGCTGCTTGTCCCCCACCCACAATGTCTGACCGGACGCGCTCTGACCGACCGTCGCCGCATAGTCACGGGCATAGCTCCGGGCATCAGCGGCATTCCCTTCCAACAGCACCAGCCGGCGCTCACCCTGGTCTGCCAGCATCTCCTGCCACAACCTCAATGCCGCTGCAGTGGGCCAGCCAGCCGAGGTCCGGTCGTTCAGCTCAGTCACGCCCGATGCACTCAGTTCAGGTCAATCGAGTGGCGTTTCAGATCTGGCAGCGCGCAATGCTCAAGTGCGGCCTGATGAGTGGCACGCAAGCGGACCCGGGGAGCGCATTCGGCCTCCAGGGCCTCCTGCCAGCGGGGGGCACACAGGCACCACTGATCGCCGGCTTTAAGGCCGGGAAAGCCAAACTCGGGCCGCGGCGTCGACAAGTCATTGCCGGTAGTTTTGGAAAAACTGAGAAATTTGTCGGTCAAGACCACGCACACCGCGTGAACACCGAAATCGTCAGGCCCGACATTGCAGCAGCCGTCCCGATAGAAGCCGGTTTCCGGATCTTTACTGCAGCTTTCCAGCACTTCACCGAGCACATTGACGGATTCAAACAGGTCTATGGCCATGGGAATTCTCCCGAGCGGGTCAACCGCACTATGAAAAATGATCGGCCATTATGGATGAGGGGCGGGTGTCATGCCAGAATAGCGCCCATGCCAACAGCCCTGCCGTCCCATCTTACTGACGAACAACACGCCATCATCACCGCCGGTTACGAACACGCGCTGATTACCGCCGTCGCCGGCAGTGGTAAAACCACCACGCTTGCCTGGCGCATTCGCTATCTGCTGGAACAGGGCCATGATCCCACCCGCATCCTGGTGCTGATGTTCAACCGCAGTGCCCGCAATGACTTTCAGGGCAAACTGCGCGACGTCACCCGTGACACCGGTCTGGGACTACCAGAGGTTCGCACCTATCACGCCATGGGGTTCCGGCTCTACAAACGCTTTGTGCGCGAGGGCTACCTGCCGGATTTCGCCGACAACATCCTGTCGGATCAGGAAATCAACTTTCAGGTCTGGCAACTGACCCGGCAGCTGGCGCCTGAGTCGCTGCAGGACGAGATCAAGCGCGGCAAGAAGGACTACATTGAAACTGCCAGCCACTTTATCGATCTGGTCAAAACCACCCTGTCACCGGTGGAAATCGTGTTTGAGCAGCTCGGCTATGGTGAAAAACACCGCTACCTGATCGATCTGTTTCACGGCTTTGAGCAATGGCGCAAACGCAACAGCCGCATCAGTTATGCCGACATGCTGTACGAACCGGTTATGGCGATTCACCAGAACCCGCCGTTACAGCGGTTAGTGGCCAACAAGATGGATCTGGTGATGGTGGACGAATATCAGGACACCAACGAAATCCAGCATCTGTTGTTGCGCTATATCGCCGGCGAACGGGCCCGGGTAACCGTCGTGGGCGATCCGGATCAGACCATTTACGAGTTCCGTGGCGCCCAGCCGGATTTCATTCTGAGTCGCTTCGGCGAGGAGTTTGAAAGCCCGCTTGAGCAGACCCTCAGCTTCACCTTCCGCTACGGTCATCAGGTAGCACTGCTGGCCAACCACCTGATCAGCCACAATACCGGTCGCAAGGATGTACTCTGTCACGCGCACCCTTCAACGCCGGCTACCCATGTCGAGCTCCACGAAACCACGCAGGACAGCGACGTGGTGTTGAGACTGGTGGAACAACAACGGGATGGCGGCCACCCGCTTGAAGCCGTGGCTATCCTTTTCCGGGTCTGGAGTCAGAGCGTACCGATCGAGCTGAAGCTGTTGGCCCGCCAGATTCCCTACCGCATCGACAGCAGCAAGGGTGCGCTGTTTACCCGCGAGGTGGAAGCCATCACCCACATGATGCGCGTATGTGCCGGTCATTTGCCCAAGTTGCCACCGGAAGCACGACTCGAGACAGCCCGCAGCCTTCTGCGCTTCCCCCACGTCGGCTTGCGCGAAGCGGAGCTGAACAACCTGGCCCAACTGCTTTCGCGGTTTGAGAATGACTGGGGCCAGCGCCTTCTGGATCTTGAGTTCGACGCCATCGGCCCGATGCCCACCAAAAAGCTCAAGGCACTCGGCAATACCCTGATTGTACTGAACGATTTCAAAGGATCCGCCAGCGACCTGATCGCCCGGTATGCGGATGCGACGGAACTGTTTGAGGGCATTCGCAGCCTTGCCATGACCCACGAGACCGCCGACGAACGAATCGATACCGTGCGCGGGTTTCAGCATTACATCAAAAGCCTTGATGTGGGCGTTCCCGAAGCACTGATTCATCTGGATGTTCTGCGGACTCAGGCCCAGCAAACGGACGCGGGCGGCGTACAGCTTTCGACAATGCACCGGACCAAAGGGCTGGAGTGGCCGATCGTGATCATTCCCGGCTTGCAGGAGAAGTACCTGCCCCACACGGCCCGTCAAACGGACGACATCCGCAGCCTGGTCGAAAGCGAGCGCCGCCTGCTCTATGTCGCCCTGACCCGCACCCGGCAAGCGCTGCACCTGATCACCCGACCGGATTCAAACACGCCTCACCTGGACGGTGACCAGAGCCGCAGCCGTTTCATTCATGAGCTCTGCTTTCCCTTGTCGGCCGATATGGGCGGGCAACTGGACAACCGTCAAGCAGACTCGGCCGGTTCGCAGATCAGGCTCAGCACACCTCTCACCGCCATCAGCCAGCGCTATGCCCAGCGCGAAGGCGTCACCCTCACCTCGGCCTGCAGTGCCACGGACAGCCCACTAGCCGACGCTCCGATATGGCACCAGTCGCGGATTATCCACGCAGTGCTCGGGGCCGGCCTGATTCTGAGTGAAGAAGAGCGCGCCTTCGATGTTCGTTTTGACAGTGGCGAGACCCTCACATTCAGTAAAAAGAGTGCTCACCTGTATTTTCGACCAGCTGACACCCCCTGAAGCCAACGGAAAATTGATTAAATTGCACCCGGAAAGATGTTATTTCTGCAATATTTCCCCCAAAACCTGTCCAATATGAATCTCATCACTTAAATTGTTCGTAAGAGGTTGAATGCTCGATAAAGCGCTCACCCGAAAATAATAAAAAGATTAACGACGATACAAATAACCGAATGAACAGGAGGTTCCAATGACCCTGATGCGTCCTTTTGCAGCAGCCGCACTCATGGCGGCCGTAGCCACACCGGCTATGGCTGAAGAAGTCGATCAACAAAAAATTTATATCAATCCGTTCATGGGCTTTCAGCTCTTTGACGATAAACGGGATCTAAGCGAAACCGCCACCTTCGGCGCCGGACTTGAATACCGCTTCCTGCCCAGCTGGGCATTGGAAGCTGTCTGGTCCCAGGGCCACGCTGATAGAAAGTATGTGCCGGGTGAGAGCGATTTTGACGACTACCGTCTGGATGGCCTGTATTACTTCGGCGAAATCCAGGATACCTGGAACCCGTACCTGGCCACCGGTGCCGGCCATACCGAGTTTGAAGCACTGGGTGGCGGCATCAATGGCGAGACCCGCCTGAACGTTGGTGGCGGTGTGCGCTATAACATTAGCGACAACCTCTCCCTGCGCGGTGATATCCGTGAATTCTACAGCCTGGACGAAGAGGCCTATGACACGCTGGCAACCGTCGGTATCAGCATCGGCTTCGGTATGGCCGGCGCCAAGTCCGAGCCTCAGGATAGCGACAATGACGGCGTCATGGATGATACCGATCAGTGCCCCAACACCGCACCAGGCGCCCAGGTTGACGCGACCGGCTGCGAGATCGAAGCCGACGCTGACAATGACGGCGTAGTCGACAGCCAGGATCAGTGCCCCAACACGCCTGCTGGCGCTGAAGTGAACAGCACAGGCTGTGAACTCGATAGCGATAACGATGGCGTGGTCAACAGCAAAGATCAGTGCCCGGGTACCGAAGCAGGTGCAAAGGTTGATGAAAAGGGTTGTACCGGTGTCACCGAAGCGATTGAAACCTTCACGCTTGAAGTCCAGTTCCCGCTGAACAGCGCCGTTATCGGCGACCAGTATGACAGCGAACTCCAGCGTGTGGCCGACTTCATGGAAGAGCATCCGGAAACCGTTGTTGAAATTGCAGGCCATTCCGATAGCAGTGGCAAAGCAGAATATAACCAGGCGCTGTCACAGCGTCGTGCAGAAGCCGTTGCCAAGCGCCTGACCAACCGTCTGGGCGTGGAGCAATCACGGGTTTCAGCCACCGGTTATGGCGAATCAGAGCCTGTAGCGGATAACTCAACAGCCGCTGGCCGTGCCGACAACCGTCGGGTTGAAGCGCGGATTCAGATCGAGCGGTAAGTATGACGCTCTGAATCAAAAGCCGCCCGCGTCAGTTTTGGCCCGGGCGGCTTTTTTTTACTCAAAGGGTTCTTGTCAATATGCGCCGTCACGTCTTTCTGTTCGCTGGAATCCTGTTGCTAAGCGCAAGCGCATCAGCCCAGGTCTATAAATGCGAAGGCCCCGAGGGCGTGCGCTATTCCGACAGCCCCTGCGGAGAAAATGCAGAGCGCATTACCATTCCGGACAACCGAATTGGTGGCAGCTTTAATAGCAACCTGCCGCCACAGCCCGAACCCGCAACCGAACAAGCGCAACCCGAAGAACGGGCCGCAAGCTCCAACCCGCCAAGCCCCTGCAAGTTCATCAACTCCACTGACCTGCGGCGTTATATCATCCGTGAACAAGTCGTGAAGGGAATGACCAAGGACAACGTGCTGGACGCTTTTGGCCGGCCACCGGAAACCTATCCGACACCTCAGGAAACCTGGGTGTACTCCACGGATTACTACGGCATGCTCTACGAATTGACCTACGTGTACTTTCGGGATGGCTGCGTTGAGAAGGTGGTCTACCGCAAACCCTGACGTTCCGTTTGGTTGATTTTCAAACAGGCATCAATCAACAGGTTACGCGGTGTCGACTCCCGTTCACAAAAAGTGCCCCATCGCACCTGAAACCCCTGCTCCTGCAGGTACAGTACATAATCCAGCACCAACCAAAGCTCGAGTGGCCGTCGAAAAAGATGCTGCACCAGCTCGTGCTGTCGCACCTGCAGCAGCCGCTGCTCGCCATAAGCCTGCCATTTTGGATAATCAACATTCACAGGCAAATTCAGCGCTTTAGCCTGGGCGGCCCAGCGACAGAAGCCGGAAAAATCCCCCTGATTCAAATGCGTTGGTGAAGTTGGTACCGGCAGGTAGTCATCACTCGAGCGCAGCACTCGTTGCAACCCGTCAAACCCCAGCCGCCAGGCTCGCAGACGTTCTCTCTGCACTGTTTCCCTGGCCGGCGCCGTCACCGTTTCCTGAACCGCCAGACGACTCTCCCGGGTGCTCAAGGCCAGCCGGTCAGACTGTGAGGACACGAAATGTGACAGCGGGGTATGGCGAGTATCCCGGGTCAGGTGATAACAACAAGGGGAGAAGCTGATACGCGGCAGCCGCTGCTGCACGCTCCGCGTCAACAGGCGCTTGTGAAGGTCGCCACAGGCATGCAGCGCTACCGCGTGAGTGTCGGCCGGCATCTGAAGCGAAGGCGCGAGCACGTCCTGCTCGTGTATCGTCACCGCATCACCATAGCGCCGGGCAAGGGCGTTGCCCTGCTGAACCAGCGACGATGCCCACTCCATTCCGCACACACCTGACGGTGCAGTAGGCGCCAGGGTGCGCGCCAGGTGCCCTTTGCCACAGCACCAGTCCAGAACCCTGTGAGACAGCGGCTGTATCGCCCCGGCAAACCGACCCGCCTGCAAACGTTTGCGACCGGGCATATCCACTGCACGGGTTTCCGGAAGGCTCAGATCAGCACCCGACAGGTCGGGTAGTCGGATCAGGGACGACCTTTGCACCAGTGCCGGCACATCCTCACTCAGCAGATCCGCCAGTTGGTCTGGATGCTGCTCATAGAAATCACAGGTCGCGCTGTCGAAAGCACCGAGGCGTCGGGCCGTGGCAGAATACGCCAGGCACCACTCAGGTTCCGGCGTTGCAAATGGCACGTATTGCCAGAGCGCGCGATGATCCCGAAGCCAGGTATTCAAGGCCAGCCAGTGCTGATCGGATGGCACATCTGCACCGCAGCCTGCAATCTGTTCAGGCATCCTTGCGATCCGCGTGACCCAGCGACCTCTCGGGCGAGACAACATCACGCACAACCTGCTTCAGCTCTGTGATCTCGGGAAACCGGCCCGCCTCTTTGCGGGACCAGACCCGCTGCCCGTCAGCGTAGACTTCAAAAACGCCACCGGTGCCCGGTTTCAAGGTCAATTCGGTGATTTCGTCTTCAAATGTGCTCAGCAGCTCCTGCGCCATCCAGGCAGAACGGAGCATCCAGCGGCACTGGGTGCAATAGTGAATTTCAATCCGGCTCGACATGAAACAGCTCCGTTATGAGAGATAGGTAACCTCTGACTGAGGCTATTTTCGCGCACTCTATCGCGCCTTGGCCAGACACCCACGACGCCTGCCGCCTTCCTTGCCATCATTGGGCAACCTGTATATTCTCGCCCTGTCGGTTTCCTTCGGGAACCAGGGAGCCTTTGAAAGAGGCTCCTAATAGGGAATTCGCCGCGAGACTGCCTGTTGAGCTATCCGTTCAACGATCCGCGAACCGAAACTGCCCCCGCAACTGTAGGCGATGAGCAAGGCCCCTTCGTAGCCACTGGGAAACACATCCCGGGAAGGCCGGGCCTGCGATGATGCGCCAGTCAGGAGACCTGCCGACACGAGTTTCATAACGCCGGGCGGGGTGTCCCGGGGGAAGGAAGGTTAAGGCCTGTTTCATATTCCGGCGTGCACTCTTCGGCGCCTCTGGTAATCGGCGCTTCCGGACCACTGGACCCCCTTGTCCAATTTTCGTAGATCCGGAGACACGCTCATGCATCCCGTTCGCCAACTGCTGGCCGCGTTATTGATTCTGCCTGCATCCCATGCTGCTTTCGCCGCGACCCACTATCCGCTTACGTTGACCAATTGTGGGGTTGAACTCCGTTTTGAGTCAGCACCCGAACGCAGCGTCACCGTCGGGCAATCCGCCACCGAAATGCTCTACATGCTGGGACTCGCTGATACCGTTGAAGGCACATCAGTCTGGTTTAACCCGGTGTTGCCACAATTCAGTAAGATCAATGCTGGCATCGAGCGGATAGCGGACAACGACCCCAGCTTCGAAGCGGTAGTAAACAAGAAGCCCGATCTGGTGGCCGTTCAGTATGAGTGGCATGTGGGCTCCACCGGCAGCGTAGGCTCGCGTCGGCAGTTTCACGATCTCGGCATCAATACCTACATTATGCCCGCCGATTGCGACACCAAAAATAACGCCACCGGCGGCGATGGCACCCGGCTCGCTGCGTTCTCCACCTCGTCTGTCTACAAGGGCATTAACCAGCTGGCCACCATTTTCGACGTGCAGTCAGCAGGCGCAGCGCTGGTAGCCGATCTCAAAGCGCGCGAAGCCCAAGCTGTAATGCGCGCCGAAAACCTGGATCTGCCTGACGACCTGTCTGCCGTCTTCTGGTTCTCCTCTCCCGATCTCGAGACCGATCCCTATGTCGCCGGCCGCCTGGGTGCACCAGGCTACATGATGGAGAAGCTGGGCATCCGTAACGTTATCGAATCCGATGAGGAGTGGCCCACTGTCGGCTGGGAGACCATCGCCAAGGCTGATCCGGATCTGATTGTCATTGCCTACATGGATCGCCGTCGCTACGCCGCGGATGACGTGCAGAAGAAACGGAATTTTCTGCGTAAGGATCCGGTTGCCAGTCAGATGACAGCAGTGAAAGCCGGCCGTATTGTGGAAATGGATGCCCACGCCATGAGTGCCACAATGCGCACCATCTTCGGTCTTGAGTCACTGGCCGAGGCCTTGTCGGACATGACGTTTACCCCATGAGCCCACTACTGGCAGCCGGAGCCTTCACCCGCCCTACCCTGCGCTGGTTCTGGCTGACGCCGCTTATTCTGGTGATTGCCCTGATTGCCGGCACCGCCATTGGTGAAACGTCGATCCCGATTGACACCATTCTCAAGGTGCTGGCGAACAAGCTCTGGGATGCAGGCTATGCTGTTGATCCGATCGATTCCGGCATTGTCTGGAGTTACCGTCTGAGCCGGGCCATTGTCGCTGCCAGTTGCGGCACCGGCCTTGCGCTCGCCGGCGTTGTGCTGCAGGCGTTGCTGCGGAACCCGCTGGCCGACCCCTTCCTGATGGGCATCTCCGCCGGCGCCTCAACCGGTGCCGTCTCCGTAACCGTTGCCGGCCTGGGCGCAGGCGCGGTCACGCTGTCCGCAGGTGCTTTCGCCGGCGCTTGCCTGGCCTTTGGGCTGGTGGTGCTGCTTGCCCGCGCGGCCGGTAGCGGCACGGGTGGTGGCGGGCGGGGTATTCAGACCGCAGGGGCGATCATCCTCGCCGGCATTGCCGGATCCCAGCTGTTCAATGCGCTTACGGCGTTCATTATTACCAAGTCCGCTAATGCAGAGGAAGCCCGTGGCATCATGTTCTGGCTGCTGGGCAGCCTCTCTGGTGTGCGCTGGGAAGACGTCATGCTTGCGGTACCCGCTGCTGTCGGCGGGCTACTGGTCTGCCTCTGGCACATGCGGGCATTGGATGCTTTCACCTTCGGTGTCGACAGCGCCTCTTCCATGGGAGTCGCTGTACGGCCAGTGCGGGGCATTCTGATCGGGGTCATGGCCCTGGTAACCGCAGTGATGGTATCAATGGTCGGTGCTATCGGCTTTGTGGGCCTGGTCATTCCCCATGCCATGCGCTTTATCGTGGGCAGCCAGCACGCCCGCCTGATTCCCGCCTCGGCACTGGCCGGCGCGGTCTTCCTGATTGGTTCGGATGTGCTGTCCCGCGTTCTGGTGCCCGGGCAGGTACTGCCTATCGGTGTCATCACCTCGCTGATCGGCGCGCCGGCGTTTGCACTGATACTGATCCGTGGTACGGGGGCTCGATGAGACTGACAGCCGAACATCTGGACTGGACCGTACAGAGCAAAAAGCTGCTTGATAACGTCAGTCTTACGGTCGAGCCCGGCCAGAACTATGGTCTGGTGGGGCCGAATGGCTCAGGGAAAACCACCCTGCTGAAACTCCTGGCCGGTCTGCGAAAGCCAAGAACCGGACAAGTGCTGCTGGATGGCCAACCAATATCACGCATGCGTCAGCGGGATATTGCACAAACACTTGCGCTGGTAGAACAGCAGGCCGAAACGACCGACCGGCTCAATGTACGGCAAGCCGTGGGGCTGGGCCGAACGCCTTTTCTGTCTCCCCTTCGCCCCTGGTCAGAACAGGACGATATCATCGTGGCCCGGGCGCTGAATGATGTCGATATGGCGCACATGGCCGACCGGCTCTGGCACACGCTGTCCGGCGGCGAGCGTCAGCGTGTTCACATTGCCCGCGCACTGGCTCAGCAGCCCAACATCCTGTTGCTTGATGAGCCGACCAACCACCTCGATATCCATCACCAGCTCTCCATTCTCCAACTGGTGCGACAGTTACCTGTCACTGTGGTGATCGCCCTGCATGATCTCAATCAGGCCATGGCGTGTGATCGTATCGGCGTTATGGATCACGGGCATCTTGTGGCCGATGGCCCGCCCGCCGAGGTGCTGACCACCGAACGATTGCAGACCACCTTTGGCGTGCAGGCAGACCTCATTGAGGATCCGCTGGATGGCAGCCACATCATGCGCTTTCGCAACGCGATCTGAGCGCAACCACAGGTCTCACCGGTTGCAGGCAATACCGCTTGTGACAAACGCGATGACGGAGAGCCCCACTACGGATCGGGCTTGGGGTAGGGGCACATCAAGATGTTAGACTACCCGGCCAGTTGATCCACACTTTGTATCGGTTTAAGCCGCCGCACCTGTGAGCCAAAGTATGAGCAAGAAAAAGCGCGAAATTCCGGTCTTTGATCATCCGATCATCGAAACCCATTGCCACCTTGATTACCTCAAGGATCGGCCATTGGAAGAAACACTGGCCGAAGCGCAGCGGGTCAATATTGAGCGCATTATCACGATTGCTGTGGCGCCGGAAAATCTGGCCACTGTTCGTGAACTGGCGCAGGCCGCGCCCTTTCTATATGGCACACAGGGCATCCATCCCCATGATGCCGAGAGCTACTCCGATGCGGTTGAGGCAGAAATCCGTCAGCACGTCCCCCATGACAAGATGGTGGCAGTAGGCGAAATCGGCCTCGACTACTTTTATGACAACGCAGATCGCGGCATTCAGCGGGATGTCTTCCGCCGCCAGCTGCAGATCGCCTGTGATACCGACCGGCCCGTAGTCATCCACAGCCGGGAGGCAGACGACGACACTATCGAGATCCTGCAGGAATTCGAAAACACGCTGACCCGGCGAGGCGTTATTCACAGCTTCACATCCGGTCCTGGCCTGGCGCGCTATGCGATCGATCAGGGCTGGTGTCTGGGCTTCAACGGTATTTCGACATTCAACAAAGCCGAGAACGTGCGGGACATTATCCGCATGACACCGATCGAGCAGTTGCTGCTGGAAACCGATTCCCCGTTCCTCACTCCAGTCCCCTATCGAGGGCGCGAGAATGCACCCTTCTATATCCCTTTCGTCGCCGAGAAAGTAGCCGAAGTGAAAGATATACCGCTGCAATCAGTGCTTGAACATACCTATCACAATAGCCTGCGTACATTTTTCAGGGCATGACCCGAAGGCAGGTCGAAAGAAATATGCCGGCCCGCCGCTGTCATTGACTAAGCTGTAATTAAGCCGCCAACGTATAAAAGGCGTGGTCTCGGTTCTGCCCGTTGCCGGCATATTTCAGGCTTATCAGCTCTGCTGTCAGGTGCTTATGATCAAGCGTATTCCGCTATCTGCTCTGCAGGTCGGTATGTACATCGCCGACCTGAACAATGACTGGATTCCGCATAACACCCAGCGGCGTCGCGGTATCGTGCGCAGCGAAGACACACTCGCCAAAATTCACAAACTGGGTGTCACCCACCTCTACATCGACACGGAGAAAGGCAAGGACTCCAGCGAAGGCGAGCCGGTTGAAGAGGTTGATTGTAGCAACGAGACCCTGCTACAAAAAGCCGGCGAGCTCCCTCCGGCCGGTACCCCCCGAACCGACCGCGATGATGAAATTCCCGTCGCGATCCGTATTCACCAGGAAGCGCAGGATCTGGTCGGCACATTGCTGCAGGACGTCAAACTGGGCAAGGCCATTGACCTGACGCCGATCCACGAACTCGCCGACAACCTGCAAGGTTCTGTGTTCCGTAACCAGAATGCCATGGCTTGCCTGGGACGGATTCGTGACAAGGATAATTACCTGCTCCAGCACTCGGTTAACCTGAGCGTGCTGATGTCGATCTTCGGCAAATCCATGGGCCATAGCGACGATGTGCTGCACCAGACGGTTGTCGGCGCGCTGCTGCATGACATTGGCAAGGTGCTGACGCCAGACGACATCCTGCATAAACCGGGACGCCTGACCCCGGAGGAGTTTGAGGTAATGAAACTCCATGCCCTGCACTCACACCAGATTCTGGCCTCAACCGAAGGCATCGGCGAACTCACGATCATCACCGCAGCCCAGCATCATGAACGCATGGACGGCAGTGGTTACCCGGTCGGGCTCAAAGGCGATGCCATTTCAATCTATGGGCGCATGGTGGCGATTGCGGACGTCTACGATGCGATCACTTCAAATCGCGTCTATCACAAGGGTATGACGCCGACTCAAGGCCTCAAGAAACTGCTTGAGTGGAGCGGCGATCACCTTGACCCCAAGCTGGTGCGGCTGTTTATCCGCTGCATCGGCATCTATCCGGTGGGATCTTTGGTACTGCTGGAGAGTGGCCGGCTTGGAGTGGTGGTCGCCGGTAATGAGGAAGACCAGCGACTGCCGGTGCTGCGGGTGATCTACCACACCCGTTTCCGTATGCCGATACCGGTGGAAACGCTGGATCTGGCAAAGCCCGGTGTTCAGGATCGCATCAAGCATGCCGTTGATCCGGAAACCTATAAACTCAATATTGCGCCCTTCCTGTCCTGACAAACGGCATGATGCAGACAATCAGTCGGACCGGCACCGCTGCCAGATCTCGCGAACCTTGTCTGACAGGGTCATGGGATCAAACGGCTTGGCGATCACATCCGCAACCCCCATCCTCAGATAACTCTCAATCTCGGCGGGCTGCACTTTCGCAGTCACGAATACAATCGGGATGTCATCCAGTTCGGAAATTTCGCGCAATGCCCGCATGGTTTGAGGGCCATCCATACCCGGCATCATCACGTCGAGCAGAATGATATCCGGTCCGAAGCCCACCACTTCTTCAAGTGCAGCTTCACCCGACGAACAGACCTTGACCGTGAAACCGCCCACGGCTTCCAGCGCCAATTGGGCTACGGCCTGAATACTCGGTTCATCTTCAACGTACAGGACTCTTTGCAATGCACTCATAATGCTCCCGATTTCTGATGTCTATACGTCCGTTATAGCGCCGCTGATTGCATCAGCGATCCGATGCCGGTGTCGCGTTTGCGAGCGGAAATTCCACATAGAATACCGAGCCGCGTCCCATTTCGGATTCAAATCCGATGGTTCCGGCCATCCGCTCGACCAGCTCCTTGCAGATGGCTAGCCCCAGGCCGGTACCGCCTTTCTGGCGTGTATCAGAGGCGTCCGCCTGAGAGAATTTGCTGAAAATACGGTCATGGAACTCGACCGGTATGCCGGACCCCGTGTCGACGACATCCATCCTCACTGTGTCCTCATGCTGTGAGACTGATACCGATACCGATACAGTGCCCCCCGCCGTTGAGAACTTGATGGCGTTGGACAGCAGGTTAGCCAGTACCTGCTGGAACCGTTGGGCGTCAACCGCAACCCGTGCGCTGTCGGCCTCACCCGCCATCACAACCTGCACACCATACTGATCGGCGTAGCTGCTGTTCTGGGCCAGACCTTCCCGAATCAGCGCCATAATGTCATAACTGCGCAGTTCAAAACGCATTTTACCGGCGATCAGTTTTTCCATATCCAGCAGGTCATCAATCAGGTGTGACAGGCGCGCGCTGTTTTTGTGGGCAATCGCCACCATTTCACGCGCTTTGTCGGGCAGAACACCGGCAACACCTTTGTCGACCAGCCCCAGTGCGCCGGCAATTGCTGTCAGGGGCGTTCTCAACTCGTGGCTGACGGTTGCCACAAACTCCTGCTGCATACGTGCCAGTCGCTTGGGTTCGGTAATATCCTCAACAATCGACCAGATCATCTTCCGACCACTGAGATCCTCCAGCAACATGCCTTGCAGCAGCACAGGATAGCGAGTGCCATCCTTGCGAATATATTCTTTCTCGTAGGGGCCGTACCGCCCCGTAGCGTTCAGACTATCGAGCTGGCGCTGCTCGTCAGTCTCGTACTCTTTAGGCGTCGTATCCCAGTAACTCAGCCCGAGAAACTCATCGCGGGAGTACCCCGAAGGCAACAACAGGGACTCATTTACATCGATAAAGAGACCGGTTTCATAATCATTGAGTGCAATACCAACGGGCGACAACTCAAATAGCGCCCGGTAGCGGGCTTCATTGTTCCTAAGGGCGATATCAGCTGTTTTCATCTCGGTGATATCGGCACGGGTACCGGCCATCAGCATGGGCTCGCCGGACAATGTCCAGCGCATCACACGCCCGCGTTCATGGGCCCAGACCCAATGCCCCGCCTTGTGTCTGAGACGCACCACCACGTCATAATCGTCCAGCTCACCCGCAAAATGCTGGTGCAGTAACCGGTCACAATGCTGCAGGTCATCGGGATGTACCAGGCTGCGCAAGAACGCCCGGGCGTCTGCGGGCAACTCATCCAATCGATACCCGACAATTTCCAGCATGCGCTCATTCATGACGATTGCATGGGTCAGCATGTTCCATTCCCAGGTGCCGATTCGCGTACCCTCAATAACAGACTGCAATCGCCGCTCAGTGTCCAGACGCTGCTCCTGAATCCGGGCGGCATCAAGTAACTGCTCAAGGGTGCCGGTGATCGGGGCCAAGGCGGCAATCAATGACTCATCATATCCATCCGGGCGGTCCGTGAGCCCGATCACCGCGACCAGCCGGCCCTTGTGAATCACAGGAATACCGAGCAGTGTCCTGACGCCAGGCGCCGCGAGATCCGAGTTGCCGTCACCTGACACAAATGCCTGCGCTTTGTGTTGATCCGAACTGGCGAAAAAGACACCCCTCAGCGCCGTACTGATTTCGTTCTCCTGCGCAGGGTCCAGTGCTGGCAGATCCGCATGACAGGCACACAGTGTTTGCAGCTGAAGGTCGTTGGGATGAGTGGTCGAATGGACCTCAGCAATCACCCCGGCCTTGCTGCCGGTAAGCGCCAGGATATCCATAAGCAATCCCCTGAACGCCTCCCCTCCTCCAGGCTCACGAATAAACAAGGCTTGAGAGCGCGTGATGGCCGCCAGCATCTGCTCCTGCCACGCCAGAAGATCATCACCGCGCCAGCGCTCCAGTACATCGTTCACCCAGTCAGACAGCAGGTCGATAAATTCCCGCTCAGCGTCGGTAAACCCCGCTGGGACACGCGGATCAGGCGACGAAAAGTTCAACGTGCCGTATGGCTCGCCGGCAACGGTCAGCGCGGTTCCAATGTAGCTTTCCAAGGCGAAAGCCCGGTAGCAGGGGTGGGCGCTAAAACGTGATTGACCCATATCATCAATTGTCAGCAATTGCCCGTGGGCCAGGGCTACACTGCAGTAGGTATCGCCAAGTTCAAAATGCTGGCCATCTTCAAGGGTATTGTCCGGCGAAACCTGCAGCAAAACCTGGTAATCGTTTCCACGAATGCGGCTGATAATCCCGAACGGCATGCCCAGAAAACCGCAACCAAGCCTCAGCCCACGTCGCAACAGTGCCTGGGGTGACTCATTGGCTTCTGTACTCAGGCGGGTCAGCGATTGAAGAGACGCATACGCGCGCTTTTGCTGTCGGTTTCTGATCTGATCTTCGATACAGTCCGCGACATCCCGCAATGCCAATCGCTGAGCCGGAGTCATCTGGTGGGGCTTATCGTCTATGACGCAGAGCGTGCCAATACGATACCCGTCATCACCATGCAGGGGCGCGCCGGCATAGAACCGAATGTTGGGGTCGCCTGTCACCAGCGGATTATCGAGAAATCGCGCGTCCTGTGTGGCGTCTGGCACCTCCAGAATGTCATCGCTGAGAATGGCGTGACCGCAGAACGAAATTTCCCGGGGCGTCTGCTCTGCATCCAGCCCCTGGCGAGACTTGAACCACTGCCGTTCACGGTCCACCAGTGAAATCAGACAAATGCTCGTGCCCACGATGCTCTGGGCGAGACGCGTCAGACGATCAAACGCCTCATCCGGTTCCGTATCCAGCAAACCGGTGGCGTATAACGACCGCAGGCGCTCGATTTCGTTTTCAGGTGATGGGGGGGCTTGCATTTGAGGCCTCTTAAGGCAGATCCAACACCGGTGGCGGTGTCAACTGCTCCGCCAACAGGGTATCAACTACGCATGCAGGCCATATGCGCTCGACTGTCGCACCGCTTATGGCCCATTTCAGGCACGCCCCGCCGGCTTTTCGTGTCATTATCCTGTGCATCAGTTTGTCTGCAGCTTTCGGTACATCTCCCCAGCATGGCAGGAGTCCTCCAACCAGCATAGACAAGATCAACGGATCTGTTTGTAAAGTGCGGTAACCGAAAACTGGATAAAGCATGCCGGCGCATACGCGCCGGGTTGCTTGCAACCGAGGAGACACGGCCCGCCGGACGGCAGACCGGACGAGGGATCAGCTGTCGTCCAGATGCTTGCCCAGCATGGCGTGGTACAGCTCGCGGTCACCAATGGCACCGGTAATTTCGCCGTTTTCTTCCACCAGCAGACTGTGGCCGGTGAAGTAGCGAATTTCCACCGCTTCCCGCAGGGGCGCATCGGGGGCTATCCGGGTCGGCTGTTTGGCCAGGCTTTCGATGGTCTGACCTTCTTCCCAGGTCTGGGTCTGAAACGTCTGACCGCCGCTGGTAACAACGGCTTTGTCCGCCTGCTCAGGCGTATGCAGCCAGGTGTCATAACGCTTGTTCAGGCAACGATTGCCATCAGCATCCACCGGCACATCGCCGATCGGCAACATCAGGGAACGGGCAGCCAGAACATTCAGCGGATTGGTGCTGGCCACAAAGCTTTTGACGTAGTCATTCTCGGGTTTGAGCACAATGGATTCAGGCTTGCCGTGCTGCACGATCTGGCCATCTTTCATGATTGCGATGTGGGAGCCCAGCTTGAGCGCTTCATCAAGATCATGACTGACGAATACGATCGTCTTCTGCAGCTCTTCCTGCAGGCTCAGCAACTCATCCTGCAGTTGGTGGCGGATCAGCGGATCCAGCGCCGAGAACGGCTCGTCCATCAGCAGAATTTCCGAATCTGTCGCCAGCGCACGCGCCAGTCCGACCCGCTGGCGCATGCCGCCTGACAGCTCGTCCGGTCGGCACCTGGCCCAATCCTGCAGGCCAACCAGAGCGAGCTGACGGGCTACTTTTTCACGACGCTCGGTTTTGCCAAGCCCCTGTAACTCCAGACCGAAACCCACGTTCTCTTCGACCGTCAGCCAGGGCATCAGGCCGAAACTCTGGAATACCATCGACACCCGGCGGGTGCGGATATCGCGCTGGACCTTCTCGCTGGCCTGGGTGAAGTCAACCGACTCGCCATCGTGCTGGATACGAATCGAGCCGCTGGTGACATTGTTGAGGCCGTTGATGCAGCGCAGCAGGCTCGACTTACCGGAGCCGGACAAGCCCATCAGCACGCAGATCTCGCCCTTTTTGATCGACAGGTTGGCACCCTGCACGCCCACCACAAGCCCGGTCTGCTCGCGAATGGCTTCCCGGTCCAGACCTTGCTCTATCATCGGCAGCGCCCGTTGCGGCTGTTTGCCAAACACAACGTTGACGTTCTCAAGTTCAATCATACTGAGGCTCCCTGTGCGTTGCGCTGACGGAAGAACCGGTCCATCCAGATCGCCAGCAGGACGATCGCCAGCCCGGCCTCAAAACCTTTGCCGATATCGACAGTGTTCAGTGCCCGTACAACCGGCACACCGAGCCCGTCCGCACCCACCAGCGCGGCAATGACCACCATCGACAGGGACAGCATGATGCACTGAGTAATCCCCGCGCCGATGGAGCTCATGGCCGCAGGAAGCTCAATGCGGAACAACAACTGCCGGTTGGTACAGCCAAAAGCCTTGCCCGCTTCAACCAGTTCTGTCGGTACCTGGGAAATACCCAGATAGGTGAGCCGTACCGGCGCCGCAATCGCAAAAATCACGGTGGAAATAACCCCCGGCACCACACCCAGCCCAAACAGGGTCAGGGTCGGGATGAGATAGACAAACGGCGGAATGGTCTGCATCAGATCCAGCACCGGTTGCAGCCCCTTGTACAGCCATTGGTGATGCGCCGCATAAATCCCCAGCGGAATCCCGATGACAACACACAGGAGTGTGGCGTATAGCACCAGCGATAGGGTCGCCATGGTGTCTTCCCAATAGCCCAGATTCCAGATCAGCAGAAAACTGATCAGGGTGAATACAGCCAGCCCCCAGCTGCGGTGACGAAAATAGGCCGCAACGGCAAATAGTGCCACCATGACGCCGGGCGGTACCCAGAGCAACAGGTCGGTCAGGCCGTAGATCAGGCTACTCAGACTCTCTGATATGGCATCGAAAAAACCCGCGCCATTGTCGACCAGAAAATCAACGATCCCTTCGATGAACTCACCAAAGGGTAATTTATGTTCGGTTATCCAGTTCATGGCCTTCAATCTTTTGGGATGCCGGCCCTGTCACAGGACCGGCATCGGAGAATGGATAGTCAGATACCGGATTAGTTCAGCGATGCCTTGACGGCTGGCAGTGCAGGCTTGCCATCCAGTGTGGTCACGCCTCCGAGCCACTGATCAAGAACGCCCGGATTCTTGGCGAGCCAGCTATGTGCTGCATCACGGGGTTCTTCACCGTCGTTGAGGATGCCGCCCATCACTTCGTTCTCCATTGCCAGCGAGAACTCCATGTTTTTCAGCAACGTACCAACATTCTCACATTCGTTGAGATAGTCTTTGCGCACATTGGTGTGCACAGTCGCGCCGCCGTAGTTGGGGCCGAAAAAATCATCACCGCCGTCCAGGTACGCCAGCTCATGATTGGCGTTCATCGGATGCGGTTCCCATGCCAGGAAGACAATCCAGTTGTCGCGACGCACTGCACGCCCCACTTGCGACAACATGCCGGCTTCGCTGGATTCCACCATCCGGAAATCGCCCAGACCGAAGGCGTCCTTGTCGATCATGTCCTGAATCAGACGGTTGCCGTCGTTACCCGGCTCAATGCCGTAGATACGGTCATCGAACTTGTCGGCATTTTTTGCGATATCGTCGAAGCTGGTGACACCGGCATCGTAAACATACTGGGGTACCGCGAGCGTGTACTTGGCGCCTTCCAGATTGGTGCGGACATCTTCGACTTCACCGCTTTCCAGATAGGGACGCACGTCGGCTTCCATGGTCGGCATCCAGTTGCCAAGGAATACATCAATATCGCCGTTTTTCAGTGATCGGTAAGTTACCGGAACCGACAGCACTTTGGCCCCCGGCTCGTAGCCCATGCCTTCCAGAACTTCGGACGCCAGTGCTGTCGTTGCAGTGATATCCGTCCAACCTACATCGGCAAAGCGGACGGTCTTGCACTCGGTATTCGCAGCGACACTTGCGCTGCTGATCATCAGGCCGGTCATGGCCACCAGTAGTTTCTTCATTGTGCTCTTCTCCTTTCGATTATTGACGTCGATCTTGCGACGTTCGTTCTCCAGCAAAGTGCTCTTCTAAATCTTTGGAACGGGTCAAAACATTCTTTCAACGCTGGTCAGTGCACCAGCTCGGGTGCTCCCATACTTTGGCTTTCGATGGCGCCAGTGGCGTTTTGCCGCGGATATGATCAGCACACTTCTCGGCCAGCATAATGGTGGGCGCATTCAGGTTGCCGCTGACCACGCTGGGCATGATGGACGCATCCACCACTCGCAAATTCTGTACCCCGTAGACCCGTGCCTGCTCATCAACCACCGCCATCGGATCATCCGGACGCCCCATTTTGCAGGTACACGACGGGTGGTAGGCGCTATCGGCGTATTCGCGAACGAAAGCATCAATGTCCTCGTCCGAAGTCTTGCTGGCACCGGGGCGCAGCTCTTCGCCCCGAAACGGCGCAAACGCCGGCTGCTCGAAAATCTCCCGGGTCAGCCTGACGCTGTCGCGCATTTCCTTGCGATCCTGTTCGGTGCTGAGCAGATTGGGTTCGATGATCGGATGGTCGCCGGGGTTGGCGGATTTCAGCTTGAGATAACCGCGACTGGTCGGTCGCATCGGCCCGACGTGTACCTGAAATCCATGGCATTCGGCATCCTTTCTGCCGTGGTCAATCACCTGCGATGGCAGGAAGTGGAACTGGATGTCCGGGTGCCGAACACCCGCCGCAGAGCGAATAAATCCGCCCGCCTCCAGATGCGCGGTGCGACACGCGCCCCAGTCGTTATTGAGGAACCACTTCATCCCCGCCAGGGTTTTGCCCGGCTGAGTGGTGTACTTGTAGAGCGTGACCGGCTGGGTTGATTTGTGCTGTACATACAGCTCAAGATGATCCTGCAGGTTCTGGCCAACGCCGGGGCGATCGACTTTCACTTCAATGCCAAGCGCTTCCAGATCGGCTGCGGGGCCAATACCGGACAACATCAGCAATTGCGGCGAATTGATCGCACCACCGCTGATGATTACTTCTTTGCGTGCTGCTACCCGAACGGTCTTGCCATCCTGCACGTACTCGACACCAATGGCGGTTTCGCCGTCGAACAGAATACGATGGGTCATGGCACCGGTTTCGGCGGTCAGGTTCGGTCGATCCAGTACCGGGCGAAGATACGCCTGCGCAGCGCTCCAGCGCTTGCCCTTGCGGATACTCATATCCATCAGGCCGACACCTTCCTGCTGATAGCCGTTCATGTCTTCGGTGAACGGATAGCCGGCCTGTTGCCCGGCCTCAATGAACGCATCGAACAAGGGATTCGGCTCGTCACCGGTATGCACATTGAGCGGGCCTTCACCGCCACGGTAATCGTCAGCCCCTTTCTCGCGGGTTTCCGACTTGCGGAAATACGGCAGTACATCCTGATAGCGCCAGCCTTCGGCGCCCTCTTCATGCCAGCGATCATAGTCATAGGCATGGCCACGGATATACACCATCGCATTCAACGCCGAACCGCCGCCCCAGACCTTACCGCGAGGCCAGTACAATCGGCGGTTGTTCAGGAACTTCTGGGGTTCAGTGTGGTAGTACCAGTTGTACTTGTCGTCCATCAGGTTGAACATCAGCGCAGCCGGCATGTGGATCTTCCAGGTGTTGTCCTTGCGACCGGCTTCCAGCACCAGCACCTGATCCTCGCCGCTTTCGGTCAGCCGGTTGGCCAGTACACAACCAGCCGAACCCGTGCCGACAATCACATAGTCAAATTCATGATCAAAATTCAATGCAGTCTCCTCCGCGCGGGCGGGCAAAACAGAATTCGGTCCAGAGCAAACACTCACCAAAACGCTGGCGATTCAAAACGGCGCTTCCAGCGGCACCATGCCCACGTATACGGATTTGATCTGGGTGTAGTGATCCAGCGCCGCACGGCCGTTTTCCCGACCCAGGCCGGACAACTTGTAGCCGCCAACCGGCATTTCCGAAGGTGAAGCACCAAAGCTGTTGATCCAGCAGATGCCAGCCTGAATTTGATGGATCACTCGATGGGCACGGGTTATATCGCGGCTGAATACCCCGGCCGCAAGCCCATAATCGGTATCGTTGGCGCGACGAATCACCTCGTCTTCATCATCAAATGGCAGCACCGCCATGACCGGCCCAAAGATTTCTTCCCGCACGATCGTCATGTCATCAGCGCAATCAGCAAACACGGTCGGCGCGACAAAATAGCCCTTTTCACAAGAACTGGGTTTCAAGGGCATACCACCTGTCACCAGACGCGCGCCCTCGGCTTTTCCTGACTCGATAAACTGCATCACCTTGTCCCGGTGATCCGCGCTGATAAGTGCACCGAAATTGGTTTTGGGATTCATCGGGTCCCCGGCCACAATGTTCTTTTCTGTGCGTTCGACCAGCGCGTCCAGAAACGCGTCATAAATACCGCGCTGAACGAATACCCGGGTACCGTTGGTGCAGATTTCGCCCTGGGTATAGAAGTTACCCATCATTGCGGCCGAGACGGCCTGCTCAATATCCGTATCGTCGAAGATGATCATGGGCGATTTACCGCCCAGCTCCATGGTCACGGACTTGAGTGTTTGCGAGGAATCCGACATAACGGTTCGCCCTGTGCCCGCTTCGCCGGTAAAAGAGACCTTGGCAATTGCGGGATCGGCCGTCAGCATCTGGCCTGCGCGATAGTCACCCTGGACCACGTTGAAAACACCCGCAGGTACACCGGCTTCGATAAAGATCTCCGCCAACCGGATCGCCCCCAACGGGGTTTCTTCGGAAGGTTTGAAAATCATGCTGTTGCCGCATGCCAGTGCCGGTGCCGACTTCCAGCAAGCAATCTGCAACGGATAGTTCCAGGCGCCAATACCGGCACAAATACCCAACGGCTCGCGGCGGGTGTAGAAAAAGTCCGGGCCTACCTGCTGGCTTTCACCCACCACGCTCGATGCCTGTCCGGCAAAGTACTCCACGGCGTCAGCGCCGGTCACCACATCCACCACGCTGGCTTCCTGCCAGGGTTTGCCGGTATCCAGCACTTCTACTGCCGCCAGTTCGTCATTCTTCTCCCGCAACAACGCAGCGGCACGGTTAAGTATCCGGCCACGCTCCAATCCGGTCAGTGCGGACCATTCAAGGAAACCCTGCTGCGCGCTGGCTACTGCAGCCTGCATCACCGAAGCGTCGGCCTGTTCAACCTGATAGATCACAGCGCCAGTCGCCGGGTTGACCACATCGAAACGTTCACCCGATTGATTGGCGAGGGGTTGGCCGTTCACAAATGACAGGTACAGGGGCAAGGTCATGAATGCTCTCCGTTGTTGGCGCGGATGGCCTGATCAATATAGGTTTTGCACAGATTCACGGCTTCGTCGGTCTCAATCCGACCTTCACTCATGGCGGCGCGCAGCCAGAAACCATCAATCAGCGCGGCCACAGTCTGTGCAGTGGCGCGGGCCTGCTGATCCGGCATCAGTGTGCGTAAATAGAACTTGAGGTTGGACAGCAAGCGGCGCTCGTTGACCCGTTGCAAGCGCATCAGGTCGGCGTTATGCATGGCCTGGGTCCAGAACGCGAGCCAGGTCTTGGCCGACTGCGGATCCGTCTGGACGCCGGAAAAGTTGGCATCAACAATCGCCATCAGACGTTCACGTGGCGTATCCGGACGTTCGGTCATCCGCTGTTGCACATCACTACACAAGGTGGCCAGCAGATGTCGCATGGTGGCTTCCAGCAGCCCCTGCTTGCCGCCGAAGTAATGACTTACAATCCCGACCGACATACCCGACACATGAGCAATCTTGCCGATCGTCGCTCCTTGAAAGCCGTTGTCCTCGATTACCTTCAGCGTGGCGTCAATCAATTGCTGACGCCGGATTGTTTCCACATCCAGCCTGGCCATGTCGTCCTCTCGAATAGGTTCTGAATGGTTATTCAATTGATTGAACGTTCATTCAATGAGTCTAGCGTAATGGTTCGTTCTCTAAATATCAAACGTGACAGGGCGCAGGTCAGGCTAGGCAAAAAAGGCTTTAAATCGACAGAGTTCAGGAAAATCGAGGGAATTCAGGCATAAAGAAGGGATCAGGGCCGGCGCAGCCAGCCCTTAAATTAAATTGACATCAAACTATAAAGCCCCGACGGACGAGCCTGTCACTCAGCCCGCGAGAAAAAATGCCATCAGGACTGGCGAGATAAAGGAAAGAATAAAACCGGACGCCAGCGCGACAGGCACACAGGCCAATCCACCGCTGCGCCGGATAATCGGTAGAGTGAAATCCATGGCGGTAGCACCGCCATAACCAATCGCCATCGCCGGGCGGGCTTTGATAATCACCGGAATCAGCGCCAGCGCGATAATCTCCCTCAGTACATCGTTGAGGAATGCGACACCGCCCCAGGCAGGCCCCAATGCGTCGCCAATCACAATGCCGGACAGGGAGTACCAGCCGAAACCGGAGGCCAGCGCCAAAGTATCCATCAACGGCAGATCGAACCAGGGTGCAATCGCCAATCCCGCCAGTAGTGAGCTGACAATCAGCGAGCAGGCCACACCAAGCCCCTGACGGTTCATCAGCAGCCGGCGCAACGACAACCCGGCATTGCGCAGCTGCAAACCGATCAGAAACAGCAACAGCATCAGCGCAGCACTGGCCAGATCTTCCACCCAGGTCAGCACCGGCAACACCAGATACCCCAGCGCCATACCGACAAACACCGCCCCCAGCGGTTTTGCCGCCCCCAGAAACAGCCGACGGTAGCTCATCGGGCCTTCGGCGCTGTCATCATCTTCCAGGGTCATAGGCTGCCAGCGCTGCCATAGCCAAAGGCCCAGCATGTTGGCAACAAACAATGCCCCGACCAGAATGAACACCTGCCCGGTCATCCGTGACAGTTGATCCGCCAGTCCGTCAAGCTGCCCCAAACTGATCCCCAGCAATCCCAATATCAGATAGACCAGCCCTTCCACACACTGATTGATCCAGCCCAGCAATCGCCGGTTGGTCAGGTGAAAAGCGAAACCGATAAACAGGGGAACAAGAATAAGTAACGCGCCGGCAAGCATGAAGATCCTTGTGATTAGCAAGTAAATTATTAGGCAGGATTCAGAAGGGGGAGCAGTTTACCAGAGCGGTTCGTGTTGTTCAGGATCAAAAATGTAATGCCCTTCACTCGCATCCCGGTCACGACGAATGGTGCGAGCATGGCGTTGAGCGGACACCGTCCAGACCACGTGAAGTGACGGCGCCGGATCGTAACTCTTGGCGAGCAACGAACCGGCCACTCCACGCAAGGCGGATTCGGCCTGGGAGGCACTGCGATAGGGCCCCTGGCACTTGTGCCATTCCGGCTGACCATTGTCCGGCCCGCTCAGCGCTACCAGTGCCCAGGTGTCTTCACCGACCGGTTTAACATGAAGCTCAATACGGCGCCCGTCGCGCTGGAGCACCAGCGCTCGCAAGGGGGACTTGCCGTTAAAGTAATGCAGCTTCATCGCTAACCCTAAAAATCAGACCGGGAACATCACCGGTCCGTTACGATCAATTGCGCGTGTTCCGGTCCTGTATCAGCACCCAGGGCGCAATCACTACGGCCCAGAGTTCGGCATCCGCGTCATACCAAGACTGCGCCCGATCAACTGGTACCTCACCGACAGCGCCTGACGCCATCCACTGCTCAAACTGCGCCTTGTTGTCTGCCGTCAGGGCTTCGCCCACCGAAAGCAGATCCAGCGCTTCGGATACAAATACCACCTGCCCGCGGGCAAAGTAGGTCTGTAGCTCTCGCCAGCGAATCGGCGCCGTTTCCAGATTCAGCCTGGCGCGGGTATCTTCGGACGGTTTGTCGGCGGGCATTGCGTCTCCGGTGAATAAATATCTGCTGATAATCTATCGATGACCGTGGTTACTGCGGGCTGTTCTGCTGCTGAGCCTGCATGAATTCCATGATCTTCTTATGATTGCTCTTCAAAACGGCCTTGTCGTTGTCCGACACCTTGTCGGCAATACCGCCAAACTGAGCCGCCATTTGCTTGCGCGCCTCTTCTGGCACATTCGGGTTTTCCATCATGGCTTCCTGAGTGGCCGCCATAAAGCCCATCATCACCCGCGCCTGCACTTCGAGCAGTTCTTCAACCGAATCGAAGCCGCTGTCTTCAGCTACCCGGCGAACATCCGAATAAGCGTCTACCTTTTTCAGGGCGTCGGACATGCCATCGGCCATCTCTTCGGGATCATAATCCGCAGACTTGGGATCAAGCTTTGGGGGTTGCTCGTCTTCCGGTAGGGAAGCCAAACGCTGGCCCACCTGCTCCATGACAGGTTGAAGCTCGGTCATCGAATCCAGAAACTTGTCGACCCGCTCGTCGGTCAGCGGCGCATCTGCCTGTGCGATACCCGACACCATCACCAGCGCGGCTGTTGCAAGCCAGATTCTCATTGGCTTCATCATCTTGGAACTCTCCTTTTATCTGACTTGTCAGCGGTCCATTTACTCCCGGCCGGAAGCAAATACAAAAAAGCTGAACCCCGGGTTCTCTGCTGAGGAACAGAGATTCAGCGTCGCATGATTCCCGGGACCGGACAAGCAAAACGCCCATCCGGCCGCGTATCTTCCGGTTAAAATCCGGCGATCCGGGTAAAGCCCGGGGCCGGTCTGTGCCATCAAGCGGACTTGATCATTTCCCGCAATACATAATGCAGGATCCCGCCGTTGAGGAAGTAACCGGCCTCGTTGACAGTATCAATCCGCGAGACAAGGTCCACTTTTTCCTCGTTACCATCCCGATAGGTAACGGTCATCTGGATAGTCTGCCCCGGCTTGGTTTCGCCGGCCATACCACTCAGACTGATCGTCTCCTCACCGGTCAGCTTCAGTGATTTACGGTCCGTGCCTTTCGGGAATTGCAGCGGCATCACACCCATACCGATCAGGTTGGAACGGTGAATCCGCTCGTAGGACTCGGCCACTACCGCCTTGACGCCCAGCAGACGCGTGCCCTTGGCTGCCCAGTCACGGCTGGAACCGGTGCCGTATTCCTTGCCGGCAATCACCACCAGCGGCGTGTCGTCCTCGATGTACTTCATGGCGGCATCGTAAATCGCCATTTCCTCACCCGACGGGATATGGCGGGTGTAACCGCCCTCCACTCCGTCCAGCATCTCGTTCTTGATGCGCACGTTGGCAAAGGTGCCCCGCATCATGACTTCGTGATTACCCCGGCGCGAACCATAGGAGTTGAAATCCTTGGGTTCGACACCGTGATCCTGCAGGTAATGCCCTGCCGGGCTGTCTGCCTTGATCGAACCGGCCGGAGAAATATGGTCGGTGGTCACCGAGTCTCCCAGCAATGCCAGGATGCTGGCATTCTTAACATCCTCTATCGGGTCCGGTTCGCGTCCCATGCCTTCAAAGAACGGCGGATGCTGAATATAGGTGGACTTGTCCGACCACTCATAGACCTTGCTTTCCGGCACCTTGATGGCCTGCCAGGTGGCATCGCCATCAAACACAGCCGCATATTCGGTGCGGAACATCTCGGTTTTGACTTTCTCCACCGCTTCGGCGATTTCATCCTGCGATGGCCAGATATCCTTGAGGTAAACCGGGTTGCCGTCCTGATCCTTACCCAGCGGATCCTTGGTCAGGTCGACCCGCACATTACCCGCCAGCGCGTAGGCGACAACGAGCGGCGGCGACGCCAGCCAATTGGTTCTCACCAGCGGATGCACGCGGCCCTCAAAGTTACGGTTACCGGACAATACCGACGCAACAGTCAGATCGCCCTTTTCGATAGCCTTTTCAATCGGCTCTGGCAATGGACCCGAGTTACCGATACAGGTGGTGCAACCGTAGCCGACCAGGTTGAAACCAAGCTTGTCGAGGTCTTCCTGAAAGCCGCCGGCCTTGAAGTACTCGGTGACCACCTTGGAACCTGGCGCCAGCGAGGTTTTCACCCAAGGCTTGGTATCCAGCCCTTTTGCCAGCGCCTTGCGCGCCAGCAAGCCGGCCGCCATCATCACGCTTGGGTTGGAGGTATTGGTGCAGGATGTAATGGCAGCGATCACCACCGCCCCCGGATCAAGCCGGAAACTCTTGCCCTCGAACTCGGTTTGCTGACTGGCCGCGTGTTCGTAACTCTCTTCCACGCCGACCGCAGACTGCCCACCTTCCGACTCGAGCTTGTCGTGTTCTTTTTCCGACGCGCCTTTGTCCGAGGTATTCATGATCAGCTCAAAAGCTGATTTCATATCTTTCAGGGCTACCCGGTCCTGTGGGCGCTTCGGGCCTGCCAGGCTGGCGACCACATCCCCCATATCCAGCGCCAGGGTGTCCGTGTACTGCGGCTCATGGCCAGGCTCACGCCATAGCCCCTGGGCTTTGCTATACGCTTCTACCAAGGCGATCTGGTCATCGTCACGACCGGTCAGACGCATGTAATTCAGGGTCTGGTCATCAACCGGGAAGAAACCACAGGTCGCCCCATATTCCGGTGACATATTGGCGATCGTTGCCCGGTCAGCAACCGGCATATCCTTGAGGCCATCGCCATAAAACTCGACGAACTTGCCGACTACGCCATGTTCGCGCAGCATCTGGGTCACGGTCAGTACCAGATCTGTGGCGGTAATACCCTCACGCAGCTTGCCGGTGATCTTGAACCCCACAACTTCCGGGATCAGCATGGACACCGGCTGCCCCAGCATCGCAGCTTCCGCCTCGATACCGCCTACACCCCAGCCCAGAATCCCGAGGCCGTTAATCATGGTGGTGTGAGAATCTGTGCCCACCAGTGTGTCCGGGAAGGCAAACGTCTTGCCGTCTTCCTCTTTGGTCCACACGGTTTTGCCCAGATACTCCAGGTTCACCTGGTGGCAGATACCCGTGCCCGGCGGTACAACCCGGAAGTTGTCGAACGCCTGCTGCCCCCAGCGAAGGAACTCGTAACGCTCCTGGTTGCGCTCCATTTCAATTGCAACGTTGTCTTTAAACGACGACGCATCGCCAAAGTGATCCACCATCACCGAGTGGTCAATCACCAGATCAACCGCCGACAAGGGTTTGATGCGGGCAGGATCTTCGCCGGCCGCCGCCATGGCGTCACGCATTGCAGCCAGATCGACCACACCGGGCACACCGGTGAAGTCCTGCATCAAAACCCGTGCCGGGCGATACTGGATTTCGGTGTCCGATTTACGGTCTTTCAGCCACTGCTGCATGGCCTGCAGGTGGTCCTCGGTGACGGTAACACCGTCTTCGTTGCGCAACAGGTTTTCGGTCAGCACCTTGAGTGAAAACGGCAACCGGGAGAGATCACCCAATGCTTTTTCCGCATCCGGCAGACTGTAATAGTGGAAAGTTTTGCCCTGCACATCGAGCGTCTTGAGGGTTTTAAAACTGTCTTTCTTCGACATCATCAGCCTCCGTTTACATCATCCGTGGCGCTGACTACCCGGATATCAGAGGGTCTATCAGCCTGAAACAGATGACGCTGTTGATACATGAAGTTTAAAGCTGTCCGAATTCTTGCGCGCACTCGGCTAAAAAACACCAGGCGATGCTTTCAATATACACCTTCACTCATGACTTCGATGTCACAGCATCGCCGAAAAGCGTGTTCAGAGATTCGCCATGTTTGTATTTATAGGAAAACACACAAAGCGGCGAGGGTGAAATCCTTATTATCTATCAGGTCAATAACGGCCTCCCACAAACTAACGCCTCAGGCCGCGGCTCCACCACTTGAAACGTCGACCATCCCGCCCCTTCCGCGGCGACCGGGGATCAAGCCATTTTGACGCAGATTTGAAGTTATTTTGACGTTATCAGCGTTAGCCTCTGCACTCATGACAAGAGGAATCGCTTCACCCGCTGCTGCCCTTCAAGGTTTCGAAGCTTCCATTAACCAGCATAGCCGGGATTTGGATGCCCCTGCTCGATACCAGAGTGACGTTTTATGACCCAGTTGTTCGCACGAACCATAACGATGAGCCGCCCGAAACTTATTATTCTGGTATCCCTGTTTCTAATGGCATTCGGCAATGTCGCATTCTTTTCCAATGTACTGACCGTTTATGCCCCCAGCGTCAAAAACATCGCATTCATCGGCTCTCTGGCGATTGTTTTCTCAGCGGCACTGGTCGTTCTATTGTCGCTTGTAAGCTTCAGGCGCAGCACCAAACCTGTGCTAATCGCACTGCTCATCCTGTCTTCATTTGCCGCCTACTTCATGGACACGTACAACACGGTGATTGACGCCACGATGCTTGGCAACGTCGTTCACACTGATACCGCTGAAGCAACCGACTTGCTGTCCTGGAAACTACTTGCCTATTTTGGTTTGCTTGGCGTGCTGCCCGCCTTGTTCGTGTACAAGGTGAAGCTTGCGCCCACGCCCTTTCGCAGGACTTTACTGACTAATATCAAACTGTTTGTCGCCGCAATGGGAACAGGTGTGGTGGTGATTCTGATTTTCAGCAGTTTCTACGCCTCATTCTTCCGCGAACACAAAATCCTGCGCTACTACGCGAACCCGACCTTCTATATCTATTCAGCCATCAAGTTTGCCGGCAGTCATGTCGAGACTCACCAACTGCCCTTTGTCACTCTCGGTGAGGATGCCCGGATTCCAGCAACTGACAACACCCGTGAACTGGTCATCATGGTCGTTGGAGAAACCGCCCGGGCTGACCGCTTCTCGCTGAACGGCTACGAGCGCAAGACCAATCCTCTGCTCGAAAAAGAGAATGTCATCAGCTTTTCCGACTTCTGGTCCTGCGGCACCTCAACCGAGGTATCCGTGCCCTGCATGTTCTCATCTCTTGACCGAGCGGATTACGACGAGGACACCGCCAATAAAATGTCGAATGCGCTTGATCTGGTCAAAACATCTGGCGCCAACGTGCTGTGGATCGATAACAATTCAAGCTCAAAAGGCGTGGCGGATCGTGTTGAGTATCGCGACTACAAAACGCCCGACAACAACCCGGTCTGCGACGAGGAGTGCCGCGACATGGGCATGCTGGCCAATCTGCAGACCTATATCGACACGCATCCCAAGGGCGATATTTTCATCGTTCTGCACCAGATGGGTAACCATGGCCCCGCTTACTACAAGCGCTACCCGCCAACCTTTGAAAAATACACTCCGGTGTGTAAAACCAACCAGCTTCAGAAGTGCACCGTTGACGAAATCAACAACGCTTACGATAACGCGATCCTCTACACAGACTACTTTCTGGCGCATGTCATCAAGCTTTTGAAGTCCAACACCCCGGCGTTTGAAACGGCCATGTTTTATCTCAGTGATCACGGTGAATCACTCGGTGAATTCGATATGTACCTTCACGGCATGCCTTACGTCATTGCTCCGGACACCCAAAAACACGTGCCTGCGATAATGTGGTTCGGCAGCAGTTACGACAGTCTTGACGTCAACGTACTCCGGGCAAACAGCGACAAGCAGTACTCGCAGGACAATGTTTTTCACACCATTCTGGGTCTGCTTGAAATACGCAGTGAGGAACACAACCCTGACGAGGATATTCTGACTCAGGCACTGCAACCTGAATCCGCTTAATCAACCCACAGTCATTGCAGCAGATGCTGGTCGCAGCGGGCGGCATCTGCGATCATTACCGTTCATTCATTTTTTGCCGGACCGCTGTGAAACACGACTGCCATTATCATCCCAACACGGCCGCCAAGTGGCATTGCGGTGGCTGCCAACTCCATTACTGCACAGCCTGCATGCCGGATGCCGATACCCGCCGCAAACAGGGCTTATGCCCCCATTGCGGCCAGCAGATGCGCTATCTTGGCGCGGCAACCGAAGTTGTGCCGTTCTGGAACCGGATCCCCGAATTCTTCCGTTATCCGTTCCGGGCCGATTCGCTGCTGGTGATCGCTATCTGCACGTTTGTGCCGATGCTTGTCGATCCCAACGTGTTCGGGCTGATCATCTCGGTGATCCTGTTGCTGGCGCTGTTCAAATACACTTACGCCATCGTCACCCATACGGCTGAAGGCCATATGACGCCGCCACCGCTTTCAATGGCGTTTTCAGGCGCCGGTGCCGGCGTTGTGGTGCAGCAGTTGCTGGTTTTCATTCTGATGGGGGGACTGATTTACTCGGCCGGACTTGTGGGCGGTCCGGTGCTGGCAATGCTCGCGGTCGCTTTTCTGGTGCTGGCGCTCCCCGCCAGCATGATGATTCTGGCCATGGAGCAATCGGTTGGCCCGGCGGTCAATCCTCTGCATCTGACATCTCTGATTTCCCGGATTGGCTGGCCTTATTTCGTGCTCTACGGTCATCTGATTCTGATGATGCTGGTCAGCGGTGCTATTCAGGACTTTGCGTTTTCCCAGTTCCCGGCAATCGTTGCCCAGCCGCTATCCGGCTTTGTCAGCAGTTCGTTTCTCCTGATTTTCTTCCACATGATGGGCTACCTTCTGTTCCAGTATCAGGAAGAACTCGGCTTCGCCAGCGACCTGCAGGATCAGGAAGCGCCACCTGAGCCCAACCGGGCGTTGCGGGTGGATGCGGATCTGGACATGAGCCTGAAAGACGGCCAGTACGACAAGGCTTTGACGCTGGTGAAAGCGGCTCTCAAACGTGACCCATCCAATCCCATGCGGTTGGAGCAACTTTACCGACTGCTTTGGGCCATGAATGACGGGACCGAACTCTACCGCAACCATCCTCGTCTGCTGCTGTGGCTTGCGGATCGGCGTGATGCGGTGGAACTGGGGAAGATGCTGCAACTGCTGGAGCAACAGAAACCGGGATTCCGCCTGGATGACCCTGCCCTGACGGTCAGTTGCGCCCGCCTGATGTATCGCGAGGGTGAGCACCGCACCGTGTTGCGGCTACTGCAGGACTTCCACAAACGGTTCCCGGACAACGAGCATATCGCCCCCGCCTATCTGTTGGTGGCACAGTCACTGACGCAGGGCATGGCGCAATGGGAAAAGGCAACGGCATTCCTGAACTTCATCAAGAAGCGCTGCCCGGACCATCCTTTAAGCGAGCAAATGGACGGTTTCCTTCAGCAGGCAGCCAATCACGAGCCGTTGCAGGGGCCTCCGGAAACAACCCGGGCGCAGTTTAGTCTGGACCCGGCCTCAGGGGCCTGAAGGCGCTTCCAGCAGCTGGCGGTAATGACGTGCTTTGGGGGTCATCTGGCGCTTGTCGAACTCTTCAGCGAGTAGCCGACAGGCTTCCAGTATCAGCATCTCGTCGCCGGTGCCGCGCATCCGTTCAAAGACCTTTTCGGCGGTCTTGAGTTCGCCTTTTCGCAAGCTGGCGAAGAACACCCGGTTATGATCCTCTGCGCTCAGCGGATGATGAGGCTGCCCCTTGGTCTGGTATTCCTGCCAGACCTCCAGCAACCGCTCCGGCTGATGCCGGGCAAGAGTGGTTTGCATCAGTTCCCGGGCGCGCAGGCTGTAAGCCTCAGTATCCGGACGCAGCTTGGCGAGCTGGTAAAGATGTTCGAGCAGCACTGTCCGCTCCGGATACCGTTGCCACAAGGCTTCAAACTGCAGGCGCGCCTGCTCGAAGTCCAGTTGCGAAACACGGCTCATCGCCAGTGCGTAGGCCGAACGAAAACGGTCATCCTGCTCGTCTTCCTCCGGTTCGAAAAAGCTCTCTTTCACTTGCAGCCAGCTTTTGCCCAGCAGCAACACCAACCCGGCGCCGGCCACCAACCCGCCGGCATGCGCCATATAGGCAATACCGGTGGCGCCGGCAAACCAGTGATCAAACACTTCCTTACCAATCCAGACCGGTAGCAGCGCGATCGCAGGCGCCTTGAAGTAGTCAAAATACACACCGAGGAAGTAAAAAAAGCGAATACGTTGCATGCCGAATATCGCAACGTACATTCCCATCAGGCCCGCGATTGAACCTGAAGCGCCGACCAGCCCACCCCAGGTGCCCCAGTTAAAGCTGGACCAGAGCAACCCGGAAACCACACCGCAAAACAGGTAAGCCAGCAGAAATTTTCCCGCACCCAGCGCTTTCTCCACAGTAAAGCCCAGCAGAAACAGCACCAGCATATTGCCAATAAGATGCCCCCAGCCGGCGTGCAGAAACTGGTATGCAATCAGGTCTGACAGTGACAGATCCGCCGGCACCACACCCAGGCTGTTTATGCTCACGCGGTCAATGTACGTCTGCTGAATGGGGATCCGTTTCGCCTGCCATATCTCCCGTTGTTCCGGCGCCCAGACAACACCGATATTGTCCTGCACATAATGGAAGAAACCGGCATCCCACAACATCAGCGACGCCAACAACAGCCGATCGTCGTCAGCCATTGCCTGGCGCAAGAGGTTCAGACGCTCAGCAAGATCATCCTGACCTTCCAGCCGGATCTCGCGCTCGAGATAGTTTTCATAAACCGGGGCTTCGAGCTTGTCGAGATCAACCTTCAGGTATTGCTCTACCGCACCGCCCAATAACTCGTCGTCATTACCCTGATAGAACACAAACACCAGGAAGCAGGCGAGTATCAGACCAAGCGTAATCCAGGGGGGACGGCGCCAGTCAATAGAGCGCTCAACGGGGATAATCAGCATGTCACTTCCATTTGGGGATATCTGAACAAGCAGGCTGATGCGCCCATGCACTTACCCAGAAAATCCTTAGTTAAAATACAACGACAGCCGTAACGGGTTGTGCAATTCAGGTGCATCAAAATGCCGCGTGCCTGATTTCATCACATTTGATCCGATACGATCCGCTTTTTTACCACAGCGCTGCCAGATTATCGCGCTGTAATGGCTACTGAGAGACAAGGGGCAACAAAAGAATATCTGCCCTTACAGAAAGATAACTTCAGATCAGGAGCCCAACCATGCCATATTGCTCAAGCGACTCACTCAGTTACAGACCGTCACAAACCTTTAACAGTGAGCGTATTCAATCAGCGACAGGATTTGCCCGCCGAATGGCTGCAGGCGCAACCGGCGCAGTCTTCCTGGCCATCCTCGCCGGTTGCGCAGCTGACGGTGGTACAAACTCTGCATCAGCCCGTCAGCCAGCGGCGGCAACACAGACCGGATCCGTTGCAGCTCAAGACGAGTCCGGGCCACTGGCAAAACCGGCAGCACCAGCAGAAACAGCCGCTATCGACCAATCGCCAATTGCAGCAACGACCAGCGACGACAATAGTGAAACAAAAACAGACGATCGCATCGTCGAAGCACCAAAGGATGAAGACATGACCGTGCTTGTACTTGATAACCCTGAATTGCTGGCCCGTGCGGCACAAATCAACACGATCAGCACACAGCAGGTGAACGCCATGGCCGACAGTCCTCGCAAACCTCATCGCATGAAGTTTCACTTTGCATTCGACAAACATCGCCTGAACGAAGAAGACAAAGCCATCCTGGTAGAGCATGCGGCCTACCTCAAAGCACATCCAGAAGTCCGCGTGCGCATCAATGGCCACACCGACAGTCACGGCGCTGACGAGTACAACGAATTTCTGTCACGGTTACGTGCCAACACCGCAGCCAAGATTCTCAAAGCGGAAGGGATTGACGAGAAACGCATTGAAGTCGTCGGCTGGGGCAACCACAAGCCATTGACCAATCCAGAAGACAGTGCCGCCAATCGGCGCCTGGAGCTGGAATACCTGAGCGAGCAGATGGCCCGCGCGCAATAACCGCCCGAAGATGGTCCGGCACCCCTGCCAATACGCCTGAACGCAATCCGGTCTGTCGCCCGACACGCCGGATTGCAGCCTGCCAGCTAACCTGCGATTCTAGATTTCCCCTCATACAGAGCAGACACAGAGAGCCCGTTATGTCCGGATACCGGTTGGCCACCACACTCATGATGACCCTGCTGATCAGCGCCTGCGCAACAGTTGAACCTGAGCCTGCCCCCAAGCAATACGGTACCTGGAGTGGCACCCTGCCCTGCGCGGATTGTGCCGGGATCGAGACCAGGCTGACGCTTTTCGCCCAACCCAGGACCTATGTGCTTGAAGAGGCCTACAAAGGCAAGCCCGAGCCCATTGAGCACTCAGGCACCTGGTCACTATTGCCCCCGGAGAACGCCATGGATCTGGGACGAATCGTGCTGACAAACGAAAAAGGAACGGTCGACCGACAGTTCAGGCGATTGCCCGAGGGTGGGCTGAAAATGCTTGGAAAAGACGGCAAGGATATTCGCTCGGAGCTCAATTACACTCTCGAGCGAAAACGGATTTCAGACTAATTGAAACGAAATGAAGACAATATCAAAGTGATACCTGGGCGACGTTGAGCAGCAGCAATCCAGCCATAACCAGGATTGAGAGCCAGGTAAACAACACGCCTATCATCCTCGACAAGGCGTAACCGCCGCGGCTTCTGGTAAAGCCCCAGGCATGTAATAGCCGGCCCACTACAAACAACATACCCACAACATAGACGCTCAAGGCAGATACACCGTTAAGTTCGCCAATCGCCATCAGGATCAGCGCGATTGGCGCATACTCCACCAGATTCGCGTGAGCACGGATCGCCACTTCAAAGTCGTGGTCACCGGCATCGCCCATGCCAGCCTTGAACTTGCGCCGGAAGGTCGTAACCCGCCAGGCAAGGAACAACATCAGAAGCGCAATAACAGCTGCGAATACTGCGGTAACTGGAATGATCATCGTCAGCCCTTTTTAATCACACTTACAATCCACAACAGGAACACCGCACCCGCTGTAGCGGTTACCAGCGCGCCGATAGTGCCATGAGACGACAATCCCACCAGCCCGAACAAAAAGCCGCCTACCAGCGAACCCACAATACCAATGCCGATATTGGCCAACACACCAAAGCCACGGCCTTTCATGATCAGGCCCGCGAGCCAGCCGGCAACACCACCAATCAGAAGAAAGAGAATCAGGTTCATCGCGCCACCTCCCGGTTATGACAATAAGATTTCAGGCACTTCCCCTCTGGAAGCACCGACGAAAAGCCTCAAAGCACTGTTATATCGAAGCAAATCGTGGATAAAGTCAAGGAACGGGGATCAGGCCAGGTCGTTGACCGCCTCACTCATTTCCCGGTGACAGCGCGCCATCAGGTCGGGAATGTCGTCCGGTTTCAGTGACGCCGTTTCGATCGGTGGCAAGATACGCACTTTCACAGGCAGCCGCCTGCCCAGCCAGCCCTTGCTCTCCATGTTGTAAGGCGCCACGCAAACCGGCGTAATTGGCGCACCCGCGGCAACCGCTGCGTGAAAAGCGCCTTTTTTGAAGGCCTGGAGTCCCTTACCGTGACTGCGGGTACCTTCGGGGAAAATCCAGATACTCTTGCGCTCGTTGGTCATGGCAGATGCAGAGGCGTTGATCATCGCCATCGCTTTACCGGAACGACCACGATTGATCATGATATTGCCGCCCAGCCAGAACACCTGGCCAAAAAACGGCACCCAGCCCAACGACGCCTTGCCCACGGCAACAGTCCGCGGCGGCAGCAAATCCGCCAACACGAAAAGATCGTCGTTATGCTGGTGATTGGCAATCAGAATGGTGGGACGATCCCGGGGTATGTTGTCCCGGCCTTCAACTGGCCGACGCATCCCGAGAATGGCACGGCCGGAAATCGCGATGACACGGCCAATCACGACCGTATTGTCGGGATTGAACGGCCGAAAAACACAGAGGATAAGGCCCAGCACGCACAGCAACGGGACAGATAGCCAGGCAATCACTTCACGAACGAAACGCATCAGAAACTACTCCTAAACGAACCTGATGAGCGTACATATGTACGCTAAAATCAGCTATAGGATATAGGTCTGGGGGTCGTTATGGAACGTCAGGACAGCAGCCGGGCCGCTTCTTTGCACTGCTGGCAATGCCTGGCGACACAGGTTTCATAGTCGTGTAGCGCCACACCATAGGCATAGTTCACGGAATTGCCACGCCGCTGCGCATCAAAATCGTCAATATAGGCCCGAACAGACGTTTCAGCCTGATCGAAGGATTCAAAAGGCCCCAGCGACGTTTTTTCACGGGTAACAAAAAACCACTGAGAGCCAATGGCAAAATAACGACTGGAGCGTATAGGTAGCGATCCCTGCTCTCCGCGGCGCTTCTCCAAAAACATGACATTATCTCCGGTAACACGGCTTGAGATAATGTGCGCCACTCTCTTCTTATTGTCAAACAAAGTTAAAATGACAGTCATTTGCAGCAAAAAACGCCGATTATCGGCGCCCGGGCCAACCGCATCTGGCGATACCCTATAACGCAGCCTGCATCTGCGGCTGTGCCGCTTCAGCCTCAATCACATAGCGTAAAGGGCCATTGGGGTTCAGGGCATCAAACGGATAACAGGTCACCAGTATCAACCTGTCCGGGCTATCCGGACGAACGTCCAGACGCTCCTTTCGCGAATCCACCACCCGTTCGCTGACCACCGTGTATAGACGCCAATCGCCGTCACTGCCCTGCAGCTCAACCCGATCACCAGTGTGGATGGTCTGAAGTACACGAAAGTGGGTATCCCGGTGCCCGGCCACAATAACAGTGCCAGGCTCACCAGGAGTCGCCGAAGCGGTAACGTGCCCCGGACCAAATGCGAGGCTCTCGCCGTAGGTGCCCGAGAGAATCACCATCGGCTCGCCCGAGCCGGGCAGGCGCAAGCGCCCGACCGGCCAGGTGTCGGCCCAGGGCCAGGGTTTGACGTCCTGATGTCCAGCCTGGCTTTCTGCCCAGGCCATATTGAGCAGTTCCTGGGATAGCATCGCTTTCAACGGAATCCAAAGCCCCGCCAGCAAGGTTAACGCCGCCGCCAGCGTCAATGTCAGAAGCAAACGCATCACGCCACCCTCCTGCGCCGCAACATCATTACGGCGAATGCGGGCATCAGGCCGGCGAGGCCAATCACAATCAAAGCAAGTGAAGGCGTTGCAGTTTGCGGGTAGCGGATCATTTTCTGGCTGCTGCCGGCGGGCAGCAACGAGGGCACCGCATCCTTTTTCAACGATTCCCCGGCCGGCCGAACCGGCGTTTTATCAACCGCGACAAAACTGGTGTAGGGCGTGGTCAGACTATGGGCCAAAGCCAACGGCGTAACCTGCTCCCGGATTTGGTCTTCGCTGACACCATGCAAACGCTGATCGGTAATCTCATCAATCTTCTGGCGTGCCCAGTAGCGATGCAGACCCTGCCCAGGTGCAGCGCCGGACAGAGGTAGCGACTGCTGCCAGCTGGAGCCATCCGGCAAAACACCCGTCAGCTCAAGATCACCTGCAGGTGCGATACCACGGGTGACCATTATCAACGGCTCTCCCCGGAAAAGGTCTACCGGTTTCGCCGGAAAGGCCTCACCTGCGGCCTCGTCATCAGGCCAGTGTGTCTGGATATCGACCAGTACCGGCGCTGCCATTTTTGAGAACAAGGTGCCCAACTGGCTCGCCACCTCATTGATGTCGCTCACTGAAGTGAACGTACCCCGCCCGACACGCGCCGCTTCGCGCATGAAGTACATATTGGGAGCAGAACCGATACCCACCGTAAACAGTCGCGAATGACCCAGTTGATCCTGAATCTGCTGATACAGCGCTCTCTCGTTGCCCACCGCACCATCGGTAATAAATACGACCTGTCGTACCCGTTTTGTCGATGCTTCGTCGCTCGACTTTCGAATACGCAGGGCCCGGTCCAGAGCGGGCGCCATTTCGGTGCCACCATTGGCCTGCAACCCCCGAGCATACTGGCGAGCCTGGTTGAGATAGGCCGTATCTGCAGGCTGAGCCTGACCAAACAGTGCATGGGTTTCGCTGTTGAATTCAATAATATTGAAGCGGTCGCCGGATTTAAGAGTATCAAGCCCCGCCAACAGCGCGCTGCGGGCCTGTCGAATCGATTCTCCGGCCATTGAGCCAGACGTATCCATCACAAAGATCATTTCCCGAGGCACCGACTGGTCCCCATTAAGCCCTGGCACCAGCAGCGTCAGCAGATAGTCTTCATCCTGCCAGCGTTCATGGAACACCGCGGCAGCGGGCGCCTGCCCGCGTTTCGGCGTCCAGCGCACCACCAGATCGCGATCCATTGCGATATCACCCGACTGGGGCACCACGGTGACCTGCTCGCCCTGCCATTCCGGCTTGAGCGCATGGGTGGGGCTCACCACATTGGCGATAGGCAGGCCGGCGTTAAGCGTCAGCTCGACGTGCGCCCGATGACTGCCCGCTGGCACATCCTGCGAATTCACCGTGAAAGGACTGATCGCATCCGCATCAGCCACGTCGGTGGTCGGCACCGCCCAACCCTGACGCCAGGTAACCGGACGCTCCGGATCGTCGATCGGCGTCCCCGGCATGTAGCGGGGCGTCATTGTTGTTGGCAGACGCAATTCAAACTCACCGGACTGATAGTCCACTGCCTGTTGATAGCGCAGTTCAACGGTAACCGTCTCGCCGGGCGGAATATTGGCGACCCGCGTAGTGAACAGGTTAGGGCGCTGCTGTTCCACGTGTGCCGCCTGCTTGCCTTCTGTTTTGGCCTTTTCATAGGTCTTGCGTGCATCGTCACGGGTTTTGATCTCACCCACGATGACCCGCTCGCCAATTCGCAGCTGCATGGCATAGAGGCTGGCTTTCTCCGGTAGCGGAAACACATAGGTGCCTTCGCGCCAGTCAGTACTGGTGTTTTTGAAATCCTGCCGCAGCCGGGTGTCCGCCAGCAGGCCGCTGACTCTGACCCGGTAATCCGTGCGCAGCAAGGTGGCGGTTTCGAACTGGCCGTCTGGCGTTGTCATTCTCAACTCACCGGCACCCGGCTCGTCAGCGCCGCGTTCGCTGGCCTGGGCGGCAACCGACTGCAGCACAAAGAAAAGGATCACAGCAAGCCACAGGCTGATACCCTGAACCAACCGCAATTGGCGGCGTGTGAATGTCGTTTTTCCAGATGACTTGCCGGACCAGTCTGATGACCAGTCCACTGCTCGCATGGATCCCACAGAAAACCCTCCGTTGTCGTTTTTTGCTATTAGGCCCGGGGCAAAAGGCAATTCCGTGGAAGAAACCGACAGGATTCAGGCGTAATCGTGATCAATTGTGGCAATTGTTCGGCGAAGGCTTGCGAGTAACGCCTGTCGTGTTTAAATACCGGACAATCGTATTCAATGAATTGTTCATGCGTCAGTAGGAAGTGAGTCCATGAAACGCCACATCGTGCTCGTCGAAGACGAACCCGCTATTCGAGAGAATTACCGTGACGCACTGGAACGGCGGGGTTATCAGGTGTCCGTTTTTGCCGACCGCCCCGGCGCGCTGGAAGGACTCAAAGGCAACATGCCGGATCTGGCCATAATTGATGTGGGTCTGGGTGAGGAAATCGAGGGCGGCTTCGACCTGTGCCAGGCGTTGCGGCAGCGTTCGGCGTTGCTGCCGATTATCTTCCTGACCGCCCGGGACAGCGACGCAGACTCGGTCGCCGGCCTGCGGCTCGGGGCGGATGACTACGTCACCAAAGACATGAGCCTTGATCACCTGTTCGCGCGTATCGCAGCGCTGTTGCGGCGCACGGCAGCCTGGGCCGAAAACAGCCGGCAAAGCGACGAGATGCTGAACCGTGGCCGATTGGCTCTCAATGTTGATCGCATGACGGCCGAATGGGGCGGTCAGCCCATCGAACTGACCGTCACCGAGTTCTGGATGCTGCATTCCCTGGTTCAGCACCCGGGTCATGTTCGCAACCGCACCCAATTGATGGAAGCAGCGAACACGGTGCTGGACGACAACACAGTGACCTCCCACATCAAACGGATTCGGCGCAAGTTTCAGCAACTGGAACCGGATTTTGATGCCATCCAGACCGCTTACGGCTTCGGCTATCGGTGGAATGCCCATGAGGCCTGAGCGCCGCACTCTTGATAACGGCAGAACCCCATGCCGCGCCTGACCCTCAAGCGACAACTGCTGATCGCCTGTCTGTTGATGCTGCTGATTCCCTGGGCGGGACTCCAGTTTGTACTTGAGCTGGACCAGGCATTACGCCATCAGGCCAGCGAGCAACTGGTCAGTCAGGCCCGACGGATCAGTGCCAGCCTGCAAGCGCCGGTCGCCTCAATCCAACCGCTACCCGGCCAACACACACGCACCTTCTACGCCGAGCAGTTGCATCGCCCTATCTATCTGGACGGCTATGGCGACGACTGGCCGTCATGGAGCGAGGATTCCGACTCCGCCTATCCGACCGCTGGCGCAAACAAGCCCGTTCAGTGGCGCGCCGCTGTCGACAATCACTACCTGTATTTGCTGGTACGGGTCCAACAGGCACCCGGCGCCTATTTTAATCCCGGCGCGCCGGCACAGCCCCATGCCCATCTGCGCCTGTTTACCACCAAACAGGACCAGTTGCAGACCCGACTGATCCGCACGCCGGCGCCGGGACCTATCGTCGCCCAGTTTGATGACACCCCGGGCCCCAATCGCGCCAGCGCTGAACCACCGAGCCAAGACAGAAATGACGTGCTGCAGCCGGACGAAGAACCAGCGCCAGTCCGCAACGATTTCCAGACCACCGGTGTCTGGCAGGCCACTGGCGAGGGCTACCAGATTGAGCTGCGGTCACCTCGCCCTGCACTCAACAGTCCCACCGGCTTTGAAATCTGGCATCCTGATGCCCGCGGCGGCTACAGCATTCTGGGCAATGCCGGCTTCGATGCCGAGGAGCGGCTGCCACACCTGATGTTTCCGGTTCCAATACTGAGGCAATCGCTTCAATCCCTGCTCGCTTCCGGTCAACGCGCTATCCTGCTCGACTCACATGGTTGGGTGCTGGCAGACACCTCGACACCCGCTGCTGAAACCGCTGATTTCGACACATTGGCCCCCTGGGAAATCGTCGAGCAGATCGGCCTCAACGGCTTGCGGTCGCTGTTGCGCCGTTTCCAACCGGAACCGGTCAATCTGCCGGGTGAAGCGGCCCAATATCCGCAAGGCAGCCTGCCATCATCAACGCATGCACAAACCATTGTGCGCCATGCAGGCAGCGAATCCGCATTGATTTACCAGCAGACCGTAAAGCAACCCAATGGCTCACCGGTCACACTGGTGCTGGAACAATCGCTCGGGGATATTCTGGCGCTGTCTGGCGACACGCTGGGGCGGGTCATCGTTCGCAGCGCGACCTTTGTGGTGTTGCTGATGCTGATCGTGCTCGGCTACGCCAGTTGGCTGTCGTGGCGCATCACCCGCCTGCAACGCGCGGTGGCCGACACCTTCGACGCCGACGGGCGATTGCAACGCCGCTTGCCCGCCAGCAACGCCGGTGATGAACTGGGCGAGTTATCCCGTCAGTTCAGCCAGCTGGTCGACAATCTGCAAGGCTATACCGACTATCTGGAAAGCTTTGCCCGACGCCTGTCCCATGAACTGAAAACACCGGTGGCGGTGGTGCGTTCGTCCCTGGAAAACCTGCGGCACGACACGCCGGGGCTGGAAGACTCACCGTATATCACCCGCGCCCATCAGGCGACGGACCGGCTGAGCCAGATTCTCCAGGGCATGAGTGAAGCTGCGCGACTGGAGAAAAGCTTTGATCAGGTTGAGCGCGAAACCTTTGACCTGGCAGATGTGCTGGCCCAGGCCACCGCGGCATACCAGAGTCTCGATCCGGATCACCTTATTCGTTATGCCGGACCGGACCGGGACTGCAAAATTCAGGGTTCACCGGAACTGGTGGTGCAGCTGCTGGACAAACTGGTCGACAACGCGCGGGACTTTACCCCGCAAGGCGAGCTCATCGAGGTGCGCCTGAAGCCAAAGGTAAACCGGCTGCTGATGCAGGTTTTCAACGCCGGCGCGCCTCTGCCTGAGCACCTTACCAGTGAAATATTCAGCCCGTTCGTGTCGCTGCGTGAAGGCTCGCAGGACGGCCATCTTGGCCAGGGACTGCAAATTGTGCGGTTGATTGCCGACTATCACGGAGCAACCGTCAGCGCCCGCAATCAGGATTTCCCTGCCGGCGTGGTGTTTTTGGTGAATTTCCCGCTGGCAGATTCAGCGTCGAGCGACGGCACCTAATCTGGTAGCCTTGCAGCTCCACATAGTCATGCTCAAGGATTGGGCAGGAGATCGCAGGATGCGAACGTTTATCAGTGGACTCATGTTAGGCATGAGTCTGCCGGCTTTGGTGTCGGCGCAGATTTATCAATGCGAACAGGCCAACGGCCAGACCGAATTTTCCGATACCCCTTGCGCACCCGATGCGCAGATCATTACCGTTGATCCGGCCCGAATCGGCGGCCGGTTCGATACCGGCACCGATGTCAAACTCTGGCAACCAGCCGAACGCCAGACTACCCGCCAATATGCCTGCCCCCGTGGCTACATCAACTCCACCCAGATGCGCACATTCAGAGTCCGCAAACAGGTTCAGCAGGGCATGAGTTCAAAACAGGTGCGCTATGTGCTCGGCGACCCCGACCGGCAACAGGGCCTGTGGTGGGTATACGAACACAAAGGCGAGGAAACCGGGCGCTACGAAATCAAGAACGGTTGTCTCGCCCGGGTGCGTTAGGGATTAGCCGGGTTTTCGACCCACATACACGGTATTGGACGATTCACCGTTCTGGAACGGATTGAAGAACGACACCACATGCGCTTCGATATCGGTGAACACCTCGTGCATCACGCCCATGAAATCGTCATCGGGCGGCTCGTTGGACCAGAGTGCGAATACCCCGCCTTCACGCAACTGGCGGGCCATTTTGGTCAGGCTCTCGGCGTTGTAAAAGCTGGCATTGGAATCGTTCAGCAACGCCCGGGGCGAATGGTCAATATCCAGCAGAATGGCATCAAACTGCCGGCCGGGCTGGTCCGGATCAAAACCCTGATCATCGGCTACCGCCAGCTCGAAAAAACTGCCGCTTACGTAGCGGCAGCGCGAGTCTTTATTCAGCACCTCGCCCAGCGGCACCTTTTCCTGCTGGTGCCAGCGAATCACGGTGTCCAACGCCTCCACAATCAATAGCTCACCCACTGCATCGTGCCTCAGCGCGGCCATCGCGGTGTAACCTAATCCAAGGCCCCCCACCACAACAGCGAGATCTTCGCCATCAACAGCAGCCAGCCCCAGATCCGACAGGGCAATCTCGGCATCCACAAACATACTCGACATCAGAAATTCTTCGCCGAGTTTCACTTCATAGATATCGCGATCGCCCAGTGCTGGTATCCGACGACGCCTCAGGGAAATTTCGCCAATATCCGATGGCTGGCTGTCGATTTCTTCAAATAAAAGGCCCATAGGTTTTCCACACAAACGGATCAGGACGCCTATGCTATCACTCAATGGCACCCACGTTCGGGTTAGCGGTATGATCGGAGGCAAGACTGCCCGAAACCGCAGCTCCATCAACACCCGAACAGAGTGCCCGCATTCACTTGGGGTCCGAGGCTGACTGAATACCTGATGTCTTTCGCAACGCTAACCGACGGCTCTTCCGCTCTCAGACTGATGGCGATCACTATGGCGCTGGCTATCGCGACACTCATCGCAGGCTGTTCCTCGTTACCTCCACTTGAGGGGCGTTCCGAATCGAGCGCCTTACCCCTTGAGGCGGCGCGCAACACCGAGCTTGGTCAGGCACTCGCGCCGGTGGAAGCGGCACATCCCGGAATGGCCGGCATCTATCCCCTTCCCGATGCGACCCAGGCATTCGCCACGCGCGTGCTGCTGGCCGAAGCCGCAGAGCAGACACTGGATATCCAGTACTACATCTGGCGCGATGACATTACCGGTACCCTGCTGCTTAAAGCCCTGTGGCAGGCTGCCGAGCGCGGTGTACGCGTTCGCCTGTTGCTGGATGACAACAACACCAGCGGGCTGGATCCGCTGCTTGCCGAGCTTGATGCTCACCCCAATATTCAGGTCCGGCTGTTCAATCCGTTTGTCTACCGCGGCTCCAGGGTTTGGGGATACATTACCGATTTCTCGCGCCTGAACCGACGCATGCACAACAAGTCCTTCACGGCCGATAATAATGCGACCGTTGTCGGGGGCCGGAATGTGGGCGATGCCTATTTTGGTGCCACCGACGGCGTGCTGTTCAGCGATCTGGATGTGATTGCCGTCGGTGATGTTGTGCGGCGAGTTTCGGACGACTTCGATCTGTTCTGGGCCAGCCAGTCGTCTTATCCGGCTGGCCGGATCATACCTGAGGCTGAACCCTATCGGGATAACGCGGGTTCCCTACCGCCTTCGCTCAAAAGCGCGCTCGAAAAGGCACTGTCCGATCCCTCTGCGGAGGCTTATATACATGCACTGAAGACATCGCCGTTCATCCGGCAACTGACCCGGGGCGAGCTGGACGTCACCTGGGCCAGGACCCGCATGGTCAGCGACGACCCGTCAAAGGGCCTGGGTCAGGCCAAAGGCGACGCCCTGCTGGCCAGCAAACTGACCACGATCATCGGTCACCCGACAACAACGCTCGATCTGGTATCACCTTACTTTGTGCCCACTGATTCCGGCGTCAAGGCACTGTCAGATCTGGCCGCCAAAGGTGTGAGGATACGGGTACTGACCAATTCGCTGTCCGCGACCGATGTTGCCGCTGTTCATGCCGGCTATGCCAAACACAGAAAAGCCCTGCTGGAAGCCGGGATACAACTGTACGAACTGAAGGACACCATCACCCACACCGGCACAGAAGACCCCGTGGGCACCTTTGGTCACTCCGCCAGCAGCCTCCACGCCAAGACCTTTGCTGCTGACGGCGAGCGGGTCTTCGTGGGCTCTTTCAATTTTGATCCGCGTTCGATGCTGTTGAACACCGAACTCGGATTTGTCATCGACAGCCCCGATCTGGCCCGGGAGATTGCCTCCGGGTTTGACCGGAAGGTGCCTTTACAGGCCTACGAAGTCCGCCTGTCCGATGAAGGAGACCTGTACTGGGTTGCGCGCCAGACTGACGGCACTGAAACCCGTTTTGACACTGAACCAGACAGTTCCTTCTGGCGTCGCACCGCGGTCGGTATCATTTCAATTTTCCCAATCGACAGCCTGCTGTAAGACATTGCCCTGAAAACGCCCCGCATCTGCGGCCTTAGGGTACACTGCCCGAACAGGTCATGCCCCGATGCAAAACCCCGATAGCAGGGGCGCCTGATCCTTATTCTGGACTGATTCAACAGGAGTAACCGATGGAATGGAGTTTGACCCATCTCTGGCTGATTCTGGCACTGGTGCTGGGGCTGGCTGAGCTGACATCCGGCGTGCTGGTGTTGCTGGCGCTCGGTTGTGCCGCTGCCGCCACTGCACTACTGGCGTTTCTCGGTTTCTCCCTGACCTGGCAGCTGGTCGGCATGGGCGTGCTATCCGGCATTTTCGTCCCGGTTGCCATTCGCTATATCCGCCCCCGTTTTTCGCCCAAAGGTGTGGCCTACGGCACCACCGGCACCGGTGTCGAGCAGGGGCAGCACTACACCGTCACCAAGCGCGACTTTGATGGCGCAACCGGCCTTAAAATTAACGGTGACTTCTATCGTCTGCGCGTTGCTGAAACCGGCGCCACAGCATTACCCGAAGGCACGCAAGTGGTATTCGGACACTTTGACGGCACAACCGCAGTGGTCCACTGCACCCCGACTCACAAGGAGCTTTAAGCATGGAATCGTTTCTCTCACCCGGGCTTATCATCAGCCTGTTCATTCTGGTCATTGGCATTGTCATCATCGCCAAAGGTCTGGTCATCGTACGCCAGTCGGAAGTGATGGTGATTGAGCGGCTCGGCTCCTTTCACCGAGTGCTGGAAAGCGGCGTTAACATCATCATCCCGTTTATCGAACGGCCACGGCCGATCACCATGATCCGCTACATCCGCGCCGGTGAGGATTATCATGCGGTGGTCAGTGACGAAACCCGTATCGATCGCCGAGAGACTGTCATGGACTTCCCCGGCCAGCCGGTGGTGACCACCGACAACGTGACCGTCAAGATCAACGGCGCGCTCTACTACCAGATCATCGACCCTCGCCGTGCGGTCTATGAAGTCGCCAACATGAGCCAGGCCGTTGAAGTACTGGCCAAGACCACCCTGCGTTCGGTGGTCGGTAAGATGGAACTCGACAAACTGTTTGAATCCCGCGCCGAAGTGAACAGCGCGATTCAGGCGGAGATGGAAGAGCCGGCATCCAAGTGGGGCGTCAAGCTCACCCGGGTCGAGGTTCAGGACATCAGCATGCCGGAAGAAGTCGAAGAAGCCATGCGCCTGCAAATGGCAGCCGAGCGTAAGCGTCGTGCGACCGTGACCGAAGCGGAAGGTGAAAAATCAGCCGCGATTGCGATGGCACAAGGCCAGCGGGAATCATCCATCCTGAATGCCCAGGGCGACAAGGAATCCGCCATCCTGCGGGCGCAGGGCGAGCAGGAATCCATCAAGCTGGTCCTGAATGCCATTGGCGACACTGAGGAAAACAAGCGGACGGTCGTCGGTTACCTGCTTGGCCAGAGCTACATCAAGGCATTGCCTACCATGGCCAAAGATGGCGAGCGTGTGTTCGTGCCTTACGAGTCTTCAGCACTGCTGGGATCGATGGGCATGTTCCGGGAAATGGCGGGATCGCCAGAAGATACCGTGCGCCAGCATATCCAGCGGGATGGTCTGCGCAGTGGCGCGGTAGCCGGTGCCGGCACCTCGTCCTGATTGACCGGGCAAGTCTGAACAGGCTCTCTGCTGCATACAGGCAACAGAGAGCCTGATATTTGATAACCGTCTAATGCTCTCTCAAGGCCTTGATCAACGCCTGCTTCCGCATGGTTGATCGCCCCTTGATGCCCACCTCTGCGGCTTTTTGCTGTAACGCCTTCACCGTCCAGTCTTCGTAACGGGGTGATTTCCCGCCCTTGCGCCCGGTTTCACTGGGAGGCGAGTTTGCAATGCGGGCAGCTTTCTCTTTGCTCATCCCCTCATCACGTAAGGCTTCGTAACGCTTGTCGTCCTTCACCGACGGGCCCGGACCCGCCTTCCTACCTGCCTTTGACTTCGCCATAAGAACACCTCCATTTGCTTTGAAGTTGCCTCTCAGCAGCGCAGATTACGCGTTATTGCCGGATACCAGCGCCTCTGACTCTGCACCGGACTTGATCGTCGGCACGCTCAGCATCAACACAAAGCCTACCAAAAGAAACAGCAGAATGGTGGCCATGCCCCAGCGTTGGCTGCCGGTAGCGGCCGTGACCCACCCCACCAGCAACGGCCCGGCGAAGGCCGTTGCCTTGCCGGAAAAGGCGAACAGACCGAACATCTGGGTTTGCAGATGTACCGGCGCAGCCCGCGCCAGATACGAGCGGCTGGCCGATTGCAGTGGCCCTACAAAGATCCCCAGCACCATGCCGAATACCCAGAAGCCGGTCACGCTTGTTGCCAGCAGAATCCCGGCAGCACTGACTCCCAGTCCGATCAGGGACAGCAGCACCGTGTTGCGACCACCAATGGCATCATCCACCCACGAAAAGCATAGCGCCCCCAACCCGGCCGTCACGTTAAGCGCAATAGCGAACTGCAGCACCGCTGTTTGATCCATACCAAACGTGCCCGCAGCATAGACTCCGCCGAAGGTGAAAATGGTCGCCAGCCCGTCGGTATACAACATACGCGCGATCAGGAATCGCAGGATGTGCCGGTAACGCCGAACATGGGCGATGGACTCACGAATCTGACCAAAGCCGGCTCGGGTTGCTTTCCCCAGGGTCAGACCGGTTGCCTTGCGATCCGGCGTCAGGAAGAAAATGGGCAGTGAAAACACCAGATACCAGACGCCCACCAGCACAAAAGTGGCCCGAACGTGTTCGGCCCTTTCAGTATCCAGCCCCATCCAGGACACATCGCCCTCAATAAACACGAACAACGCGACGATAAGGCTCAGCACGCCCCCGACATATCCAAGCCCCCAACCCCAGCCCGACCAGCGGCCAATCCGGTCAGGCGAAGCCAGTTCCGGCAACATGGCGTTGTAGAAGATGAAGGCAAACTCGGCGCCCAACACGCCAATGCCCACCCAGAAGGCTGCAAACCAGAACTGATCCGCATCGGGCGTGACAAACCACAGCATGCAGGATGCCAGCGCGCACAGCAGGGTAAAGCTGATCAGCCAGGGCTTGAGCCGGCCGGACTGATCGGCAATCGCCCCCAGTATCGGTGCCAGTATGGCGATGAACAGCCCCGAGATACCCACGATATTGCCCCAGGCCTCGGTGCCGGCCACATCGTCCTGAACCACGGACTGGCTGAAATAACGGGCAAAAACAAACGTGAGAATAATCGTGAAGAAGGCACTGTTGGCCCAATCGTAGAGCGCCCATGACCAGAGCGCGCGTTTGCCGGCGCCTTGTCCGGCAGTCATAGCAGTATTCGCTGGCATCGCGGTTCCCTGGCGGTGCGGTGATTCGGAAGTGTGAACTGGCATCAGCCTACCACCCGGCCTGTTGGCAGAGCCAGCCGATGATTCAGGCGATGCCGATCAAAGCGTTTTGCTGCCCTCGAAGGCTATGCAGCGTCCGAACCTGTCCCACGCCGGCTCTTCATTCGGGCTGTTCTTGAATGTATCCCCACGTGACACGTTGGGTGGCGTTTGCCGCCCAAGACAATTAGCCGCGTCGTCGACGGCTATCTGGTAACCAAAGCGGTTATGGCTGAACCGGTTATCGGTAAAGGTATTATCACGACTGAAGCTGTTGTCCCAACACAGCACCGGATCCCGTTCACGTACCGAGCAGGTAAGGAAAACACCCGCCATCCCGTTATGTTCAATTTGATTGTTGCTGAAGTCATTGTGCTCGGCGTCAGCCAGATACATGCCGTGAGAGCCATTGTCGGCAATCACATTGTCGCGGATATCAGACGACTGGAGATATTCCACCGTAAGGCCAGCCGCAACGTTGTCGCGGATGGTATTGCCCACTAAAGCAGTGGGGCCCGCGCGGTTGAGCGAAACCCCGTCCCACTGGGCATGGCTGATATGGTTGTTTTCAATGCGAACGTCGCGGCTGTGGTATTCAGTCAGCACGCAAGCGCTGCGACAATCGCGCACGTCCAGATCCCGCAGCACGATATCCTCGCCCTGCCTCACGATCAGTGCGCTGTTGCTCAGATAGGGTAAGTCTGCAAAGAACTCGCTATCGCTCTCCCCGCCGCCGCGGATGGCCAGGGACTCGACCTGAACATTCTGAATCTTTCTGGAGGGCTGCTGATGCATCGCGTCACCCAGCACAAGAACCGGACTGGAGACGCCATCTTTCATCTTGAGCACTGTTTTGTCCCGGCCCTCACCACGCAGGATTGTATTGTTGCGGGTCAGCGTCACCATGCTGTCCAGTTGAAACTCACCGTTTCCCAGACATAACACCTGACGGGAGTCATCGTCTGGCAACTGGTCGAGTGTCGCCTGCAGGTCGTGCTCCGGTGTCACACCTCTATCGCAGGCAGCCGGTTCCGCCATTGCCGATACCGGAAAAGCCGTTGCCAACAGACAGCCGATCAACCACAGCCCGAATCGCCCGTGCCGTCTACGAAGAGATACCTCACTGTGCATTGCGTTTCCCCAATTCAAACTGGTCTGAACCCTGAAACATTCAGGCGCCCGAAAACAGGCTCTACTTTCGCCGATTTAGCGCAGCGACACCATTAACGAAGCATTAGGGAAGTTCAATCAAGTGAGTGTTGGCGAACTCAGTTCAAGCCCTTACTCTGAGGAACACGCCGGACAAATAGATGGAGAGATGCATGCCAGAGGACCTCAACCCGGACTGGGCCAACCTGAGCGCCCGTGATGCCATTGCGCTGCAACACCGACTCGCTGCTGATGTGTCTGTAGCCGATGACCTTCCGACAGTGCGCACCGTAGCCGGCATCGATGTAGGGTTTGAAAACAAGGACACTGCCCGGGCGGCCATCGTGGTGTTAAATCTCAGCGATCTGAAACCGCTGGACTACGCTATCGCACGGCTGCCAGTCAGCTTTCCTTATATCCCGGGACTGCTCTCATTCCGCGAATGCCCGGTGATTCTCAAGGGGCTCGGGCAACTGAAAACAACACCGGACTTACTGCTTTGCGACGGTCAGGGGATCGCCCATCCCCGGCGGCTGGGGATTGCATCCCACATCGGGCTGCTCACCGGTATGCCGGCCATTGGTGTGGGCAAAAGCCGACTTATCGGCACCCACGACACGGTGCCGGACGAGAAAGGCCAATGGGCACCTCTGACGCACAAACAGGACACCATCGGTGCGGTACTGCGCACCCGCGCCGGAGTTAAACCCCTCTTTATTTCCGCCGGCCACCGGATCAGCCTGCCAACCGCCATAGACTACGTCATGGCCTGCACCACCCGATATCGCCTGCCGGAGACCACCCGTTGGGCCGATGGTCTGGCCTCTCAACGCGGCCAGAAGTGGCTGGCTGCACTCGAAGAACTTCACGATGGATCTTGTGACCAGGACGCCTCTGCATAACATGCCCAGAACCGTCCGGTTATTTTGTTCAAGTGCTTTCCCTTTTCCATTTGTCCGCTAAATTAATACAGGCGGAAGTAGGCTTGGTTCGACGCCAGCACTCTGCCTGTTTTGATCGCCGACGGTCAGCACCAGCCTCGCAGTGATCCGGTCCGTCAGGATCGTTGATCTCCCAGTTGGGAGTCATCGTTTTTGGCGCGGCCCTGATCGCAGATGACTGATAGAAAACCCTCATCTGCCAACCGACTGCAACAGGAGATGGAAATGACCAAATTAGCCGACATTGAAGGTATCGGTGCCTCATACGCAGGCAAGCTCGAAGGCGCTGGCATCAGCTCACTGGAAAACCTGCTGAAAGTCTGCGGAGACAAAAAAGGACGGCAGACCGCCGCGGAGAAATCCGGCATCAGCGAGAAGCATATTCTCAACTGGGTAAACCGTGCGGATCTGGCGCGCATCAAAGGTGTCAGCACCCAGTATGCGGACCTGCTCGAATATGCAGGGGTCGACACCGTGCCCGAGCTGGCCCAACGCAATGCCGAGAACCTTCAGGCCAAAATGGCTGAAGTGAACGAAACCCGAAAGCTGGTGCGTCAGGTACCCGGCCTGTCACAGGTCGAAGACTGGATAGCACAAGCCAAATCCCTTCCCCGTGCGGTGACGCACTGAACACCAAAGCGATGCGGGTGGAAATAGCGTCGTATTCCACCCAGTTCCTCATCACGGCGTCTGCCCATCATCACTGCAACCAGCGCCGGTCAGCCCGGCCAGGCCAGAATACCGCCGGTCATCCATAACACTACAAAAACGGCCTGACGAAACCGCGCCTCATTAACCCGGCGATGCAACCACTCGCCCAGCATCATGGCCGCAATTACCACCGGGATCATCACGGCAATATGCGGTGCGGCCGGCAGCAGCGACCCGTCCAGCAGGAACACCAGCGTCAGCAAGCCATTCAGTGACAGCCAGACCAGAATCAGCGTGGCACGAAATTGCTGCTTGTCGAGGGCAAGACCGCTGAGCGCATAGACTAACAACGGACCGCCAGAAGCAAACAGGCCGTGGGTCATTCCGGCCATCAACATCCAGAACTGTGACCAGACCTTGCCATGCGGCTTTACCGTAATACCCTTCCACAGACGCCATAATTCACGGCTACTGAACCAGAGCACCAGCAAACCAAAGGCGGTTTTAAGCAACTGATCACCCAGCCAGGGACGCAGCCCGTAGCCGGCCAGCGTGCCCACGACCATCAGCGGCAAAATCATCCTGCACAGGGTCGGCCAATGAATCGCGTGCCGATGACGCCAGCTCAGCACGCTGGTCATCACAATGTTGAGTGGCACCAGGATCGGCAGCAGTTCCGGAATCGGAAACAGCAGCGCGCCCAGCGACAAGGCAATGACGATACTGCCAAAACCGGTGGTGGCTTCGGTTGTGAATGCCAGGAAGATGAACAGCGCCAGCAGCAGCCAGGGCAGCGTCAACAGTTCAACCACCGGTTAGTGCTCCAGTTCGCTGGCAAACTGGCGCTGCATCAGGCGTTGATACAGATCGGGCGACAACCGCCAAAGGATGCTGGCAAACCAGGCGAAGCGGTCCGGAAACAAACGCCGCTTGTGCTTTTGATACGCCACAAACGTTCTCTCGGCCATCCACTCGGGCGTGCGCATGCTGCCGACGGTGGAGCGCTTGTGCCGCGCCGGCTTGCCGTCATGGCCCAGCGCGTTGGTTTCAATGGGCGTATCCAGAAAGCTGGGATACACCATCAGAATATGCACGCCATAGCGCGCCACTTCGCCGCGCAACACCTCAAAAAACTGACCCAGTGCGCCTTTGGCACTGCAATAACCGGCCCGCCCCAGTACCGGCATCCAGCCTGCCATGGAGCCGATATTAATGATGCCACCCCGGCTTTTTTTCAGCATCGGCAAGCAGCCGATTGTCAGCTCTACCGGCGCCTGCCAGTCGACCGCCATCACCTTGGTGAAGACATCCATTTGGGTTTTCTCGGCGAGAGACCGCTGCGTGATACCCGCGTTGTTGATCAACAGATCCAGTGATTTTTCGTTTTTCTCCAGCCATTTAACAAGGGCCTGCACCGCTTCGCTGTCAGTGATATCAACCGTGCGGGAGGTGACCCGCGCGCTGTCCTGAGCCGCCAGTTCATCGGCACCACGGGCCAGCAAGCCGGTATTGATATCTACCATCACGACCCGGTAACCCAGTGCAAATGCCTGCTGCGTCAATGACCAGCCAAGCCCTGAGGCGGCCCCGGTAATCAGTACGGTTTTCATAATTGGTGCCTTGCTCTGGCAGCGTCCATGAAGAAGCGAAACACCTGCTCGGAATTCTTGCGCGGGGTATAACCGAACTCTTCTTTCAAACGGCGATTATTCAGCACCGGCCGGTACCGCAGAAAGTTCACTTGTGCCGGCACATAGCCGGTCAGTCCCAACTTGTTCCCGACCCACAAACCGGCCTTTATCAAGGGTGCCGGTACAGTGATGACCGGCTTGCCAAGCAACTTGCCGAGAGCATGAATAGACAGCGCACCATCACCTGCCAGGTTGAAACAGCCACTGCTGTCACGGCAGACACCCTGCTCAATAATGGCCACCACATCCTGATCCCAGATAAACACAAAGGGCGACGGAGAGCCGGCTACCGCCAGCATTCGATCGCCTTCGAAAAGGCGGGTAATCAGGTTGCGAGTCTCAGCGCCAAGCACAGTACCCGGGCGCAGCACCAGCTGTTTGAGCTCCGGGTGCCTTTGCCGGTACTCAGCCAGCATCTCTTCCACCTGTCGTTTGTGGTCAGAGTAAGCAAATTCCGGATTACCACGCAGGGCATCCTTCTCGTCCAGCCACTCCGGGTTATCCGCGTGGTAGCCATAGGCCGCGCCGGAGCTGGCCACCACTACCTGGCTGATACCGCAGGCCACGCAGGCTTCCAGCACATTGCGGGTGCCGTATACGTCGATATCGTAGTCCCGCGCACGATCACCGGAATCTTCCAGCACTGCCGCCAGATGGACCACTTGCTGGATCTCATGTTCTTGCATCAGTTGGGCAAGCTTTGGATCTCGAATATCCATCTTGAAAAACGGAAAGTCAGCCGTCTCATCCGGACGAATATCCACCCCGAACACTGCATGGTTCTCACTCAGTTGGCGCGCCAACTGACTGCCGATATAGCCAGCGGCTCCGGTAATCAGGATACGTCGTTGCACGATTGCTGCTCCTTGTCTGTCATTGCTGTTCTGCCATTGCTTTACTACGCGACCACCACCAGGCCAGCGATAAGCCGCTCACCAGATGCCAGACACCCCAGAACCCCGCGATCAGGATCATCCCGCTGGCGTCGGGGAAAAACGTAAACAGGATGGCCAGAGCCAGGCCGGAGTTCTGGATACCCACCTCCATCGTGATCGCCCGCTTGTCACCAACCGGTAATCGGGTGAGCGATCCGGCGGCAGCCCCCAACCCGAGCGCCAGCAGATTCTGAAACACCACCAGACCCACAATGCTGTGGGCGGTGGCCATGAACACATCCATGTTTTTGCCAAACGCCAGCCCCACAAACAGCAGCAATACCAGCAAGGTGACAACACGCATGGGCTTCTGGGCTTTTTCGGCAAATACCGGAAAGAACCGACCCGCCAACATGCCCAGCACCAGCGGCACACCCAGCACCAACACCACCAGAATCAGGATGTTGGTGCTGTCGAGCTGTATATCGGTGAGGATCGCTCGGGTATTCGGGTTCAGCCAGCCGAAAAGAGCAAAATTGAACGGCGTCATCACAATGGCGGCAAGACTGGAAACGGCGGTCATACTGACGGATACCGCCACATTGCCCCGGCCCAGCCAGGTCATGATGTTGGAAAAGGAACCGCCGGGGCAGGACGCCACCAGGATCATCCCCAGCGCCAGTTCGGGGTCTACATCGAAAAACCAGGTGGACAGGCAGGTCGCCGCCGGAAGCAGACCAAACTGCGCGATTAGCCCCACAACCGGAGCCTGCGGACGCTTCAATATCCGACGGAAATCATCAGCGGTCAGCGACAGCGAAACACCAAACATCATGAACGCGAGAATGACATTCAGGATCAGCAGGTTGTCGCTACTGAAATGAACCTGCATGTCAGGCTCCCCGGGACAGTTCAGCGATGTGCGTATTCACTGCATTGCGGTAGCTGTCCTTATGGACGTAATACGCCATTCGGGCCAGTTTCAGGTAATCAAAACCGCCATCAAGGGTTTGTTCTGCCTCACTCCGGATTTTGCTCGCCAGCGCATCAGCACTGGCATCACCCCGCTGCCGGGCCCGAATATACAGCGCCACCATTTCAGCCTGTTCATTGCGACCTTCCCAGCCCAGCCCCGCAGCTTCCACCATGCCCATCATGAACAGGTTGTCGTGCTTCGGACTGAACACATTAAGGTACAGCTGCGGCGCATCACTGTTCTGCCAATTCAGCTCAGCGGGATCAATAAACGGATAGTCCAGCTTGTAACCTGTGCCCATCAGGATCAGGTCATACTGCCGGATCTGGCCGCTGGTAAAGGTCACGGTATCGCCTTCCACACTGGCGATGTCGGCCTGTGGCGTAATGTCGCCGTGCCCGAGATGGTGCAGCACCAACGAGTTCACAACCGGGTGGGACTCGTACATTTTGTAGTCAGGGTCAGGCAATCCGTAGTCACTGGGGCGACCGACCAACAGGCGTATCAAGCGTGCATCCACCCGCTGTTTAAGGCCTCGGGGCAACTTGAGTTTGCCGCCGATCGAATCCGATGCCTTGCCACCAATAAACTTGGGCAGGAAGTAATAGCCGCGCCGGACGGAAATATCGACACTCGCCGCCCGATGCACCGCGTCGACCGCAATATCACAGGCCGAGTTGCCACAGCCGACAATCAGCACGCGCTTGCCTTCAAAAACCGCAGCCTTCCGGTACTCGCTCGAATGCATCAGCTCGCCATCAAACGAACCCGGCAAATCGGCCACATTCGGCTTGTGCAGCGTACCGTTTGCAATCAACACCCCCGCAAACCGTCGACACTGTTGCTCACCGCCGGTTTCAGTCGTGACCCTCCATTCGTCCCCGTCCCGCACCACGCTCACGACCCGGGTCGAAAACTCATAGTGCTCATACAGCCCGAAATGCTTCGCATACTCCTGAAAGTAGCGCTTCATCTGACTGTGATGAGGATAAGTGGCGACGTCTTCAGACATCGGAAACTCACGAAACTCCGTCATCTTCTTCGATGAAATCAGATGCGCGGATTCGTACATGGTGCTGTGTGGATTATCGATATCCCACAGGCCACCAACGTCAGTGTTCAGATCAAAGCCCACGAACGGAATGTCGTATTTCTGGAGATTTCTGGCGGTGGCCAGCCCCATGGGGCCGGCGCCAATGACTGCGTACATAGCTGTCCCGATATTTATTGTGTGCGCGCCCGGCAGGCACCCGGAGCGCGGAGTTTGTTATGCTTGCCACATTAGAATATCCGGGACACAGACACCCGGCTTTTTCAGGACCATGTCACGGTTAATACGGGACCTTTTGGACATCCATGTCGCATACCCCCACGGTTACGGTGCGTTATACACAGGCCATCAGCCAGGCTGCCGAAAAGCTCGGCTTTGCCTTGCCTGACAGGCTGAAAACAGCGTTCGCGGAACAAGACAGAGTGGATCTGGAGCTTCAGGGCGAGATCTGGGAGACCTTCTGCCAGCAGGCTGATGACCCGCTAATCGGCATCCAGTTCGGACTGACACTCCAAGTGGGCCACCTGGATACCGCAGGCATGGTATTGATGAGCTGCGACACCGTGACCGAAGCGCTGGACTCGCTGATGGACTACTACCCCATCGTCGGCGAGGGCGGGACGTTTGAATACAGCGTACACAACGACATCTGCGAAATTCGCTACGAGCCCCAGTACAGCACCCGCCAGCCCGAGCGCGTGGAAGCCGCGCTGGCTTCACTGCTGCAGTTGTCACGCTGGTCGACGGGCGAGCAGTTGCAAGCCCAACACATGACCTTCACTCACCCGGCTCTGGATGAACCACAACGTTATGAAGCACTGCTGGGATTACCAGTCACCTTTGCCAGCCAACATAACAGTTTGTGCATTCCCGCCAGTGCATTGAAGATGCCTCTAATCTACGCCAACCCGGCATTGTGCCAACACCTGCGCGCGCTGGCCGACCAGCTGCTGGCACAACTCGGCAGTCAGTCACTGAGCGCCAATGTCAGTCATCTGCTGCGCCAGCACCCTAACTGGGGCAAAGAAAAAGTCGCAGATCATCTGAACATGAGCGGCCGCCACCTGATCCGTAAACTCAGCGACGAAGGCACCACCTTCAAATTGCTGCGCCAGGCGCTGCTGCAAAACATGGCCGAGCAGGCATTGGGGGAAGGATTGAAATTAGTGGATGTAGCAGACCAGCTCGGATTTTCTGACGAAAGCGCCTTCGCCAAAGCCTTCAAGCGTTGGACCGGTATGACACCGGCCCAGTTCCGCGAGACCTGATCCTCTGCAGAAGATGTTGCAAAACTAGTGCGCACTACTCGGACACCGGTTCATCATCCCGCACCCGCAAAAAGCTCGCGAATCGCGGCAAGCCGGTTGAAGTCAGGCCATAATATTTGAAGGTCACCTCCGCGCCCATAGGGGGTGGATCGGTCCGCTGGGCGTCGCTGAACCCGGTTCCCAGTTTGAAACGACGGCCATCCTTCCTCTCCACAATCAACGCCCCAAGTTGCCCCTCATACTTGCCATTGCCTTCCGTGTGGCCCACTACCACGGCTTCAGCATCCTGATAGCGTTTTACCTTTAATACGTCGTCAGACCGGCCAGCCCGATAGAGGCTGTTGCCTTCATGCAGCATCAACCCCTCACCACCATTCGCCACAACCTGATCGAGCTGCTCCATCAACGCGTCATGACTGGTCGCCCTGCGCTGATCAATCATCGCAATGTAAGGTGAGCCCGGGCCCGACACCAACGCCATCATCTGTACCACACGTTCGGAAAACGGTGCCCCGCTCGAAGGTAAATCAAACACCATTAACCGAATCTGCCGCCACTCTGCATCAACAGGTTCCAGCTTGCGCACCGCACCGGACGTTTCAGAAAAACGACCACGCCCCATCCAGAGTTCACCATCTAATGGCTGCTCCGGAAAGTCGGCCACAAACCAGTCTGGCGCGTGGAACCTATGGCCTTGTCGGGAGAGGAGCTGCTTGCCATCCCAGTAGGCGCGAACACCGTCGAGTTTCTCGCTGACCCAGTAGTCGGAGAGGTTGATGCCTTGTTGGTAGGTTTCGCCCAAGAGGATTTGGGGTGGTTGGGCGTGGGTGGTGTTTGCGAGTAGTGAAAGGGCGAGACTGCTGATGATGAACAGCCACTCCCGGTATGGCCGGTGGGGCATTTCATGGTCCTTGTGAGTTTAAGTTTACAGTCGACTCAAAAACGGCATCCGATCCGTGGATGCCGGTGAGCGGAATGAGCAGTATCGATCATGGCCAGTCAGACCATTGCGGCTTCCCGGAGATTAGGCACACTCTGCTCCATTTTGTCTTCGAGGCTACCCCAAGGAAAATCTCTGATCTGTTTCATGTGGGCTGGGTAACCTTCTCTTTTCCACCACTCCAGGTCCAATTTGACCCAGTAGTCCGCATGGCGGCGCCGCTTGCCGGCGGCATCGTAGGCGGCGGTTGTGGGGTCCTTGGAACGGTAGGGTTCTAAATCAGGTACATCCGGCAAGGGATGGGTCACGTCCATATAGCGCTGGAGTTGGTCCCAGTGTGCATAGAGTTCGTCCTTGCTGGCCTGCCCAACCTTAATAACTGTGGTCTGCCAGCCAGAGTAACGGTGCTGGAGGAGTAATTTATAGGTCACCGCCGCATTGGGCAGGGTCTGGAAGGAAATATAGGGATCGAACTCGATAAAGGGCGCTTCGAAGGTGTCCTCTCTCCATGTGCGGAACTTGACCATCCCGGTGGAGCGGAAGTAGCCGCAACCCAAATCCTTCATAATCAAGCCGGGATTTCTTTCAAAAATCCAGAGAAAGGGATAGTTGAAAAAAAGATGCAGCCCATAAACAAACAAACAGCCATACAACCCTGTATATAAATAGCTGATTTCGCCTTTGACTATTGGAGCTGTAATAGCTGCAAAAATTGCACATGCCATAATGACTTTAAATATGCCCTTATCACCAAATGAACCCGCAAGCTGGATCAATATTAGCCACCGACCCTTTACCATGTCGGTGGGCTTCTGTAAATGTGTCCAGGCAGAGCCTTCGAACTGCGACCGTTTTTCGCGGGTTCTCTTCTGGTAGAACTCCACGTCCTCTGGCTCGACATTGGCGTCCAGCCCAGCATAGTGCCCCCAAGGCAGGCGTTCCATAAAGTCCCCGGCCTCAATCGCCTTGGCGATGCGGCCTTTCTCTTCCATGGGATTCTGTTTGGGGATCGCGTCGCTACGGTAGGCGTTCCTACCGTAGCTTTGGATGGCGTTGCTTTGTTCAGGCATGGGTTGCTATGTCCACGTCGGTCAGGGTTTGGCTGATCTGTCTCCGGAAAATCACACTTCAAAGGCGAGTCTTTCATCGACACCCAGTTCCTCCACGTCGTTACCGTCCAGGACGATTCGAAGCCCGTTCTCGCCTGTGACTTTGCGACCGTCCTTCTCATACTCGATCAGCAGGTCGATGAGGTAGAACCCAGTGACTGGAAATCTTTGATTCGCGGTCAGTAATTATTAGCCTTCCCAAAAACCTCCTCTATTTTTTTCGGCCATTTATACTTGAAGGGGGTAAGCTTCCACCAAATCATTGTGGGCATTAAAAGAATCAAAAAGAAATATTCGACAATACGCTTTCCGGTTGAAATTGAAGCTATATCCTTACGAAGTGAATCAAAATTAATAACAGCGAGATGATCAGCGTCTTCCTCAATAAGCCCTTTGTTATAATATCGAACAATAAAATTCCATTTTCGATACATATCCTCCTCCTTAAACCCGGAAGAGATCTTTTTGCGCTGTAGCGGCATTCTGGGGTGCTTCCCGCAAAAGTAGTGTTTTTCCCGCATGAACAGATGGGCGTAATACTGCCGTTCCCACACAACACCGGAACCCAGATACTGCCAGTTGTAGGAAAAGGTCACCTCCAACTCGTCCCAGGGAATCCGGTAGAAGGTGCCCCGGTGCCCCACGTACACGAATCCGTCCTTCCGGTCGATCCTGACCGGCAACGTAAGCGGGAAGACGATCTCAAACAGGTAGATAGCTACCCAGATAGGCCCGAAAGCGACCAATACCGCCAGCAAAGCCTTTGAATAGAAAAGACTAGCAGCCCAGCCCAACGCCAGCACAACAATCATGAACAGGTTTACTATACCCAGTTGTGCTCCTCGAAACTTCAAGAAAGCCGTCCGGATGTCCATGAACCTCTCGCTAATAAAAGCAACGCCATGTTCCATCTTTTCCGAGGAATCAGATACCCCTGCCACTTTTCTTGCTGGCGGGCTGGCAAGCCGTGCACCATGGGTGCGGTACAGCTTCTTTTCAAGCAGTTGCTCCAGATCAGTTTCCGGAAAATCACACTTCAAAGGCGAGTCTTTCATCGACACCCAGTTCCTCCACGTCGTTACCATCCAGGATCACACGAAGCCCATTCTCCCCCGTGACTTTGCGACCGTCCTTCTCGTACTCAATCAACATTTCAAGCTGTTCCCACTTGTTGTGGTTGTAGTGGGTAAAACGGTACATGACCTCATGGGAAGTGGCCTCTATTCTCTTTCTATTATCAAAAAGATGGGTAATCTCGTTCGAATCGTCGTCAGAGAACCAGTTGATATTCGCTTCGAACAGTTTGATGGAAACTGCGCAAGTCCCCTCAATAAAACCCGGGAAATACACTACGAAACTCGTGAATTCAGACAGGACCTTATATTCCCCCTGCTGGGTTATAGCCGGATGATTGGGCATGTACTCGGTTATCAGCACAATGGGAGAAAACAGCATGTAATAGAACGCATCCAGTTCCGCTTCGAAATAGCGCCTGACTTCAGCGCCTTCCTCTTGGAAAACAACGGTTCGGCTTTGCTCCAGTAGTTCTCCGCTCGAGGGCCGGGACTGCTCATCCCAGTAGCGCAGCGTGGGCGCATTACCCCAGAATGACAATGACAGGAAATCCTCGATCCGGGACCGGGCGATGTATAGCTGTACCATGCTGATGACGAAGGAGACCGCAACCAGAACCGCGCCTACCACGAGCACTACGGCAATACCCGCCCCGGTAACCGCTCCCGCAACCGCCAAAGAGGCTAGGTAGGTAATACCGATGCTCAGCCCAATCTGGACCCCGGACAGCGCCAACATCGTGTGATGGCCTGTGTACAAGGCCTTGTAGCCCATCCGACCTTCCAGAACTATCGACAGTATAGGCCCGACGTAGGGGAGGTACTTCATTGTGGTTCTCGCAAAACTCCTTGCAACAGGAGAGAAATACTGAACAATTCTGCCCCCACTTATAGCCACCGACACCCTGGCCCCAGCAGCTGACAAGTTCGCCCCCAGGGCCTTGGCGTATTCCTCCCTGACCAGCAACCCGCTGAGGTTAACCACACCTTCGCCGATGCTCCATAGGCCAGATGCAAAGTATCCCCACCGGTCGAGGGTGGATCGGTCGCCCAGCATGACATCCTGCTGTGTCTTCTTCAGTCCAGAATATAGGCTTGCCACATTAATCGCCTGGAAGAAAGTCACGGCCCCAATGAACTTGCCCCGGTTCTGTTTGATCCCTTCAACTACCGGGTCCAGGCGGGTATGAAGCCAGCCAAAGGGGTTGTCCTTGAAGTCCGGGGTCAAGTGGAACACGTCAATCAGGGTTCTGTTCAGGTAGTTTCTGATTCTTGCGTCGGCCATGCCGGCAGCCAGCGGGGTCATTGATAGTTCGGACAGGTTATGACCCGCTGCTTCCAGTGATTTGCGGTGCACCGCCTGGAGCAGGTCCGCCGCAGCATTCAGCGATACTCCGTTCCGGTGGACGTCAATGCCATAGCGTTTCTGGACGGCCTTGGTCCATTTTTTCCACTGTGGCCAGGTTTTAGGGTCTTTCGCCCAAGTCCCCATTTTCGCGGCGGGGGCGGCAAACTCCAGCATCAACGTCTCTGTAGCAGTGGTCACACGCACATACGCCGGCATGTCGAAGATACTGTCCACTACCTTCAAGCTGCCATAGTCAAAGCCGGGGAGATTTTTCAGTTTCTGGGCGATACTATTGGTGGCAGATGCTAAGAACAACGCGGTTTTTAGCGTGTTTCCGACCGTGCCGGCTTCGCCTTCGTCCGCAGCCAGCCACTTTTCGGCGTCTTCCTTGCCCTTTTCCGCACCGACATAGCCATCCAGTATATCGGCCAGTTCCTGCTCGACTGCCTCAAACCCCTCAGCACAGTAACAGTCGTTGAACTCCAGTTTCCTGGCTATCTGGTCCGAGGCAATCCACCGCTTCCAGTCATCAAATACCAATGCCCGGCCCTGGTCATACTCTTCAAGCTGTTTGTGATAGTTTTCAACAAACGCGTCTTTTTCCCCTGAGCGAATGCGCTCTTTCAGTTCCTCGGTGACTTCTTGTTGGTCGTCTTCCGATTCCTTCTTGCTGGCCTCACGGGCAATGAGCGCGTCCACCATCTGTGAGGTGGTGTAGGCGTATGCGTTCTCCTCCGCGTGATTCATGATCAGGTTTACATACAGCGCATGCAGTTGCCCCAATTCGGAGGCGATACCGATTTCGTCGTCAAGGGCAACGCAGTAAGAAAATTCTGTTTCCTTTTTGCACTGCCCCTGCAAATCCGGCTCACTGACGCCCTGCGCGAAGTCTGTCAGGCTCCACTCGAAGTCCACTGGATTCGGTCGAAAATCTTCAACCACTCCATTTAAAGCCTCGGTTTCGCCAATATTAACGCCTTCGCCTTTTTCGGGGAGTCCATTCAGGTCGAATGATTGCAGGTGCTCTTCGCGGACTTGCGCATCCGTTTTTACCAATTCCTGCAAACGAGCCGTCCATCGATGATGTACGAACTTCAATAAAACCGTCCCTTCTGCAGGGTGGTGGATACAGGGTAAAGCGCTTTGGGCATCGACATCCGGAAGTAACACAGAGTTCCACCCGGGTTGCACTTCCGTTATTGCACCTTGCTCGTTAACTCTATACTCGTGGAGCGTCCCGAAGACTTCCGAAAACATGTAAACCCAACCGGGTGTCAGTTTTCGAACACAGTAATGAGTGTTTCCAATGGCAACGGCCGGAGGGCGAAAATTGGCAGGCAGCGCGGTTTCTTCCTGACTGATCGCCCAGCGCACCGGATACAACGCGACAGTTTTAAGCTTGAGCGGGCACATCTGTGCCGCTGATTCGGTGCTATCAGCACCCTGTAAAAACGCTGAGCTGTTAGCGCTACCCATGAACCAGTCCCTCCGTTGACTTTTTCTCAGCGAATTCTGCAATTCGCGCTATGGCTTTGCTCAGGGTTGCAGAATTTTCTTCCCACAGGTTTTGGACATCCCTGTCCTTAAACGCATTATGCCCAAGCCAGCCGATAGTGTTGATGTATAAGGCAATATCCCGCGTACTGTCGAGTCCTCGCTTTTTCGCTGCGGCGGTCAACGCAGAAACCAAACCCCAATCCCGCCCAGTTGAGCCGGGCTGTTGAAGCAAATGAGGAAAGTAAGTCTCAGTATGGAGCTCAAGTTTTCTCAGGGCGGTGCGTTCCGCTGCTTTTTCCATGGCAACCTGATGCTCCTCGCGAATATTGAACATCTCTTTCTGCTTTTCACCTGATGGCTGCTCATTGTAAAAGCACTCCCACTCTCCCACTCGGCGGTCCTGAATGGCGATTGCACTACATGGTCCCATCAGCCGACTCTTACCCTCACCCTTCGAATCCCGACTCAACAAGTTCCGGGCGATTTCAGGGTCGTAAAACCGGAAAACCACCTCATCACCTGTGACCAGCCGAGCCATCAGTAGCCCGCGCAAATGATCCATCACTTCTTCAAACGGGCAGTCGGCCTGCAATACGATGGCAGCCCCCAGATGTTTCCACTCATCGAAACATTTCCGGGCCAAGGCGCTATTGATACCGGTCTCGACCAACCACGGTGATATTTCAGATAGACCAGAGAGCTCGGTCTGTCGGTATAGCGCATCACAATGTGGGTGCTCTTCTTCACGGTATATGACCTGAGATAAATCGTTCACTTTAGCCCCATCAATGAGGAGGAACGTTTTCCCTGAGTCAGGAAGGCTGGCCCGACTATTCATCAGACTGCCCCTTGTGATTCTGGTGAGCAGACCTGACAGATTCCCTTACCCTGATTCGCTGCATTCTTAATGGCACGTATCTGGTCTGGCTTGGCCATCGGCCTTTGGGGAGCCTCAGGCAATTTTTCAGGCGCCACGCTGACAACCCCAGCTTTATCCACCAATCCTGGCATTTCAGGCACCTGAACGGCTT
>TARA_R100001440_G_scaffold49197_1_pt1 | contig 86570 bp, 78 predicted proteins | sample TARA_R100001440 | Tara Oceans TARA_R100001440 (sample SAMEA2622112) | marine metagenome | biome: marine biome (ENVO:00000447); feature: surface water layer (ENVO:00002042); material: "saline water (ENVO:00002010), including plankton (ENVO:xxxxxxxx)" | depth 5 m
AGTGTGCCTCTTTTTAGGAATGTCCGCAGTAACGGGGTAGAACCCTATTGAGCCAGCCAATCATAACGAGCAACCATTCGGCAAATATACCGATTTCCAGGAACTCGCATTGGCCGTGTTATCAATTTTGCAACTCCAGACACCGCTAGCAGTTCTTTCAAGACGGATAACTGTACCTGCCAAATTGGGGTGCACATCGCCGCCTAATGTCACTTCGATGTGACCTGTCCCGTCACCGTTCAGGGTGACAATATCGGTTGCCGCATTGCCTGTGGTCAGGTTTGATGGGGCGTAGCCGATTTCGGAGTTAGTGATCGTGTCGTCGCCTGACGCTAGTCGCTCCTCAACCAGCACTCTATATGAACTCACCTCACTGTAGGCACGCTTGATCTGAGCAGTAGCTATGTAGTTCTGGTACGAAGGGATCGCGATGGCAGACAGTATGCCGATAATCGCAACCACGATCATCAATTCGATCAAAGTAAAACCGGATGAGGATGACTTCATAACCTGTTCCTGAATAGATAGTTCAGAGAACAATGCAATATGGAGACCGCAATCGAAAACTAATGAAATTTACTGACGCGACGAAGAGTTCGACTCCATTGGCGGCATCAGCTCCGCTGCTCTCGGGAAATAACCCTGAAGCCAGAACCTCGGCATAATGCCGACAGGAATGTGATCGTCATAATAAGGCAGATCTACTTCCATAGCCTGCTCATAACGCCACACCTCTTTCGCCCAAAACCCGCACCCAACCAAAGTGAGAATACACAAAACAACAGGCACTAGCGTGCGACGAGTTGACCCATGCACAACCTCATTTATGCCAGTTTTGCGAGTTCCAATATAAACCAACGCCCAGAAGATCGACAGCACACATAGCCCCACCAGCATTGAGGCCGGCGCAATAAATACCGCTGACACCCCCGCATGCACAAGCGCCGCAGCAACAGATGCGGCAAAAGCAGCAAGAATCGGAATGGAGGGGTCCGCACTCGCCATTAGCGCCGTGCGTTTTTTCCAAAGACGCGTGAAGCCTGCCGCTCCCATAACAAACAACGCTAACATCAGAAGCCAACCGTATTCAGCGGCCCACATCAAATACATATTATGAGGATGGCCGAATCGGGTGGATTTGCGAAACGGCTCAGTCAAAACATCGTGCGTAAGCCAGGACTGCGGACCAAGCCCGAGCGGAAGTTGCTGGACACTCATTGCCCACGCCTCAATCCAAAGAGGCACCCTCCCGGAGGAGGTCGTATTTATTCCGCGAGCCTGTATATCGCCAGAAAGCAATGATGGAACAAAAACAGAGAGCAGTAGCCAAGCCAAAACCCCAAACACCAGATACCGGAAGAAAACAAAGGCCCAAGGTTTTACCGATTGACCAAAAAGCAGTACCACCAGCAGGGTGCCAAAAGTGAGACCAAACATAGTGCCGCGCGACATCGATACGATAACCAACCACCACCAAATAGCCGCGGTCAGCGCAACCAATGCTCGCCAAAGCCGCTGATTCTCTAGCGGCACCACCAACACACCAAGAGGCATCAGCGGCAGCAGCCATGTTGCGACATGGCTCCAATAGCGGATATTAATGAAGCCCCAGGGAATATAAGCAGACAGCTCAGGCACGTTATCGAGCATTGCATACACATAAATGACGATCGAAAGCGCGCCATAAAAGAAAGCAAACGCGAGAGCTACCGTAACAAACACATCGACCCAGTAACGTTCGGCGCTCTTTAGCGCAATCGCACTGCCAGCTATGATCGTGCCCAAGAAGAAGAGCGCGTACATGCCCGGCTCCACCCAGAGGTACTGTGTCACACTGGCAGAAAAAACGGGCAGCGAGATAAATGCGATGGCTACAAGCATCCCAGGCCAGATTTGCCTTGCGATTTCAGCGGGTTCGCGCCACCCAAGAAGAGGGATGGAGATACTCACGACAGCAATGAGCACGACGACCAGAAACATGCGCTGACTGTCATACCCACCGAGCGGCAGCGGCAAAAAGTCCGCGAATAGCACCAAAAGAAAACCAAACGCTACAGCAAACCAACCCAGCCAGTTTTTTATTGTCATTCTGCTGGCCCTGCCAGAGCACCTCGAACATCCGACCCTAATTTATCGCCAATCTGATCAAGCGCCAGCTCATAGAAAGTTGGCCCGTGAATGGTGGCCAGTAAGGCAAGCTGCGTTTTAGCTGCCTCCAAACGCCCACTGGCCGCTAACGACAGTGAATACCGGTAAATATTCGCCAGCGTGGGGTATCGGGCAACAACCAAAGCCATTTCGTCAAGTTCGGAAGACTCAATGTGAGCCGCTGGGTCTTGTCGCTGAAATGATTGCAGCGCATCCAACTGCGTCAGAATGAACACCCCTCCTGGCAACTCAACCTGATCAAAACCGATAATTTTTGCGTCCGTCATCCGTCGATTAAAGTCATTCTGCTCGAAATAGCGATACTCTCGAACCACCTGAACCAGAACGCCAACAACGACGATGCTGAGAGTCACTCTTAGCCAAACCGGGAAAGAGATGCTCAAAGCCGCCTCCCGCGAGCTCTCAGCGACCCCCAACATCAATCCTGCAGGAATTAAAAAGTAAGCGTAAGCATGAGGGTATTCAAACATTGAGTGCGTAAAAAACACACCCACTACCAACAGAGCCGCAATAGCGTCCAGTTCTTTCACGTTCTTTAAAAGCTTTACCTGCCACGCGACGATAAAAAGGATAACCCCGCCACCAATCACCACCCCATTCCAAAGCAGAATATCCAAAAACAAGTTGTGGCTATAGGTCAGAATACCCCCTTGTATAGGGTATTTCTGAAAATACTCAACTTGTGCAACAGGTATCTGTCCCCAGCCAAATCCAAGTATAGGGCCGTCAGCAATGATGCGCAGTACTGCGCTCCATATATCAAGTCGGGCAGACGCTCCGACCCTGTCAGCCAGGCTTTGAGAAGTCAGTAGCATAAATTCAGATAGCACTGGCAATAGCAGCGTCATGGAACCAAACACCAGAATCCAACTGAATAACACTAGTGGCGACAACCTAAGCTCACGCTGACGGCCGAACCGTACCCACAGCACAAACATTAAGGCAGCAACCATCCAAGACGTGCGCGACTGAGTGATCACAACCCCAACAAGCAGAAACAGTAAGATTAAAGATGACGAAATTCGATTGAAAATGTGTCGTTCATAAAAATAGATGACTGACACAACCGCAAAACAGAGCAATGATGCGAGATGGTTTGGCTGGGAAAAATTGGCATAGGGTCGCGCCCCCTGGTGATGCATCTCCCAAATACTGTCGGCGATCCCGAGCCACTGCCTGATGGCTATCAGAGCTGATAGGAATGAGGCAACAAGAACGATGGCGCAGAACAATTCCACAAACTGCTGCCGCCTACCAACATTCTGCGAGAGATTAAAACTTAAAGTTGCAGAAGCAAAAAAAGCCAACACGTACAACGAATTCAGCCAACCATCGCCGCTAAAAGAGATACTACCCAAGCACACCTGCAGAAGCGGCAAAAACATCAAAAAATGAATAACTGCTATTGGTCGTGTCAGTGAGACCCGCCGTGGAGATAGCAAAAAGAAAGCAACAGCCAGGCCCGATAAAGCTACAACCTCCTGATTAGCCCCCCCCCAAACCACACCTCTAACAGGCCATAACCACGATATTGAAAAACAGACCATCGCAAAAATGATCACATACCGCTCAATATGAAAGCCGCCATCGGCAATAGCTTTAGGCACAACAGCCGCTCCTTGTTAAATCACCAAAAAAAATGCTGCCCGAAGGCAGCATTTCAAGAACTCATGCGAGATCTAATTCAGCATTAGGTATTTGAACAACCTGCAGGCCAGTACTTGTTGTCAGTGATACCAGTAACCTTGCATTCATACAAGCCAGCGTCGGTACGAGTAAAGCTAATCGCAGCGGAGCCCGCAGTCCCCAAACGGCCTGGATCTTTGATTACGCATTTAATTGCGTCGGCTTGATCCCCGGATGCAGCAGCAGATACAGAAATCGTAGTGCAATTACCGGTACTGGAACTCAAACCGATCGATGCTGGACCAGAAATGGCCGCCGCGCCCTTTGAGGTATATTCCAGCTCATAGCTGGTTTTTCCAGATGCGATATCAGCCAACGCCGCAGTAGCTTTTGATTTAGAGATGTAATCCTGATAAGCAGGAATAGCAATCGCAGCCAGAATACCGATGATCGCAACAACGATCATCAATTCGATAAGTGTGAAACCCTTTTGAGCGCGGTTCATTTGCATGCTTTTCATTGGCAACCTCAATTATTCGTTTGGTTTTCAGTTGGACCCGGCTACCGGTTCGCATTTCCCGTAACCGCGACGAGCCTGAAACTGTGTAAGCAGGATGTATGCCAACCACTAAACACAGCTTATATGTACTGGTTTTCAACAAGTTAACGCTCCAACGAGCCGTTATAATTTCACGATATTTGACAATACTGCCGAATCTGGTCGATAGGTGACGCGTTTTGTCACCCTGATTTGAGCGCCTGTTTTTGCCGCTTTCAAAATAGTCCCGCCCCATCTAGACTTGAGCGTATTCACTTTCCAGCAACTTATAGAAAGTACACCCTTTATGCCCCCAAACAATCAGAACGTTACGCTTACCGGCCTTGCTCGTCGCTTTGTTGAAGACGGCCTCATTGAAGAATCTGTTGCACGTGATGCATTTATTCAGGCGTCTAACAACAAAATTCCGCTAATAACCTATCTGGTGCAGAACAACCTGGCCGACAGTCGGGGCCTCGCTTTTTCTGCGGCTATGGAATTTGGCGTTTCTGTTCTGGATTTGTCGTCCTTTTCGCCAGACATGCTTCCCGAAAAAATTGTCGACGAAAAGCTGATCCGCAAACATAACGCTTTGCCATTATTCAAACGAGGCAAGCGACTTTTCATCGCGGTGTCAGACCCAACCAACATCCAGGCCCTTGACGAAATAAAGTTCAATACAGGCCTCAGCACAGATGCCGTGCTAGTTGACGACGCAAAACTCAGGGAGGCAATCGAACGTTTTCTGGCATCCAGCGAGTCGTCCATGGGAGACCTTGGCGACAGCGACCTTGAGGACATTGATATTGATGGCGGCGATGAGGAGAAAGACGATGGGGCGACTGTAGCTGCCGAAGTTGATGACGCGCCCATCGTAAAATATGTCAATAAGATTCTGCTGGACGCTATCCGTGGCGGTGCCTCGGACATTCACTTTGAGCCCTACGAAAAAGCATATCGAGTGCGGTACCGGACGGATGGCATCCTGAAAGAAATGTCAAAGCCGTCCATAAAACTGGCGCCCAAAATTTCTGCCCGCGTCAAGATAATGGCTCAGCTGGATATTTCGGAACGCCGTGTTCCGCAGGATGGCCGGATCAAGATGAAGCTATCCAAAACTAAGGCGATTGATTTCCGGGTCAATACGCTACCCACGCTTTGGGGCGAAAAGATTGTTTTACGAATCCTTGACCCCAGCCAGGCCAAACTGGGTATTGATGTGCTCGGCTATGAGGAAGATCAAAAGCAGCTTTATTTAGATGCTTTGTCCCAGCCGCAGGGGATGATTCTGGTTACGGGCCCTACTGGTTCCGGTAAAACCGTATCGCTCTATACCGGGTTGAATATCCTGAACACCGAAGAGCGCAACATCTCAACTGCGGAAGATCCTGCAGAAATCAACCTCGAGGGCGTCAATCAGGTAAACGTAAACACCAAAGTAGGCCTCGGCTTTGCCGAAGCGTTGAGAGCATTCCTTCGTCAGGATCCCGACATCATCATGGTGGGCGAGATTCGGGATCTGGAGACAGCCAACATTGCAATTAAGGCGGCGCAAACCGGTCACCTTGTACTCTCGACTCTTCATACCAACAGTGCGGCAGAAACCCTGACCCGGATGATGAACATGGGCGTACCCGCGTTCAACATCGCAACGTCTGTAACGCTGATTATTGCTCAGCGACTGGGTCGACGGCTTTGTAGCTGTAAGGAAACGGCAGACATTCCAAAAGACGTTCTTTTGGCCGAAGGCTTCACAGAGCAACAAATTGAAACAGGCTTTACTTTGTACCGCCCCAAAGGCTGTGATAAATGCACTGGAGGCTATAAAGGCCGCGTGGGTATTTATGAGGTTGTGAAGATCACCGAGACACTGGCAAACATGATTATGGAAGAAGCCAGTTCGATCAAGATCGCAAAGCAGGCACAGGCGGAAGGTTTCGCTAGCTTGAGACAATCAGCCCTCGAAAAGGTCATCCAGGGCGTTACCAGTCTGGAAGAAGCGAATCGCGTCACGAAGGATTAAACATGGCAGAGAAAGCGCAAAAATTATCTACCTTTATCTGGGAAGGTAAAGACCGAAAAGGCAACAAAACCAAGGGAGAGGTGTCCGGCACCAACTTGGCTATTGTAAAAGCTCAGCTCCGTAAGCAGGGCATTATGCCGGGCAAGGTCAAAAAGAAGCCTAAACCATTGTTCGGTGGCAACAAAAAGGTCACCCCCTTTGATGTCGCCATGCTAACGCGCCAGCTCGCAACAATGATGAAGGCCGGTGTTCCGCTTGTTCAGAGTTTCGATATTGTTGCCGATGGCCTGGACCACAAAGGCCTTCAGGATCTAGTCCTTGCTATAAGGAATGATGTCGCAGCAGGTACAAGTTTCGCAGGAGCTCTGCGCAAACACCCGCGGCAATTCGATGATCTTTACTGCAACCTGGTGGACTCAGGTGAACGTGCGGGTGCTCTGGAGCAAATGCTGGATCGCATCGCCCACTATCTTGAAAAAACAGAGAGCCTCAAAAAGAAAGTCAAAAAGGCGATGACTTATCCTATTGCCGTTGTCGTTGTTGCTCTGATCGTAACAGCCATTCTGCTCGTCAAAGTGGTCCCTCAGTTTGAAACTCTTTTCAATGGTTTTGGCGCGGATCTGCCTGTATTTACTCAAATGGTCATTCATCTTTCTGAATGGATGCAGTCCTATTGGTTTATCGTCCTGCTAGGCATTGTTGGGGTTGTTTTTGTTTTCAAAGAGGCCCGACACAGATCGCAAAAGTTTTCCGATGCTGTCGATAAAGTGGTATTGAAAATCCCCGTTATGGGTCAGATTATCGATAAATCTGCTGTTGCCAAGTTTGGCCGAGTTTTATCTACTACTTTTGCAGCGGGTGTACCTTTGGTTGACGCGCTGGACTCTGTCGCAGGCGCTACCGGCAATGCCGTATACCGTGACGCAGTGAATCAGATCAAAAATGAAGTATCCTCGGGCACTCAACTCCAGGCCGCCATGCGTCAAACCGCTGTATTCCCGGTTATGGCCGTTCAATTAACCGCTATAGGTGAAGAATCAGGTAATCTCGACGAAATGCTCTCAAAAGTGGCCGATCACTACGAGGGTGTTGTCGACGACATGGTAGACAACCTGACCGCGCTTATGGAACCGATGATAATGTCTGTTTTGGGCGTATTGGTCGGCGGCCTCATTATTGCGATGTACTTGCCGATATTCCAACTCGGGCAAGTCGTTGGCTAGCAACCCAGCCAAGTTATAGCCCCATCCTGCAGAGCTCGCATTCATTTTCGCGAGCTCTGCACTTTCAGGCAATAAATTAAAACTTATCGCTGATACGTATTTTTCGCCGAGACAACATGTCCGACTTAGATGAACTACTCAACTTTCCCTGGCTACTCTACCCCCTCTTGGCCATCTTCTCTCTGTGCGTCGGCAGCTTCCTGAATGTCGTCATTCTGCGCTTGCCGAAAATGATGCAACAGGATTGGCGCTGCCAGTGCGAAGAATTTCTTGAATTGCCGGAATCGCAGCGCTCAGCACCAAAGAAAATAACGCTGTCGTCACCGAATTCCTCCTGCCCTGGCTGTGGGCACGAAATCAAGCCGTGGGAAAATATCCCGGTTATCAGCTACCTGTTGCTGCGAGGCAAATGCGCGTCCTGCAAGGCCCCTATATCTATCCGCTATCCGATTATCGAGGCGGTGACAGCTGTGCTGTCGATGTTCACTGTATGCGTGCTTGGCGCTGATCTGAACAGCTTTTGGGCCCTGTTGCTGCTTTGGTCGCTGATCGCCCTGACGGTCATCGATTTCGACACTCAGCTGTTGCCAGACAGCATCACGTTGCCGTTACTCTGGCTCGGGCTAATACTGAACTACTTTGGCGTATTCACCGACTTTGAGAGCGCCTTTTGGGGCGCAATAGCCGGCTATCTGTCCCTGTGGTCCGTTTACTGGCTGTTCAAACTGATAACTGGCAAGGAAGGTATGGGGCATGGTGATTTCAAGCTGTTGGGTGCGCTTGGTGCCTGGCTTGGCTGGCAACTGCTGCCCGCGATCATATTGCTCTCGTCGCTGGTCGGTGCCGTGATTGGCATCAGCCTGATACTGTTCAAGGGACACGGGCGTGAAGTGCCGATTCCCTTTGGCCCGTACCTTGCCATCGCCGGCGCAATTGCCCTTTGGTTTGGGCCGGAGATACAGCAGATCTGGTTCACCTATCTTGGTGCCTGACCCACCCCTGGTCGCATTATTTTGAAGGTTTCACCGAATTTTAAAGGCTTCGCAGATTTATGAAAGTTGTCGGCTTAACCGGTGGTATTGGCAGCGGCAAATCCACGATCGCCGCACGCTTCAAGCAGCTTGGGGTTCATGCTGTGGATGCCGATGATGTCGCTCGTGAGGTTGTGGAACCTGGCCGGCCGGCACTCGCCGCCATTGCAGCGCATTTTGGGGATGCTATCCTACTTCCTGACGGTGCGTTAAATCGCGCAGTGTTGCGCCAGATCGTGTTTGAAACGCCAGAAGAACGAGACTGGTTGGAGAAGCTGCTGCATCCGATCATCCGTGACGAGTTGCTACACCAGCTCTGGATAACCTCCGACCGCTCGCCTCCCGCCGAATACCAACACCATTACGTTCTGCTGGTTTCGCCTCTGCTTCTGGAGACGGATCAGCACAACATAGTGGACAGCGTTATCGTGATAGACGTCCCGGTAGAGGTTCAGATTGCACGAACAATGCAACGGGATAAGAATGATCGAGCCCAGGTAGAACGCATTATCAACGCCCAGATCTCGCGGGAAGAACGACTAAAAAGAGCGGATTTCATTATTGATAATGCGCAGCCAGCGTCATTGGCAATCGATGCGGTTGACGACCTGCATTACCGCCTGAACTCCCGAGCGAAAGCCTGACGTGATGCGATGGCACGTATTTCGGAACCATTCCCATCCAAGACGTCTCAACTGGATCTGCCTACTATGCGCAGCAGGCTTTACTACGCCTACGTCAGCCTTAACACCTGACGAAGAAGAGCCCCTGACAGCGCCGCTGAAAGTTGAATCTCTGCCCGACAACTTCTACACGTTCGAGCCTGATGAAACCACATACACTGATCAAAGCTCCTGGTGGCTGAACTTTTCAGAGTGGATCATCGCGCAACGGGAAATGCGCTCAGTACAAGTGCAATCAGTCGGCGCATGGGCGGACAGGACGCTGTCGGGCGACACCCGCGCCCTCCCCCTTAACGAAAGCTACCTTCGGCTCGGGATCGCCACCACTTCGGAAACCGGAGATTTGGCTCAAATCGAGCCAGAAGCCCGATTCAGACTGGATCTACCGACAGCAAAGGAAAAGCTCAGGCTCGTCGTAGAAAGCGACAGCGAAGAAACCACATCGCTGGGCGAACGGGATCGCGACCGGCAACTTGTCGACAGTGAGCGATCTGACAATGAGGCTACAGGTGCTCTTCGCTACCTGACAGACATCACAGACACACTCAATATCAGCAACGATGTGGGTGCCCGGCTGCGCTTCCCACCCGACGCATTCTGGCGCTTGCGCTCCACCGCGACATTTGATCTTGATGCGAACTGGCAACTTGGTGTCGATCAACGGATCTACTATTTCCATCAGGATGGCTGGGGCGAAAGCACCTATCTCGGATTCAGTCGCCGTGTCGGACCATGGGACTTCATCAGCTCATCCGAACTACGCTGGATACACAGCGACAGGGAGTTTGAATTTTCACAGATTTTCAGTTTGTATCAGCGGCTCAATAACCGAGCCGAGCTGAACCCACGGATAGGCATTCTCGGAGAAAGCCAACCCGGGTGGCGCACGACCGAGTACTTTGGCGATCTGACGTATCGCTATCGCCTGTTCAGCACCTGGTTATACGCAGAGGCAATACCCGCCATCAACTTCACTCGGGAAGAGAGCTTCGACAGCATTACATCTCTGACCCTTCGGATTGAAATGTTCTTCTCAGGTGATATCAAATGAGCAGGCACCCATCCATGCCTGCGTCAGCCGCGCTGACGCTGACCCCTATAGCGGTCACACGATCCTGCTTCAAAGACAAGTTCGGTGTTCCTCGCCAACCGGGTTTGACCCGACACGCCTGGGCAGATCTGGTGATTCAGCCACCCTTTGACCGAGAGGATGCGTTTCGTGGACTGGAAGACTGCAGCCATATATGGCTCACGTTCCAGTTTCATGCAGCGGTCAGAGCTGAGTGGCGACCAACCATCAGGCCACCTCGACTGGGGGGCAACAAGAAGGTTGGCGTGTTTGCCAGTCGCTCTCCATTCCGCCCCAACAGCCTTGGACTATCCGTTGTCCGCAACGAAGGGCTACGGCGGGAAAAGGGTCAGTTAGTATTACGTATCCGGGAACACGATCTCATTGAGGGAACGCCGATCCTCGATATCAAACCTTACCTGCCTTTCGCCGACGCCCTGCCCGATGCTCATCTGGCCTGGGCCGCCGAACCACCGACCACGCGTCTTTCCGTTGAGTTCACGGAAACGGCGGAAGCACAACTGAAGGCAATCGATGAAAAGCAATGCCCGGATTTCAGATCGCTGATTGAAGACGTGGTGGCATACGACCCCCGCCCTTCCTTTCGCAGGGGGCGCGATGAACAGCGGATCTACGGAGCCCATCTATACGGCTACAATGTTCGGTTCCGATTTGACGATATTGCCGTCACCGTTCTGACTGTAACTTTGTTAGACTAAGTAGTATCAATAGGGAAACCCGTCACGCTAATAAAGCGGGTTCACATGCTGATTTTGATTGCGTCGCAATAATAGTATCCATCACAGGGAAGCGGTCACGTGGCATTAAAATCATTTCTCAGTCAATTTGGCGTGCGCCCGCTGGCAGCGCGACTGCTGGGTTATGTTCTGCTGTTCAGCTTCGTGCTTTCGCTTATCGCCAGTGCGGCGCAGATGACGGGTGAGTTTGAGCGACGCAAAACCGAGGTGTCCGAGCTACAGAACAGGGCGGCGGAAATGCTCAGCCCGATCCTTGGCAATGACCTTTGGATGCTGGACAACCGGGCCATCAAGACCAGTCTGGATGGTTTACTCGCATTTCCTTCAATCCAGTTCGCTGAAGTGATCACAGAAACCGGGGAGCGCTACACTGCTGGGCGCCCCGTTGAAGGCGATGACATCACACAGCGTTACGATATCGCACTCAAGACCTCACAGCGTGCCCCCAACACGCCGCTTGGCACCCTGACCATTTCATCTTCCCTGAACCGGATGCATCAGGATGTCATCGCCAGAGGCCTGATTCTGTTGCTGTTTCAGAGCATCATTGTGATGTTCGGCACGCTGGGTCTCCTGCTGATCGTGCGGCAGACATTGACGCGCCACCTCGAAGCTATCGCCGCTTACATCAAACGACTCAACTTTGATGCTCTGATCGCGCCCTTGAAACTTCGCCGCAAACCACCTGCAAGAGCTGACGAATTAAGCGAAGTGGAGCAGGCCCTGAACATTATGCGAATGCAGATGCTCGAAGAGGCCCAGACCCTGCGCCAGTCCAGCATTCGTTCACAGGGTGAGCGGGACGAGGCGGTGCGGGCCAACCATGCCAAAAACCTGTTTCTGGCGAACGTCAGTCACGAATTACGCACCCCCCTGCAGTCAGTACTGGGTTACGCCAGTCTGCTGGAAGATACAACGCTGGATCAGGAGCAACAGGACTACGTTCAGACTCTGCAAACGTCAGCCGAGAACCTGTCTGCGATCATCAACGACTTGCTTGATATATCGAGCATGGAAGCCGGCAAGATGGTGCTCGAAAACATTCCATTCGATCTCAGGGATACGCTCAACGATCTGGTGGTCATGCTGGGCGCCCGAGCTAGAGAAAAAGGGCTGGCGTTCGAGCTCCGGATTGACGAAAACCTCCCGGAAAACCTTCGGGGAGACCCGATACGCTTGCGCCAGATTCTGCTTAACCTGACATCCAACGCGATCAAGTTTACGGATTCAGGACACGTACTGATCAGCCTTGAAGTGCTTGGCCGAGAGGGCGATGCAATCCAGGTGCGCGTCGCCGTAGAAGATACCGGTATCGGTATACCCAGCGACGACCTACCCCTTGTTTATGAGCCGTATGTGCAGCTGGGCCAGCGTGTTCGCAGGCAACTTCCTGGCGCAGGCCTTGGCCTGACGATCTGCCGACAGCTCATAAACCTGATGGGCGGAAAACTCGATGTCGAAAGCCGGCCCGGGGAAGGATCAACGTTCTGGATTGAGCTTGATCTCGCCGTTGCCCCGGCAGGCACCACCCGTGTGCGCCAGGATACCCGGATGATTCGGGGCAAGCGCGTGCTGGTCGTTGATTCTTATGCCCTGTCACGCAAAATCACGCTGGAAATGCTGTCACGGTTCGAGGTTGATATCGATGCAGTGAAGTCTGCCGCCGAAGCCATCGTCGCGTTGCGCCAGAGCAGTGAAAACGACTCCCCGTTCGATGCCGTCCTGCTTGATGGTTTTGTGCCGGACATGGACAGCGATCTGCTGTGTCAGCAGATTCGCGAGAACCCCCAATGGAAAGCTACCCGCATACTCGTGCTTTCATCCAACCCGCAGCGGGGCGACGCCGAGCACTTCCGGCAAGCGGGCGCCGACGGGTTTCTCAGTAAATCACTGCGCGAATCCTGTCTCAGCCCTATTCTCCATCAGTTGTTTGTTGATCAACGCAACGGCGAACGGTCATTCCTCACCCGATTTTCGCTCCAACCTGGCCCCGAGCAACGCTCACGGCGGCCTCAACCCGCACAACGCATGAAGGTGCTGCTGGTAGAGGATAATCCAGTCAACCGCACGCTGACCCGGCGCCTGCTCGAAAAGCTGGGTTGTGACGTCACCACCGCCAACGACGGAGAAGCCGCACTTGGCCTGCTGCAATGGCATCGTTTTGACATGATCTTTATGGATTGCGTGATGCCCAAGGTGGATGGTTTCGAAGCCACCCGACGTTTACGCAAGTTGGAAAGCGAGCGCGAACTCAGCCATGTACCCGTGGTTGCGCTAACCGCAAGCGCTATGGAACAGGACGAAGAAAAATGCCGGCATGCCGGCATGGATGCTTTTGTGGCGAAACCTGTCAATATGGAGATGCTGCGAGCAATCCTTGATCAGTTCTGCCAGAGTGCAATTGACGTCTGAGCTGTTAACATTAGGGCTCAATATCGGAACCGGAGCCAGAACAGAACGTCATGTTAGCCACCTGCCCTACCTGCAAAAAAGAAGTTGAATGGGATACCAGCAATCCCCACCGGCCTTTCTGCTGTGAGCGATGCAAGCTGATCGACCTTGGCGCCTGGGCCAACGAAGATTTTCGAATACCAGCGGAGCCCGCCGACCCGGAAGACCTGCGATCAGGCGATGATCAACCAGACGACTTTACCCACTAACTAATAAGCCTGGCCTGAGAACGGCAAGTGCACAGCATGGCTGGTTTGCACCATGGCGACCCTATGCTCGCTCGCCAACGCAATAGCCGAACTTTCCTAACTGTAACCAAACCCTTATTGAGCAGCCTGTCAACGGCAGATACCATGACCCGCTGACTCGCCAAGAATGTACTAAAAACGTATCACAAGAGGTAAACCCATGAATTACAGCCGCCTTTCAGTACTGGCGCTTTCACTGGCAGTAACACCAGTTATGGCCGCTGACTTTGACCTCAGCCTCACCAATGACTCGGCCAAAGGCCAGGTCAACTTCCTGCCGATTAACGCCGACATGCAGGCGGGCGCTGGCTATACCTACCACGAAGGTAGCCGGCATATCGTAAATCTGGACTTGCATGCTCAGGGCCGAACTGCACTGGGTAACTTGCCTACAACCGCTGGCATCGGTGTCAAAGCGTTGGGCTGGGACGATGACGACCTGGATGGCGGTGCCGTGGGTATCGGCGGGTTCGCTACCGTTAACATCCCCAACGTGCCTGGCCTGTCGGTTAACGGCGCGCTGCACTACGCCCCCAACATCCTGTCTTTCGGCGACTCCGAAGACATGACCAGCCTCGAAGCCCGAGTCAGCTACCGCGTAATCCGCAATGCTGAGGTTTTCGGTGGCTACCGTTACCTGAACACAGATCTGGATCCGCACGGCGACATCAACCTCGATGAAGGCGTCATGGCCGGTATCAAACTGTACTTCTAAGCGATTAATCGCGCCTTAGAGAGTGCAGCAAAACCTCGCGAACACCGACGTTTTGCTGCACTCACTTTGCCATCGGCGCCTTTAACGATGGCAATTCTGTGCCCCGCCTCACTGTCCTGCTCCCCCGCCACTGCTAGACTTTTCGGAAACCCATAAAAAGGTCTTCCGGCTGTGATTTCAGCGCTTGCACGTTCTTTTTCAGTGATTACTATCGCTATCGTTCTTAGCGCCTGCAGCAGTGCCGGCGATGATGCCGTCAAAGAGGCCGGCAGTCGCGAGAACAGCTTTCCCGGAGCCAAGAATCCGGGCAGCGACTTCTCTGAGACAAGCACCGGTGACACCAGCAACGCCAACGGCCTCGCCAGAAATGAAGTCAGGATCACCGTTGAAGTGCCGGAGCAAATGGCGCCAGAAGGACCGCTCTCACGGCGAAACCTGCATCTGGTTCAGCCTGACAGTGTGCGCGTTTACAAAACAGATCAGAATCTGAGAGCGCTATCCTCCGTAGACGTCACGACGCGCACAGATGATGACGGATTCAACGTCATCGGCTTTCCCAATGGCCAGCCACTGGGACCCGATGTGCTGATTGAGGTCAGCTACCAGGGGCAAACCATTCGTGCCTTTGCTACCGACAATGATCGTGACATCAAGGTCAATCCGTTTTCCGAGTACCTGGTGATCGAGGGGCTTGGCGGCTACACCGAGCTGCAATTTGAACAAGCGATGGCGTGTGTCAACAGCACAGACTCAACGAACCTCTGCATCAATAAATATATCTGGTCAACGCTGGCTGATCAGGTCCAGGATTTTGAAATCGACATCCCCGACAATACCGGTTTCGACAGCGCAGTTGCCCTACTCGGCCAGCGAGCCGATTTCGCCCGTTATGTGAGCGAGATGGCTAAAATTATCCTGATTACACCTGCCGATACGAGCACAATTTCAGGCGATTCCGTTAACATGAACACCGTCTTTCATGGCTTGGAGCTCGGCATAACCGGCACGGGAACCTCCGGCCCCGGGCGCTGGGGCATTCGCCGAAGCGCCGAAGAACGGGTTGAAGTCAACGGCGTAGGGTATGTCTATCCCGGTCTATCGATGTCATCCCTTGGCGCTTTCGGCATAACCGCCACCTTCCTGGCCAGCGATATCCCCTACCAGCGTGCAACCCTGACACAATTTTCAGCGGCAAATTCAGTCTACCTCGGTCCAGACAACTGGGATATCAACAGCCACGCGACTACCGCAGTGCCCGGTAGCATCAAAAATGATACACAGCTGCTTGCGGGGCTGTCCGTACTTCAGACCATCACTAACAAAAACAGCGCCAAAATTATTGGCTGGACGCGCAACCCCTACCGACTCGACGCTTTGGTTGTCGGAGGAAAAGACGATCCGCAAGCTTTGGTCTCGGGTTACTTTTCGGCGGGCAGATCACTTGAACTGAAAGCGGACAATGGTGGCTACCAGCGCGGTGATCAACTTGAGGAATATTTCGTTTCCATTTTCGATTTGTCGTTCACCAAAAGTGACGATTTCCAGATCAGCACTCTGAGTTCGAGTTACAACGTGATCAGTTTCTCGACCCAACTTGGTGACCCGGTCACACCGTTCAGAACAGAATCCATGCTCGGAACCTGGTCCGGCTCCGGTGGCAGCTTTACGCAAACCGCCAGTGCCGAGGAAATCAACCGCAAGGCCAATGGCACGGTCACGACCGCATCACCAAACCGAGACGGGCCGGCAAACGTCAGTAACCAGACCTCACAGCTATCAGGTGGCGACAAAAATACCGGCCGCCTGTCACTTGATTCATCCGCTATTGGTCAAGTTGGCGCAAGCCAGCCCGATGGTAGCCTTCTTGCCTTCAACCTCGATAACCCGGTTAACGGAGACGGGGTATTGATAGCACTCAAAGCTGGCAGCGAGCCACCGGAGGCGGACAGGAACTATCGCCTGCAGGGAACAATCGTTGGGCTTAATGATGACAAGCAGATCCTCCAACACATCGACGGTGGTCAACTCTCAATCGGCACCGCAGGTGACGCCACAGTGTCGCTGGCCGGTTTTGAGGTAACCCAGACCGTCAGCACCCAAGTGCTCGAGCGCCCCCATGCCCTGACCACGACGACAGACGCAGACCTGACATTCACCTTTACCAGTGGGGCGACGCCTCAACTTGTAATGACCAAAACCGGAGGCGCCTCGCCCTATCTCCAGGGATTTGTCTCCGAAGACGGATCGCTCCTGATGTTGCAAATCAGGGAAAGGCCCCCCTCCGGTGACGAGTATCTCGGACTGCTGATTGGCGTGCTTGAAGCGCCATAATGCGCAGTCCAAGGTTTTCAGGAGCGATTCAACTGGCACTGCTGCGGTTACAAGCGCTAACCGGCTTTTTAACCAGTACCTGTTACAATTAGCGTCATACTGACAGTAACGGGAGAGTGGGATGACTGCAGGCACTAAACTGACAGCCATGGTGGCTTCGTTCGCAATAGCCTTTATCTGGGGAACGATTCACGAGCCGTTTCCAGATGTCCCCATGGATCAGGAAGATGTTGTACTGGATGCCCTCCCGCCACTACCCGACTGGGCGCGTGCGGAATTGCCAGACTTTACAAATGCCGCCAATACAGCCGAAAAAAAGGCCGCATTTTTCTCGTTTCTTTACCCGAGAATCGCTCTGGCCAACACCCGTGTCTTGATGCAACGGGATATGTTGGAAGCGCTGGAGCAAAAGGACGAACTCTCGACCGAGGATAAAGCCTGGCTTCAGCGTCAGGCAAAACGACTTCGTATCGACAGTGCGCCGGGATCGGCCGAGATGTTTGAAATGCTTGATCGCCGAATGGATGTCATTTCACCCTCCCTGATTATGGCCCAGGCTGCTAATGAATCGGCCTGGGGCACCTCGCGATTTGCCCGCAAAGGCAATAACCTGTTCGGTCAGTGGTGCTTCTCGGAAGGTTGCGGGCTGGTGCCGCGTAACCGTATTGAGGGGGCCAGTCACGAAGTGGCGAGCTTCGACTCACCCTATGAATCTATCCGTGCCTATATTACCAATATCAATCGTCATCCAAGCTACCGCGCATTGCGTAATACACGCGAACAGGCGCGAAGCAAGGACAAGTTCCCCAGCGGAGATGTCTTGGCGCAGGGGTTGATTGGTTATTCCGAGCGAGGATCTGACTATGTCAGGGAAATCCAGCAGATGATCCATCACAACAACCTCGGTTATTATGACAAGCAATACCAGAAACTTGTGGGCCGGGATGCGTCCGTTACCGGCTTGATGCAACTGGCCACCGGTGACGAAAGCACTCTGACGCCAGGCGGTATTGCCAAAAACGAAGGTTAACTGTGAAAACACCCGAAGCTGACCAGTTGGTGCCTTGGGCATCACATTATTCGGAAACCGGTTTCTGGGGCAAACTGGCCCATCGCACCAAGCAGCTTGGGCGGCGCCCGGCGGAACTCGGTCTGACGCTGTTCTACACGCTACGCGAGCCGGGCACTCCTACCTGGTGCAAGGCGGTGATATCCGGCAGCCTTGGCTATTTTATCAGTCTGATAGATGCGGTCCCCGACCTCACGCCTGTACTGGGTTACACCGATGACGTGTCAGTGATGATCGCCTCTCTCGCAATACTTGGCGCTCATGTCACGCCGGATATACGGCATCGCGCCCGCCATCGCGCCGACACCATTTTTGGCAAACAAGATAGCGCCTCGACTTCCGATAACACTGCCTAGCCGGAGACATCCGACAGATGCTTAAGTCCCTTCCCGCGACGCTCAAAGGTTGTCTCGCGGTGACACTGATAATTCTCGTCACACTGACACTGCTACCAATCCTGTTGCTCTTTGCCTTTATCAAATTACTTGTGCCGGTGACGGTTATCCGAAAATACTGCACCGTCATTGTGAACTGGATCGCCTATATCTGGCTTGGCTTCAACAATCTTCTCGCCGACACGCTCCACCATATTGAATGGCAGATTGAGGGTCACGAATCACTATCCCGCTCCAACTGGTATCTTGTGACCTGCAACCATCAGTCCTGGGCAGATATTCCGGCCATACAGCACGCTCTGAACAGCCGTATTCCACTGATGAAGTTCTTCCTCAAGCAACAGTTGATCTGGGTGCCTTTGTTAGGTGTTGCCTGGTGGGCTCTCGATTTTCCGTTTATGCGCCGTTTTACCCGTGAGCAAGTTGCAAAGAACCCTGCACTAAAAGGCAAAGACCTCGAAACCACGCGTCGGGCCTGCGAGAAGTTTGAGCACACTCCGGTTACCGTATTCAACTTTATGGAAGGCACCCGGTTCACACCTGCCAAGCACAAACAGCAGAACTCACCTTATCGACACCTGCTCAAGCCAAGGGCCGGTGGAACGGCATTTGTATTGAGCGCAATGGGTGACATCCTGCATCAACTGCTGGACGTCACCATTGTCTATCCGGAAAAAAAGCACAGTTTCTGGGATTATCTGTGTGGGCGCATCCATCGCATCGTAATTCATATCCGTACAATCGATATCCCCCCCAGGTTTTTAGGAATGGATTACCAGAATGACGCGAAGATAAAAGAAGAATTTCAGTTATGGATCAGTGATATCTGGTCCCAAAAGGACCAGCGTATTATGCAACTCATGCAGTCAGAGAACATGCCTGACGCCTGACCCTTTGCACGCAGCTGGCTTGTTGTTGACAACCGGGGCACTGGGGCCCCGGATTAACCGCACACACTCGTTAGAGAGCGGTTAGAGAACGCCCAGCTCTCGAGCCCTTACGATAGCCTGAGTGCGTGAGCGTACATTCAACTTCGCATTGATCCGACGGGCGTGGGTTTTGACCGTATGCAGCGATATGTGGAGCCGGTCCGCAATGTCCTGGTTCGACAACCCTGTGGCGATCAACTCAAGCACGCCGCGTTCCCGATCACTGATGGGTTCAGCCAGCTCGGCTGAATGGCCATGCTCCGGTGTCTCCTCAACGCTAAACAGAGTGCGTAGCGCATCATAGAACCCGGATTCTGTGCCGCTTGCCAGAACCTTTGGCAACAACGTGCGCAACTCACGCCCCAACTCGATAAACGGGCTAAGGTAATGCTCACGCGCCGCTTCCTGCATGGCAATACGCAAGGTGACCAGCGCTTTGTCAGGTTTGCCGGACCGGTCGTAAATCAGTGCCTGGAGAATGCCCGCGTAAATCACATGCCCCAATGGCGCAGACCCGCCTTCAACACCATCAATCGTGTCACCATTACGAAATGCCGTTAGCTTTGTCTGGGCCTCAGCCAGCTCTTTGCGGGCAATACACAACCGAATCGCCATCGCATCCAAAAGCCCCGGCAACATGGGAAACAGTTCCGGCACCCACTCATCCCTGTTGTTGCGCTTCAAGTTTCGCAACGCGACATCAACGTGCTCCATCTGGTCGCTGTGCAACCAACAGGATACTTTCAGCGCTTCCAGCGCAGGGCGATAAGCGGGCTCATCAACCTGCCACAGTTGCATTGTACGTTCCGCCTGGCCAATCCAGCTGAAGGCTTGCTCCAGCTCACCGCGGGATTTCGCCAGCATGGCACGCAATCCCATATTCAGCAGCAAGCCCAAATCACGGCACTGTTCGGCCTGCCGGGCAGATCGCTTCAACCAGGATTCTGCCTCGTCCCTGCGCCCTTGATGCCAGAGCACCAGCGCCAGACAAAGCTGCAAACGACTCTCGCCCACCCTGGGTGGCTGATACGGTGCATTCACCGCCACTTCCAGGCCATGCCTCAACAGGGTCTCGGCTCGCTTGAGATAGCCCTTGCCCAACTCGATCCTGGCATGATCATACACAGCCAGCATCTCACAACCTGCGTCGCCGGACTCCCGAGCCAACCGTGTGGCGATACGATTGGCCGTGCGCGCTTCACCAAACTGCAATGTTGCGGTCAAGGCGCTTGAGCGCACCATTAATGACATCAACCGCGTATGGTCAGAAATGGTGTCATCCGCCAACGCACGATCAGCCCAGCTTATCGAATTCGCAACATCCCCCTTTCCGCGAAGAATGAAGGCCCGAAGCGTGGCCAGACGTCCCGCGAGCGCATCGGCATCGTGCCCCGGTATGCCTTCCAACAGCTTTTCAGCCTGGGAAAACTGACCACCAATAGCATGAACCCAACCGTACACCAGACGCAGGCGTGGACTGCGTTCAAGCAAATTAAGGGGTAGTTGCCGGCGCCAACTCAGTAATGCGCCGGTGTCCTGGCCCGCCAGCAATGCTTCAGATCCTGATGCGGCGATTTCAAGTGCGCGCTCTGCATTCTGAGCCCGAAGTGCATAGGTTAATGCTTCCGAGCGATCCCCTTGAGATTCGAACCACTCGCTGGCCCTCAGCGCCCGCTGGCTTCGCCCTGCAACACCTTTGGTCAGAAGCCAGTCGCGAAATAAAGGATTGAATTTATACCAGTGGCCCTTACCCGTGACCGGCCAAAGCGGCAATCCACTAGCTGAAAACGCCGATGGCGAATGCGTCGTTGAGACGTCATCAGTCATCGCATGGTACAAGGCGTCGCTGATGAGATCGGGTTCGGCCATGTGATAGAGCGCCGTGTGATCTCTCTTTTCCGAAGGGCTCAACAGCGCGTCATTAAAAAAGCGGCGAACGCTCGGGCTATCGGAAATGGAGTGCGCCATCTGCGTAACGTTGCTCAATTCCAGCCTGTAGAGCTGGAGCGGCGTCAGCCAACCTTCGGTTAAATGGCAGATGTGCTCAAGCGCTGTGGAGGTCATCAGCCCCTGATTTTTCTCATTCTCAAATAAAGCATCGGTCTCACTTACACTCAACGCCAGTTCATCAACCCCCAGTCTTTTCAGGCGGCCATCAAGTGAGAGTGTGTGGGTAGCAAATGAAACCTGCTCATTTGAAATCAGCACAAGTGCGAGAGTTGACGGCAACTCGGCGATCAACTGCTCGACCAGTGCCCGAGTAATCGGATGCCCCAACAGATGCACGTCATCAAGCACGAGACTGGCTGGCAAGCCATCACGCTGAGCGGCGCGATCCCGCTGGTATCCCTGAAGAATCAGCGAAACGAGGTCAGAGTACCCTCCGCTCCCAACGGATTGGCGACCAAAAGAACTATCCTGACGCAAGGAAATGGCCAGCAGGCTGAGCAAGCGCATGGGATCATCATCCCTCGGCTCAAGCGTCAGCCAAGCGACGTCAGATGTTGCTTCAGTATCGATTGCGGCAAGAACGGCCTGCGTTTTGCCAAAGCCACAAGGTGCCTCCAGCAGCAGAACCTGGCCGGACTGTATACCTTGTTGAATGTGGTGGGTTAGTTGATGGCGCTCGAGTCTATTGCGCAGTATTGCCGGGAAACGGATTCGACTCGCAAGAATATCCCATATTAAATCACCGGACTGCGCACCCCGTGCCAGCCCCGAAAAATCGTCGTTGGCCGCGCGTACGTCGTGGATACTTTTCAAGACATGCCCCAATTGAAATCGTGCGATTCAGGCCAATCACACAAAAGTGATGTCGTAACATTCGTTATCCTTATTATTTTTATGGTCGGTTATATGTTGGCATTCAGTATTCTGCGATACCTTCGTGGCAACCCGACTCTACTTTAGTCGCACTAGGTTAATACAAAGCAAGCGCTCGGCGCAAAGAGGATAGCTCAGGGGCTTCGTTAAACAATGTGAAACATCGTAAGTATCTTTTTCAAAACACAAAAAAAGCCCTCGCGGTTAAGCGAGGGCTTCGATGCACAGCAGTAAAAGCAGACTGCTATTTTACCGCGTACCTGCACGGCGCAGTGCCGCAGGTGTGTACTCGCGAGAGTTCCGCTCAACACCGAACTGGTACGGGTTCTCTTCTTCGTTGGTCAGACCCAGAGCGATGTAGCGTCCAGACAACGTGTCGTACAGCACTTCGATTGCATACCATGGAATGTTGTGATCATAGAACTGCATCGCATGGGCTTCAGCTACACGCCAGAGCTCACCACGACCATCGTAATGATCGATCACAGAGGCCTGCCATGTGTCCTCATCAACATAGAAGTCACGCGTGGCATAGATATGACGCTCTCCGCTCTTCAGCGTTGCGCGTACGTGCCATACACGATGCAACTCATAACGGGTCAGCTCCTGATTGATGTGACCGGCCTTCACGATCTGGTCATATTTCAGGTTACGGTCAACCAGCTCGTAGGAGTTGTACGGGATATACATCTCTTTCTTGCCCACCAGCTCCCAGTCGTAACGGTCAGGCGAGCCGTTGTACATGTCGAAGTTGTCTGAGGTCCGCAAACCGTCAGCCGCAGTACCTGGTCCGTCATAAGCAACCTGAGGTGCCCGGCGAACACGACGCTGGCCCGCGTTATAGACCCACGCACGACGTGGCTCCTTGACCTGGTTGATGGTCTCGTGAACCAGCAGGACGTTACCCGCCAGACGTGCTGGACCGGTGATAGCCTGCTTGAAGTAGAACAGTACGTTCTGGTCTTCATCCGGATTGTAGTCAGCCAGTGCCACACGCCAGGTCAGCTCATCCTGGAAACGCACGACGCTGTAGTTACCATCAGCCGTTGGCGTTACCTGACCCACGTTTCGGGTTACCGAACCACCACGATAGCGGGTGATATGGTTCCAGATAACTTCCAGACCGTTTTGCGGAACCGGGAACGGAATGCCATCAGCATAATTTTCCATGCCGTTGCCGCTCGGGATCAGGTTTGTCTTGGTCGCGTTTTCCTTCGCAAGATCATAAACCGACTGCGGATAGGCAGCTGTTCGACGCGTCTTGTAGACGGGAATGAAGTAATCATCGTACTTCTTGATCATCTTCACCTGGCCCGGCGACAGCTTGTCAGCGTATTGATCAACATTGCTCTGATCGATACGGAAAAGCTCTTTGTCATCCGGGAATGGGTTGATGTAGATACCATCATTCTTGTATCCGGAAGGGCTGGATGTCATCCCGCCATCCCAAGCTGGAATGGTATCGCCATTTCCCGCTTTCTCGGCACCAATCGGTGTCAGGGAATTTCCCAGCTTATCAGCTTCCTGCTGGGACACAGCGGCATAGGCGCTGCCACTTGCGAGTGTCGCCGCGAGAATACCGCTGATAAATAACGTCTTGTTTAATTTCATTTAAATTACCTCGTTATACGAATTCAGGCCGATCAGAAGGACATTGACACGCTGGCACTGACGTTATCGCGATCGGTTAACTCGTTATACGGTTTGCCGCCGAAATAGTTCGTATATCCAATATTTGCACTGTAACGATTTTGGTAGACACCGGTAACCGACAGACCCACAGCCTTCTGGCCTTCGCTGAAGTTACCGCCAGGTGATGGTGCATAACCCTGAACATCGTGCGACAACGCAAGCTGCGGGCTCAGGTTGATGCCTGCGAATACGTTCGGGTAGTCCCATACAAACCGGGCGCGGTAGCCCCAAGAGAAGGATGTAGTAAAGCCTTCGTTATTACAGTAGTTGGTGTTGATATTAAGCGCTGTGCCGGTAGAGCCGCTGCCATCACAAGCACCACCTGGCAACTGGCCGATACCGAAGGTGCCAGAACGACCGTAACGCGCTTCATCATAATCAGGCAGACCGTGAACATAGGTACCGCCCACTTCACCGACAAATGTCAGACGGCTTGCGCCCATCACCTGATCGAAGAACTTGATCAGCGTCATCTGTGCCTGGGATACCTTGAAGCGGTCGTAACCGTCGTTATCCTTGCCAGACGGATCAGCACCACCGGATTCCTCCAGGCGCTGTTGCTCAAGCAAGCTCGCCGGCTCGCCGGTTTCAGGGTTATCCAGCTGGAGACCACCGTAAATCAGCTCAAACGCGCTCCACTGAAGCGGCATGTTGTCGCGGAAGCTATATTCCGCACCCAGCGACCAGCCACCAGGAATCGTGGTGTTGATACTGATACCGTAGAGGTTGATCGCTTCAGGATACTCAACATAGTAAGTCGGGAAGCGCTGACCATTCGCGGGATCATTCACCTTACCGCTGATGTACGGCAAACGGCTGTGGTACTGGATATAGTAGAAGCCCAATTCAGAATCATTCAGCTCCGGCACATACCAGCGCATTGCTGCACCGAACTGGTCCGTATCATCCGGCTCGCGATCACCTTCACGGTTGGAGATAAAGCCCTGCGCATACGCCTGTGAATCAGGCAGCTGACCGGCCAGTAACACCGGGCCACAGCCATCTGCCGCAAAATCGTTGGTCGAGAAGAACGTGCCGCAATCATCCGGGCGAACCTTTTCCCATGATGTTTGCAGGAATGCTTCCAGGGTGATGTTTTCGGTGAGACCAAGTGAGGTGTAAAGCATCTCAACCGGAAGCAGTGCATCCTTCAGCTCAGCACCAGGCGCCCGGATTGCGTTAACGTCAACCGGGTTAATTGTGTTGATACCGCCCTGAATAAAGGTACTTTCGCCCCAGCTGACGACCTGCTTACCGTAGCGCACGCTCAACGGCATGTCGCCTACGTACCAGTCGGTAAAGATATAGGCGTCGAGGAACTCGGCACGAGACGCATTGTCATCCGCGGCTTCGTTCAGCTGACGCTGCTGCCCGACAGGATCAACTGCCATGTCGCCATCTTTAAGTTTGAAGTCGTAGTAGTAACGACCACGAACAAAACCACCCACACGCGTCAGTACGTCACTGTCGGTGTAGTAGTTGAGATAAAGCTCGGTGGTGCCTTTGGCAATCTGGCTGTAGGTATCACCCTTGTCGAAGTTCAGGTTGCCGTCGTCAAAGTTGTTACTGGACGAACCGATATTGGCGTTCGCTCCACCCGGCGCATATGACGGCCCCAGGTTACCCTGTGCAATCAGACGCTTGTCCTGTTCCTCGACACGCCAACCGGCACCAACAGTCAAAGTCGTATCGAGGGAAGCTTCAACGTCGCCCAAATAAAACTGGAAAGCGGCGACCGGGGTAGACAGGGTCGCAGTTATGGCTGCAGCCAGAGGCAACTTTGCCCATTGCTGCCGCTGATGTATTTTTCTTGTCATTGGAAGGCTACTCCATTGTTGTTCTGAGTCGCTGCTCTATTTATTGGTCTTCACGATGTCGGAGACTCCACGCACAGTGCTCGTGATGGTGGCACTATAGCTAAGGCGGCGGGACGCTTTGATCAGTCAAAAGTATGATTTTACTGACAACCCCCGCCAGGAGGCTTCGAAAACAGGCATTGTCGACTTGAAACCCTTATAAACAGGGGATCCCGATTTCAAAATCACTATAGTCGCTAATTTGAAGGGCAACCAGTTGGCCGGCAAAGGATTAAGCGGAACCAGGTAGCAAAAATCAAATCGGAATATTTAACGAGCCTCAGATCAGCCCTATTGCCAGTCTGGTCACTAAACGGACGGCACCTTGAACGATACCGCCGCGAGGATTACACGCGCGCCCTTCAGGGCAAAGACAAAAGGCGCGCAAACAGCACTATCAGATCACTTCAATCGCCATAGCGGTTGCTTCGCCGCCACCAATACACAAGGCCGCAACACCACGCTTTTTACCCTGGCGCTTGAGCGCATGCATCAATGTCACAATCAGCCGGGAACCGGTCGATCCCACAGGATGCCCTTGAGCACAAGCCCCGCCGTAGATATTGACCTTGGCAGGGTCCAGTTCGAGTTCGCGAATGGGCATCATCGCAACCATCGCAAATGCTTCGTTGATTTCAAACAGGTCCACGTCATCTTTGGCCCACCCTGTCTTCTCGAACAAGGTTTTGATTGCACCCACGGGCGCGCAGGTAAATTCCGAAGGATGCTGAGAGTGGGTAGAATGCGCCACAATCCGTGCCATTGGCGTCAGCCCACGTTTTGCAGCTTCGGACTCCGTCATCAGGACAAGCGCAGAAGCGCCATCGGAAATAGAGGACGCGTTTGCTGCCGTCACAGTGCCGTCTTTCTTGAAGGCCGGACGCAGCGTCGGAATCTTCTCCAGATTGGCGTTCAGTGGTTGCTCATCATCCTCAACAACCGTTTCACCCTTCCGGGTCTTAACGGTAACGGGAATAATTTCCTCTTTTAGCACGCCATCCTTGATCGCTTGCTGCGCGCGTTTGAGGGACGATATGGCGTAGTCATCCATCTCTTCGCGGGTATACCCTTTCTGGTCAGCAACATCCTGGGCAAATGACCCCATCAGGCGGCCGGTTTCTGCATCTTCCAGACCATCGAGGAACATGTGGTCCTGAGGCGCAGCGCCCGGCCCCATGCGATAGCCCTGCCGCACGTTCTGCAGGATATACGGCGCGTTGGACATACTTTCCATACCGCCGGCAACCATAATGTTGTTAGTGCCGGCCTTGATCAAATCGTGCGCGAGCATGGTCGCCTTCATCCCGGAACCGCACAGCTTGTTAATGGTTGTGGCGCCGGTACCGTCAGGCAAACCGGCCTGGCGCATGGCCTGACGAGCCGGCCCCTGTTTGAGCCCTGCCGGGAGCACGTTACCAAAAATCACTTCCTGAACATCTTCCGGCTGAAGCGAAGCCCGTCGCACAGCTTCGGCGATACTGACTGCTCCCAATTCGATCGCACTAACAGTGCTCAGACTGCCCTGAAAACCACCCATTGGCGTACGCACACCGCTGACAATAACGACATTTTCCTGACTCATCTGCATGCTCTCTTTGTCTGATTTAGATGTCCCGGACCTGCGCGTACGATTCTTCTCCGTTTCCGCAGATGGCCCTGCTTCGTGTTATCGCACCAATCGCATCCTCACGCCCGATGCGGTGCTTCCAAATACTCCCTGGATTGCATTTCAAGCAATCGGGATTCTGTCCTCTCAAACTCAAAGCCCAGACGCCCCCCGGCGTACAACTCATGAATAGGGGCTTCCGCCGATATAATGACTTTGACGTTACGGTCGTAAAACTCATCGATCATATTGATAAAACGACGCGCCTGATCGTCTTTCTCATTGCCCAGTACCGGAACATTGCTGATCAGAATGGCATGAAACTCCCGGGCCAACTCAATGTAATCGTTCTGACTACGTGGCCCATCACACAGCGCCGAAAATTCAAACCAGGCCACATCGTCCGCGTGAGCCAGCGCCTTGATGGCACGGCCATTCACATCGAGATTCAACGAATGTGAGCAGCCGTCCAGTGCAAGCCCTTTGAAGCTTCGCTCCAGGCTCTCTTTAGCGGCAGCATCCAGCGGCGAATGAAAAAGTTCAGCTTGCTCCAAGGTGCGCAACCGGTAATCAACACCCCCATCGACATTAACGACGTCGGTGTACTTTTTAACCAAATCAATTGCCGGCAAAAACCGCGCACGCTGCAAACCATTCTTGTACAACCCGTCGGGCTCAATATTCGAGGTGCAGACGAGCGAAACGCCCTGCTCGAACAACGTATCAAGCAAGGTGGCCAAAATCATGGCATCGCCAATATCCGACACAAAAAATTCGTCAAAACAAATAACGGCGGCTTCATCCGCAAATCGCTTGCCTACGGTTTCCAGAGGATTCTTGGTGCCTTTAAGCGATTTCAGCTCGTTGTGAACCCGTTGCATAAAGCGATGGAAATGCACGCGCATCTTGCGCTCAAACGGCAACGACTCGAAAAAGGTGTCCATCAGGTAGGTTTTACCGCGCCCCACACCACCCCAAAAATAGAGGCCTGTGACAGGTTCAACCTTGCCCCCACGCAGTTTGCGCACGAGGCGAGACTTGGTCTTTTTGCGCTGGCTTTCAGAAAGGACAAGTTTGTCGTAAAGTGCCTGCAGGCGTTTGACTGCATCGGCCTGTGCGGCGTCTTTCTCAAAGCCTTCTTTCTGGAGGTCTTGCTGATAGCGTTCCCATGGGGTCATGCTGCGCGCTCTTGTCTCGCTCAATGGATGAGATCGGTAAATATGGCGGCGTATTATCGCCGATTTTGATTTTTTTCTCCATTGCGACATTTATACCGGTTACCGACGCCACCCAGCACCAAGGGTCTATTCGACGATTGGAGGGGGAATGGGGCATGTGCGATGTCCCGGGCAAACGGTATACTTGAACACTATACAAATTTGAACCCAGGGCCATGGAACGTATGACGACATTAATCCTGATTGCTTCAGCGACCCTTATTGTCGGGCTCGTCATTGGCTTGCTCGTAGGGCGCTCAGGGCAAAGCACCAGTCTGCGCCAGCGCCGACTGGAGCAGCAGATTGACGAGCTACGCAGCGAATACACCCGCTACCAGGCACAAGTCAACGAACACTTTATGGAGTCAGCGCACATGATGCGCCGGTTGAATGATGTCTATCGCGACATCAATCAACACATGGCCCGTGGCGCCAACCGTTTGTGTCACGACGAAGACTGGCTTGACGAGCTTGAAAAACAGAACGACACGGCACGCCTGGCCGGGCACAAGAATGATGACGGGTTTGAGCCTCCGCGGGACTATGCACCCCGCAGCGACCCGAAAGAGAAAGGTACGCTCGCCGAAGATTTCGGCCTCAAGGAGCGTCAGGCAGAAAAAGAAAAGAACTGAATAGCGACTGGCGTTGACCCCGTTTAAACCAGCCGTTTAAACGGGGTTATCAATATCGATAAACCGGTGCTCAATGCCGGTCACATCTGCAATTTTCTGCCCTAGTGCCTGCACGCCATAGCGCTCGGTCGCGTGGTGACCGGCCGCGTAGTAATGCACACCGCACTCCTGCGCTGTATGAAACGTGGGCTCCGATATCTCCCCGCTTATGAACGCATCGGCACCGGACGCGATAGCATCGCCCAAAAAGCCTTGCGCGGCACCGGTACACCAGGCCACACGACGAATCTCCGACTTACCCTTTCCAACCCGCAGCGATTGACGCTCAAGCCGATGGGACAGATGCTCAGAGAAGGCATCTGGCGACATCGGCGAAGGCAGATCACCAAGCCAGAGCAAGCCGCGGTCTGAGCTGACGGCAGCCGGATTCGTGATACCCAACACATCCGCAAGCTGACGATTGTTACCGAGCTCCGGGTGCGCATCCAAAGGCAGATGGTAGGCCAGAAGGCTGATATCGTGACCAAGAAGGGCCTGTAGCCGGCGCTTCTTCATGCCCTGAATTCGCTGGTCCTCACCTTTCCAGAAGTAGCCGTGATGCACCAGAATCATGTCCGCCTGTTCGGCAATGGCGGCATCGATCAATGCCTGGGAGGCTGTGACGCCGGTAATAATCCGGCGCACCTGCTCTTTGCCTTCAACCTGCAAGCCATTCGGGCAGTAGTCCTGAAAGCGTTCAGGTTCCAGCCACGACTCAACCAGCGATACGATGTCATTCCGATGAGCAGTTGTGGTCATCTTTATGTCTCCTTAACGTGGTCAGACTGCGGTCGGACTAAGGCACGCGCATTCAGGTGATCAATCAATGCTGGCCTTCAGACAATATCGGGAAGCGCATCCAGCAAGGCGGCATTTTGCGCTTCAGAACCAATCGTAATACGCAGAAAATCACCAATTCGCGGCTTCTGGAAGTGGCGCACAATGATGCTGCGCTGACGCAGAGCCGCGGCCAGATCGGCACCCTTGTGATCAGGATGACGCGCCAAAACGAAATTGGCGGCCGAGGGTATGACGTCAAACCCCAGCGACTCCAACCCTGTGGCCACACGCTCTCGCTCAGCGATAACATAGTCGCAAGCAGACTTGAACCAGGCCTCGTCCTCAAAGGCTGCCACTGCGCCCGCCAGCGCCAGACGATCAACAGGGTAGGAATTAAAGCTGTTCTTCACGCGCTCAAGCGCATCAATCAGATCCGCATGACCGACTGCAAACCCGACTCGCAGACCAGCCAAAGAGCGCGACTTGGATAGCGTCTGCGTCACCAGCAAATTGGGATAGCGATCGACAAGCTTGATGGCCGTCTCGCCGCCAAAATCAATGTAGGCTTCATCCACCACAACCACCGAATCTGTGTTGTGCTGCATTAGTGTTTCAATATCAGACAGCGGCAACAGGCGCCCGGTGGGCGCGTTGGGATTGGGGAATATTACGCCGCCATTGGGCTGACGATAATCCTCAACCCTCAACACAAAATCATCATCCAACGGCACCGCTTGACCTTCAATCTGGTAGAGCCCGCAGTACACAGGATAGAAACTGTAAGTCACATCGGGATACAGCAAGGGTTGTCCGTGTTGGAACAAGCCAAAGAAGATATGGGCCAGCACTTCGTCTGAGCCATTGCCCACGAACACCTGAGACGGCGTCACTTTGTGGTAGTCAGCAATGACGCTCTTGAGCGCATCGCTGTTCGGATCAGGATACAGACGCAATGAATCATTCAGCTCCGCTTTAATCGCACCAATCACCTTTGGCGAGGGTCCGAGCGGATGCTCGTTGGTATTGAGCTTGATCAGATCCTTTATCTTCGGCTGTTCGCCGGGTACGTATGGCACCAGCTCTCTGACAATAGGGCTCCAGTAACGACTCATCAGATCACCTCAGCGCTTGTCATCGTTGATACGGTATTCAGCGGAACGCGCATGGGCGGTTAGCCCCTCGCCACGCGCAAGCACTGACGCCACCCGCCCCATCCGGTCGGCGCCCTGAGCCGAAAATCCGATGATGGAAGAGCGCTTCTGGAAATCATACACCCCCAGCGGCGACGAGAAGCGGGCTGTGCCAGAGGTGGGAAGCACGTGATTGGGACCGGCGCAGTAGTCACCCAGAGCTTCTGCAGTATAGCGTCCCATAAAGATTGCACCGGCGTGGCGAATTGAAGGCAGCAGCGCTTCAGGATCTGCAACCGACAATTCGAGGTGCTCAGGCGCAATCCTGTTGCTCACCTCTGCTGCTTGGGCGAGGTCTTTAACATGAATCAATGCCGCTCGATCCGAAATCGAAGTGGCGATGATTGCTGCCCGCTCCATGGTCGGCAGCAACCGACGAATGCTTTCTTCCACCTTGTCGAGAAACGCGCTGTCCGGGCTGATCAGAATGGACTGGGCCTGTTCGTCGTGCTCGGCCTGAGAGAACAGATCCATTGCAATCCAGTCGGGATCAGTTTCACCGTCGCAGATCACCAGAATTTCGGACGGGCCGGCGATCATATCGATACCCACAGTGCCGAACACCTCTCGCTTTGCCGTAGCAACAAAGATATTGCCGGGACCGACAATTTTATCTACCCGCGGCACCGTCTGGGTACCATACGCCAACGCGGCCACAGCCTGGGCACCCCCGACAGTAAACACCCGGTCAACGTTTGCGATACAGGCCGCCGCCAACACCAGATCATTCACCACACCGCCGGGAGTCGGTACAACCATGATCACTTCGGCAACACCCGCCACCTTGGCAGGAATCGCATTCATCAGCACCGACGACGGATAGGCAGCCTTGCCGCCAGGAACGTACAAACCCGCGCGATCAAGGGGTGTTACTTTTTGACCGAGCACCGTGCCGTCTTCATCCTGATACTGCCAGGACGGCGCATTCTGGTGCTCATGGTATTCGCGCACCCGACGGGCTGCGGATTCAAGCGCCGCTCGCTGATCCTGCGGAATGATCTCCAAAGCCTGCTCGAGCCTGCTGCGAGGTATTTCCAGCTCGGCTACAGAATCCACCTGCAACTGATCAAACTTGGCCGTGAACTCCAGCAGCGCTTCATCGCCCCGGGTTTTGATCTGTTCAAGAATATGTCGAACTGACGCATTAACCTGATGATCCACACTGTCTTCCCAGGCCAGCAGTCTGGATAGCGCAGTATCAAAATCAGCCTGTCCGGCCGAAAGCCGCGTAAGGGTAACGTCAGTCATAACAGATCCTCTTGGGATACAAACAAAAGCGATGCAAGGCGGCGCTGGTGACACCGCCCGTGTTCAATCAGCGCGACGGCGGTTAACCGCCTCGCCCAGCTGCTCAATGATAGGATGGAGCTTTTGGTGCTTCATTTTCATGGAGGCACGGTTTGCCACCAGGCGGGTACTGATATGAGCGATGTGCTCGCGAGGCTCAAGCCCGTTTGCTTTCAGGGTATTACCGGTATCAACAATATCCACAATCTCGTCGGCCAGATTCAGGATAGGTGCCAGCTCCATCGCACCGTACAGCTTGATGATATCAGCCTGTCTACCCTGCGATGCATAGTACTGACGCGCCAGATTAACGAACTTGGTCGCAACCCGCAGTCGCCCGGCGGGTGATACTTTCCCAACCGGCCCGGCGGTCATCAAACGGCAGCGTGCGATATTCAGATCCAGAGGCTCATACAGGCCAGCGCCGCCGTGCTCCATCAAAACGTCCTTGCCGGTCACGCCCAGGTCTGCGCCACCATACTGAACATAGGTCGGCACATCAGTAGCGCGGATAATCAGCAACCGGACACTCGGATCGGTTGTTGGAAAGACCAGCTTTCTGGACTTCTCAATATCATCAACAGGCTCAATGCCTGCCTCAGACAGCAGCGGCAGCGTTTCTTTCAGGATGCGGCCCTTGGAAAGCGCAATGGTAATACTGTCAGTCATAATTCTTCCAAATCAGAATATCAGGCGGGCAGCCGTCGAATCGTTCCACCCAGAAGCTGAAGTTTCTCTTCGATGCACTCATAACCGCGGTCAATATGGTAAATGCGGTCAACAATTGTATCGCCATCAGCCACAAGCCCCGCAATGACCAGGCTCGCTGAGGCGCGCAGATCCGTTGCCATAACCGGCGCGCCTGTAAGATGGTCAACACCCTTGATAATAACGGTATTGCCTTCAACGGTGATGTCAGCGCCCATCCGGATCAGCTCCTGAATATGCATGAACCGGTTTTCAAACACCGTCTCGGTAATCATACCGGTGCCTTCTGCAACCGCATTCATAGCGGCAAACTGGGCCTGCATATCGGTCGGGAACGCCGGATAAGGCGCTGTCTTGACGCTCACAGCACGCGGACGATTGCCTTTCATGTCCAACTCGATCCAGTCTTTGCCGGTCGAAATGTGAGCCCCTGCCTCGTGCAGCTTGATTAACACGGATTCAAGCAAGTCTTCGCGGGTGTCTTTGAGCTTGACCCGACCACCGGTGGCCGCAGCGGCCACAAGATAGGTACCCGTCTCGACCCGGTCAGGCAATACGTTATAGGTGCAGCCGTGCAAACGTTCAACGCCATTGATTTCAATCGTGGCCGTGCCCTGCCCTTTGATATCCGCACCCATCGCGATCAGACATTCGGCCAGATCAACAACCTCCGGCTCGCGCGCGGCATTCTCAAGGATGGTTTTGCCGTCAGCCAGGGCCGCAGCCATCATCAGGTTTTCGGTGCCGGTGACGGTCACCATATCAAGGAAAATATGGGCACCTTTCAAGCGGCCATTCGTACGGGCCTTGATATAGCCATTCTCAACCTTGATCTCCGCGCCCATCTGTTCCAGGCCGTGGATATGCAAATTGACCGGACGGCTGCCGATGGCACAACCACCGGGCAACGAGACTTCTGCCTCACCGAAATGCGCCAGCATGGGTCCGAGCACCAGAATCGATGCGCGCATGGTTTTAACCAGCTCATACGGCGCGTGAAATTCCTTGATGGTGTTGGCGTGAATTTCAACGCTCATTTTCTCGTCGATCAGCAACTCAACACCCATGCGCCCCAACAACTCAATCATCGTTGTGACGTCATTCAGGTGGGGTAAGTTGCCAACGGTCACTGGCTCGTCCGCGAGCAAGGTCGCGGCCAGAATCGGCAATGCGGAGTTCTTCGCACCGGAAATCCGGATTTCACCGTCCAGAGGCTTACGTCCGCGGATGAGTAGTTTGTCCACTGTTATGATCCTGTATGAATGACATCAACTGATTGAGTGTTCAGGCCAGATGGCCTGACGATATGCATGGCACTGAAGCTTGGCAACGAGCTTAAGCTCAACCCTCGCGAGCTGCCCACTGAGCCGGAGTAAACGCCTTGATTGTCAGGGCGTGAATCGTGCCCTCTGCCAACTGTTCATTGAGAGCGCCGTAGATCAGCTGTTGCTTTTTGACCGGTGACATACCTTCAAATCGATCGCCAACAGCAACAACCAGATAATGATTGCCATCATTTTGCACCTGGATCTCACAGTCTGGCAGTTCTTTGCGAACCAATGCTGCTACTTCATCAGCCTGCATGTTATGACCTTAAATTGGTGATGGATGGGAGCCACCACTCGACAATATGCATCCGAAGTCGTGGCTCTAGATAGATTCAGAAGCGGAATTGTATCTAATTCCAGAGGCAGGCTAAACAAGAGATAACGAAAGGGCCCTGATTCATCACCAGGGCTTCGAGTCAGAGCGAAGCCAGACCCGGCAAATGCCCGGACACACGGCTCATTGTTGCAAGCGCCACCAGGCGCTCATTCGCACCGGAAAAGCGTAAGTCTACTCCCTTCTCAGCAGCAAACCGCTGCCAGCAAAGTAAAAGCGACAGCAACATACTGTTGGCATTTTCAACACCGGCAAGATCTATCTCGCAACGGCGCTCCTGACACCTGGCCAGCGCCTTCTCGCCATCAGCCCGGAGCTGAACCACCTCCGGGCCGATAACCTTACCGGAGAAGCGAAGCACACCACTCTCATCTGCGGCCAGCGAGGCAAGCCCTCTTTCTAGCGACGATGCGCTCACTTTTTCTCGACCTCTTCATCAAGCTTCAACTCTTTAACCGCTTCGGTCCAATCGTCAATCACGGCCTGGACGTTGTTCCGCTTCTCTTCCATCTCCTGGGCAAACCGGTCGCGGAATGCCAGGCCAATATTGACACCCTCGACAATCACGTTTTCCATCATCCAGTCCCCACTGTCCGCGACATACATGGAGTAAGTCACTGGATAACGATTACCGGATGCCGTCCGGACTTCAAGCTGCACGGAGGCGCGCTGATCATTGCCGGGGTTAACTTCAGCCGATTTCACGTCAATCGTGAAATTGTCCGCCTCAACCAACGCTTTTGCGTAACTATCGAAGAGGCTGCGCTTAAAGGTTTCAACGAACTCGTCCCGCTGTTCTTTCGAGGCCTGGCGCGCGTAACGCCCCATAACCCGGGCCGCTATTCGGCGGAAATCAACAAAATCACCCAGGGCCTCATCCATGCTCCGATAGAAAGCTTCCGGATCTTTGCTATACAGAGAACGCTCCTTGTGGAGCTTATTCACCAGCTTCTGGGTGCTGTCATCAACATACTGGCGCAGCTCTTCGCTGGCCGAAGCCGGCAACGCCGTCATGACACCCATCGCCAGCGTCAGCAATATTGCCCACACCCGTGTGATCATTCTCATATCCTGCTCCTTCGATTCATTCCGGCCGTTTCATGGCGATGCATTTGCCGCCAGCAAAGACTACTTGCCTGACGCGAAATTACTGATCAGCCGCTCTATATTGAGCGCAGACTGAGTTCCGTAAAAAGTATCGCCCTGTTTCATGTACGTTTCATCGGCGCCAACCGATACATCGATATACTTTTCACCCAGCAGGCCCGCCGTACGGATAATCGCAGAACTGTCGCTCGGAATGATGTCAACCGACTCATTGATCGCCATCTCCACACGCGCCTGATAGGTTTCAGGGTCGAGCTGGATATCCGTTATGCGACCGATTGTCACGCCCGCCAAAGACACCTGCCCCCGAACCGACAACCCTCCGATATCATTGAAGTTGGCATACACCCGGTAGCTGGACTCTGCCGATTTTGGTGACAGCCCGCTGACCTGCAAAGCCAGAACCAGCAAGGCTCCCAGCCCGACCAGCACAAAACCACCGACTACAATTTCAACTGTTCTCTGACGCATCAGATATCTCCGAACATGACTGCGGTAAGAATAAAGTCCAGGCCCAACACCGCCAGCGACGAGTAAACGACGGTCTTGGTCGTTGCCGAACTGATGCCTTCCGAAGTAGGTACGCTGTCATATCCCTGATAGACAGCAATCCAGGTACATACAAATCCGAAGACAATGCTTTTGATGATGCCGTTGACGACATCTTCACCAAAATCCACTGACGATTGCATGTTAGCCCAGTAAGACCCTTCAAAGACCCCCAGCCAGTCAACGCCAACCAACATGCCGCCCCAGATACCGACGACCGAAAAGATCATCGCCAGCAGAGGCATACTGATAAAACCTGCCCAGAAACGGGGAGCAATTACCCGGCGCAATGGGTCCACGCCCATCATTTCCATGCTGGAAAGCTGCTCTGTCGCTTTCATCAGGCCAATCTCAGCTGTCAGCGCCGAACCGGCCCGGCCAGCAAACAGCAATGCAGTCACCACTGGCCCCAGTTCGCGCACCAGTGTCAGCGCCACCATCTGGCCAATCGCCTGCTCCGAGCCGTAGTCTGAGAGAATATTAAACCCCTGCAGCCCCAGCACCATGCCAATAAACAGACCTGAGACCACAATGATGGCCAACGACAGCACGCCAACGGCGTAGAGTTGCTTGACCAGCAGCGGGAATCCCGTCGCAATCTGAGGCATCGCGAACAGACTGCGAAACAGGAACTCTGTAGCACGCCCAAGGGATGCCAGTGTGTCGAGGGCGCCGCGGCCGAACAATGCAATTCGGTTAATCATGATCGCTCTCCACTGCGAGCAGCGACATTGAAGTCATCGCCAATATCCGCTGCTGCGTAATGGAATGGCACCGGCCCGTCAGGCAGACCCTGCAAAAACTGCTGCACCCGCTCGGACGGATTGTCACGCAACTCCTCCGCCGTCCCTGATCCGATCACCTTGCCATTGGATACGATGCAAGCGTAATGACAGATGCTCAAAGACTCCGGCACATCATGGGAAACGAGCACACTCGTGAGCCCCATGGTTACATTCAGCTGGCGAATCATTTCCACCAGCACGCCTTTAGCGATCGGATCCTGGCCGGTAAAAGGCTCGTCGTACATGATCAGCTCGGGATCCAGCACAATACTTCTGGCAAGCGCCACCCGGCGCGTCATACCGCCGGAAAGCTCGGACGGCATCAGATCACGCGCGCCACGCAGGCCGACGGCTTCTAGCTTCATCAGCACCACATCGCGAATCATGTCTTCCGGTAAATCCGTATGAACGCGCAGCGGAAAGGCAACGTTTTCAAACGCACTCAGATCAGAAAACAGGGCGCCACTCTGAAACAGCATGCCCATCCGCTTGCGCAACGTATAGAGCGCAGCACGACTGATCTTGTGAACCGGATGACCATCAACAAGAATAGAACCGCTATCGGGCTTCAGCTGACCGCCAATAAGTTTGAGGAGGGTTGTTTTACCGGTGCCGCTCGGCCCCATGATGGCGGTCACCTTACCTCGCGGGATATCCAGTGAGAGCCCGTCAAAGATGCGACGGTTGCCTCGACTGAAAACGAGATCGCGGATTTCAATGTAAGCAGACTGTGCTGTCATCCAAGACTATCCTGTTGGGCAGGCGCACCCCGTAAATGCGGCGGCAGTTTACCAGATTCTTCCCTAACGCGATGCTGATGCGGGACAACGTGAAATACCCGTTAAATTCTCGATATTTCCCGTATACAAACCCATCAACGCTATCACCCGGGCATGCATCCCGAGAGAGACGTGCGGTACATTATGCCAACTTGGCTACAAGCTCAAACCGAAAATCCTGAGCATCTCGACCAGTATGACTAATCAACTGTGGCAACAGCAAAATTTGTAAAGACCAAAACCAGACGCGCCGCTGTTGCGACTCGCGGAGATCTGCCGCACAATTCCGCCCTTTCCTGAAGCGACACGGGCACACTGCTAAGTCGGTGATCGCAGCCAAAACTACGGGACCACTCAATGTCACTACTCCCTTACATCGGCGCCATCATTGCCGGCCTGCTGCTACTTGTCTGGAGTGCCGATCGTTTTGTTGAAGGCGCTGTGGCTCTGGCGCGAAATTCCGGCATGTCACCCATGTTGATCGGCCTGACCATCGTCGCATTCGGCACTTCCGCCCCGGAAATGCTGGTCTCCGCAACAGCGGCGTTGACCGACGCCCCTGCTCTGGCTGTCGGCAACGCGCTGGGATCGAACATCGCCAATATCGGCCTGGTATTGGGTATCACAACCCTGGTTGCGCCAATACCCCTGAACAAGACGGTGCTGACGCGTGAGCTCCCGATTCTGCTCGCCGTCACGGTACTGGCATTGCTTTTACTGCTGGACCAGAGTCTGACGCCGCTTGACGGCATCCTTTTCCTGGCCATGCTCGCTGCGGCCCTGTTTCTCATGAGCCGAAAAGGCAAAGAGGGTGAAGCGAAAGAAGTCATTGAAGAGGTGGAGGGTGTGCCTGCCATGTCGGCCGGCAAGGCCTCCCTGCTGTTTGGCATCGGTCTGGGCGCGTTAATTGTCAGCTCCCGCATACTCGTTTGGGGTGCGACCGAACTGGCATTAACGATGGGCGTCAGTGAGCTGATTATCGGCCTGACCATTGTCGCCATCGGCACCAGCCTGCCAGAGCTGGCGGCGTCTGTCGCCAGTGCTCTCAAGGGGCATCATGACGTCGCACTGGGCAACATCATTGGCTCCAACCTCTTCAATCTGCTTGCAGTGCTTGCGATGCCTGCCCTGCTGAATCCGCTGCACATTGATCTGGACGTGCTCTACCGCGATTACGGCACCATGGCCGGGCTCACCGTCCTGCTTGCCTTGTTCGCCTATGGCATGCGTAAAAAGGGCAAACTGGCCCGGTTTGAAGGTGGTATACTGTTGGCCTGCTATATTGCCTACACGGTCGTGCTCTACAACGTCGCTCGATAAGGATTGCCTTTGTTATGACAACCTCTTTTATCGACTCTGCCCTGCAATCGATTGCCATTCAGCGAGAAGCGATCGAAGCACTTTCTGACCAGATTGATGACACCTTTACCAAAGCGTGCGAAGTCATCATGGCATGCAAGGGACGCGTTGTTGTAACCGGGATGGGAAAGTCCGGCCATATTGGCAACAAGATTGCCGCAACCCTGGCCAGCACCGGCACGCCCTCTTTTTTTGTCCACCCCGGCGAGGCCAGCCATGGGGACCTGGGCATGATCACAAGCCAGGATGTCGTGATCGCAATTTCAAATTCCGGCAAGACGGCGGAAGTACTGACGATTCTGCCGCTCATCAAACGCATGGGCGCGCCACTGATCAGCATGACGGGCGATCCTGATTCTGTACTGGCACGGGAGGCGATCGCCAACCTGGACGTGAGCGTACCCAAGGAAGCCTGCCCGCTCGGCCTCGCGCCTACCAGCAGCACGACAGCTACACTGGTCATGGGAGATGCACTGGCCGTATCTCTGCTGGAAGCTCGGGGCTTCAGCGCCGAAGACTTTGCGTTTTCCCATCCCGGCGGCAGCCTGGGCCGGCGCCTGCTGCTTCGCGTTTCCGATATTATGCATACGGGCGATCGCATTCCGCGAGTCAAACCCGATACGTTACTGGGTCGCGCCTTGCTCGAAATTTCGCAAAAAGGCCTCGGCATGACCACCGTGGTTGATGACAGCGGCATGCTGGTCGGCATATATACCGACGGCGACTTGCGGAGGACACTTGACCGCAATCTGGACATTCACCATACCGCCATCCATGACGTCATGACGGTAAACGGCAAAACGATCCATGACGATCAGCTCGCGGCCGAAGCGCTGAACTTGATGGAGGAGCTGAAGATTAACGCCCTGCCCGTGATCAGTCGCTCCGGTGAACTGGTTGGCGCTATCAACATGCACGACCTGCTCCGTGCAGGCGTCATCTGATCAACATACTGATAAGATCATAAACACCCCCGATCCCGCCATCGGGTACAGTTCAGCTATTAAGGATCCAGTTAATGGAGCGTCCACTGCCTGACGACCTGATTTCAAAAGCGGCACAAATCCGTCTGCTCGCGCTCGATGTCGATGGCGTCATGACCGATGGCCGTCTGTTTTTCTCAGCTCAGGGCGACGAGCTCAAAGCGTTCCACAGCCTGGACGGGCACGGGATCAAACAGCTCAAAAAGGCGGGCATCGACGTGGCGATCATTACCGGCCGCAACTCCCCCCTCACGGCTCGCCGGGCAGCGGATCTGGGAATCACACTGCTGCAGCAAGGACGGGAGGATAAAGCCAAGGCTCTGATCGAACTGCTCACAGAACTGGGTCTTCAGCCAGAGGCCGCGGCCTATATGGGAGACGACTTACCTGACCTCGGCGCTATCCAGATTGCAGGTCTGGGCGTTTCGGTCCCTAACGGTCACTGGTACGTCCGCGAGCATGCCGACTATTGTACCGAGTTGGCCGGAGGTGAAGGCGCCGTCCGCGAACTGTGCGACCTGATCCTGCAGGCTCAGAACAAGTTGGCCGACATGCACCTGCACTATCATGAGCCTGAGGCCTGACCATGATCTTCGGCCCCCTGAGCAGGGTACGACTGCGGAACACGGCTATCGGTATCGTCGCCGTGGCACTGGTCGCGCTGGTATGGAAAAGCGGTGACCACAGCAATATCGCCCCGACGTCCGATCTGCGTGGACCGAAAGAACCCGACAGCTTTATCGTCAACGGCGAATACCGCTCATTCGATCAGACAGGCCATACATCGGCAGTAATCACCAGCCCCCGCATTGAGCAGTTTGAAGCGCAAAATACGGCGCACATGCAGGAGCCCCGTGCCCGCATGATTGATACCCAGTCAGGCCAACCCTGGACACTGCGCGCTGACGAAGGCGATTATCAGCTGAACGCGGATGTAGTCGATCTATCCGGAAACGTTGTCATCACCCGCACCGTCGGCGGCAGCACCGAAAGCCAGCTTAAGACCGAGAGCCTGACACTGGATAACAAACAACGCATTGTGCACACTGATGCACCGGTCGTGATGACTGACCCTAGCGGCGTCACCCGTGCGACCGGCATGAAAGCATGGATTGATGAGCGGATCGTAGAGCTCAATTCACAAGTGGAAGGACAGTATGAGTCGTCATCACCGCGCTAAGCGCCTGGCAGCCTGCACTCTCACCGCACTGACCATCGCAGCAGCGAACACCCCGGTCTTTGCCTTTGACCTCAACTCTGACAGCCCTATCAAAGTGAGCGCTGACAAGGCAAGACTGGACGACGGCCAGGGCCGCGCCGTGTACACGGGCGATGTCGTCGTCCGTCAGGATGCCACTGAATTGACTGCAGACAAGGTCGTTCTGATCCGAACTGACGGCCTGCTTGACCAGATCGAGGCCTTTGGCAAGCCGGCTCACTACACCCAGCCAAAAGCCGGAGAAACGGCCGCAACGGATGCCGAGGCGGAAAAGATTACCTACATGGCGGGCGAGAACCGTATTCTGTTCGAAGACAAAGCCGTAATTCGCCAGGCCGGCAACGTATTCAAGGGTGAACGCATTGATTACGATACGGCGAAACGCATCGTCACGGCCGAAGGTAGTCGAAACGGCGAGAGCAATGGCCGGGTCGAGATGGTCATTCAGCCCAACAAGGTTAAATCAGATGGCAAGGGGGACGGCAATTAATGGCTATTCTCCGCGCCAGCAATCTCGCTAAGAGCTACAAACACGTCAATGTTGTCAAAGATGTGTCACTGGAAATTCGCAGCGGGGAAATCGTCGGTTTGCTGGGCCCTAATGGCGCGGGCAAGACCACCTGCTTTTACATGATTGTCGGCCTCGTCAATGCAGACAAAGGCCGCATCAACATTGACGACAGGGATATCACCCCGCTACCGATGCACGGTCGCGCTCGCGCAGGTATCGGATACCTGCCCCAGGAAGCATCGGTTTTTCGCAAGCTCACCGTGCACGACAACATCATGGCGATTCTTGAAACCCGCAGCGCACTCAGCCGCGCTGAACGGGAGTCGCAACTGGAAACCCTGCTTGAAGAGTTCCATATCACCCATATTCGCGACAGCCTCGGCATGGCCCTGTCCGGCGGCGAGCGACGGCGAGTCGAAATTGCCCGGGCACTGGCCATGGAGCCTGCATTTATTCTGCTTGACGAGCCTTTCGCCGGCGTTGACCCCATATCCGTCAGCGACATCAAACAAATTATTCGCCATTTACGGGACAAAGGCATCGGTGTACTGATTACCGATCATAACGTGCGGGAAACGCTCGATATTTGTGAGAATGCCTACATCGTGAGCGGTGGGCACATTATTGCCTCCGGCCATTCCGACGACATCCTCTCCAATCAGCAAGTTAAAGAGGTCTACCTTGGCGATGAGTTCAGGCTCTGAGCCACAGGGTTCACAGCAGATGAATAGCATGTCAGGCTGTCGCATAATGCTGCAGGGCGGGTAAACTCAACAGGGGATGCAAAACGTCGCACGCGACGGCCAGGCGGAACCTGAATTTTCGAAAAAGCGGAACCGTTTCAGCTCAGGCATTGTCATTGGCATATCCATAGCAGTAAACTTCGGCAAAGAATTTGCTTGTTCTGCCAAGTCGCCACTTTGTAACACTTTTTTCCTGGCCCCGCATGATGTCGGGTGCGACCTGGCCCGAACACACCAAGTAGCCAAGGGTGACGGGAATAAATCGATGGTAATGAAAGCTTCGCTTCAGCTGAAGCTCGGTCAACAACTCACGATGACCCCGCAACTGCAACAAGCCATACGCTTGCTGCAGCTTTCGACGTTAGATCTCCAGCAGGAAATCCAGCAAGCACTGGAATCCAATCCTATGCTGGAAACCTCGGAAGACGATGACAACTCCCCAGAACACAACCAGGACGACGAGCACGGTGAAAATAACACCGACTCCGATCACAGCGCAGATGACAGCACGCCCGATCAACCTGAGCCCACGATGCCGGAAGATCCTGAATGGGAAGCACCCTCGGACGAACCGGACTGGCTGAAGGAAACCCAGGCTGATATCCCCGAAGATCTGCCCGTCGACACGGCATGGGACGATATTTACCAGTCTGCTCCGGCCCCCGCATCGCGAGGCGATGACGATGACGACTCCGATTTCGAATCCCGCAACTCCCCTGCGGAGACACTGCAGGATCACTTGCTCTGGCAATTGAATCTGACCCCCATGAGCGAGCGGGACCAGGCTATTGCCCATGCCCTGATGGATTCGGTTGATTCCCGCGGCTACCTGACCACCTCACTGGATGACATCCACTCCGGCCTGTCCGACGACGCTGACGAAGACCCGCTCGAGCTCGATGAGGTCGAGGCTGTGCTGCGCCGCCTCCAGCACTTTGATCCCCCGGGCGTGTTTGCTCGCGATTTGCAGGAGTGCCTGCTGATCCAGCTTGGACAGCTCCCACCGGATACCCCATGGCTTCCACAGGCACGCCTGGTAATCAGTCACTACATCAACCTGCTCGGCAATCGGGATTATGCCCAACTGCTGCGCAGGAGCCGGTTGACGGAGGAGCAGCTCAAAGCGGTGCTGGCGCTGATCCAGACCCTTACACCACGTCCGGGCGATGCATTGGACAGCGTAGAGCCTGACTATGTGGTGCCGGATGTCGTGGTCACCAAGGCCAAGGATCGCTGGCGAGTTGAGCTGAATCCTGAAATTGCACCACGCATTCGTGTCAATGCGGGCTATGCTGCATTAATAAAGCGAGCAGATTCCAGCGCCGACAACACCTATATGCGGGATCAATTGCAGGAGGCGAAATGGTTCATAAAGAGTCTTCAAAGTCGCAACGAGACGCTATTGAAGGTAGCAACGCGCATTGTTGAACATCAGCAGGGCTTTCTGGATATCGGCGAGGAGGCCATGAAGCCTCTGATTCTGTCGGATATTGCCCAGGCAGTGGGCATGCATGAGTCCACAATATCCCGTGTAACGACACAGAAATACATGCACACTCCGCGGGGAATATTTGAGCTGAAGTACTTTTTCTCCAGCCATGTCAGTACCAATGAAGGTGGAGAGTGTTCGTCTACTGCAATCCGTGCCATGATCAAGAAACTGGTAGCGGCAGAGACACCGAAAAAACCGCTCAGCGACAGTAAAATTGCCACATTACTCGGCGAGCAAGGCATACAGGTCGCGCGCCGCACAGTCGCCAAGTATCGGGAAGCGATGCATATACCGCCATCCAACGAGCGGAAGCGGCTGGTCTGAAATTGACGCCTGCCCCGGGTGAGACTGGGCAGCAAAGGATTCAAAGCGTTCGTCATACGACGAGCACCGTTTGCCAGGCGGACATCCCGCTCTGGCACTCTCGACAACAGGAGAAGCCTATGCAACTCAACATCTCAGGTCACCATGTCGAACTCTCACCCGCTCTGAAAGATTATGTCGATGGCAAGTTCGAAAAACTCGAACGTCATTGCGATGACATCACAAATTGCCAGGTCACTTTATCCGTTGAGAAGCTTCGCCAGACCGCAGAGGCCACTCTTCATGTCGTCGGTGGCGAGATTCACGCAAAAGCCGAAGACGAAGACATGTACGCAGCGATCGATTCGCTGGTAGACAAACTTGATCGACAGCTCCTGAAACACAAGGAAAAGACTGTCGCCCGAATGCACGGCGCCGGTCACCGGTAGTCGTTTTATAACAGGAAAGCATTCCATCCATGACGGAAACAGCACTGACAATCACCTCAATCCTGGCTCCCGAGCTCACCCTTTGCGGTGTGCCGGGAACCAGTAAGAAGCGAATTCTTGAGCTGATAGCGGAACAGGTCACCCGCCAGCATCCCGAGCTCGAGGAACCCCAGATTTTTAATAACCTGGTGTCTCGCGAGCGACTGGGAAGCACCGGAATCGGCCAGGGCATTGCCATCCCTCATTGCCGGCTTGAAGGCTGTCAGGGCGTTATCGGTGCATTGATAACACTTGAAGAAGGTGTTGCCTTTGACGCCATCGATAATCAGCCCGTCGACTTGTTGTTCGCACTGATTGTTCCCAAGGAAGCCACCAGCGAACACCTGGAATTATTGAGCCAGCTTGCCGAAAAATTCAATGACCGCTCCTTCTGCGAGAAGCTACGGCGCTGCGAAACATCAGCGGCGTTGTTCGATGCGATGACGCAAACGGCCTGACATCCGCCTTCAGCCCAAAACAGAGACCAATCTTCAGTGATTGAGGGTCACAGACTCAATAAAGGCTCCCTATGAAACTCATCATCGTCAGCGGGCGTTCCGGCTCCGGCAAAAGCACCGCTCTTCATGTGCTGGAGGATCTCGGCTTTTACTGTATCGACAACCTTCCTATTGGCCTCCTTTTTCCTTTGACCGAAGAGGCAGAAGGCACCGAACTCAAAAAGGTGCGTAATATTGCCGTCAGCATTGATGCCCGGAACCTGTCTGCAGAAATCGCCAATTTCGAAGCCATCCATGAACGCCTGAACAAGGCCGCCATGAAAGTCGAGCTGGTCTTCCTGGACGCCACGGACCAATCGCTGCTGCAGCGTTTTCACGCGACACGACGCAAGCACCCGCTGAGTGATGGCAGCACCTCGCTGCGCGAAGCCATCGCCGATGAGAAGCGTTTACTGGAGCCACTGGCCCGTCTCGCCGACCTGCACATTGATACCACCGAGCTCTCGATGTACGAGCTCAGAGACATGATCAAACAGCGCGTTGTCGGGCGGCGTGAACAGGATCTTGCCCTGCTGTTCCAGTCTTTCGGCTTCAAACACGGCGTACCGGTAGACTCAGATTATGTGTTCGATGTTCGCTGTCTACCCAACCCCTACTGGGACACCAGCCTGCGGAAATTCACCGGCGCCGACGCCGAAGTTCAAACCTTTCTCGAGGCACAACCCGCCACGATAAAGATGCTGGACGACCTGACGCGCTTTCTTGAAAACTGGCTACCCGCATTTCGCAGCAGCAATCGCAGCTACATGACCATCTCTATCGGCTGCACCGGTGGCCAACACCGATCGGTGTATATCTGCGAAAAGCTGAGCGCCTATTTTCGTGAAGACTACGCCAACATTCAGGTGCGCCATACCGAACTACCTCACCTGAACGCAACGTCACCCCAGGACCCTGCATGATCCGCTCCACCATCACGATCATCAACAAGCTGGGCCTTCACGCCAGAGCCGCAGCAAAACTGGTCACTACTGCTTCTGCCTATGAAAGCTCAGTACACATCCTCAAGGGTGACCGTGAAGTTGACGGCAAAAGTATTATGTCGGTGATGATGCTGGCCGCCAGCCGCGGCACCGATATCACGCTGATAATTGATGGTCCTGACGAGCAGCAGGCACTTGAGGCTCTAACAGCTCTGATAAACGACTATTTCGGGGAAGGCGAGTAGTCCAAACGGCCTGAATAAGGAATCTGGCGGGTTTCACCTATACTGAATTCTCACGTCTGCAACGTAAGTCCGCTATAATAAATAAATTTCCGGAGCGGCTCCGCCCGATTCTCCAACCGCCGTCACGGCCTTACGGCCCGTAATCATGGGTGATTCATGTCAGATGCACTCGAAAACAGCCAAGCCAGGCAGCGCCTCCGTTCGCTCGGAGAAGCGCTGGATAGCGGTGCCTTGCAGCAGGTCGCGCGCATCCTCAATGGTGGACTGAGCCCGAGTGACATTGCCCACCTGCTTGAATCTTCGCCTCCACGCCAAAGGGCACTGCTGTGGAATCTGGTAGACAAAAGCCTTGAAGGTGAAGTTCTCCAGTACCTGAACGATGACATTCGAGGCTACTTCCTGAGCAAGTTGAACGCTCAGGAACTGGCCACGATCATCGAAGATTTTGAATCAGACGATCTCGCTGACTTACTTCAGCAGCTACCGGATACGGTCATCCAGGAAGTCCTCGACACAATGGACGACCAGGATCGGCAGCGGGTAGAGGAAGTACTGTCCTACCCGGAGGACACGGCCGGCGGCCTGATGAACACGGACACCATCACGGTGCGCCCTGATCTCAGCATTGATGTTGTTCTGCGCTATCTTCGCAGACACCGATCCTTGCCGCCCATGACCGACAGCCTGATTGTCGTCAGTCGACGTGATGAATTTGTCGGCGTGCTGCCGATAACCAAAATGCTGGTCTCCAGCCCGAGCGCCACCGTCCGCGAAGTCATGGACACCGATATCGAACCTATCCCGGTTTTGATGGCCGACACTCAGGTGGCAACCCTGTTCGAACGGTATGACCTGATATCAGCGCCAGTGGTTGGCGACAACGGCAAGCTGCTCGGCCGGATCACCATCGATGACGTGGTCGACGTTATCCGCGAGGATGCCGACCATTCGCTGATGAGTATGGCCGGTCTGGACGAAGATGAAGATACCTTTGCCCCAGTGATAAAGACCACCCGGCGACGCGCCGTCTGGCTTGGCATCAATCTCATCACCGCCTTTATTGCCTCGTCGGTCATCGGCCTGTTTGAAGGCACTATCGAAAAAGTGGTGGCTCTCGCCGTCTTGATGCCGATTGTGGCGAGCATGGGCGGCATCGCTGGCAGCCAGACATTGACGCTGGTTATTCGAGGCATGGCTGTCGGCCAGATCAGTGGCGCGAACGTGGCCTGGCTGCTCCACCGGGAATTTTGGGTTGGCGCGCTTAATGGCCTGCTCTGGGCCGTGGTCGTCTCGGTCGCCGCAACACTCTGGTTTGGTGACCCCATGATTGGCCTGGTCATCGCCGCTGCGCTGATCATTAACCTTATTGCAGCAGCGCTGGTTGGCACCATGCTGCCGCTGTTCCTGAAATCACGTAATATTGACCCAGCGCTTGCTGGTGGCGTCATCCTGACCACCGTTACCGACGTCGTCGGGTTTATGGCCTTCCTCGGCCTCGCAACGCTGCTATACGCTTAAGGAATCAGAGTAGACAGCATGACTACAGACAGCAATGAACATGACAGCGATGAGCTGTACAAGAGTAAAAGTGAACTCAAACGGGAAATGCATGCTCTGCAGGATTTCGGTAAGCGGCTCATGGAACTGAAGCCGGAGCAGCTGGCGCCGCTGAAGATGAGCGACACCTTGCGTACGGCGATCGAAGAATCCCGCCGTATACGCCAGAACGAAGCCCGACGTCGACACCTCCAATATGTTGGCAAGGTTGTACGCCAGGAAAACGATCTCGATGAGCTCATGCGCTCTGTAGAAGCCTACGATTCAGGCAGCGCCGAACATACACGTCGCCAGCACCTTGCTGAGCGCTGGCGCGACCGCCTGATCAGCGAAGGCGACTCGATTGTCGGCGAGTTTCTAACCTACTGCCCTTCTGCCGATATTCAGCACCTGCGCAACCTGTCACGCAATGCCAGAATGGACGTCAAAAAGGGCAAGAACACCGGCCACAGCACCAAGCTGTTCCGTTATCTGCGCGAGTGTATAGACGAGCACGACGCCTGACGCAGACGGACATCACTCCCACACCGCCGGTCAAAGCCGACGGTGTGACCATACCGGCATGCGTTCACGGGTATGGGCTGTGCGCTCCTGATCCAGCTCAGCAACCGCTACCGTGGCACCTTCACTGACTTCGGCTACCATTGCCCCCCAGGCGTCGACAATCATCGAGTGTCCGTAAGTACGGCGCTTGGCGTCGTGCTCACCGCCTTGTCCGGCCGCGACCATCCAGACCTGATTTTCAATTGCCCTGGCCCGGATCAACGGATGCCAATGCGCCAACCCGGTCTGGTAGGTGAACGCACTTGGCAAGGTTACCCACTCCGCGCCGCGCGCCCTCAGTGCCCGAAACAGTTCCGGGAACCGCAGGTCATAACAAATTGCGAGACCCAATTTCCCCAAAGGCGTATCGACCGTGACCACGTCCTCACCAGGCTCGAAGGTATCGGACTCCCGATAGTTGCCTTGCGCATCATTTACTTGCGCATCAAACAGATGGATCTTGTCGTAGCGGGCAACTTCCTCCCCGGATTCGTTGTAAACAAGGCAGGCCGCTCGCACCCGATGATCCAGAACATCGCCGTTTGGGCGCGCAGCGATGGGGATAGAGCCCCCCACAATCCAGAGTTTCAGTCGTCTCGCCTCTTCCGCAAGAAAACGGCGAATCCGTCCTTCCGGCGTGCGCTCGCCCTGCCCTACAATGAGCATCTGGCTGGTATTCAAAACCGCGAAATTCTCCGGCAGCACCGCGACGACCGCACCTTTTTGACGGGCCGATTCCAATAGCTCGCGAGCTTTTTCCAGATTCACATCCAGGTCATACCCGCTCACCATTTGCAGCACTGCAACCTGTCTGGTCGTCATCATCCACACTCCTGAATTAGCGGAAAAGCTCGGTTGTTACTCGCCTTTGACCTTCAATATTCGCCGGCCCAATCCGGGTTCAGGTTCGAAATTCAGTTGCCTGTATCGAACACATTCCGGAGATTAACTTCAGGCTGATCCCAGGTACCACCTACAGAATAAGTTGCACTGGTCAGTTTACTCAACGGATCGCCCAACACCTTGTCCAATACGAACAACGCGCCGCCAATCGGTGCTGAAGCACCCATCAGGATAGCGGCTAGCGGCAGGTTCTGGGTCAACGGCAATACCACGACCAGACGCATATCCAGACCTTCTGATGCCAGATCCGTGGTCCCCGTGAGTTTGAAAGCACCGGAGGGGCCCACTATCTGAAGCTCCGGATCCCATTTCAGAACGCCTGACTCCAGTAACGCCTTGCCTGAAATGGCATCAAATGCCACGCCGGCTTCGTATAGATCAGAGAAATCCAGCTTGAGCCGTCGCCAAAGTGTATCGGAATTCAGAATGCCAAAAACCCGGAATATCTGCGCCGTATTATTGCCTTCCAGGATGACGCCGTCGTCAATCCGAAAGCTTAGATCACCATTGGTATTGGTGGCGGCAGCATCATCTGGCGCTCCCAGCCACTGCAGGTTGGCATCAACACGTGCCTTTTCACTTTTAAGCGGTACAGAGCCATTCAGCCAGGGGCTAATGTCCGCCAGGTTCTCACCGGCGATTTCGCCTTTCACCTCTGTCGTTTCCAGACCACTGCGTATACCCCAGTTCAGGGAGCCTTTCACCACAAGCGTGCCGACACTGCCCTGAATATCCCGAATACTCAGGTTGTCATCACTGGGCCTGACCAGCAATGACCAGGCGCCGAAATCACGCTGGTTGAGGGTAAGCGAATTGACGGATAAGTTAACGTCTGGCCAATCTCCAACGCCTCTCTCCTCGAAAATCACCACCGGCTCTTCAGCCGTATCCGATTCCGTGGACGCCTGCTTTACCAGTGCTATCTTCTCGAGATTGACACTAATAGGCTTTCTGTCAGCTGGAAGACGTACCTGACCGGCCACATCGGGCCCCTGGAGATCAAGCGCCCACCCTTCCGTATCCGGAGTCGCGGTCAGAGACACATCACTGAAGGACTGCCCCATGCCCATTACTTTGCCGAAGGTCAGCGCAATCTTGTGCAGCCACGTATAGTCGCCAGCAGCCAGGTCGCCCTTGACCGGTTCAGGGCTGTATTTCTCAATTGCCGCCTGCCACTGCTCCAGATCCAGCCTTTCAACAGGGCCTACAATATCCAGGCCTCGCGTTTCAGGTAACACGGTCGGATCCGCACCAAACTCGACTCTACCGCGATCAAACTGTTCGCCTTGCCAACGCAGGCGATAAGCTAAACGATTACTCCAGCGGCCCGAGACCTCAATGGCGTCGTCGTCAGTCCACTTGAGAAGGGCATTCAGTGGCGCCTGCTCACCGACCGATTTGCCTACAGGCATGGGCCAGTCAATCGCGACATTCGACAGCGATGACTCCACGGTGAATGAACGGGCGCTATCGGGCGTCACGTCGAGACGCGCACTGTAATGCGCTCGTCCGCTGACACCCGGCAGGGCAGGAAAATCCAGCTCGGGAGGCAGGTTGGCCAGGTCAATACGGCCTTTCTGGATAATCCTCAGCGCCTCCGAATCCTTCAGGCGCGACAGGTTAATGTCTACTGATGAACCAAGAAAGCGTGCTTTGACCGGCTCGGCCCCAAAACCGGTAGCAGAAGTGTAATCCACTTTGCCTTCGATCCCCGTCCAGGCCAATATCGAATCGTCATAGGCGACGCGGCCATCGCGCACACCAACGGACAGGTCGAGGTCGGTATCCACATTGTCGCCAAGAGTCAGCCCCAGATCGAGGTCAAGATGAAACTGACCCGCTATCGCCAACTTCTGCATTGCGCTTCCCGCAGACTCGCCAAGTGGTGAGTGCGCAAGCCAGTACTGCAGACCCTCCTCATTGAAATCAGCAGCAGCCTTAATTTTCAGCGATACCGGGTCGGCATCACCGTCGACGAATACCTCCGCATCCGATAATGGCAAGGTGCCCACATCTGCCTTATCAAGCCTGATATGGGCCAAACCGTTGTGAACCACCACCACACCGGCCGCTCCTTCTACTTCAGGCCAGGCCTCATCATATTTCAAACGGGTATCATTGAAGCTAAAGCGCATTGAGGTGGTAAAGCTGCCAGGGGGAGAACCTTCGTTCACCTGACCGTGTCCGTAAAATACCCCTTCTTCAACATTGGCCTGGGATATTGCGGTGCTGATCCAATCGTAGAATTCCCGGTTCACTTCTTTGGCGGGGATAAAATCCGCAACCATTCCAGCTGTACCATTGCGAGTCCCGACGCGAAGAGAGAGCGTATCGTCACCCTGCTGATTCAACTCCAGTTCAAAGGCACCTTCGAGCGACGTGTTTTCCTGATAGGTCATTGCTATGTCGTCGGCCCAAACCCGCGTTTGCTGCCCATCCATTTGCCAGTTGACCTGAGTGCGCACAGTATCCAGCGTCCATCCCTCAAGGTATAACTCGGGAAAATCCAGTGTCATATTCCGGGTATCAACACTGACCTGCCCACCAGACTGATCAAGTGTCAGGGTGCCTTTTACACCCGATGCAGCCGGCGCGCCGTCATAGGCAGCAACGGACACATCGCTCAGGGTTCCGGACAAGTGGTACTGCCCAAATTCAGAATCACTATCCAGAGTGACATCCGCAAGCGTCCCGGCCGGCCGGTAATTACCCAGCGCCTGCCTGACCGCATCCACCGGCGCCATGGCCGCGGCCATATCGGATAAAACGCCAAGTGGCAGGGCTTCAACCTTTACCATCCAATCGTCGTTGCGGATGACTTGCAGATCCAGCGGGGCAACATGCCGACCGGTCCAACGCCAGGTCAGGTCTTCAATATCCAACTGCCAGCGGTCCCCCTCTTGCCGGCGCCAGCCTACCCGGGCGCTGACCGACTCCAGCGGGGCCTGTGTTTGATTCTGGGCTCTGATCTGCAAATGCGGTATCAACACTTTGGCATTAACGGCTTCCAGCTCTCCCTCACTGAAGTGGAGCCACGCCTCCCCGCCCACATCGAACCCCATGATGGCCATTTCGCGCCAGTTATAGCGCTGTATCAGCGAATCAAACAAGCGTCCGGAATCAACGCTGACGTAGAGTCGGCCGTCAAAATCACCGCGGAAAAAATGAGCACCCTCGAGGTAAAAACGGGCCAATTGTGTGGTCGCACCAGGCTGCATTGCCCGACCGTAAGCGCTGAATGTACCGCCAATGTAATGCAGATTCACTTGTGGAATGAAGAACGTCTGGGGCTCCTGACCTGGCACGTTCAGGCCCAGACGCACCTGATTCAGACGGATCGACGGGTCAGAAAGAATATCACCAAGGAGATTGATCCATTGCCGGGGCCCGCCTGAACTCGACTCACCGTCCAGCAATGAAGCGCGGGCTAATGGGATACCATCAATGGACATCGCGCCGGAGGGAAGCTGTTCAATTGCGATATCAAGGCTGCTGGCCGTCAAATCACCAAAGACAAGTCGACCACGAAGCAGCGAAATCAGGCTATCCAGTCGCACGTGGACGTCGCCGACGCGGGCCACCACACGTTCATTCTGGACAGGATCATGAACTTCCAGATCCCTTAGCCGAAGCACGGGGTCCAGTATTTGCCATTGCCCCTCAAGGGAGCCGATAGTCACCGGCTGCCCCAGGCGCTCGGAAAGCAGCGCTTCTACATCACTGCGGTAGTCGTCCACCGAGCCTAGCAACTGGCGACCGATACCGACGTATAGCGCCAGCACCACGAGTATGACCATCACCAGCAGCCAAACCGTATTGGCCACCAGGAGCAGCCCGCGGGTGAGCAGCGAATGCCGACTTTCCTGTGTCTGAGGTGTTGATCCCATGAATAAGCTCAATCGCCGGCGGCGTTACCTGCCCTCAGCAAGCCAGTGAAAGCGTGCCGTCAGATGCCTCACAGCAACACCACATCATACTGTTCCTGACTGTAAAACGGCTCGACCTGGAACTTGATGGACTTACCGATAAAGGTTTCCAGATCAGCGACGTTATCGGATTCTTCATCCAGCAACCGGTCAACGACCGACTGGGATGCCATCACCAGATAGCTTTCCGCTTCGTAAGCCCGGTTTACCCTCAGAATTTCCCGGAAAATTTCAAAGCACACCGTTTCACTGGTTTTCAGGAAGCCTCGGCCGTCACAGATCGGGCAGGGTTCACACAATACCTGCCCCAGGCTCTCGGTCGTCCGTTTGCGGGTCATTTCAACCAGCCCGAGCTCTGACACACCGGTGATTTTGGTTTTAGCGTGATCCCGCTCGAGCATCTTTTCCAGCATTCTGTGGACCTGACGCTGGTGCTCAAGATCTTCCATGTCGATGAAATCAATAATAATGATGCCGCCAAGATTGCGCAGCCTCAACTGACGACTGATCGCTCTTGCCGCCTCCAGGTTCGTCTTGAAGATCGTCTCTTCAAGATTACGATGCCCTACAAAGGCCCCGGTATTGATATCGATCGTCGTCATGGCTTCGGTTTGGTCGATAATGACATAACCGCCAGATTTGAGCTGCACTTTGCGACTCAGTGCCTTCTGGATTTCATCTTCGACGCTATATAGATCAAAAATCGGGCGTTCGCCGGGATAGTATTCAACCTTGTCCGCAAACTCGGTGACAAACTCCTCTACGAACGCGATCACCCGCTGATGGCTCTCACGGGAATCAATTCTGACTTTTTCGGTCTGGGGGCGAATGAGATCGCGGATAGTGCGAATAAACAACGGCAGGTCTTGGTAGATCACCGATGGTACTGACCCGGTCGAAGTGCGATCCACCACAGACTGATACAGGCGGTGCAGATATTTCATATCGCCCAGCAAATCAGCTTCTGCCGCACCCTCTGCAGCGGTCCGGATGATGTAACCTCCGGACATCTCGCCAAAAGCCTCCGCGCCCTGCTCGACAAGCGACTTCAGCCTCGCACGCTCTGCGTCGTCCTCGATACGCTGGGAAATGCCGACGTGCTTCACTTCAGGCATAAAAACCAGGTAGCGCGAAGGTATCGACAGCTGCGTGGTCAACCGGGCACCTTTGGTACCAATAGGATCTTTAGTAACCTGTACAACCAGCGACTGGCCTTCGCGTAGCAAGGTACGGATATCGGGCACTGATCGGGAGGCGTCTGCTGATGAATCATCGCCATTACTGACCGGCATCACATCAGATGCGTGAATGAACGCCGCCCGCTCCAGTCCGATATCGACGAACGCGGCTTCCATTCCCGGCAATACCCTTACCACTTTACCCTTGTAGATATTGCCAACAATGCCTTTACGACTGGCTCGCTCGATATAGGCTTCCTGCAGCATCCCGTTTTCAACCAGGGCCACACGCGTCTCAACCGGCGTCACATTGATCAGGATCTCTTCGCTCATACCGACGTCCCCGTCTCTGCATTTAACGCCGTTGGCTTCCAGTAATGCCATACCGGCTGGCCCGCTTCTTCAAATAGTTCTGCTGTTTCCTGCAACGGAAGACCAACCACTGCGCTATAGCTTCCCCACAGACCATCAACAAATACACCGCCTCTACCCTGAATGCCGTAACCGCCGGCTTTGTCCAGAGGTTCCCCAGTCTGCCAGTAGGCCGCTATCTCAGCGGGTGTTATATCGCGAAAGCGCACCTCGGTGACCACTACCCGGGCGTAACAGCCGTGGACACCGGCCAGGGCGACCGCTGTCATTACCCGGTGGGTGTGGCCCGATAAGCGCGCCAACATCGCGCTGGCATCGGCTTCGGTTACGGGCTTGCCCATAATCTCGTCATCGAGCACCACCGTGGTATCAGAACCGATGACCAGGCTGTCAGAGTCTGTTGCCAGCGCCAGGCCGGCTTCCGCTTTCTGGCGCGAAAGCCGCTCAACATAATGGTCTGCGCGCTCGTCCTGCAAAGGGGTTTCGTCAATATTGACCGGCAACACCGAGAACGAGAGCCCGATTTGCTCCAGTAACTCCCGGCGGCGCGGGGAGGCGGATGCGAGTACAACGGGTCGCATAATATTATTGTCCTGTTATCACGTCGGTTAGCGATTTAGTCGATCAAGAATGCCACAGACAAATGGCCAGACCAGAGCACTGGTGACGGCGGGAAAAAGATAAGTGAAGCCAGGGTCATCTGCCCCCAGCACCTGATTAACGAAATGCACAAACATCTGATTAATACTCAGCAGCAAGAACACCATCATGCATTGCTGAGGTAAGGGAAACATCCGAAGACGCTGGTGGGTTGTGAGCACGAGAAAGGCAACCAGGCTCATTGCAAACGCGTTTATACCCATCGGGCCTGATTCAAGCACGTCCAGGAACAAACCAAGACACCATGCGACCAGCACCCCAAAACGGTTGGGCGCTCGGAACGTCCAGTAGAACACAATCAGGCCAAGCCACTCAGGCCTCAGGATCAACCAGTCGACGGGAAAGAGGGAAATACTCAGAACCAGCGCAAGCAGTGTACTGACGAAAAACACAGGGTAACTGATCACAGCAAGACTCATTGAACTCCCCCTGACTGCGTTTCGTCGCCATCTGGCATGCTGTCTTCCTGGCTATCATCCGACCGAAAGCCCTTGTGCTGGAAGACCACCAGCACCAGCTCGCTTCGATTGAGTTTTGCCGAAGGCTTCGCCTGTATTTCAGCGAACGGCTCACCCGGCTCGCTGCGAATAAGCGTCACCTGCGCCACCGGATAGCCTTTCGGGAAGCGCCCACCGAGCCCCGAACTCACGAGGGTGTCGCCTTCTCTGATATCGGCTGTATCAGGCACGTGAACCAACTCCAAACGGTCAACACTACCGGTACCTAACAGGATCGCCCGCACGCCACTGCGCAATACTTCCACAGGCACTGCGTGGCTGCTATCCGAGACCAGCAATACACGGGAATTGAAACGATTTGTCTGAATCACCTGCCCCATCAAGCCGTTGGCATCGAGAATGGCCTGACCTTCCGTAACCCCGTCTCGAGTTCCCTTGTTGATGATCACCTCGTGGGAGAACGGGTCAGGCGAAACTCCGATGATATCGGCCACCACCACCGTTTCATCCAACTGTTCCGAGGCGCTTTTCAGACTCCTCAGCTCAATATTGTCGGCTGCAAGGGAGGCGTACTTGATCGAACGACGTTCCAGAATCAGCAACTTGGCCTTCAATGATTCGTTCTCTTCGACCAGCTCATCACGGCTGGTAAACACCTCATCGTTCCAGCGCGAGAGACTGTCCGGCACGTGCCCCAGCCACACCACGGGCGTCAACGCAGTGCCAATCCAGCTGCGCATGTCATCCACACGATGAAAGCGGGCATCGAGAATAATCAGGGCAAGGGAAAGCACAGCCGCCAGAAACAGCCTGAAGCTGGGGATCGGCCCCCTGACAAAGATGGTCTTAATAGTTCAAATCTCCCCACTCAAAACGACAACCGCCGCTGCGACGAATCGACAGCGGCGGCTCAATACTGCAGCTTCCCTCGGGTGACTGCATATGATCTGTGCCAGAAGGCGCTATCAGCCTTCGTGGGAATACATGCCGATTCCACCGCGGTCGATCACGTCAAGCGCTTTGCCGCCGCCCCGGGCCACGCAGGTGAGCGGATCTTCAGCAACAATAACGGGCAGGCCGGTTTCTTCGCTCAGTAACTTATCCAGACCGCGAAGCAAGGCGCCGCCACCGGTCAAAACAATGCCGCGCTCGGCAATGTCAGATGCCAGCTCAGGTGGCGACTGCTCCAAAGCACTTTTCACTGTTTGTACAATCTGCGCCAGAGATTCCTGCAACGCTTCGAGAATTTCTTCGCTGTTCAGGGTAAAGGCTCGCGGCACACCCTCTGCCAGATTGCGACCACGCACATCAATTTCACGAATCTCTACGCCCTCGTAGGCACAACCGATTTCGTGCTTGATGCGCTCAGCGGTCGATTCACCAATCAGGCTGCCATAATTGCGACGGACATACGTCACAATGGCTTCATCGAACTTGTCGCCACCCACGCGGACCGATTCGGCGTAGACGATGCCGTTGAGTGAAATGATCGCGATCTCAGTAGTGCCGCCCCCGATATCCACAATCATCGAGCCGCTGGCCTCCTCAACCGGCAGCCCGGCACCAATGGCTGCCGCCATGGGCTCTTCAATCAGAAACACCTCGCGCGCGCCGGCGCCCATCGCCGATTCACGAATAGCCTTGCGCTCGACCTGGGTTGATTTGCTGGGCACACACACCAGAACACGGGGGCTTGGTGTGATAAAGCTGTTTTCATGCACTTTGTGAATAAAGTGCTGCAACATTTTCTCTGTCACGACGAAATCGGCGATCACACCGTCTTTCAGCGGGCGGATGGCGGTGATATTACCCGGCGTGCGACCCAGCATGCGCTTGGCTTCGCCACCCACTGCAGCCACCATCTTCTGGGCATTATTGGTGCGGATAGCAACAACCGAAGGCTCATTGAGCACAATGCCCCGGTCACGGACGTAAATCAGCGTATTGGCTGTCCCCAGATCGATAGAGAGATCACTGGAAAAAAGACCACGGATTTTCTTGATGAGCATTAGCGTATTTTCAACCTGAGAAAGCTGTCGCGAAATGAATGCGGCAACTTTAGCAGCGGGCAGGTACTCAGGCAAGGTGCAGACAGGCCCGAAGCGGCGTCATGTCTGCCAAATGACGATAATGACACCCTTTCGCCACCCGGATATTGAAATATCGTCATGACGGCCCGATTGAGGGGCCACTAAAATTTCAACGGCACGCTCTGTTAATGGCACTCCCGATTAAAGCGCAATCTGTTAACATACTGCGCGACTGGTTGAACCTGTTACTGGAGACGTTACGTGTCAATATCCCGCGAGGACATCGAAAAAGTCGCCGTGCTTGCGCGCATCCGGCTTGAAGACAATCAGGTTGAAGCGCTTGAAAAAGACCTTGGCAACATCCTGAATCTTGTGGATCAGCTGCAAGCGGCCGATACCGCCGACGTAGAACCACTGGCACATCCCCTGGACGCCGTTCAGCGCCTGCGCCCCGATCAGGTCACCGAAATTGACCAGCGCGAAGCCTTCCAGAAGATTGCCCCGGCGACCGAAGATGGTCTCTATCTGGTACCGCGCGTTATCGAATGACCTTTTGACTCCCCGATTCATAGCTGATCGACGCACTCCGACTGTCATGGACACGCATTATGCATAACAAGACTGTTGCCGAACTGGCCCGCGACCTGTCGCAAGGCACCTACTCAAGTGTTGAGTTGACGCAACACTTCCTGAATCGCATCAAGCAGGAAGACACCCGCTACAACAGCTTTATTACGGTTACCGAAGATGACGCCCTGCGCGATGCCAAAGCGGCAGACGAACGCCGAAGCAAAGGCGAAGCCACGCCCTGGACCGGTATTCCGTTCGCGCACAAAGACATTTTCTGCACCAACGGTGTTCGCACCACCTGCGCATCGAAAATGCTCGAAAACTTTGTGCCGCCCTATGACGCGACCGTAACTGCACGCTTTCGTGATGCGGGGGCGGTATGCCTGGGTAAAACCAACATGGATGAGTTCGCCATGGGCTCATCAACCGAAAACAGTCACTTCGGGGCGACCACCAACCCCTGGGGCGAAAAACTCGTCCCCGGCGGTTCTTCCGGCGGCTCCGCTGCTGCAGTCGCAGCGCGCCTGACGCCAGCAGCAACAGCGACCGATACGGGTGGCTCCATTCGCCAGCCTGCTGCTTTCTGTGGCATCACTGGCCTCAAGCCAACCTACGGCCGCGTCTCGCGCTACGGCATGATCGCCTTCGCCTCCAGCCTGGATCAGGGCGGCACCATGAGCCGCACGGCAGAAGATAGCGCCATGATGCTCAATGTGATGGCCGGCTTTGACCCCAAAGACTCAACCTCTGTCGATCAGCCCGTGCCTGATTACACTGCAAACCTGAACGCCCCGCTCAAGGGATTGCGTGTGGGCCTGCCCAAAGAGTACTTCTCGGACCAGCTCGACCCCGTTATGGCCCAGACCGTGCGCGACGCCGTGCGCGAATACGAAGCTCTAGGCGCGACAGTTAAAGAGATCTCGCTACCCAATACTCATCTTGCGATCGCGGCTTACTACGTGATTGCACCGGCCGAGGCGTCGGCCAACCTGTCCCGTTTTGACGGGGTGCGTTATGGCTACCGCTGCGACAATCCGAAAGACCTGATGGATCTGTACACCCGCACCCGGGCTGAAGGCTTTGGATCAGAGGTCAAACGTCGGATACTGGTGGGCAGCTACGCCCTGTCTGCCGGTTTCTTTGATGCCTATTACCTCAAGGCCCAGAAAGTTCGGCGCCTGATTCAGCAAGACTTTGTCGAAGCCTTCAAATCCGTCGACATCATCATGAGCCCGTCTACCCCGAGTCCGGCCTTTGCTCTTGGCTCGAATACCGACGATCCGGTCAAAATGTACCTTGAAGACATTTTCACCATCGCCATTAACCTGGCGGGCGTGCCGGCAATGTCGATTCCAGCTGGCCAGATCAAGGGCCTGCCGGTCGGGCTTCAGCTGATTGGCAATTATTTTGACGAAGCGCGCCTGCTCAATGCAGCCCATCAATTCCAGCAAGCTACCGACTGGCATCAACAGTCGCCGGCTGGCTGAATCACGACGTCAAATCCTGCAGTCTGGCGGCTGCAGGACAGGAGGATGACATACCATGCAATGGGAAGTTGTGATCGGGCTGGAAATTCATGTTCAGCTCGCAACCCAAACCAAGATCTTCTCCGGCAGCAGCACCGCCTACGGTGCTGAACCGAATACCCAGGCCAGCGCTGTCGATCTCGCGATGCCGGGCACCCTGCCGGTTGCCAATGAGCAGGCATTCCGTTACGCCACCATGTTCGGCCTCGCAATTGATGCCGAGATAAACCGCCGTTCTGTTTTCGAGCGCAAGAACTACTTTTACCCGGATCTGCCCAAGGGCTACCAGACTACGCAACTGGCAGAGCCGATTGTCGGCCCCGGCCATGTGGATATTCAGCTGGCAGACGGCACCGAAAAGCGGGTTCGCATTCATCATGCTCATCTCGAAGAAGATGCCGGCAAGTCTCTTCATGAGGACTACCACGGCATGTCAGGCATCGACCTGAACCGGGCCGGAACACCACTGATCGAAATCGTGACCGAACCGGACATGCGCAGCGCCGAGGAAGCCGTCGCCTTCGCCCGTAAACTTCACGGACTGGTGACATCACTGGGCATCTGTGACGGCGATATGTCTCAGGGGTCACTGCGCTTTGACGTCAACATTTCAGTGCGCCCCGAAGGTGAAGAAAAGCTCGGCACCCGCACAGAAACCAAGAACCTGAACTCTTTCCGCTTTATGGAAAGCGCCATCCACCACGAAGTGGAGCGCCAGATCGACATCCTTGAAGATGGCGGCACGATTGTGCAGGAAACCCGTCTTTACAACGGTGATCGTAACGAAAGCAAATCCATGCGCAGCAAGGAAGAAGCAAACGACTACCGCTACTTCCCATGCCCTGACTTGCTGCCGGTGGTGATAGATGATGCGTTTATCGACAGTCTGCGCGCGCAAATGCCCGAACTGCCGGACGCCAAGAAGACGCGCTTCCAGGCTGAATACGCCCTATCCGATTACGACGCCAATCTTGTCAGCAGTAATTCGGCTATAGCGGATTATTTTGAGCAAACGGCAAAGGTAGGCGGTGACGCCAAGCTGGCAGCCAACTGGATTCTTGGCGAACTCAGTGCGCGCCTCAACGCGGAAGACCGCAGCTTCAGAAACTGCCCGGTACCTGCCGAGCGACTGGGGCAACTGGTGCAGCGCATCAGCGACAACACGCTGTCATCATCTGGCGCGAAGAAAGTATTTGAACTGCTATGGAATGGCGAAAGCGCAGATGTAGATGAGCTGATTGAGCGCGAAGGCCTCAAACAGGTATCTGATACAGGAGAACTGGAAAAGCTGGTCGACTCTGTTCTGGCTGACATGCCGGAGCAAATTGAACAGTATCAGTCCGCAGATCCTGGCAAGCGCAAAAAACTGATGGGTGGCTTCATGGGCCCTCTGATGAAAGCCTCAAAAGGTCAGGGCAACCCCAAAGTTCTTACCGAAATCCTCAAGAAAAAACTGGGCGACTAACGCTGCCAACTCACTGTCGGGTGCGCATAAAATGCACCTGACAGTGAGACCCTTGCCACAAACTGACACCCCTTACGCCGACATAAGCGACACACCGCTTGCGCTTTCGCTGTAAACAATTATGCTTTCAATGTGTTATCGAATTCTTTTCTGAGCCACTCGAGAGCAAGCAGTTAACTTTGGCTCAGATTGCAAACGTACTGACAATAAAATAAAAGTTTTAATGCGCATGGGTACAATGAACGCTCCGGCATCAACCACATTCAGCGGCATCAAAAGCATGGCCGGTAAAAACAACCTTCGTCAGCAACAGCGCGTCTCTACCAACATCGAGGTCACTGTTTGCAACCCGAATGGCAACCAACTGGTTTGCCACACGGCCAATCTGTCTCGCGCGGGAATGCTGGTTGAATGCGACAGCGACCATGTTCGCGACATTCTCCCCGGCAACTCGCCCATTGCCCCCAAAAAGACCGTGGCGCTGGATGTGAAATTTGCCGTACCCGTGGTGAGTGTTCAGTCAGTCAACATCGAAGCAAGCTGCGAAATCATTCATGTCCGCAGGGTATCGAAAAACCGCTTCCAACTCGGCTTGCAGTTCACCGGATTTAACGGCAACGGCCATGACTATGTGGATCAATACGTCAGCCGCCAGCTGCTGAGGAGCTAAACACACGTCAAGCGAGCAACACTCAAGCACTCGCCAGGCTCGCCCGCTATTGACCAACACCCGCCCGCCCACTTTGGCATATTGTTATGCCTCTAAACTCTAGCAGAGCGGCTTCTTATGCCCTCTCACTCTCTGGTATAGTTTCGCACCATCATATAAGGGTTCCTCCCGAGTAAGTTCGGGCATTCCCGGTCGGACACGTGTCCGAGTTAACCGTATTCATTTGCACACCCTGCAACCGGTATCTGGATAATGACCACCTATAATCTGACGCACCTCAAGCAGCTCGAAGCCGAAAGCATCCACATTATTCGGGAAGTGGCAGCGGAGTTCGACAACCCTGTCATGCTCTACTCCGTCGGCAAGGATTCCTCTGTCATGCTCCACCTGGCGAGGAAGGCGTTCTATCCGGGCAAACTTCCTTTCCCGCTGCTGCATGTGGATACCACCTGGAAGTTTCGGGAAATGATTGAGTTCCGTGACAAACAGGCGAAAAAGTTTGATCTGGACCTGATTGTCCATATCAATCAGGACGGCGTCGACGCCGGCATTGGCCCGTTCACTCACGGCAGCGCCAAACATACCGACGTCATGAAAACCCAGAGCCTCAAGCAGGCATTGAACAAGTACAAGTTCGATGCCGCCTTCGGCGGGGCCCGTCGCGACGAAGAGAAGTCGCGCGCTAAAGAGCGCGTTTACTCATTTCGCGACAAGTACCATCGCTGGGATCCGAAAAACCAGCGGCCAGAGCTTTGGAACACCTATAACGGCAAAATAAACAAGGGCGAAAGCATTCGTGTTTTCCCGCTGTCCAACTGGACCGAGCTGGATATCTGGCAGTACATCTATCTGGAAAACATTGAGATCGTCCCTCTGTACTACTCGGCCGAGCGACCTGTGGTTAACCGTGACGGAACGCTGATCATGGTTGACGACGATCGTATGCCAATGGAACCCGGTGAAAAGCCGATGATGAAATCGGTACGCTTCCGCACATTGGGCTGCTACCCGCTAACCGGCGCCATTGAATCCGAAGCTGACAAGCTCACCGATATCATCCAGGAAATGCTGTTGGCGAAGAGCTCCGAACGCGAGGGGCGGGTCATCGACCATGATTCCGCGGGCTCCATGGAGCAGAAAAAACGCGAAGGGTATTTCTGAGGCTGGCTGTATCCGTGCCAAAACGGACGCCGCGCAAACACTGCTATTTTGATTAGCCGACAGTATTTACGGGATCTGAACCACCATGTCACATCAGTCTGAACTCATCGCTGAAGATATTCATGCCTACCTCAAGCAGCATGAAGAAAAGGAGCTGCTGCGCCTGTTAACCTGCGGCAGCGTTGACGATGGCAAGAGCACGCTGATCGGCCGCTTGCTCCACGACACCAAGATGATCTATGAAGATCACATGGCCAGCTTGAAAACCGACAGTGCCAAGATGGGCACAACCGGTGAAAAGCTCGATCTGGCCCTGCTGGTTGACGGTCTGCAAGCGGAGCGTGAGCAAGGCATTACTATCGATGTCGCGTATCGATACTTCTCTACCGACAAGCGCAAGTTCATTATCGCGGACACCCCGGGCCACGAGCAGTACACCCGCAACATGGCGACAGGCGCATCAACTGCGCAACTGGCGATCATGATGATTGATGCCCGCCACGGTATTTTGACCCAGACACGTCGCCACTCTTTTATAGCGTCGCTGCTGGGCATCAAGCACATCGTGGTGGCCGTCAACAAGATGGACCTGGTGGATTACAGCGAAGCCCGTTTTGAAGAAATCAAACAAGACTACCTGGCGTTTGCCGACAAGCTTGGCCTTCGGGACGTGCGCTTTGTACCGATTTCAGCACTGGAAGGCGACAATGTCGTCAACCGCAGCGACAACACGCCCTGGTTCACGGGCCAGCCAATGATGGAGATTCTGGAAACCGTTGAAGTCGGCCGGGACAAGAACCTGGAGCACTTCCGTTTTCCGGTTCAGTACGTCAACCGCCCCAACCTTGATTTCCGCGGCTTCTGCGGCACGATTGCCTCAGGCGTCATTCGCCCCGGCGACAGCATCATGGCATTGCCCTCCCGGCGCACCAGCACTATCAAAGAGATCGTGACATTCGATGGCAACGTTGAAAGTGCTTACATCGATCAGGCGGTCACGCTCACGCTGGAAGACGAAATCGACGTCAGCCGTGGTGACATGTTGGTCAAGCCCGAGGATGAGCCCTTGGTCAGCAACCGGTTCAACGCACACCTCGTGTGGATGACAGATACGCCGATGGCGACCGGACGTCTGTATGACATCAAACTCGGGCCGACTTTCACATCCGGAACCGTTACTGCGGTCAACCACCAGATCGACGTCAACTCACTGGAGACAAACGATCAGCGCGATACCCTGGAGCTGAACGAGATCGGCCAATGCGAGATCACACTGAGCCAGCCCGTTGCCTTTGATGCATACCCCCGCAACCGGGCGACCGGCGCGTTCATTGTAATTGACCGCCTGACAAACGTGACCATCGGTGCCGGCATGATCAGCGGTCTTGCCAACGATAGCGACAACGGTCTTCAACCCGTCAGCAGCGAAGAGCGCGCCCGGCGCCTGGCCCAGCAACCGCTGATTATTGGTTGCGCGGGCGCTCAGGCTATCGAACTGGCCACCGCCATCGAGCGCAAACTGTTTGAACTCGGACGCACCAGCGTCGTTCTGACTCAGGAGAACGCGGGGGACGCTGATGATCGACGCCGCACCGCACAGTTGCTGACCGCGCACGGTTTGATTGCCGTCGCCGTCAACATCGGCGACGACATTGCGGGTATAGTGGCGACGGCAGACGCCGACAGCGACCTTGTCGCCACCGCAGATAGCGTGACCCGGGAGCTGATCAGCAAAAAACGGATCTGATCCCACATTCGCGTCTGAAAAGAGTAAAATAGAAAGTAGAATCCCGACGGCCATGAGCATCCGAACGCATTGCGTTACGAGCTGCTCATGGCCGCTCGCGTTTTAACGACCTGAATCAGAGATCCCCCGAAGGGCAGAGAGAACTCATGGCCATCAAACACCTACGCACGACCTTTGCCAGCCAGATGCAACCCGGGCAACCCGCTCAAGTAAGACCCGGCAAAGCACTTAGCGAACCCGGCGGCGATTACGAAGGCCTGCACAAGCAACTCAAGCGACTGTTTAATGCCAAGCCCGGCAAAAAATACGGCCGCTTCAGTGATGACATTGGCGAAAATCCGGTGAGCGCCTGGCTCCGCGACTACCTCGAAGGCAAACAGGGTTTTGAAGCCCTGACCGATCGCCTGTTCGGCCAGTGGCAGGAGCTTCTCGCCAACAGCCAGGAAGAATACATCGGCCACCTTTTGTTTGTGCACGAGGCGCTGGCTGATGGAGAAGTCATCTACCTGTTTGCACTGGAGAGCGACAGCGCCCTGCGCCTGGACCACGAGCAGTCACTGGATGTGACGGATGTGCTCAGCCTGTCCCGGCTCAATCTGGCCCTGCGGCTTGAAGTCGACAACTGGATCGGTGACCACCCGTCAGAGAACTGCCTGACAATGATCCATACCCGTGGCACTGGCGAACCCGGCGAGCTGTTTATCAAGCTGTGCGGTTTCACCAATCAGGTCGATGTGGAAAAAGAAACCCTGACGTTCCTGGATGCTGTAGAAGCCTTCGCCAGTCAGACCGAAGAGCCCGAGAAAGCGGGCAAGGTAAGATCGCGCGCCTATGAATTCTGCAAGGAGCAGCACGCACTGGGCGAACCGGTGGCGATTGAAGCATTGTCAGGCTACCTGGACGAAGAACAGCCAGAGCGTTTCAAACAGTTCGCGTCAGAGAAACAGGACCTGCCTCAGGATACGGTACTGCATCCGGATCACCGCAAAGTGAAAAAGCTGGTGCGTATTTCCGGTTCCGGCGGTGGCATGAGCGTTTCCTTCTCGTCAGACCTCGTTAACCAGGCGGTTTACTACGACAAGAATACCGATGCGTTGACCATCACCCGATTGCCAAAAGCCTTGCGGGAACAGCTACAACGCTACCTGGAGGGACGTGAAAGCAGCGCCGAATAATGCGGCAGGAACAGGGCCGCTCACCTTGGCCGCCCTGTTACCCCTATCGACAACTACACCGCCCTGAACGAAAACTCACTCCCCGGCCACCAAGCCCGGATCGGGAAAATCTGCCGCGGATTTCCGCTGCCGGTTTTTTCGAATCTCACGCACCCCTGCCATCCAATTCACACCATCAATAAGGTCTCCGGTATCCGGATCGAAAGGTGGATACGGTAGTCGCCTGTCGTCGCAATAGCGGGTAATCTGCGGCTGACACCAGCGAAACAGCAATCGATTGTACTCTTCAGGCGGCATCCGGCTGACATCGAACATGCCAGCCTCAGAACGCTGGCGCTGTGCCTCGGCCAGAATAATGGCGCAGGCGGCCGAAACATTGAGGGATTCGACCATTCCCATCATCGGCACGACAACATGCTCATCAGCAGCGTCCGCTGCGGACTGACTGACACCGCCAACCTCGTTACCCAATACCAACACGCAGGGTCGGGTGAAATCCACGTCACGATAATCGACCGCACGATCAGAAAACTGGGCGGCATAGATCGCATGCCCGGATTGGCGCAAGTCACCAATTGCCGACATCATATCCGGGTGGGTGTGCGTCGTGACCCAATGATGGCTGCCACCGGTCGTCTTACGAAAGGCGCGATAACCCTCCCTGGGCCAAACCGCATGCATATTCGCGACACCAAAGGCGTCACAGGAGCGAATAATCGCCGATACATTACGCGGCTTGTGTATCTGGTCTGTGAGCACCCGCAAATCCGGCTGGCGACGATCGAGTGTGCCCTTGATGCGGGCAAGTCTTTCTGGCGTCATGAGATTGTTCGTTAATCTTTTGAGCGGTTACGGTGCGCAGAACCGGGAAACGGGGTGACGGCATTTTTGACACGACCCAGCGACTGACTTTTATCAGCCAACTCGACCTCATCAATACGCACAACGGCATTCATCGGGATGTAGGTTCGCTCGACACCATCAAATTCGGTGCGCAGTTTTTCCTGTGATGGATCAACGAGCACCTGACTGCGCTCGCCGAACGTCAGCTCTTCTACTTCGAGAAAACCGAACATTTCGCTGGGAAATACATGCCCGGCGTAAATTTCGTACACATCGTCCTGATTATAAAAAATAATCTTGTAGCACTTTTTCACAGCCATCCAACACTCCGGTAACAATCGATAGCCCGCTGCGCGGACTTCCCGCGGCCGCAGAACCCAAAACGGTTACGGATAATACCACGTGAGACCGGAACGCCGAATCGTGATAATACCTGCCGGCACTGGTTGCCGTTTGATCAGACCGTTATAATGCCGAGTTCTCCGGGAATCCTTACACCCACCGACCTGATTGAGTTACATGACCAAAAAGCTGTTTATTAAAACCCATGGCTGCCAGATGAATGAATACGACTCATCTCGGATGGCTGATCTGCTGAAATCAGGAGAAGAGGTCGAGATGACCGATAATCCTGACGATGCCGACATTCTCCTGCTTAATACCTGTTCCATTCGTGAAAAAGCGCAGGACAAGGTGTTTCATCAGCTGGGCCGCTGGAAAAAACTCAAAAAGCGCAAACCGGAACTGGTCATCGGTGTGGGGGGATGCGTGGCCAGTCAGGAAGGTCAGGCGATTATCGACCGCGCGCCTTACGTTGATCTGGTATTCGGCCCTCAGACCCTGCACCGCCTTCCGGAGATGATCGTTGAATCCCGTAATGGAGGCGTCGGTGTCGTGGATATCTCCTTCCCCGAGATCGAGAAATTCGACAACCTGCCCTCGCCCGGGGCTGACGGCCCGTCAGCATTCGTATCGATCATGGAAGGCTGCAGCAAATATTGTACGTTCTGTGTCGTACCCTATACCCGTGGCGAAGAAGTCAGTCGTCCGCTGGACGATGTCATCGCCGAGGTTGCCCACCTCGCCAGCCAGAATGTGCGCGAGATCAACCTGTTGGGCCAGAACGTCAATGCATACCAGGGTGAGACGCACGACGGCGATACTGTCGACCTGGCCGAACTCATTGCCATGGTCGCCACTATCGACGGCATTGATCGCATCCGGTTCACTACGTCGCATCCGGTTGAATTCTCGGATTCCCTGATTGAGTGTTTCGCTCAGGTACCGGAACTGGTCAGCCACCTGCACTTGCCGGTGCAGAGCGGCTCGGACCGCATTCTGGCAGCGATGAAGCGTGGCCACACCGCGCTGGAATACAAATCAAAGCTGCGCCGTATAAAAGCCATACGGCCGGACATCAGCTTCTCGTCTGATTTCATTATCGGCTTTCCGGGTGAAACCGATAAGGACTTCGAAGCCACAATGAAGCTGATCAGCGATATCGGCTTTGATGCCTCATTCAGCTTCGTATACAGCCAGCGGCCAGGCACGCCTGCGTCGGACTTGCCTGACGATACGCCGATGGACGTAAAGAAAGAGCGGCTGAGCATTCTCCAGCAACGTATCAACCAGCAGGTCTTCGAGATCAGTCGCCGCATGGTGGGGTCGACCCAGCGGATTCTGGTGACCGGTCTGTCCAAGAAAGACCCTGGCGAATACTCCGGACGCACCGAGAACAACCGTATCGTCAACTTCCGTACGGATAATCCCGATGTCGTCGGCCACTTTATCGACGTTGAAATTGTCGAAGCCTTCCCCAATTCTTTAAGGGGTAATCCTGTTGATGATCTGCTGCACTGAATCGCCGATCATCCACACCGATACCTGCGCCTTTAACGGGCGCAGCCATTTCCTGTTATGCGTGAGGAATGCTTGAACAGCGACAACGCCAAACAATTTGATCTCAAACCCGCCGACACCCGCCGCCTCGCGGCCGTATGCGGACAATTTGATGAACACCTGAAGCACATTGAACGCCGGATGAGCGTACGCATCGGCTATCGGGGCCAGCATTTCCGCATTGAAGGCGAAACCGAACGGGCCAACGCCGCGGCAGAAATCATCCGCCATCTTTATCGGGAAACCGAAGCACTGACTGATATTTCGCCGGACATGGTGCATCTGTTCATCCGCGAATCAGGCTTTGAACGCCTGCCGGATGCACGCCCCTATGACGGCTCGCAGATCATCATAAAAACACCCAAGTTGCAGGCCCGCCCGCGAGGCGAGAATCAGCAGCGTTACGTGCACAGCGTGCGCACTCATGACGTCAATTTTGGTATTGGCCCTGCCGGCACAGGCAAGACATGGCTGGCCGTTGCGTGCGCTGTGGAAGCGCTGAAAGACGAGCAGGTCAAGCGCATCATGCTGGTTCGCCCGGCTGTGGAAGCGGGCGAAAAACTCGGCTTTCTTCCTGGTGATCTGGCACAGAAGGTCGATCCCTATCTCCGCCCCCTCTACGACGCACTGTATGAGATGCTGGGATTCGAACAGGTCACCAAGCTGATCGAGAAAAGCGTGATCGAAATCGCGCCGCTTGCCTTCATGCGCGGCCGCACACTGAATAATGCGTTTATTATTCTCGATGAAAGCCAGAACACCACCCGCGAGCAGATGAAGATGTTTCTGACCCGGATCGGTTTTGGTTCTACCGCGGTCATCACCGGCGATACCACTCAGGTCGATCTACCCAAGGGACAACAGTCCGGGCTGGTTCAGGCCACGGCAATACTGGAAAATGTCCCCGGTATCGGATTTACCCACTTCGGTGCCAAAGACGTGGTTCGCCATCCGCTGGTTCAGCGCATTGTTGAAGCCTACGATGGTCATGATGCCAGCCTCTCAAGTGGCGGGCGCGATCAGTGAGTGACCTTGCAGTTGATCTCCAGATCGCGTCCGAGGCAACTGACTTACCCGGCGAAGCAGAACTGTCCAGATGGGCTTCCCTGGCCTGGCTGGGCGAAGCCCCGTCCGAAGTCACCATCCGGATTGTCGATGAATCGGAAAGCACCGAGTTGAACGGCCAGTACCGTCAAAAACACCGCCCGACCAATGTACTGTCCTTTCCCTTTGAGCAGCCGGAAGGTATAACAGTGCCCCTGGCAGGCGATCTGGTGATTTGTGCCAGCGTTGTCGCCCGGGAAGCCGGTGAACAACATAAAAGCCGCGACGCCCACTGGGCACACATGGTTATTCATGGCATGCTCCATTTGCAGGGGTATGATCATATCGACGACAGGGATGCCGACATCATGGAAGCCACGGAAATCAGGCTTTTACATGAACTCGGCTTTAGCAATCCCTACATTACAGAGGAAACGGATCAGGACTCATGAGCGACGATCACTCGAGTCGCAGTCAGGGCAACAAGTCCTGGCTGGAGCGCATATCTCAGGCTTTTTCCAACGAGCCAGAATCCATCACCGATATCCTTGAGATTCTCAGGGATGCAGAAGATCACAACATCATCGATGCTGATGCCATGAGCATTATCGAGGGGGCCATGCAGGTCACCGATATGCGCGCCGATGAAATCATGATTCCCCGGTCCCAGATGGTCACCGTCAAGGCCAGCACCGATCCGAAATCATTCCTGACGGAAATCATGGACTCGGCGCACAGCCGCTTCCCGGTTATCGGAGACAGCCAGGACGACGTGATTGGCGTGCTCCTGGCCAAGGACCTGCTGCCACTCGCACTGAACAATGACCTCAGCTGGAGCAAAATCCGCGAGGTGCTGCGTCCGCCGACCTTCGTACCGGAAAGCAAACGCCTGAACCAGCTGTTAAAAGAGTTCAAGGAAACCCGCAACCACATGGCGATCGTCGTAGACGAGTATGGCGGCACCGCGGGACTGATCACCATTGAAGATGTGTTGGAGCAAATCGTCGGCGAGATAGAAGATGAACACGACTTCGACGAAGAAACCCACATCAAGGCACGTGCCGACGGCAATTACGCGGTCAAGGCAGTGACCTCGGTTGAGGACTTTAACGAGTTCTTTGACTGCAAGCTTGACGAAGAAGACTTCGACACGATCGGCGGCCTGGTACTCAAGGAGTTCGGGCACCTGCCTCGTCGCGGCGAAGAAACCAGCTTTGGCGGATTTCAGTTCACGATTCTGAACGCGGACAATCGCGTTATCCGGCTGATTCAGGTCCGCCGTCATGAATCATGACCACAATACCCCGCTGAACCTCTGGCGTGCCATTGCCCTGATCGTTGCGGGGGCACTTCAGACCCTCACGTTTTCACCGTTTGACCTGACGGTAATCGGCCCTCTGTCGATCCTGTTGGCGCTGTTTGCAGTCATACCGGTTACCGGTCAGCACCTGTTTCGCGCCGGCTGGCTGCTGGGCGTGGGCCTATTTGGCAGTGGCGCCTCCTGGGTCTACATCAGCATCAGCCAATACGGCAACACCTCGGTTCTGGTGTCGGTGATCCTGACGGCGCTATTCGTGGCCGGCCTTGGGCTGTTCCACGGCCTGACTTTCTGGGCCTGGGGCAAGGTTGCCCGCGACCGCAAAATCCATCGGCTCATTCTGTTCCCCGCTTTCTGGGTTCTGGGCGACTGGCTGCGAAGCTGGTTCCTGACCGGATTCCCGTGGTTGTACCTGGGCACCGCGCAGGTTGATGGGCCGCTGGCAAGCCTGGCCCCTGTTGTTGGTGTCTATGGCGTGACGATGGTGATTGTCGCAACTGGCGTGGTGCTCTATGCACTGATCCCGGCGATCCGACAGAAGCGGCGCGGCGCCATTTTGCTGCTATCGCTCTCCCTCATTGTTCCCTGGGCTCTTACGCCGGCGCTGAAAGACACCAACTGGACCGATCGGGCAGACAAACCGCTGTCGGTCGCTGCCATGCAAGGCAATATTCCCCAGCTCATCAAATGGGACCCTGAATTCATGCAGCACCAGATGGAAACCTATCTGGCGCTGACGTCCCCCCATTGGGAACGCGACCTGATTCTCTGGCCGGAAACCGCCATACCCATCACCCAGGATCAGGCCGGCCCATTGATTGACATGATTGCGAAGCGACTGGGCCCGGACTCAACCCTGATCACTGGCATCCCCTGGTATGGGTTCAGCGATGAGCTGGAAGACTTCACGTACCGCAACAGCATTATGGCCATTGGCGCCGGTGAAGGCATGTACTTCAAGCAGCGACTGGTGCCGTTTGGTGAATATGTGCCTTTGCAGAATTGGCTCCGCGGCCTGATCGGCTTCTTTGACCTGCCCATGTCGAGTTTCTCACGGGGGCCAGAAAACCAGTCGCCGCTGACTGCCGGTGACGACAAGGTGATGCCCTTTATCTGTTACGAAATCGCCTATCCCGATTTCGTCGCCCGTAACGCCTGGAATACCGACCTGCTGATTACCATCAGCAACGACGGCTGGTTCGGACATTCGATCGGCCCCCTGCAGCATTTGCAGATGGCGCGCATGCGGGCGCTGGAAACAGGCCGTTTTGTGCTGCGAGGCACCAACAACGGGGTCACGGCCATTATCGATGATCACGGCCAGATCACGGCTCAGATCCCGCAGTTTGAAAAAGGTGTCATGCTGGGAGAGGTATATACAGTGACGGGTAAAACGCCGTACATGGCAACCGGCTCCTGGCCGGTACTGACGCTGGCGATGATCCTGATCGTTTTTGCCAGGCCACGGGCGCTGCCGAAGCCCTCCCGCCAGACACACGCGGGCTGAGCGCGGAGCTCAGCCTTCTGGCAAATACGCATTACGGCCAACCAGACTGCAGAACTGAACTGTTCAGCGCTGCTATTCCGGTGAAACCTTCCCGCTCACTTCGGGATCATGAGGCCAGCGCGCCGTGATGCGTTCAAAGTAATGTGAACTGCAGGCGTCACAGGGCTTGAGATGACTGGTCTCCACCAGGCACACCATATGCCCGCAGGCAAGGCAGCGCAGCACACCGGCGGTGGCAATCTCGCCACTGATGTACTGCCCCGGGTCATGGTGTAGTTTGTGATCAAGCTCAAGCGTCTCGAGCCGGGTCTTATCCGCGATAGAAAACAGCAAATCGGCCAACTGGCGTTCTATCAGCGCAAGATCGAGTCGCAACCACTCACTGACGCCATCCCCGGTTTCCTCTACGAAGTTCATCAGGTGGGCGATATCCCGCTTGACGTAGGCGCCCAGCAGATCAATTTCCTCGCGGGTCATCTCTTCAAGTTCAAGCTCGAACTCGACTGCTTCGTCGATACTGTCGCGCAGGGTATCCCAGCTTTTTCGCTCCACTGAATTGAGCCGTGTTTCGACCCTCTCCAGCATCCGGTTGTATGCTCGCAGAGCCTGTCCTGAAAACTCGTGTTTTTGCTGTTCACTCATGACAATCGCCTCGTGTTGCCCCGGCTACTCCGGAAAGCGACAGTGCAGAATCGCACGGGAAGCTCTCCTGACACTTCAAGTTTGACACAAACCCGGGCACCCTGCCGGCGAAGTGAGTTACGATCCTGTAGGCGTTTACTGCAACAGGCTACCTGTCCGCTGCTGTGTGCGGTAAAATGCGCCATCTTCCGCTGACAGATCGTTTGCCGCACTGCAAACCTTCAGGGACAACTCCACATCGACAGATTGACACAGGGTAACCTCAGTAATGGCTGGAATGGACGAGCAATATCGCCCGCAGGATATCGAGAAAAAAGCCCAACAGTTCTGGGAAACCAATCAGACTTTCTCGGTTAAAGATGAGCCGGGCAAACCCAAATACTACTGCCTGTCGATGTTCCCCTACCCCAGCGGCAAGCTGCACATGGGCCACGTCCGCAACTACACCATCGGCGATGTCGTCAGCCGCTATCAGCGCATGCTGGGCAAAAATGTCATGCAGCCCATGGGTTGGGATGCTTTTGGTTTGCCCGCAGAAAATGCGGCCGTCAAGAACAAGTCAGCGCCGGCCAAGTGGACCTACTCCAATATCGAATACATGAAAAACCAGCTACGCCAGCTCGGTTTTGGTTATGACTGGAAGCGTGAATTCGCCACCTGCCGACCCGAATATTACAAGTGGGAGCAGTGGTTCTTCACCAAGCTGTACGAGAAAGGCCTGGTCTACAAGAAGATGGCGACCGTCAACTGGGACCCGATTGACCAGACTGTGCTGGCGAACGAGCAGGTCGTCGATGGCCGCGGCTGGCGCTCAGGTGCACTGGTCGAGCAGAAAAAAATTCCCCAGTGGTTCATCAAGATCACCGACTACGCCGAAGAGCTGCTGAACGATCTGGATCAGCTTGAAGAGTGGCCTGACCAGGTGCGTACCATGCAGCGCAACTGGATCGGCAAATCCACCGGCGTCGAGCTGACGTTTGCCCTCAAGGACCGGGACGATGCGCTGGAGGTTTACACCACCCGCCCCGACACGCTGATGGGCGTGACCTACATGGCGGTGTCTGCTGAGCATCCTCTGGCGCAAGCCGCAGCGGAGCGCAACAAGGAAGTCGCCGCCTTCGCCGAAAGCTGCCGCAACAACAAGGTGGCAGAGGCGGATCTTGCGACCATGGAGAAGCTGGGCATCGATACCGGCTTTAAAGCCATTCATCCGCTGACTCACGATCTGGTGCCCGTATTCATCGCCAACTTCGTGTTGACCGACTACGGCACTGGCGCTTTGATGGCTGTTCCTGCTCATGATGAGCGCGACCACGAATTTGCCGTCAAATACCAGCTACCAATTCGTCAAGTTGTGTCGCCCAACGATCACCGTGAAATCGACACCCAGGAAGCCGCTTTCCCGGAGAAAGGCTTCCTTGTTAATTCAGGTACATACAATGGCCTGACCAGCGAAGAAGCCTTTGATGCCATTGCTGACTATCTTGAGCAGAACGGCATAGGTGCACGCAAGGTCAACTATCGTCTGCGCGACTGGGGCGTATCCCGTCAGCGTTACTGGGGCGCACCGATCCCCATGATGACCCTCGACGACGGTACCGAAATGCCCGTGCCAGAAGATCAGCTGCCGGTGCGGTTGCCTGAAGATGTGGAGATGGACGGCGTAAAATCGCCAATCAAGGCCGATCCCGAGTGGGCCAGAACCACCTATAACGGCCAGCCCGCAACCCTGGAAACCGATACCTTTGACACCTTCATGGAGTCATCCTGGTACTACGCCCGCTTCTGCAGCCCCGACTACGACAAGGGTATGCTCGATCCTGCCGCTGCCAACTACTGGCTGCCGGTTGATCAGTATATCGGCGGCATCGAACACGCGATTCTGCACCTGCTATACGCACGCTTCTTCCACAAGCTGCTCCGGGACGTAGGACTGGTTGAAAGCTCGGAGCCGTTCAAGCGCCTGCTTTGTCAGGGCATGGTACTGGCCGAAACCTATTTCCGTGAAGACGATAGCGGCGGCAAGGAATGGATCTCGCCGGCAGACGTTACCGTCGAACGCAATGACAAGGGACAGGTAACCAGTGCCAGCCATATCGGCGATGGCCAGCCGGTCCAGTCTGGCGGCATCTCCAAGATGTCGAAGTCGAAGAACAACGGCATAGACCCACAATCCATCATTGATCAGCACGGCGCCGACACGGTGCGCCTGTTCATGATGTTCGCCGCGCCACCGGAGCAATCGCTGGAATGGTCTGACAGCGGCGTAGAAGGTGCTCACCGCTTCCTCAAGCGTCTCTGGCGCATGGTCACTGAACACACGGCTAACAGCGGTACAACAGCTATAGATCCAGCTTCACTGACAGACCATCAGCGGGATATTCGCCGCAAGACGCACGAGACCATTGACCGGGTCAGCAAAGATGTCAGCCAGCGACTGGTATTCAACACGGCTATTGCCGCAGTCATGGAGCTTTTGAACGAAGTCAGCAAACTGAACGATGGCAGCGCCGAAGACTACCCGGTTGTTCAGGAAGCACTGGATACCGCGGTATTGTTGCTCTCGCCGATTACGCCCCACATCTGCCACGCACTATGGGAAATGCTGGGCCATGAGACCGCAGTAGTGGACGCATCCTGGCCAGAAGCGGACGCAGACGCGATGGTCCGCTCCACCCTGCAGGTGGTCTTCCAGGTGAACGGTAAAGTGCGCTCAAAAGCTGATGTGCCTGCTGATATCCAGAAAGACGCCCTTGAATCGCTGGCGCTGGCTGACGAGAACGTCAAACGATTCACCGACGACAAAACCGTGCGCAAGGTTATTGTGGTGCCCGGCAAGCTCGTCAATATCGTCGCCAACTGATCGATGGCGCCGGGTGTTTGGCATCCGGCGCCGTTTCCACATTGCACGTTACCGGCAGGGAGCAGCGTACATGCCTCACAACCGCCACCACCTCAATCCGTTGTTGAACTCCGCAACAATCGCAGCGATGTGCGCGGTGCTCGCAGGATGTGGCTTTCAGCTGCGCGGCGCACCACCCGTATCAGAAGCCATGCAGCCGCTCAGTGTTGAATGCGACAGCTCGATCCCGTTCGACCTGTGTGATGCGATCAAAACCCAGTTTAATGAGGGTGAGATCACGCTGGTGGCTGCTGACGAGGCAAAGTATCAGATCAAACTCAAGAATTTCTCGGAAGTGCGCCGCGCCAGCGCCATTCAGCTAGACGCTTCGGCGGCGGAGTATGATGTTCGCCAGAAGGTATTGATGGACGTCATTAGCGCTGATGACATCCCGGCACTGGCGAATGCCGAGGTGCGCTCCAGTGATATCTACAAATATGACGACACCAACGTGCTGGCCAAGCGTCGCGAGGAAGAAGACCTTCGCGAGAAGCTCTATCAGCGCATTGCCCAGCAGGTTATATTCCGGCTCGCTCCGCTAACCCCCCAGCGGCTGGAAGCTATCCGCAGTGAATATGAAGCCAATCAAAAGCAGTCGGAAAACGGCACCAGCGCGCCTGACGACACCGCGCCGGAAACCCAATGAAAACAACGCCGGCTCAGCTCGATCAGGCCTTGTCCAGAGGGCTCGCGCCAGTCTATCTGGTGTCGGGAGACGAGCCCCTGCTGGTTGACGAGTGCTGCGACCGCATTCGCAAAGCTGCACGGAATGCCGGCTTTAATGACCGCCTCACCTTTCATGCTGATCGAGGTCTCAACTGGAATCAGGTCAACGAGGAGCTCAATGCCCTGTCGTTGTTTGCCGAACAGCGACGTATCGAGATACACCTCCCCACCGGCAAACTGGGCGACGGGCGCCCGGTTGTGGAGCAGATGCTGCAGTCTCCACCCGACGATATTATCCTGATCCTGATCAGCACCAAGCTCGATGCGGCTGAAATCCGCCGTAAATGGTATAAACAGCTCGTCGACAAAGGCGTGCATGTTCCGGTCTGGCCAGTCGAGCCGGACAAGTTCCCAGGCTGGCTACAGCAGCGCGCACGGGCACAGGGGCTGACGCTGACACAAGGCGCTCTCGACGAATTGTCGGAACGACTGGAAGGCAACTTGCTCGCCGCCAATCAGGAAATGGCCAGGCTGGCGCTGTTATCCCCTGACAAAACCATCGACGAAAACATTGTCAGCCAGGCGGTAGAAGATAGCGCCCGCTTCAACGTATTCGAACTGGTGGCCGACATCATGCTGGGCAAAGCCGCCCAAGCCCAACGGATCATCGGGGCTTTGCAACAGGAAGCTGACAGCCCTCTCGGACTGCTTGCCATTCTCAGCCGGGATCTCCGCATGGCCGCACGCCTGCAGCAGGCCATGGCACAGGGTGAACAGTCCAGACAGTTCTTCCGCTCACAGAACGTGCGGCAACCACAGCGCATGAAACAACTCGAGCAAGCCGCTCGCAGGCTGCATCCGGAACAACTGCGCCGTGCCATTCTCCGCTGCAGTGACATTGACCGAAGCGCCAAAGGGTTTGACCCACTTTCACCCTGGCATCATCTCCGCTCACTGACTCAGGAACTGTCAGTTCGCCGCTGACGCTCCACTACCCTCTTGGTTGACACCTCAAGTCCCCGGGCGCATCGTTAAAAGGACGGGGCCATATGGGGGATATCGCTCATGAGGTGGAAAGACAAACTGAAAAGACTCGCCCGCGCGACTCGACACCAGCGGGACGCAATACACCTGCAACTTCATCTCGCTCACCAGAATCCAAGAGATGAATGGGAAGATCTTGAGCAGGACTGGGAACGTTTTCGCCACAAGCTCAGGCAGATCCTGCACAACGCCGCACAGGCAATGGATAAGACCCTCCGTGTGACACACAAAGGCGGCAGGAATTTACGGCAAGTATACGAAAATTGGCACCGGCGACTATTGTAAACTGATTCGGAAAGCGACATATTCAGGATCAAGCCACCGAATACAGGCTGGCTTAAAACACCAGAAAGGCATCAGATAACAACACCTGGCGCCTTAAACACTGGCAGGGTTTGTTGCGGGTATGACTGTCGGGAGGCCCGATCTGCTATGCCATTTGCGCTGTACAGAGGTTACAACGTAACCATGAGATGCATACTCAAGAGTTGTTCAAGTTTCCTGATTGCGTTCTGCCTGGCGGGCACTGCTTATGGGCAAGACGGCCAAACCACATTCAGTGACCCGGAAAAAACCGTTCAGGACGTGTTCTGGAAGCAACTCTACGCGGAGGGAGGGAAAACCTTTTTCTGCGGGAAGGCATTTTCAAACAAAGGTTTTTTGATCACTCAGGGCTATATCTACCCTCTTGCCCACATCCGAAGCACACTTAAATGCGGCACCCTGTCGCAATGCGAGAAAGACGAACACTACCGCTATATCGCATCAGACCTCCACAACATGATCCCGGTACAAAGCAGTGTCGAACTATGGCGCCGCAATGCGAGCTATGCCCAACTGACTGAAAATCAGCCCACCGAAAAATGCGACATTCGCGCCACTCTGCGTGAAATAGAGCCACCGAATGCAGTAAAAGGTGATGTCGCCCGCGCGGTTGCCTACATGGCAAAAACCTACCATCTACCGCTGACAACTGCGCCGCAGATTCTGATCCAGTGGAGCAACGATGACCCACCTGACGACCATGAATTGCAAATCAATACGCTGATTGAAAACCTACAGGGCAACAGTAACCCGTTTGTCACTGACCCTGCCCAGATAACCCGCATTTCAGACCTGGTACTTTAATCCCTGGCGCGTTGAATTACTGCCGCAGTCCTGCCAAACATAAAAAAAGCCGCATACCAGAACAGTATGCGGCTTTTTTGTCAGACTGATCCTGAGATCAGAACTCTTCTGCGGTCAGATCCATCATGGCATCACTTCCGCTACGAATACCTTCCGCCAGTGATACTGTTTTCGGCAACAGACGGTTAAAGTAGAAACGTGCGGTTTTCAGCTTGCCGGTATAGAAACCTGAGCTGTCGGCTTCTGCCTTCGGAGCAGCTGCTTTGACTATCCGGGCCCACATATAGGCCAACGCGGTGAGACCAAACAGGTCAAGATAATCAACAGACGCCGCACCCACTTCATTCGGGTCCTCAGCTGACGCATTGATGACATGCTCGGTGACGTCCGACAGACGCTCCAGCGCAGCCGCCAATGGCTCAAGGTATGGACGCAGCGTTGCATCCCCGCTGTTCGCCTCAATGAACTCCGCCACATCCTGCGCGAACAGTTCGTAGAAGCGCCCCTGGTTCGCCACTACCTTACGGCCCATCAGATCCAGCGCCTGAATACCGTTAGTTCCCTCGTAAATCTGGGTGATCCGCACGTCGCGAACCAATTGCTCCTGACCCCATTCACGAATGAAGCCATGGCCGCCAAACACCTGCTGACCGATGATGCAGGCTTCCAGACCGCGGTCTGTCAGAAACGCCTTGGCCACAGGCGTCAGCAACGCCACCATGCCCTCAGCGTGCTCGCGACGGGCATCATCCTCGGCATACTTGGCGATATCGAGCCATTGCGCCACGTAGGTTGAGAACGCACGACCGCCTTCTACATAGCCTTTCATGGTCAACAGCATGCGGCGTACGTCCGGATGCACAATGATCGGATCAGCTGCCTTGTCAGCATTCTGCGCACCAGTCGGGGCACGACTCTGGATGCGGTCAAGCGCGTAGGCCCGAGCACTCTGCAGTGATGCTTCGGCTGCACCAACGCCCTGAATCCCCACGCCCAAACGCTCGTAGTTCATCATGGTGAACATGGCGTTCAAACCCTTGTTCGGCTCGCCGATCAACCAGCCGGTGGCTTCGTCGAAGTTCATTACGCAGGTTGCCGAACCCTTGATTCCCATTTTCTTTTCAATCGAACCACAGGACAGGCTGTTATGCTCGCCCAGCGAACCATCGTCGTTCACCAGCAGCTTGGGCACCAGGAACAACGAAATCCCCTTCGGCCCTTTGGGAGCATCCGGCAGCTTCGCCAGTACGAGATGGATGATGTTCTCAGCCATATCGTGCTCGCCCCAAGTAATAAAGATCTTGGTGCCTGTGATCTTGTAAGAACCGTCGTCATTGGGAACTGCTTTTGAACGGATTATGCCTAGATCGGTACCGGCATGAGGCTCGGTCAGATCCATCGCCCCGGACCAGACGCCCGAATACATGTTTGGCAGGTACTTTTCTTTAAGTGCCTCGCTACCATGAGCATTCAGCGCCAGGCAGGCGCCGGCCGTCAGCATTGGCGCAAGTCCGAAAGCGATGTTTGCACCCTGCAGCATTTCTTCAAACTGGGCGACCAGCGTCTTGGGCATCCCCATACCACCAAAATCGGGGTTGCCACCCAGGCAGTTCCAGCCACCTTCAACGATTGTCTGGTAGGCCTCGCGGAACCCTTCTGGCGAGGTTACAACGCCATCATTCCACTGGCAGCCTTGCTCATCACCTTCGCGATTCAGTGGCGCGATAACGCCGCTTGTGATCTTGCCCGCCTCTTCGATGATGGCGTCAGCCGTTTCCGGATCGACATTCTCGGCAACCTTCGGGAGCGATGCCCAGAGTGAAGGGGCATCAAACACTTCGTTCAGTACAAATCGGATATCGCGCAATGGCGCCTGATAATCAGCCATTTAATAATCCTCTGTCAGTGTGCGTGAGCGATCTAGCAGTCTAATAATTGGGGATGATTTTACCGCAATTCAGGCGGTAACTCATTTCGCATTACCCCGAGTACCGAGATAAGGCAATATTAAAAAAAAGGCCCGCCTCAATTGAGTACGGGCCCGTTCTGCCTTACAGAGACATCACATCAGAATGCGAATGCGTCTTCCGGCATATCCATCAAAGTGTCAGAACCGGCCAGCATGGTTTCGGCATGCCCCTTGGTGCGTGGCAGCAGACGCTTGAAGTAGAAGCGTGCAGTCAACACCTTGGCGTTGTAGAAAGCTTCTTCCTGAGTGCCTTCAGCCATCTTGTCCAGCGCCACCTTGGCCATCTGGGCCCACAGGTAAGCGAAGACCGCATAGCCCGAGTACATCAGGTAGTCGACGGAAGCCGAACCCACTTCATCACGGTTCTTCATAGCGTTCATGCCCACTTTCATGGTCAGATCGCCCCACTCCTTGTTGAGTGCCTGCAGCGGCTCAACAAACTCCTTCAACTGTTCGTTGTCAGCATTTTCCTTGCAGAAAACGTGGACCTTTTTGGTGAAGACTTTCAGCGCTTCGCCTTGGGTCATCAGTACTTTACGGCCCAGCAGATCCAGTGCCTGGATACCAGTAGTGCCTTCATAAATCATACCGATGCGGGAATCACGAACGTTCTGCTCCATGCCCCACTCAGCGATGTAACCGTGACCACCAAATACCTGCATCCCCAGGTTGGCAGACTCATAACCGATCTCGGTCAGGAATGCCTTGGCAATTGGTGTCAGGAAACCAAGCAGCTCGTCGGCTTCTTTGCGCTCTTCTTCAGTCTTGCCACTGTGAACGATGTCCACCTGCTGGGCCGCCAGATAAATCAGGGCGCGGGCACCTTCCGCCACGCTCTTCTGGGTCAGCAGCATACGACGCACATCAGGGTGCACAATAATCGGATCAGCCGGGCCGTCGGTGTTCTTGGGACCGGTCAATGAACGCATCGCCAGACGGTCTTTGGAGTATGCCAGTGAGCCCTGGAAGCCCAGCTCAGCGGAACCCAGACCCTGAATAGCAGTACCGATACGCGCAGTGTTCATGAAGGTGAACATGCAGTTGAGGCCTTTGTTCTCAGGCCCGATCAGCCAGCCTTTAGCGCCGTCAAAGTTCATCACGCAGGTCGCGTTACCGTGAATACCCATCTTGTGCTCAAGGGAGCCACAGCTTACGGCGTTACGCTCACCCACGCTGCCATCTTCATTAGGCAGGAACTTGGGAACGATAAACAGTGAGATACCCTTGGTGCCTTCAGGCGCGCCCGGCAGACGTGCCAGAACGATATGGACAATGTTCTCCGCCATGTCGTGCTCACCGGCAGAGATGAAGATTTTGGTGCCGGAGATGCTGTAGCTGCCATCGGCGCTAGGCTCAGCCTTGGAACGCAGAATACCGAGGTCGGAACCACAGTGAGGCTCGGTCAGACACATAGTGCCTGTCCACTCACCGCTGATAAGACGCGTCAGGTAAGTTTGCTTCTGCTTTTCGGAACCGTGCGCTTCAATCGTGTTAGTCGCACCGTGGCTCAGACCCGGATACATGCCCCAGGACCAGTTAGACGTACCAACCATCTCGCTGATAACGATCCCGATAGAGTTAGGCAGCCCCTGGCCACCGTAATTCGGGTCAGCGGTCATTGAAGCCCAGCCACCTTCAACATACTGCTGATAGGCCTCTTTAAAACCAGTCGGCGTTTTGACGCCTTCTGCGCTCCAGGTACATCCTTCGTTGTCGCCCACGGCATTCAGTGGTGAAAGTACCTGCTCACAAAACTTGGCACCTTCCTGAATGATGGCATCAACCATATCCGGAGTCGCGTCTTCAGCGCCTTCCAGGCCAGCATAGTGCTGCTCGCTGTTCAGCAGCTCGTTCATTACAAACTTGATTTCACGCAGGGGCGCTTTGTATTCAGGCATGGAATTCACCTCAGTTCTCGGTTGTGTCTGTCTCCAATACGACAGAGCACCAGCCTTGGTTTTACTCGTAGGTAATCGCAGTTGCGCTACCTGTTAATTAAACGGTTGTTTGAAACATACGTTTGCAGCCATTCTATTGTCAAGAGGCCAACCACTAATTTGTGTTGCTTTAGGCAACCGAATTAGTGGTTAATTATAAGAATCAATGAGTTGAGAAAAGTCAGGCGGTGGCCTGAAAAGAGGGGCTATCAGGGACAGGGTCCGTATTACCGAGGTCAGAAATACGCTGATAGGTCGAAGTCCGGCTTTCATCTGCGCCGTTCAGCGCGCTTTTTTCACCGTCCTCGTCGGCACTGTCTAGCGCCGTTTTATCTTCGCTTTTTTCAGCCGCCAGCTCGAGCTGCGCCTGTAACATAATCTGCATCGCCTTTGCAGCGACCTGCCGATCCTGCGATGAAGGCTCGGCTGGCGCCAGTGCAGCAGCCTGCACCACACGCATTTTATCAATAGTCGCTTGCGGATTATTGGCAACGGCGGCGATATCGATGGGCACCTCTCCACCAACCGCGTACTGGGCGCCATCCGGACCGCGCTCGTAACTGTAGCTTGCCGCACCAGCATGCTGGCCACCCACACTTTGATGGGCGGCCTCATGGGCTCGAACCTCACGGTCCCGTGCTTTCAGGGCTTGCAGTTGCTGAAGCTCGGCTTCCTCAAGCTCCCGCTGCACACCTTTAGCCTGTTCTGTTTCGCTTTTGTCACCGGGGCGCTCAGCATCCGATTTGGCAGATACCGGCCTGGCGGTCTGGAGCTCATCTTTTTGAGTGACGACAGCTGAATTGGAAGCGACAGCAGAAGGACCGCCGTAGTGCGTTACGCCAGGATAAAGAGAAGATGAAGGGGAAAAAGCGACAGACATGGCTCGCAAGTCCGAATTAAGTGTCAAGCCATGATGTCGAGAAGAGAACCGAGTGTTTCATCGGCTGTTTTCACAACCTGAGCAGAAGCTTCGACACTTCTGGAGTATAACTTCAAATCGACGATGGGCTCAGCCAAGCCACCGCTTCCGGCAATCGCGCTTTCACCGCCGGTACCCTGCGGGCCATCAACACCTGATCGGGCGATACGCTTGGCAGCATTTTCCGCGCCGGCAATACCGTCCTGAATACCTTTCACGCCAATCGCGAAACTGTTATTGATGTTACTGCTGATCATATGGCCACCGCTGATTAAACCATTACCTCAAGTTGACCAGATTTCTGGTCAAAAATCAATCAGCGGTCGAATATCCAGATTCAGTGCCAGCGCGGCAGGGTCCGGCTCAGCCTGCCAGGGTAAATCACCCAGAAAGGGCGCCCGCAGGTGGCTTTTCAGATAGTCAAGATTCTCGGCCTCGCGTGCCATAGGCTCTCTGGTTGGCCGGTTACCAACCCAGCCCGCCAGCACCAGACCGTCATTTCGAATAGCTTCGGCCGTTAACAACGCGTGGTTAATACACCCCAACTGAAGCGGCACAACCATAACCACGGGCAACTGCATTTCCTGAGCAACCCGGGAATAGGTTTCACGGTCATTCAGTGGTACTCGCCAGCCCCCAGCTCCTTCAACCAGAAACAGCTCGGCCGGGCGCATCTGAAACCCGCGACACAGGCCAACCAACCGCTGAGAGGAAAGCTGCCGACCCGCTTCCTGCGCTGCGATATGGGGCGCAATCGCAGGCAACATGGCAACCGGGTTAATCTGGTCGTAGAGCACGCGCTCTGACATGGCCGCCTGCAACATAAGAGCATCATCGTTGCGAAGCCCCTCAGGCGTTTCTTCGCAACCTGAAGCAACGGGTTTCATTGCCAGTGTTCTCAACCCCCGACTGTTAGCCGCATGCAACAAGGCCGCGGTAACCAGGGTTTTGCCGACACCTGTATCAGTGCCGGTAATAAAGTAACTGCGTTTACCCATGACTACTGTTCACTCTTATGCGCTCTTGCACTTATATGTCAGGCGGCTGATTCAGGCGATAACTGCCGGCACGCTGCCAGTGCATTCAGCAATCTATCGAGATGCGCCTCGGTGTGTGAGGCACTGAATGTTACCCGCAACCGCGACTCCCCTTCCGGCACTGTTGGCGGTCTGATGGCAGTAACCCAGATGCCACGCGCCTCCAGAGCCTTGCTCAACGCAAGCGCCGACCACGCATCACCGACCAGTATTGGCTGAATAGGCGTCGCTGAAGGCATTAAGGTGAAACCGAGGCGGCTCGCCTCTGAGCGGAAGCGGTCAATCAAATGCTTCAGATGGACGCGGCGATCATTTGCCTGCTCCAGCAATGCCACACTGGTACAGCTTGCATAAGCGACAGCCGGCGGCATCGCCGTGGTGTATATATAGGTGCGTGCTTTTTGTACCAGATAATCGGTCAGTAGCGAAGAGCCGGCCACGAAAGCACCACTTGTACCAAACGCTTTGCCCAATGTTCCGATAACAAGCGGAACATCCGTCTCATCCAATCCGAAATGCGCTACCGTGCCGCGCCCTTCCGGGCCGAGACAGCCAAAACCGTGCGCATCGTCTACGATCAGCAGCGCATCGTGTGCCCGGCACACTGCCGCCAACTCTGGCAAAGGCGCCAGGTCGCCATCCATACTGAACACACCATCCGTAACCACCAGCTTGTGGCCCTCGGTTTCCGCCAACTGGCGCTCCAGATCAGCAACATCCGCATGGGCGTACTGGCGGATCGTGGCCCTACTCAGCTTGCACCCATCAATAATTGAAGCGTGGTTGAGCCGGTCCGAGAAAATGGTATCTCCCCGACCAGCCAATGCACTGATTACGCCCATATTGGCCATGTAGCCCGTGGAAAAAAACAGGGCAGACTCGCGCTGCGAAAAAGCGGCCAGCGCCCCTTCCAGTTGATGATGAGCCGCGTGATGGCCACAGATCAGGTGCGATGCAGCGCCACCCAGCCCTGCCGTTCCAAGCGACTCTCGCAACGTCTTGATAGTGGCAGGGTGGTTG